>Ga0335079_10006459_pt1 | contig 13401 bp, 8 predicted proteins | sample Lox_Sample_33_FD_206719 | JGI IMG/M metagenome (GOLD analysis project Ga0335079, IMG submission 206719) | Soil microbial communities from Loxahatchee National Wildlife Refuge, Florida, United States - Lox_Sample_3.3 | ecosystem: Environmental > Terrestrial > Soil > Wetlands | place: USA: Florida... | reverse complement strand
GATTGCCTCAGGTAGCCACCCGGGCGCACCTATGTCTCCAATGCGCGCACACGCACCCACTATCCGCGTTTAGCCAACTTTGGCATTCTTCGCCGGTCACAATTGTTGCCCCCCTCGCAATTCGCCCGAACAACCGACAGCACATCGCATGATTCGTCACGCGGCACCTCTTCTAATAGGCAGTGGGAGCAAACGGGCGAGCGGACCGACGGCGTTCCGACGTCGGATCCAAGCGCCCGTCCGCTGCAGGCGAGCGAACGCACCCGCGTCCGCGGTGGCCTTTAGCGGCTTTCCCCCGGAGCAATCGCAATTCAACGGAGAGATAAACAAGTGAACGTATCGATCTATCGAGGGTTACTCTGCGCCGTGGTCCTCGCCCTGGCCGGACGGGCGGCGGCGGAGGACCAGGCCCAGGCCCCCTCCAAGTTCAGGTTCGAGCTCCACGGGTTCGTCACCGCCTCGCTGTACGGGCAGGACGCCAACATGGCCGTGAACGGCGGCGGCCAGAGCGCATTGTACGTGACCAAGCAGTATCCCAGCGACAAGCTCTCGCTCGGCGGCGACGTCCGGCAGACGCGCTTGAATTTCTCCCTGGCCGGCCCCCAGATCCTGGGTGGCGCCACGCCCAAGGGCGTCGTCGAGGTGGATTTCTTCGGCGGCGACAGCGGTGGCGTCTTCGGCGACACGTCGGTCATCCCCCGCCTGCGGCTCGCCTATCTCGAGCTCAATTGGGGAGGGAACACGATCTTCCGGGCAGGCCAGGACTACCAGCTCGTCCTCGGCATCGTCCCTGAGACCGTGGGGCACTGCGCCTTCTCGCTGGCATACACCGCCGGCCTCCTCGGCTGGCGTTACCCCGGCGCCGAAGTCTTCCAGATCGTTCCGGTCGGCGGCTCGAAGATCGAGCTCGCCCTCCAGGTCCAGCGCGGCGCCTGGGCCACCTCGCAGACCACCGTCACCACGCCTAGCGGCACCACCACCATTCCCAACAACGCCGCCCTCGACCTCGGATCGGCGTCCGGCGTGCCCCAGGTCGAGGCCCGCGCCAAGCTGAAGAGCCAGGCGTTCGAGGCGTTCGTGGCCGGCCACTACAGCCGCGTCGACACCAACGGCCCCGGCGTCCCCGGCGGTCCGCAGCTCGACGTCATGGCGGGCAACGGCGGCGCCAAGATCAAGGTCGCGGACTTCACCTTGCAGGGGTCGGGATTCTACGGCAAGAACCTGCTGCCAATCTTCGGAGAGAGTCTCGCCACCCCGAGCACGGAGGGCATTGGCACGGACGTGGTCGAGTATGGCGGTTGGGGCCAGGCAGGCTACAACCTGACGAGCCAGCTGAGCGCCTGGGCGATGGTCGGCATCAGCCACCTCAACTACGCGGACGCCGCCGCCGCCGGAATCGATCGCGTGCGCAACATCGTGGGCTCCGGCATGCTGCGCTACGCCACAGGCGGCTTTGCGGTGGCGATGGAGTACGCCCACTGGTTCACGACCTATCGGTCGTTCTCGACCGTCCAGGAAGGCAACCAGCTCATGGCCTCGGCCGCCTACAACTTCTAAGGCGCCCTGCACAGAACCGGGAAGATCGAGCGGGATCAACTGGGCTACGAGTGACGTTGCCAGACAATCACTCCAGCCCAGAAGATCCCCTCGATGACGATACGTCTCCGGACCGACCGAGGGTAGATAAGATACGACGTACAAGCAGGCTCCGTAGAGCAGACGCGTAGCTCGATTGAGGTCCGGGCCCGCATCCGCCTGCCCCTCCATGAAGGCCAGCAGCCGTCTGCGGTTGCCACCATCGTGGTCTGCGCCCGCACCACGGTGTACCGCGCCGTCTATCGGTTCCAGAGTCTCGGCGAGGATGCCCTACCACTACTACTCGCAAGTCCAGGCGGAGCGTGTGCTTCATCAACGCATGCGTCCCACTTCCTGCCACCCTCCCAGTTTCCCGTTCTCACGCCTCACCGAGCTGATCAACAGGGTGGGGCCACCCTCGCGGGCCGGGATTGCCGCCTCGTTGATGCGGTCCCGCATGTCCGGGGCGACCTTGGCTGAGCCAACGAGCTCAAGGTAGTCCACGACCACCAGGCGACTGCTCCGCGGCGCGGGCCGCGATGTCCGACGCGTGCGCCAGCTGCGCCGCGTTCCACGTGCGCCCCCCGCGCCGTCCTCGATGTCGAGCGGCTGATTCTCAAGGGCGGGACAAGGACGCCGCGCACCTCGGCAAGCCCTTCCCCGCCGCAATGCGCATGGCGACCTCGTCGTAACCCAGCTCCAGGGACCGCGTCGGGACGCGCTTCATCTCTGCTGCCAGCGCGAACGCGCAGAGCGACCGGTACCGATCGAGCCGACAAGGACATGCAGGTCCGGCCAGAAGCCGCCGAGTGCCGCGTTGAGCGACGCCCAAGGGGTTGCGATGGGCCTGTCGACTGTTCCGGGGCGCTTGGCGACATGCAACGCCCGTCCGAGCGCCTCGCCGAGCGACTTCCGGCGGTGTGCGCGGTCGAGCTTCCAGAACGCGGGGGTACACCTCGAACGGCCGCTCACCGGCCCGTGGTGGACGCGGACTGGCCCGCTTAGCGCACAACGCCCTCCAGTTCACTGAACGAGGTAACTGCATGAGCGTCCCCGTCGCCAGCGAACCGCGGGCTCGGCGGGCGGTTATTCGTGTCACGGACACGGGGATCGGCATGTCCCCGCAGACCCTGGCGCGGCTGTTCGAGCCGTTCGTCCAGTTGGACAGGTCGCTGGACCGTAGCACCGGTCGGCTCGGCCTCGGTCTGGCGCTTGTGAAGGGCTTGGTCGAGCCTCACGGTGGCGAGGCCAGCGCCACGGCCCTGGCCAAGGGAGCGCAGGCCGTCATCCACCTGCCGCTCGCGGGCGCGACCGAGGGAGCCTCCCGGCACGACCGGCCGGGCGGCAGTACGCGCCGTCAACGCATCTTCATCATTGAGGACACTGCCGACGCCGCCCACAGCCAGTGCGAGGCACTCTGGTTCGAACACGGACGCGGTCGAGGACGACGCGGTCACGGAGCATCTTCCTTGTGGTCCTACGCCCCGCCGAGCGATCTGACGTGGGCGGCGGAGGCCGGGTTTCCCTGGCCAAGCCGCCCAGTCCGCGACCTGCTTGGGGAGCTCTGGTCGGAAACAACTGAACCTCCCCAGGGATGAATCCCAGGGGTGCTGAGAGGTAGACGTGATGCCATCTCGTCGGTTGCTCTCCGGAGCCCTCGCCTTGCGGCTACGACGTCTCCGGCCTCGCGACCGTGTTTGCCTCCTAAGAAACTCCCCCTTGCCGGACCGTTTCATGCATCCGGGTGCGCGCGCGCATGACAACTCTCTTCGACGGGCGACCCGCTCTGAGGCCAGGGCGCGTGGGGATGGGGAATCCCACCCCGCTCGCAGGTTCATGCTGCTCGCTCGATGCCGCTGCGGCATTCCGGACATCGAGCGTATCGTCAGTTTTCAAAGAGCCACGACACCATGGAGCTTACCACCGACCTCTGACACGCCCGCCGCCACCGTTCCTCCCGACGCGCAAACGCGCAGGCTTCCCGGTGTGAACATCGCGAGGAACCCCCTCCATGCGAGGCTGGAAAGGGGAGTCCTTGGACCTCCCGACGGGGGTTCCACGCCTTGCGCGGCGACCTCGCGAGACCCGCTCCCTCGAACCGGCGAGCGCGGCGCGCCGACCTCAGCTGACATCTCCCCGGACCCGCGCGGGGCACGATCGCGATCCCCACGGAGGCCATGAAGTGCGAAGGTCTTACGCATCAGAAACGTCAGGCAACCCCCTCTTCACGACCGGGAGGACCGATTCCTGGTCCTGACAAGCTGACGTGGCCGAATTGTACGGTTTAATCCACTCGGCGTTCGACGTGAATATCAGTCGCACGAAGCCATCCCGCGCCCGCGAAGCGGGTCACCGATCTGGGCATCATCCCCTCACGGTGATCGACACCCCGCGGCCCAGCTCCATGCCCACCTTCGCCGTCGACAGCCCGACAACGTGGCAAGGCGGCGCGATTATGAAGAGACCTTGCGGCATCGGCGTTTCACGAACGCATTCACAGGAGGAGCCGTTGGAGCAACAGTATCTAGGCGTGCTGCGCGCGGCCCTGGCGGGAAACCGCCGTGCGAGCCGGAACGGAGAAACGCGAGCGATCTTCGCGGTTCAGCTACGACATGACATGCGCAAGGGTTTCCCGCTCCTCACCACCAAGCAAATGCCGTGGAAGACGATCCTGGCAGAGCTCCTCTGGTTCATCGAGGCCGGACGGACTTCGCCCATCCCCTATCGACTGAGCAACGTGCGTCTCCGCGAGATCCTCGGGGCTCGGTCCGGCGACAGGACAATCTGGACGCACGATTCCGAAAAGCCAGGCTGGCTGAAGAGGGCGCGGTTCCCTGGCGACTGCGGCCGAATCTACGGTGCGCAATGGAGAAACTGGAACGGGAAAGAAGATCAGATTGCCACCCTCATCGATGGCATCAAGAAGGAGCCTGCGAGCCGCTATCACAAAGTGATCGCGTGGCAGCCGAGCGAGCTGGAGGAGATGTGCCTGCCCCCTTGTCACGGCGACTTCCAGTGTTTCGTGCACTTCGAGGCAACCGGAAGGCGACTCCTCTCGCTCCACATGGTCCAGAGGAGCTGCGACCTCTTCCTGGGCGTGCCCTTCAACATCGCGAGCTATGGGGCCCTGCTCCTGATGCTGGCGCAGGTGACCGAAACCACTGCCCACGAGCTTGTGCTCACGCTCAACGACGCCCACGTGTACGAGGCGCACGTCGGCCCCGTGGAGACCCAACTCTCTCGAGCGCCTCATTCGCCACCTCGCCTGGAGCTGGAGCCCTCCATCCGGTCCATCGACGATTTCCGGATGGAGCATTTCGCCCTGCGAGACTACTCCTGCGAGGAACGGATCCGGGCACCGCTGCTCTGACTCCACCAGCATGCCCCGTTCGAATGGGGCAGACAACTTCCAGCTCCGACGCTCACTCACCCGTCCGTCAAGCCGGTTTCCCGGACGGACACGGAAGGACGAATCGCCCACCGGGCCTACGCCCTTCGCTGCGGTCCCTCGCACGTTGTCAGACCGGGGCGATATTGAACCGCGCGATGTTCGCAATCGCTGCCATGTCGCGAAACCGAGTCATCGGTGCCGGGGGGAACATTCCATGGCAGATTCCCGACGAGCTGAAGTGGTTTCGGCACAAGACATTCAACAGCGTCGTGATCATGGGACGCCGCACATTCGAGGCTCTCCCGAGACCCCTGGAGGGACGCGTGAATGTGGTGCTGACGCGCCACCCCGCGCGCCTCCGCGCGGATGAGAAGCGCTTCGCGCACGCCCTCGTGGGCCGAGCGGCGCACCGGTTCCGCGATGTCGCACAGCTGACCTTTCCTCAGACGCCACGCACACGGGTGTGGCTCATCCGGGACCTCGGGCCGCTCGCGCGGGCTGGGATCACCGAGCATGCGTGGCTTTGCGGCGGAGCACAGCTGTACCGACAGTTTCTCGCGGAGTGTTCCGAGCTCTATCTGAGCGTTGTCGACCGCGAGGTCGGCGGAGACACGCTCTTCCCTCCTTTCGAGCATCTCTTCGATCTCGTCGGAGCGGTCGCCGAGTTCGCCGAATTCCGGGTCCTTCGCTATGTGCGCAGGGACACGGCGTCGCGACACGAGGAACCCCGCCTCCGCCCAGACCGGACTGAAGGCTCGCCTCCAGAGAACGGCTAAGCTCCAAGAGCTCTGCCTCGGGAGGAAGCGGGTGTCGCTCCTCATCAGCCCGGGCCCTGGGCCAGGCAGCGATTCGAGGATCCGGACATCGAACCAAAGAGCACGCCACCGCCGGTGGCAAACGCGGGGAGAACGCCACGCGGAGGCAGACTGGCGTATCCTAATCGCTCATTCACGGCAACCGCCTGGCGCGGCGGCATTCCTTCACCGCTTGCGGAGCAAGCGTCGTGGGCTGCGGATCGGTCGACTGTCCGCTGGGCCAGGGAACCGACCGTGAGGGCATGGCGCCTGCGCGCGTCCCATCATCGGGGCGTCCCGCACGTATCCTTGCCTCCCTCTGGCACATCCCTCCCTACCTGCATGAAAGTCAAAGCAGGCTCGAGTGGCGGGGACAGCTGTTGCGAGATGCCTTCCTCGGCGTCTCGAGTGCGGGCGGTCGAGCGTGACCTCCTTCCCGCCTCCGAGTGAAGCATTCGCTCCGGTTTCGCCGATGCGATCGAGATGCGTGGCGATGCACCGGCTCGCCGGCGTGACGGTAATCTGGGTGCGCATTCCAAGCACGCGCGAATCAGCTCGCTCTCGTCCGGCGGTGTCAAGGCGCTGTCGCTGTACATGCCCCATACAGCGTTCGCCGGGTGGCCGCGGGGAAGCAACTGCCGATGTGCGACCTTCCGTGACCTGCGTCCAGCGACCCTCGCCATCGTCGGGACGACGGGCGCCGATGCCCATCGCCGCGTGGAAGTCCAGTCGAGGAGGAGCACGACGCGCGGTTGGCCGGGGACGAGGATGGAATTGCTGAAGGGGAGGGCGTGTTCACAGCGTGAGCGGGTTGGGAACCCAAGAAGCCGCAGTGGATGCCACTTGGCGTTAAGGGTGCCTTAAGTTGCCTTGGTTACACTCCAACCTCGTAAATGCGGGTCGGCCACAGACACGGACCGTGACGGAGAGAAGATGCTTCGAAACTCAACCGGATTGCCTCTGTGGGAACGCACACCCCCCGCCCCATCCGGCCAGTCCCAGCACCCACCGGTGACCGGAAGACTGCGCTGCACGCTGATCCAACGTGGCTGGCCGGGCGCAGCGTGCTCACCCCTCGCCGCCCCAACACGGTGCTGCGCAGGTCGAGGTCGCGCCCGATCATCGAGAAGTCGGCGTGCACCGCACGCGCGTGACCTCGCGCACCGCCAGGCATGAGTCCGACAGTTTCCTTGTCCCTGTCCCGGGAGAGAGTCTGCCCGTGTTCCAAGCAGTTGCCGTCACCCTCGTAGCTCTGACCAACCTGGCCTCCGGTCCCTTGGACGCCCCGCCTGCGTCTGTCCATCCGGAGGCTCGCGGGACGCCCGCGGCGCCCTCGCCCGCTCCTTCGACGAAGCTACGGGCCATGACGCTCGACCAGGCGCTCGCCTATGCGCGCGAGAAGCAGCCGAGCCTCCTCGCGGTTCGCGCGCGGCTCGCCGGGCAGATCGCCGGGGCGCGCGTCCCCCGCACACGCTATCTGCCGCGAGTGGCAGCGACCGTCCAGGCCTTCGAGTCGAGCGCGAACAACAGCACGGCCGAGTACGTGAACACCCCCGACATCGATATCCCGCGCATCGGGGGTACACCGGCCAACACCACGAGCTGGTCGGCCAACCCGTCCACCTTTGCCGCCGCCGGGCTGCGGCAGGAGGTTTTCGATTTCGGGCGGACCGCGGCGCTGCAAGCGGTGGCGGACGCGACCGTCGACATGGAGAAGGGGCTGCGAGACCTGGTGCGCCTCGATGTCGACTTTGCCGTCGAGGCCGGCTACTACTCCGTCCAGACCGCGAAAGGGGTGCTGGGCGCCGCCGAGGCGGCCTACCAGCGATCGAAGCTCAACTACGACACCGCCCACGCTGGAGTGGACGCGGGGCTGCGAGACCCTATCCAGCTCACGCGGGCCGCCGCCGACCTCGGGCGCTTCGAACTGGCCCGCGTGAATGCCCGCGGCGGGCTCGACGCTGCACGCAGCGTGTTTGCGGCGGTGGTGGGCGTGACCGACCTCATGCTCGATGCTTCCGGGCAGTCGCCCCCGGCTGCTCCCGCCCCGTCGCTCGACGAGGCGATCTCGTCGGCGTTCGAGCACGACCCGCTCCTGCGCGCGCAGCGCGCGCGCATCGCGCAGCAGGTAGCCACGACCCGGGTGATCGCCTCCGAGCTGCATCCTGACCTGTCCTTCACGGCATCGATCTCGGGGCGCGCGGGTGGTGCTTCACCGCCCGGCAATGCGGTCCCGGCCGGAGGGGGATGGCTTCCGGATGTCCCCGACTGGAACGGGGGGCTCGTCTTCACCTGGCCACTGCTCGACTTCGGCGTGAAGGCGCGCGAGGAGGCGAGCCGCTCGTTCGAGCTGGCGCGCCAGTCCGAGCTGGCGGAGGTGAAGCAGCGCCTCGCCGCGACGGTTCAAGGAGGTTACGTGGACTTGGTTTCGGCGCAGCAGGCGCTTCCAGCTCTGGAGAAGACGCTCACGGCCGCTCGCGCCAACTACGCGCAGGCCGAGGCTCGCTTCAAGAACGACCTCGGCTCGAGCGTGGAGCTCGCCGACGCGCAGAACCTCCTCACCACCGCCGAGGTCGATCTCGACATCGGCCAGTACCAGTTCCTGCGCGCCCGCGCTTACTTGGGCCGCGTCATTGCCGAGGGGCTATGAGGGCTGAAGGCTTCCCCGCCACGCGGTCGCATCGGTGCACCTCATCCACCGATGATCCGGCCGGGCGATGGACAGGGTTGGACGCGTGGAGCGGTGACGAGGAGAGCACGAGGTGAACGTGGATGATACCGTGACGAGCAAGGCCTTGCTCGATCGAGAGGGCGACAAGGAGCGCAAGGTGGCCCGAGAGGGCGCCCCGGTTCGTCGGTGGCCGTTTTCGGCCATCCCCACGGGCATCGCGATCGGGGTGGCGTGCGTCCTCCTGGTGGGGGCTCTCATGATGTGGCGGGCCACCGCCAAGGTGAACCGGGTGGCCCTCGCCTCGGCGCCCAAGCCCGTGAGTGCCGGACCCGTTGTCGCATCGACCTATCAGCCCTCGCGGACCTATGTCGGGACGCTTCGGCCCTGGGTCGAGGCGAACGTGGGCCCCCAGTACATTTCCGCTTACGTGGACACGGTGCTGGTGCGGCCGGGAGCGGTGGTGAAGCAGGGCGACGTGCTGGCCACGCTCGACTGCCGGGACCCGAGCGCGGCCGCCCAGTCCATCTCCCACATCGCGCGCTCGATCGAGGCGCGCCAGAAGGCGCTGGCCGATCAGGCCGCGCGCACCCACCAGCTCCTCGCAGGGGGCTTCGTCTCTCCCAACGAGGCGGAGTTGCAGCTCGCGCGGAGCACGGCCGAGGAAGCGCAGCTCCAGGCCCAGAAGTCCAGCCTGGCGAAGAGCTCTCTGTCGGTGAAAGACTGCGTGCTCCGGGCGCCCTTCGACGGCGAGGTCTCGGTGCGCTCCATGGATCCCGGGGCCTTCGTCCGCCCGGGGATGCCGATCGCCACGGTGGTGGATCGCAACACGATCCGGATGACCGCGGATGCTCCCGAGAGCGATTTCGATGACGTGGCGGAAGGGACCCCGGTCACCGTGCACGTGGTCGCCACCGGCAAGGACATCGCGGCGACCGTCTCGCGAAGGGCGCCGGCGGCCGACCTGGGCACGCGAACGGTGCATTTCGAGGTCGACATCCGGGATCCGCAGCGACAGATCCCGGTGAACACCACCGGCGAGGTGACGGTGCGGACGGGCCAGCCGGTGGCCGCGATTGAGGTACCGCTCTCGGCGGCCTCGGTGACCGGGAAGAAGGCAACCGTCTTCACCATCGAAGCAGGTACTGCCCGGTCAGTGACGGCGCCCATCCTGGGCGAGATCGGCAGCAACGTCTTCTTCGCAAACGCGGCGTTCAAGCCCGGCACCGAGGTGGTGTTCGAGGGCCGGGCTCTGCTCAAGGACGGCGACCGCGTGGCGGTGCACCAGGCGAACCCCCCCACCGGCTCTGCGGCGACGGTGGTGGCCGACCCTTCCTCGAGTTCCGGAGGGTGACGTTGTGACAGGGCTGTCGCTTCGAAATCCCATCGCCATTCTGATGGTCTGCATCGGGCTGGTCGTCTTCGCGGTGGTGGTCACGCCGCGCATGGCCATCGACACCTTCCCGGAGCTGACGCCGCCCGTCCTCATCATCGGGACGCTCGTCCCGGGCCTTGGCCCCCGGGACGTCGAGAAGACGATCTCCTGGCGCCTCGAGAAGTACGTGAGCTCGACCCCGGGCGTCGACCACGTGCAGAGCGTCTCCCGCAACGGGCTTTCCATCATCTACGTCTGGCTGAAGTGGGGGACCGACCTCAACGCCTCGCAAACGCTGGTGCAGCAGTTCTGCCAGTTCGCGATGGCGGCCGTCCCCAAGTCCCTGGGCGTCTTGCCGCCCTTCGTCCTCCAGTATGACCCCTCCAACGCGCCGGTGGTGCAGGTGGTGGTGACGGGGGCCGGCTACACCGGACCGCAGCTCTACGACTACGCGTTCAACAACGTCGAGCCGCTGCTCGAGGGCATCTCGGGAGTTGCCAGCGCGGCGCCGGACGGCGGCCGCATGCGGCAGATCAACGTGGTGGTGGACCCCGTCGCGGCCCAGGGGCGCCGCGTGACGGCCCTGGACATCTCGCAGGCGGTGAGCAACTCGAACAAGCTCCTGCCCTCGGGCGAGTTCATCTCACCGAAGTTCGACGCCAACGTCTACACCAACGCGGTTCCCGAGCGGGTGAGCACGATCGGCGACGCGCCCATCAAGGTGGTGAACGGCGCGCCGGTGCTCATCAGGGACGTCGCCCGCGTGGAGGACGGTGGCACACCCCCGACGCAATCGGTCTCGGTGGCCGGCCAGGATGCCGTCTACCTGGCGGTGCTGCGCATCCCTGGCGGGAACACGCTTCAGATCGTCGACGCGGTGAAGAAGACGGTGGCCAACCTGAAGGACCTGCCGCCGGGCATGGAAGTGAAGGCCGTCTTCGACCAGTCGACCTTCGTGCGCACCACCATCGTGGGGCTGCAACGCGAGATCATCCAGGCTCTCGTCCTCATCGGCATCGTCATCCTCCTCTTCCTTCAGAGCGTGCGAGGCACGCTCATCGTCTCAGCCGCCATTCCGCTCTCCTTCGCCATCACGCTCATCATCCTGTTCGCGACCGGTCAGACGCTCAATGCCTTCACGCTCGGGGGGCTCACGCTCGCGATGGGGCGCCTCGTGGATGATGCGGTGGTGGTGCTCGAGTCGATCCACCGCCACCAGCGCACGGGGATGAGCATCAAGCAGGCGGCGTTCGAGGGCGCCACGGCAGTGGCGCTCCCCGTGCTCGCCTCGACGCTCACCACCATGGCGGTGCTCTTGCCGGTGCTGCTCCTGGCCGGGCTCGCGCAGAAGCTCTTCGCTCCTCTGGCACTCACCGTCGCGGTGGCGATGATCGCCTCCTACTTCGTGAGCATGGCGGTCACGCCGGTGGCCTGCCGCTACTTCCTGGGACACCTGGAGCACGGCAAGCTTGGCAGGAAAGTCGAGGAGTTCATCGATGGCGTTGCGCGGCGCTACTCCGAGGGGCTGCGCCGGGTGCTCCCGTACCGCGCCACCGTCATCGTCGCGGCTGCCATCCTGGTGGTGGCGAGCGTCCTCGCCGCCGCCCGGCTGCCGAGCGCGTTCTTCCCCCCCATCGACGAATCGATGGACCAGATCTACGTGCGCTTCGCCGCGGGCACCTCGCTCGAGGACGCCGCCGCGCAGCTCAAGGCCATGGGCAAGGCCATCACCCGGGAGCTGCCGCCGGGCATGGTCGAGATGGTCATCGAGAACCTGGGTACGCCCCAGAACCCCCGCAGCGCCATCGTGAGCCCCAACGTGGCCCCCAACACCGGATTCCTGCGGCTGCAGTTCAGCGATCCGGAACAGCGCAAGATGTCGCAGGAGCAGATCGCCAACCGCGCCCGCGAGATCATCACGCGCGAGTTCCCGGGGGTCGAGACCCTTCAGGCGCCGGGTGGCCTGGTCGCCAGCGTGTTCGCCAATGGCCAAATCGCCCCCATCTCCATCGAGATCCGCGGCGAGAACCTGACGCAGATGGGGGCGCAGGCCAGTGCCGTGGCCGCCGTGGCCCGCACCATCCCGGGAGTGCGCGACGTGCGCACCGCAGTGCAGCTCAAGTACCCGGAGATCCACGTCAACACCGAGCGCGAGAAGGCCGGCTTCGTGGGCATCAATGCGAACGAGGCCGCCCAGACCACCCTGGACGCGACGCTCGGCAACATCAACACTCCCAGTGTCTGGATCGATCCAAAGAACGGACAGTCCTACTACGTGGTGACCTACTATGACCCCGCAAAGGTGACCGAGACGCAGCAGATGGCACAGCTGCCGGTGCGGGTCGACACCGAGGGCAGACCGGTGCTGCTCGGGGCCTACGGGGACATCGAGCGGCGAGTAGGGCCGATCGCGGTCGAGCGAAACCACCTCGAACGCGCCGTCCACGTGCTCATGACGACGGAAGGCCGCGACATCGGCACGGTGACCAAGGACCTCGATGAAGCCCTGGAAAAGGACTCGCGAACCCGCGACATCCACTACGAGTATGTCGGCCAGGTCCAGCTGATGCGGACCACCTTCTCCGGCCTCGGCCCTGCCCTCGCCCTCGCCGTCATGCTCGTCTTCATGATCATGGCTTCCCAGTTCAAGTCGTTGCGCTTGCCTTTCGTCATGCTCTTCACGATTCCCGTCTCCCTCGTGGGGATCGTGCTCGCCCTCATGTCGGCCGGACAGGGTTTTTCCATCACCGCCCTCATGGGAATCCTGATGGTCATCGGGATCGCCGTCTCGAACGGCATCCTGCTCGTGGACGATGCCAACCGCCGCCTCGGCGAGGGCGTGGACATGGTGGAGGCGATCGTTGCCGCAGCCCGCTCCAGATTCGTGCCAATCATGATGACGAGCCTCGCCACCGTCATCGGGCTCATCCCGACTGCCATCGGACTGGAGCGAGGCTCGGAGGCGAACCAGCCGCTGGCGCTGGCGGTGGTCGGGGGGCTCACCTCCTCCACGTTCCTTTCGCTGTTCCTGGTGCCCGTGATGTTCTTGCTCTTCGCCAGGCCGCCGGTGCCGGAGCCCCAAGGGCAGCCAGCGGGGCACGGCCCTCTACTGAAGGCGGACGGATGACGGTCCCTGGAGGGAGCACGCCTCCGAAGTGCGTGCCGCGCTCCGTTGGTCACCGGAAATGCCGCGGGGAAGCCCGCGCCTCCAGGCGTCGGGAGGAACGGCGGCCTGCTGATGCGCTCTCAAGCAACTCCAGAGTGGAGTAGGTAGCGGCGTGCTGTGTACTGCGGCCGGATGCATACCCGCGTGGAGTACAAGAGCAGTCGGAACATCGTCCTTTCGTGCGAGTACCACGTTGTCTGGTGTCCGAAGTACCGGCGCCAGGTCCTCGTCCATGGCGTGGAGAAGCGCCCGAAGAGGACCCTTCGGAGGTAGCCGCGGAGCGTCAGGACGAGCTGATAGAACTCGAGGTGATGCCAGACCACGTGCACGCGCTTGTGGAGGTCCAGGCATCCATCGGCTCGTGAAGACCATGAAGGGGAGGAGCTCCCGCGCGCTTCGCGCCGAGTTCCCGTGGCTGAAGAGCCGCCTTCC
>Ga0335079_10006458_pt1 | contig 13404 bp, 8 predicted proteins | sample Lox_Sample_33_FD_206719 | JGI IMG/M metagenome (GOLD analysis project Ga0335079, IMG submission 206719) | Soil microbial communities from Loxahatchee National Wildlife Refuge, Florida, United States - Lox_Sample_3.3 | ecosystem: Environmental > Terrestrial > Soil > Wetlands | place: USA: Florida... | reverse complement strand
CGCCTGGGAGGACCGGGCTTCATTCGCCAAAGCCCGGATTGTGCAGCGGCCCAGAGATTGCCAGAGCTGTCCTCAGACAAAGACCAAACGGCCCGGCCGAAGGCGCCATCTTCGCCGTAGCAGCGCGCGCCGCCGTTTCCTATTGCGCAGAGGCGGCCGGGATTCGCCAACGAGCCGGCCCACACTGTTCCCTCGTGGTCCTCAAACAGCGATGCCACAAAGTGCTCACCAAGCTCCGGCCGCCGGATCAGCTTGCCGCCACTCCATGTTGCAAGGCCAACAGCCGTGCCAATCCAAAGAGTGCCATCTCCCGTGACGAGAAGGCTGGTGATTGCATTGTCAGGGAGGTGCTGACTCGCAGGCGGTTGCCAGGGGCTAGTGTGAATGCCATCGAAGCGAAGCAATCCGAACTCTGTGCCGAGCCAAAGATACCCATCGGGCATCTGGGCCATCGCGTAGATGTTGCCCTTGAAGGACCCATCCTGAATGGTCCACGCGGTATGCGCGTATTGGCTGATGTCGAGGGATGGGTCTAATGCTGAAGCACAAGTGCAGGACACCAGCAGAATGCCCAGCGCGATCGCGACGCGTCTCCCGATGTAGTAGGACATCTTATCTCTTAGCGGCACCTGCAGGTCCAACTGTCGAATCTAGAAAAACGAGGCATGCTTCTCCTACCCGCGTCTGTGAGTCTCGTCATCAACCGCAGGCTACGAATTCCCGATCCCAGTCGCGAGCACCTGCGCACAGCCAAGGCCACTTGCATGGCGGCCGAAAACGGCGGCGTGTCCATGAAGCGGTGACGCACCCATGTGATGGTGCGAGTTCGCCAAGCACTGCCAAGGATCGCCACCGAGGTCGCGGCATCAAAGTCGTGGAGGAGAAATAGTAACGAATGCCTGATGGGCGAAGCCTCCTTTTCGGCTGAGCATGTCCCATACCACTCCCCAAATCGCCCCCAAAGGCAAGCGCCATTGCCTTCTCCCGCAATTACTTTGCCCGATTCATCGTTTTCTGCACATTCAGAGGGCTGATCGCCAGTGTCGACGGAAAGACAAGTGTCAACGAGTGGGACCAATAGTCGACAGTTGGAGAGAAACGTAACTGGCGGCGCCTATGTAAACCCTTCAGGTCTAAGGCGGATCGATCTGCGGCTCTCTGGCAATCGTGGTGCTTTTAGATGCAATGAGGAGAGCTGCCGCCGACAATTCAGCGCAGTCATAAATTTAGCGCGCGTCATAGACGACGAATCGAAGGCACTCTCCTCACTTGTCGCTCGGGAGTCGCATATGAATCGGCTTCTGGTCATGTCCCTGGTGTATTGCCTTGCAACATATTAAACGCTGGCTTTGGCCGAGATGACCGATCCGTATAAGATCGCCGGGAAGAACAAGTGGTCCAATCAGAAGCGGCACGGCCCGAGCCAAGTGAGGACTAAGACCAAGACAACGCGAAAAAGCCCGGCATGGATCGCATTTATCGATCTTCTGCCTATGTTTCCGTCATTCTTTGCAGCCTCCGGCTTCAGTTGGCTGGTTCGTCTAGCAAGCTGCTTTAAAATCAGTGACTTGCTAGACATAGGCAAGCAGTTGTTGCAGCCCGATCTCCCGCGCCGGCAAGTTGCGTACATCCTTATTATTATTAGTGTCCTTTTTGCCAGTCTAGGCTGCCGCAGCTCCGGTCGCGATGCTTCCGAGATCACTCTAACTCTCATTGATCAAAGTTGGGCCGATAAGGGCACTCAGCGTCGTCTAAACGAAGAGCTGGACTCGTTCACAAAACAAACTGGGGTTCGGGTTCAGGTCCTCCCTTCGCCCGAAGGAGCCGTGGAACAACTGGCCACCTGGCGCAAGCTGCTGGAGAGCGGAGCAGAAGTACCCGATGTTTATGCAATCGACGTGATTTGGCCCGGGATTCTCGCCGACAATCTCCTCGACCTCAAGGCCTATGTGTCGGCGGAAGAAATCGCCGCGTATTTTCCGAAACTCATTGCGAGCTACACAGTCAATGGCAAACTTGTAGCTCTTCCGTACAACATGAGTATGGGAATGTTGTTTTATCGGACTGATCTGCTGCGAAAGTACGGGTATGGCACACCGCCAAAAACATGGGACGAGCTCGAAGCGATGGCCAAGCGGATCCAAGCTGGCGAGCGCGGCAGGGGCAATAAGGATTTCTGGGGCTTTGTTTGGGAAGGAGCGCCGTCTGAAGCATTGACTTGCAACGCCTTGGAATGGCAAGTGTCAGAAGGTGGTGGGACCATTCTCGACGAGACCGGACGTGTCACCGTAAATAACCCGCATGCGATCCGGGCCTGGAGCAGGGCGGCGGGCTGGGTGGGAACCATTTCGCCCCCCGGAGTGACGGCGTACAAAGAGTGGGACGCCTTCAATATCTGGCAAACGGGAAACGCGGCGTTTATGCGCAACTGGACTAGCTCATATGTGGCAACACGTGCCCAAGACTCGCCAACAAGGGATCGACTTGACGTTGCGCCGCTGCCGCGGGGCAGCGCCGGCATCGGAGCAACTTTGGGTGGAAACGGCTACGGTGTTTCGCGGCATTCGCGTCACCCGCGCGAGGCAGCAATGTTGGTCCGCTTTCTTACCGGCCGCGATGAACAGGCGAGGCGATGCCGGAGGCCAGCTGAGCCCCCTACCATTCCTGCCTTGTACAAAGACCCCGACGTCTTGACCGCAAATCCTTATTTTTCCCATATTCTGCAAGTGAGCGAGGGTCTAGCATTGCGGCCATCTGTGCAGTCGGGCAAGATGTATCCGGAGGTCTCGCGCGCATACTTTGACTCGGTGCATGCGGTGCTTAGTCACAAACAGAGCTCCGCCGAGGCAGCGAGCGAATTGCAAGGGCGACTGGTGACCATGCTCAAGCCACAAACAGCCGACGCGAATACACTTCGTTCTCAGGAGACCGCCACCGCACGAAGATAGCTGGTAGCAGCATAGCCTAGAATTCAAGCGCAGCTAAATGCCAACGACTCGGACCAACTCTCCAGCGGAAGCACAACGGACCCCACACACTACCGGCGGCCCATTCCGTAAGAGTGCACTGAGCATTGGCAGACGTCTGGCCCTGTGCTTCGTGCTAATCGTGCTTTCGATGGTAGCTGCTGATACCGTAGCCTTCTGGCAGTTCAGACGAACTCTAGCTCCCAGCCAGCGTCTCAACAATGCCGACCAGACATCGCTTGCTATCGCTCGTGTGCGCCTGGACGTGGACACCTTCAGGGACAAAGTAGCTGCACTGGAGAGCAGTCACGACACGAATCAATTCTCGACCGAAGCAGTGGGACTTCGGCAGAGTTTCCTCCAGGATGTCGGAGACGCGCAGCAGACGCTCAGCATCGCTCCCGAAATTGCGCGAGAAGATCCGACGCTCCCCGCGGCCTTGGAAACGCTCGAAGTAACGCTTCCCTCTCAACTCGACACCGCGGTTCGGCTCGCGGTGGCGGAAGATTGGACCGCGGTCCGGCTCCGCCTCAAGACGCAAATTCAGGACCTGATTGAGCTCAGTTCCTCCCTCGTGCAACGGGTGGACCGGCAGGTTCAGCGACAGCGCTCCAAAGCAATCGAAGACGCCCAGACTGCGCAGCGACGCCTTTTCATAGTCGTCCCCGTTGCCGGGCTGCTGACATTACTGGTGGCAGTTGCCCTCGGATGGTACACCACTCAGAGCATCACCGTTCCGCTCGCCGAACTCGCGTCAGGCGCCCAGGCACTGGCACGAGGCGATTTTCGGCGCGAAGTAAATGTCGGTGGAAATGACGAACTGGCGGTTGTGGGCAGAGCATTCAACCAAGCAGGCCGGCAACTTCAGCAACTCTACGAAGAGTTGCGGGACAGTGAGGAACAGTGGAGAGCAGCATTTGAGAGCAACCCAACGATGTACTTTATCGTGGATTCCGTCGGCACAATTATGAGCGTGAACAGTTTCGGCGCGGAGAAATTGGGCTACACGATGGGCGAACTGCTTGGCCAGCCTTTATTGAACGTGTTTTATGAACCCGACAAAGACGCTGCTCAACAACATGCTCAGACCTGCTTCCAGCAGCCCGGCCGGACTACGAAATGGGAGGCCAGGAAGATCCGCAAGGATGGCACGATGCTCTGGGTGCGGGAAACGGCCAATGCTGTCTTCTTCAAGAGGCGGCCGGTGCTGCTCGTGGTATGCGAGGACATTACGGAACAGAAACGCGCCGAAGAAGCTCTACAACGTAGCGAAGCTTATCTGGCGGAAGCGCAGAGACTCACCCAGACAGGCAGTTGGGCCTATCGAGCTGGAGGAAATGCTCTCTATTGGTCTGAAGAGAATTTTCGCATTTGGGGAGTTGATCCACAGCAGGGCGCTCCTGACCTCGAAATAGTGCGGCAACGGATACATCCAGAGGATCGCGACACAGCGACAGAATATGGCCGGAGGGCGGTACAAGCGGCAACAGATTACAGCCACGAGTTCAGAATTGTACTACCCGACGGAACCGTCAGACACATCCGGTCGGTCGGCCATCCGGTTGTAAGTGCCAGCGGAGAGGTGATTGAGGTGGTGGGAACTCATGTCGATGTGACGGAGCGCAAGCACGCCGAAGAGGAGCGTGACAGGTTGCGCAAAATGGAGGCGGAGCTCGCGCACATCAATCGCGTGAGCATGCTGGGGGAGCTGGCCGGATCCCTGGGCCACGAGATCAAGCAGCCCATTGCCGCGGCCGTTACCAATGCCAATACCTGTCTGCGATGGCTCAAGCGCGATCATCCTGATTTAGAAGAAGCGCGAGAGGCGGCGGCACGAATGGTCGAAGATGCCATGCGGGCATCTGACATTATCGATCGCATGAAGTCGCTTTACAAGAAAGATGCTCCACAACGTGAGATGGTAAATGTTAATGGGGTAATCAAGGAGATCGTTCGGCTGCTGCGAAACGAAGCGGCGCGACACGGCATTTCCATCCGTAACGAGCTTGCTGCCGATATCCCTTGCGTGATTGGCGATCGGGTTCAGCTGCAGCAGGTTCTCATGAATCTGTTGATTAACGGAATCGACGCCATGAAAGGCATTGATGGCATGCGTGAAATCACGATCAGTTCACAGTGCAACGACAATGATGAGTTGCTGGTCTCGGTCAGTGACACAGGTATTGGATTACCGCCGGATGTGAATCAGATATTTGATGCCTTCTTCACAACTAAGGCTCATGGGACCGGGATGGGACTAGCGATCAGCCGCACTATTGTTGAGTCTCACGGCGGCCGTCTCTCGGCGACCTCAAACGCGGGGCGCGGCGCCACGTTCTACTTCACTCTTCCCGCAGCCCGAGGTGTGCCAGCATGACCACGGAAGACGCACCTACAGTTTTCGTCATAGACGACGACCCGTCGATTCGCCGCTCAATCCAGGGACTGCTGAAATCCGTGGGACTGCGTTCGGAGGCGTTCAACAGTGCGCAGGAATTCCTTGCCAGGCGAGGCGTCGACGCACCTAGCTGCCTCGTTCTGGACGTGCGGCTCCCCGGTCTGAGTGGTCTTGATTTTCAACGGCAGTTGGCGGACGCGGGTATGCAGATTCCAATCATCTTTATTACGGCGCACGGAGACATTCCGATGTCAGTGAAGGCGATGAAGTCCGGCGCGGTGGAGTTTTTGACGAAACCGTTCCACGATCAGGACCTGCTGGATGCGATTCAGCAAGCACTCGAACGCGACCGTACTCGGCGCAAACAGCAGAGCGAAGTGGCTGAGTTGCGAAAGTGCTATGACGAATTGACTCCGCGCGAGCGCGAGGTTATGCAGTTGGTAGTCACGGGAATGCTCAATAAGCAGGTGGCCTCCGAGCTCGGAACCAGCGAAATCACGGTGAAGGTCCACCGCGGTAACGTAATGCGGAAGATGCAGGCTGACTCCTTAGCCACATTGGTCAGGATGGCTGACAAGCTGAGGCTGCCGACCAGCAAATGACCTTGCGGGCGGCTGCGGAACGAGAAAGCCCGGGTCCGGGCCAGACCGCAGCCGCTCGGTGGAGGATCGGGTGGCGTACGTGATTGCCGGTCCTTAGGCGATCAGAGGGCATGATGAGTGGTCGCACTGACATGCGATCTCGACATCCTCCTCGCCCGCAAGACGACAACTTTCTCCACAGTAAGTCTGCCCCTCCGGAACTTCGCAGAGGCAGGGGATATGCGCACATGTTCGGATGCTTTTGTTCATGATCAACCTTTCGCTCGGTGCTGCGTTGCAGCGCCATGCGCAACGCCAAGGGTGATTACGCGTGGCACCGATGATATTGGAAGCACTTGGTGTGCCAATCGGCAGCACGTGTCTTTCCTGTCTCTGAGCGCCGCGTAATCCATTGAGCAACATCGGTGGAGTTCAGAATGAACTGCTGTTGGGCCGAATCCCGTCAGGTGGGGATGTGGCGGCAGTTCGACTGCAGTGTCATACCACGCACTCATCGTCGCCCCAACCCACGTATGAGCAAACGTATACCAATGGATAATTGTGAGCCTGCCTGGCCAGACGTAGTCTTGTCTCATGGCTAGCCAAGCTAAAACCAAAATCGTTGCCATCGTCGATGATGATGAGTCAGTCCGGAGGGCCCTGCAGGGGCTACTGAAGGCTGTCGGCCTGCAAGCAAAGGCATTCGCTTCTGCTGAGGAATTTCTAGACTCTGGCCAACAACACAATACGGGGTGTCTTGTAACGGACATTCGCATGCCCGGAATGTCGGGCTTAGACCTGCAAGCCAGGTTGAATTCACAGAATTGCAGGATTCCTACAATCTTTATTACCGCACACGGAGACGCAAACATGCGTTTGCAGGCGCTTCGCGCCGGGGCTGTGGAGTTCCTGGCGAAGCCCTTCAGCGATGATGTGCTGCTCGAAAATGTAAGAGCAGCTCTCGAAATGTAGATTCAGGTTAGAACGATCTACGACTGGCAGGAGGTTCTTGTGGCGACTCCGGTAAGCTTTAGGCCTGGCGTGACCGATACTGGCCAGCGCCGGTTCGAGCAAATCATCGGTAACAGTCCCGCGCTGGAAACCGTACTTGAAAAGGTCGAGCGAGTAGCGACGACCACGTCCACAGTGTTGATCGAAGGAGAAACGGGGACTGGCAAGGAGTTGATCGCGCGCGCAATTCACACCCTGAGCCCACGCTACGGACGGCCATTCGTCAAACTGAATTGCGCGGCCATTCCGCTCGATCTTCTCGAGAGTGAACTCTTCGGCCACGAAAAAGGCGCGTTTACCGGTGCGATCGCCCAGAAGATTGGCCGCTTCGAGATGGCCCATACCGGCACCCTGTTTCTCGACGAAGTGGGCGATATTCCGCCGGCCCTGCAGCCGAAGTTGCTGCGCGTCCTGCAAGAACAGGAGTTCGAACGCCTGGGATGCGGCCGTACGCACCAGGTGGACGTTCGCCTCGTTGCCGCCACCAACCGTAACCTCGCCGAGATGCTTGCTCGACAGCAATTTCGTACCGATTTGTACTATCGCCTCAATGTCTTCCCGATTACTGTACCGCCTCTGCGCGCAAGGCAAGAAGACATCCCGGCGCTGGTCGCACACTTTGTCGAGCTCTTCAGCCGCAGGATGGGTAAACAGATCGATGAGATTTCAGAAGAAACGATGGCAGCATTCAAGTCGCATCCCTGGCCCGGAAACATACGCGAGCTGCAGAACCTCGTCGAGCGCGCGGTGATTCTGGCGAATGATGGAGTGCTCCCGAACCCACTACCCGCATCTCCGCTCAACACATTCGCGTCGCCTACTATAGGGTCCATGTCCGGAAACTCGGCGGCGGCGGCCGTCCCGATGACGCTCAGCGACTCCGAACGAGCGCTCATTTTTCGGACGCTTGAGGCCACCGGTTGGGTGATTGGTGGAAGCAATGGTACCGCCGCAAGGCTTGGCCTCAAGAGAACCACTCTGATTCACAGGATGAAGAAGCTTGGCATTGAACGGCCAGCGCGCTGCGCTGGCTTGCCTGAAGTCCTTGTCACGCCCGAGCCGTCCGAACCCCCGGCAGAGCTCAATGAATCGCTCGGCGCTTCCTGACGTAGTCACCCGCCTTGCTGTCATCGCTCCCCTGGCCTACGGTCCTCCGGACCACTGCACTTCGATTGCGCAATAGATAACCACCGCCAATCCCCAGTTGTCCGTGCCCCATCGATGACACGCCGTCAACTTATTGACACTTGCTATAGAGAACGCCCAGCCGGCTACTGAGCTATGCCTTATTTTTGCGTGGATACAGCTGCTGTTTTGGCAAACGAAGAGCTCTCACAACGCTGAAGGATGTGCCGAATGTCAGCCCGTCAACACCGGCACCCGGCAACGGTCTTTGACCCGGCTGGGTGCTGGATGTTGGCTAGCCGGATGGACGGGTTCATCGCCGCAAATGAGGATCGGCGGGCTCGCGGGTTTTCAAAGACTGAAGCGTGGACCGAACCGCGCCAAAGAAGGACAAACCCACGCACCAGGCTTCTTGCCACAACTGCTTGATACAATCGGGGGCCGAGGCGCCGGATGCATCTCCAACGGTATGGACTTGCGGTTGTTTCCGTCGGTGTCGCATCGGCCGCGGCGCTACTGCTGCAGCATTTCCAACTCCGGGATGCTGCCCTTCCGACTCTGCTCCTGGCGGTCGCCATCACTTCCTGGTATGGAGGACCAGGCCCCGCGGTATTAGCGGCCATCCTATCCTTAATGAGCGTCGCCTACTTTTTCGCGCCGCCGCTCTATAGCTTGCACATCGAGCCCCAGGAATACCCCTATTTCATTATCTTCGCCTCATTCGCCGCACTCATCACGTGGTTCGCTATAATTCGCCGACGTGCCGAGACAGAGCTTCGTCAAGCTCGCGACCAGCTCGAAATCGAGGTGGCGAAACAAACTCAACAGGGAGACCTGCTCAATCTGACGCACGACTCCATCTTCGTCCGCGACATGAATGCGATGATCACCTACTGGAATCGCGGCGCGGAAGAATTCTACGGATGGACACGAAAAGAAGCCATCGGCAAGCGCCCCGCGGATCTCCTGCGCACCGTTTTCCCAAAGCCGTTCGAGGAAGTTTGGCAGGAGTTGCTGAGGACGGATCGATGGGAGGGCGAACTCAGGCACACGAAGGCGAACGGCCTCGAGGTGATCGTGGCGAGCCGTTGGTCCCTGCGGCGTGATCCACAGGGCCGTCCGCTCGCGATCCTCGAAACCGGCAACGACATCACCGCACGAAAGAGCTGGGAGGAAGAGATGCAGGCACTCAACCACGAGCTTGCTAAACGCTCCAGTGCGCTCGAAGCCAGCAACAAGGAGCTGGAAGCCTTTGCCTATTCCATATCCCACGACTTGCGCGCACCACTACGCCACACGGCAGGTTTTGCCGAACTTCTGCGCAAGAGCGCGGCAGCATCTCTCGATGAAAAGAGTCAGCGATACCTGATAATGATCCTGGAATCCGCAAAACGCATGGGCAGCCTGATCGACGACCTGCTCGCGTTTTCGCGAATCAGCCGCGCCGAGGCGCACTTTTCCAATCTCAGCCTGCAGCAGCTCGTTCAAGAAGCCATGGCCGAAGTCGGCCAGGATGCTACCGATCACCAGATCGTCTGGAAGATAGATCCATTGCCCGAGTGGTATGGAGATCGCCCGATGTTGCGGCTGGCGCTGGTCAACCTGATTTCCAACGCTGTAAAATTCAGCCGCACACGTCCCCAGGCCAAAATCGAAATCGGATGCATCGAACACAAACACGATCACGTGGTGCTGTTCGTTCGAGACAACGGAGTCGGATTCGACATGAAATACTCGAACAAGCTGTTCGGCGTATTCCAGCGCCTTCACCCGCAGGAAGCCTTCGAAGGCACAGGTATCGGCTTGGCCACGGTTCAACGCATTGTGCACCGGCATGGCGGCCGTATCTGGGCGGAAGGCACGGTGGGTGGCGGCGCCACCTTCTACATCTCACTTTCGAAAATCACGGGAGCTAACTGACAAATGGAAGCCCTAGGACGCATTTTACTGGTGGAAGACGACCCCAAAGACGTTGAGCTTACGCTGACGGCTTTGGATGAATACAATCTGGCCAACGAGGTCGTTGTCGTTGGCGATGGTGAGCAGGCGCTGGACTATCTGTATTATCGGGGAAATTTCATGCGACGCGCTCGCGAGAACCCCGCCGTCCTCCTTCTCGATCTGAAACTGCCCAAAGTCGATGGACTCGAAGTGCTGAAGCAGATCAAGGGGGATGAAAACCTTAAGTTGATTCCCGTTGTCGTCCTAACGTCATCGCATGAAGAAAAAGATATGGTGGCCAGCTATCAACTGGGCGTCAACGCATATGTAGTGAAGCCGGTAGATTTCCACGAATTCGTAAACGCTATCAAGGAGCTCGGCGTGTTTTGGGCGGTAATCAACGAGCCGCCACCCGGGAGCATAAAAAAGAGATAATGAACGGCCGTCGAGAAGTCCCAGGCAGCGCCCGGCCCTACCGCGAAAGCCCGATTGGCCCTGAAATTGCTTGAATCTACTGGGGATCTCATTGTTGCGAATTCTCTATCTCGAAGATGAACCCATGGACGCCGAGCTTGTTCAGGCAAGCCTGGAAGCCGAAGGCGTCGTCTGCGACGTGACGCGTGCAGAAACCCAGGCTGGCTTCCTCGCATTCCTTCAATTGGGTGGGTTTGACCTGGTCCTGGCGGACTACACTCTTCCGCTGTTTGACGGCATTTCTGCCTTGAAAATTGCACAAGAAGTTAGTCCCGAGGTTCCATTCATCTTCGTGTCTGGGACTATGGGCGAAGAGCTGGCGATTGAAGCCCTTAAAATGGGGGCCACAGACTATGTCTTCAAGACGCGCCTTTCCAGAATTGGGCCTTCCGTCCGTCGGGCATTGCGCGAGGCCGAGGAGCGATCCGAGCGTAAGCGGGTCGAGGAGGCACTGCAACGCAACCAAGCCTATTTAGCGGAAGCCCAGCGGTTAAGCCACACCGGCAGCTTTGGCTGGCAAGTATCGAGCGGAGAGATTTTCTGGTCCGAGGAGACATATCGGATCTTCGACTTTGAACCAACCAGCCAACCTACCCTGGAACGGATACTGCAGCGAACTCACCCGGAAGATAGGCCGCTGGTGCAGGGGATCTTGGATGCTGCATCCCGGCAGAAGAAAGACTTTGATTTTGAACACCGGCTGCTGATGGCGGATGGTGCTGTGAAGTACCTTCGCGTTGTGGGTCGTCTGTCATCTCCGGGCGAATCGGATGAGTCGGAATTCATGGGGGCAGTCACCGACATTACCGAGCGCAAGCGAGCCGAACAGAAATTCCGCATGTTGCTGGAATCCGCCCCAGATGCGGTCGCGGTCGTGAATGGTGAGGGCAAAATTGTTTTGGTCAACGAGCAACTGGAGAAGTTGTTTGGCTATGACCGATCAGAGGTATTGGGGAACGAAATCGAAATGTTGATACCCGAGCGGTTCCGGCGCAAGCATCCGCAACACCGCACTGCTTTTGTTGCCAACCCGCGCGCCCGGCCGATGGGGACCGGGCTGGAACTGTGCGGCCTGCATAAAGGTGGACGTGAGTTCCCGGTGGAGGTCAGCCTCAGTCCGCTGGAAACCGAAGAGGGCGTCCTGATTTCTGGCACCATTCGCGATATCACGGACCGAAAGCAGGCCGAGGAAAAGATTCGGCGGAGCGAGTCGCAACTTCGACAGCTCGTCGATGTGATTCCGCAGCAAGTCTTTGTTTTCGACGCGGACTGGAGTCCGCTTTTTGCCAACCGGCGAGAACTGGAATACACCGGCCTTACTCCGCAGGAGGCGAAGTCCAAGGACGCAGTTGACAGAATCGTTCATCCGGAGGATCGGAAGAAGTTAGAGGTCGCCCGAGAGCGGGCCCGTTCCCAAGGCGCCACGATTGAGATGGAGGCGCGAATACGGGGAAAGGACGGAGCCTATCGCTGGTTCCTGGTGCGAGACAATCCGCTGTGCGATGATCAGGGACGTGTCCTGCGGTGGTACGGCACGCGCACGGACATCACGGACCGTAAACGCGCCGAGGAAGAGCGCGAGAGGCTGCGCGAACTCGAGGCAGAACTCGCGCACATCAACCGCGTCAGCATGATGGGAGAGTTGGCCGCATCCCTCGCTCACGAGCTCAAGCAGCCCATCGCTGCGGCAGTCACCAACGCTAACACCTGCGTGCGGTGGCTCGACCGGGACGAACCAGATATGCAGGAGGCGCGCGAAGCAGCCACGAGGATCGTAGAGGACGCTAACCGTGCGGCCGATGTCATCGACCGTTTGCGGTCCTTCTACACCAAGAGTGCCCCGGCGGAGCGAGAGTTGGTAGATGTGAACGAAATCATCCGCCAGATGCTCGTATTGTTGCGCAACGAAGCCAATCGCTACTCAATTCCAATGCGCACGGATCTTGCCGCGGAACTTCCCAGGGTCGCGGCAGATCGCGTGCAACTACAGCAGGTATTTCTGAACCTCATGCTCAATGGCATTGAGGCGATGAAGGAAACCGGCGGTGAACTTACGATTAAGTCGGAACTGGGTCCGGACGAAAAGCTGCTGATCTCCATCGGAGACACCGGTGTGGGTTTACCGGCGGAAAAGGCGGACCAGATTTTCAATGCTTTCTTTACCACCAAACCGCAGGGTTCCGGCATGGGGCTGGCAATTAGCCGCTCCATCGTGGAGTCGCATGGCGGCCGCTTATGGGCTACATCCAACGGAGGGCGCGGCGCGACGTTCCGCTTCACTTTGGCGAGCGCGGGCAAGGAGGCCCCGGTTCGCGGGACCGTGACGTGATACTGGAACAAGATCTCCGCCATCCATGTTCGCTCGGCGGAGTACATTCGGGACGAAACCTGACGTCGTTATGTCCTCCCCCCGGTCGAGGCGGGGCATTTCCATGGGAGATCCTGGTTCTAGTTCGTGCCGTGTCCATTCTCTTCGGCAGCTCTGTGAGTATTCACGATGCGGAGTGAAGAGGCTCTGGCTTAATCGCCGCAACCTTGGTTCACTCGGTGCTATTAGCATTGTGCTGCTTGCTTTGCTGCTGGAAGGCTGCTCTCGATCGTCCAAGCATGAACCGGTCACGTTATCTATTGTGGATCAGCAATGGACCACCGAGAATTTTCACCAGGCGGAATTGCAAGAGTTGGCAGAATTCACCCGGGAAACCGGGATCCAGGTCAAGTATCTTCCCGCACCGGAGTCGTCAGGCGAACAGTTGGCCCTCTGGCGAGAGTTACTCGGGTCCGGCGCCGGCGGTCCCGACGTGTACGGCGTCGATGTGATCTGGCCGGGGATGCTGGGCGAATACTTCATCGATCTCAAGCCGTATTTTGGCGATGAAATCTCCGCCCAGTTTCCTGCGACCGTCCA
>Ga0335079_10006453_pt1 | contig 13414 bp, 9 predicted proteins | sample Lox_Sample_33_FD_206719 | JGI IMG/M metagenome (GOLD analysis project Ga0335079, IMG submission 206719) | Soil microbial communities from Loxahatchee National Wildlife Refuge, Florida, United States - Lox_Sample_3.3 | ecosystem: Environmental > Terrestrial > Soil > Wetlands | place: USA: Florida... | reverse complement strand
GGACGCGGAGCACACACACTGACATGCACCGACCATGGCACAGTGCGCGAATCTTGTCTAGCCATTACACTGGTAGTGCGTTCAAAAATGGCCAAAGACGAGTCTGAAGATTGGCTTCGGCTCGCCGATTTGAGCCGGGCTGGGAACGCGGTTCCTGCGGGAAGCGATGCTTCGGGAGGCGTGGAAGAGAACCAGAGGGCAGTCGGTCCACGGATCAAGGGGGTCAGCGGGCCATGCCGGTGAGAATGGCGAGGTGGTGGGGCGAGGAGCCAACCGAGGGCCCGCGTGGCGGGGTGCCAACCCCGGTGGGGGGGGGCTCTTCAATCCACCTTCCTGGTAAGTGTGTCGCCAGATGAGGACGCCTCCCGCACGAGGCGACGCTGAGCTGCGCCAGCTGCTGCTTCGTGCCTCGATCTACCCGGTCCTGCTGATGGTGGGCGTGGGAACGGTGCTCGCCTGGCAGATACTGAAGCAGCGCGACCTTTTCGTGGCGGTGGATCGCACCGACAGGGTCATCGGTCTCGTGAACGAGATCGCCTTCCTTCAGATCGAGCACGAGAATGGATTGCGGGGATTCCTCCTGACCGGTGAGCTGTCGTTTCTCGCTCCCTACGTCGCGGCGGAAAGCCCGCTTGGTCGAGCGTTGTCCTTCCTCGAGCGACTGGTCGCCGACAATCCCGAAGAGGTCGCAAAGGTGCACCGGTTGCGGGAGCTCAACGAGAACTGGCGCCGGCTGGCGGCGGTGGCCCTGGCACGGCGGGAGGGCGACGGAAGGTCGATGGAGCAGGTGGCGGCGCGGGAGGCCGCGATGGAGGAGGTCCGCTCCTTGACGCGCAGCTTGCGGGAGGCGGAGGAGCGGACGCGCGCCCAGCGCTTCGAGAGGGCGGCACGCGCCGCGCGGCTCGTGCTCGTCTCGTCGGTTGGACTCGCGCTCATCTTCGGTGCTGTGCTCGCCTGGTTGGCGCGGGCGCAGGTGAGGCGGGTGGCGTTCAGGTACCGCGTCATCGCCCGGGAAGCCGGCGAACGGGCGGATCGGCTTGCCGTGAGCGAGGAGCGCTTCCGACTGTTCGTGGAGGGGGTGCGCGACGCGGCCATCTTCATGTTGGAGCCGGACGGCAGGGTGCGCAGCTGGAACGTCGGCGCGGAGCGCATCGAGGGCTATCGGCCGGAGGAGATCGTCGGCCGGCACCTGTCCGTCTTCTACACGCCCGAGGATGCCGACGAGGGGATTCCGCAGCGCGAGCTTGCTCGAGCCGCTGACGAGGGCGAGATCGAGGCGGAAGGCTGGCGCCTGCGCAAGGGAGGCCAGCGATTCTGGGCCGCTGTCACCCTGCGTGCGCTGCGGGGCAAGGGGGGCCAGCTCGTCGGCTACGCCAAGCTGGTGCGCGACACGACCGAGCGCAGGTGGGCCGAGATGCAACGGGCCGCGCAGTATGGTCTCGCCCGCGTGTTGAACGAGGTGTCCTCGCCGGTCGCTGCCTGGGCGCAGATGCTCGAGGCGGTGGCGCCGGCGCTCGGCTACGACTTCGCGGTCGCCTGGGCACCGCAAGGCGAGGAACTGGCCATGGTCCAAAGCTGGCTTCGGCCATCTGGGCCCGGCGAGAGCTTCTTGAGTGAGCTCGCAAAGGCCCGCCCGCGGCGTGGCCAGGGCGTGGTGGGCGAGGTGTGGTCAACGGGCGCTCCGGTGTGGGTGGAGGACACTCGCCGCGAGCTCCACCGGTCGAAGGCATCGCTGGCCATGGAGGCGGGCCTTCTTTCGGTGGTGGCATTTCCCGTCCGAGCCGGGGGCGAAATCGCTCTCATCGTCGAGCTCTTCGCGAGCGATCCTCGCCCGCGGGACGCGGGTCTGTTGGAGTTGGCCGCGATCTTGGGCGTTCAGATGGGCATCTACCTCGACAAGCGGCGCGCGGAGGATGCCGTGCACCAGGCGGATCGCCGGCGCGCGGAGGATCTCGAGCGGCGCGTCGCGGAGCGGACCATCGAGCTCACCGCGGTGAACCGGGAGCTGGAGGCCTTCAGCTACTCGGTTTCGCACGACTTGCGGGCGCCCCTGCGCGCCATGGACGGCTTCAGCCAGGTGCTGCTCGAGGACTATGCGGATCGTGTGGATGACGCGGGCAAGGACTACCTGCGGCGCATCCGGGCGGCCTGCCAGCGGCTATCGCAGCTCATCGACGATCTCATTCAGCTCTCGCGCCTGACCCGCGCGGAGCTGAGGTGCGAGTGCATCGACCTTTCGGTCCTGTTTCGGGAGGTGACGGTCGAGGTACAAGAGCGGGAGCCGAGGCGAAGGGTGGCGGTCCACGTGGAGGACGGCGTTCTTGCCCGGGGCGACCCGCGTCTTCTGCGGGTGGGGCTCGTGAACCTGGTGTCGAACGCGTTCAAGTTCACGCGGCACAAGCCTGATCCGCGCGTGGAGTTCGGGGTGACGGAGACGAACGGGTGCCGCGTCTACCACGTTCGAGACAACGGGGCGGGTTTCGACATGTCGTATGCCCACAAGCTGTTCCAGCCATTCCAGCGCCTCCACGGTCCGAGGGAATTCGAGGGAACCGGTATTGGGCTTGCGACCTGCCAGCGCATCGTGCAGCGACATGGGGGCACCCTTTGGGCTGAGGGCGCGCCGGAGCAGGGCGCCTCCTTCTTCTTTACGCTGGGAGAACATCGATGAGAGAGAAGGTCGTCCTTCTCGTGGAGGACAACCCCGACGATCGCGATCTGACGTTGCGTGCCTTCGCGCGGTACCACCAGGCACATGCGATCGATCTGGTCGAGGATGGCCAACAGGCGATCGACTACCTCCTGTCGCCCAGCGCGGACGGCGCCTTGCGCCCGCTCCCGAAGGTCGTGCTCCTCGACCTGAATCTTCCCCGCGTGGATGGGCTGGAGGTGCTCCGGTGCCTGCGCTTGTCCGAGCGGACCCGTCTTCTGCCGGTGGTGATTCTCACCTCCTCGGCTGAGGAGGAAGATATCGTGCAGGGCTACTCGCTCGGTGCCAACAGCTACGTGCGCAAGCCCGTCTCCTTCACCGAGTTCGCCGAGGTGGCGCGCGAGCTCGGGGTCTACTGGCTGGAGCTGAATGAACTCCCCGAGGACAGGATGAGATGAAGCGGCTTCGGGTGCTCATGGTGGAGGACTCGGAGGACGACGCGATCCTCATCGATCGCGAGCTTCGCCGCGGCGGCTACGCGACCGAGTGTCGGCGCGTGGAGTCAGCCGAGGGGCTTCGCGATGCACTCTCGGAGCCGTGGGACGTCGTCATCTCCGACTACGCCATGCCCCGCTTCAGTGGGACGGAGGCGCTGCGCCTGGTGAGGGAGGGCGGCGATCTGCCCTTCGTGCTCGTCTCGGGCACCATCGGCGAGGAGAATGCAGTGGAGGCACTGAAGAACGGCGCTGGCGACTTCGTGACGAAGCAGAACCTCTCCCGGCTCGTGCCCGCCGTGGAGCGCGAGATCGCCGATGCCCAGGTGCGACGCGAGCGGCGGAAGACCCTGGAGGCCCTCCAGTTGGCGGTCGCCGCGCGCGACCAGTTTCTCTCCATCGCATCGCACGAGCTCAAGACGCCGCTCACCTCCTTGCAGCTGCAGATCCAGAGCTTGCAGCGAACGCTGGAGACCGGACTCACCGAGCCGGATCGGATCAGGCAGAAGGTGAAGCGGGCAGCGCGCTCGGCCGAGCGCCTGGCCGAGCTGGTCAATCGGCTACTCGACGTCTCGCGCATCACGAGCGGCACCATCGATCTCGTTCGGGACGAGTTCGACCTCTCGGAGCTCACCCGCGAGGTCGCTGGGCGCTTCGACGAGGCGTTGCGCGAATCGGGTTCGCGGCTCGACATCTTCGCCGCCGTGCCGGTGCGCGGCCGCTGGGACAGCATGCGGATCGACACCATCATCACCAACCTGGTGTCGAATGCGGTCAAGTACGGCGAGGGCAAGCCCATCGAGGTGCGCGTGGAGGGGGACAGGGAGCGGGCGCGTCTCGAAGTGAAGGACCGCGGCATCGGGATCGCTTCCTCCGATCAGGTGCGCATCTTCGAGCGGTTCGAGCGGGCCGTGCCGGAGCGACACTACGGCGGGTTCGGGGTCGGGTTGTGGATCGCGCGGCTCGTCGCGGAGGCACACGGCGGTCGCATCAGGGTGCAGAGCGAGAAAGGAGTGGGGTCCACATTCGTGCTCGAATTGCCCCTCGGACTTCCCGCCGCGGCGGGCGAGCGAGGAGCTTGGCCTTGAGCGGCGCTCTTTCTCCGGGAGCGAGCGACGGGGGCGCATTGCGCCGCAGCGTGCTCGTCGTCGACGATGACCGCGACATCCGCGAGACGCTGCAGGAACTCCTCGAGCAGGAGGGCTACCTCGTCGCGACGGCCAAGAATGGCCTCGACGCCTTGGCGCGAGCTCGCGATGAGAGGCCGGCCGTCATCCTGCTCGATCTCTTCATGCCCGAGATGGACGGCATGGAGTTCAGGCAAAGGCAGCTCTTGGACCCCGAGCTCGCCCCGATTCCGGTGGTGGTTGTCTCGGCGGCGGTGGGGGTCGAAGAGCGCGTCGCCGCCCTCGGCATTTCGGCCCACCTCGAGAAGCCACTCCAGCTCGAGCGCCTTCTTCAGATCGTGGCGGCGCATTGTACCCTTCCAAGCTGAGGCCCGCAGAGCGACGCATCCCGGAGGGGTGTTGGGCGGTCGAGGGTTGATGAGGTCGTGCCACCGCAGCGATGGGCCCGAGGCGAGTGCTCCGGACTTCCGCCGTTGCGCGGGACTTGTCCAAGGCTGGAATCTCTGGACCTTTTAGGCCGGATGCGCTGTCAAGCGACGCATGGTTTTCGGCGACGAGTCCGCGCTCGTGTGGTAGGACTACGCGGCCACTCCACTGTTTGCGGGGCCTCGGGCACCCGAGAAAGCCCCTCCCAAGTCCTTGGGGCGAGCGCACGAAAGTGCGTTCAGGTTTTCCGAGGGGATCGTCGCGTTGTGGCGGTGGAGGCAATCATTCAAGGGGAGGGAGCGGATGGCCCGTTTCGTGGGCGTCGACGTGGGCGCAGAGACGCTCAAGGTGGTGGAGCTCGTCGCTGACGGTGGGGCACCGAGAATCGGGCGGCGAATCAGGGCCGAGCATCACAAGGAGCCAGGGCCGCGCCTTCTCGAGATCCTGAGCGGTTGGGCCTGGGACGAGGTGACGGGGGCGGCGGTGACCGGCCGGCTCGGGCGCCAGGTGCAGCTCGCACGGGTTCCCGTGAAGCAAGCGCAGGCGGCGGCGCATCGGTTTCTCCACGGTGCCACCCCGGCCACGCTCGTGTCCATCGGGAGCCACGGCTTCTCGATCCTCGAGCTGCGGGGGGATGGACAGGAGGTGTTCCGCGAGAACTCGCGCTGCGCACAGGGCAGTGGCAATTTCATGCGCCAGCTGGTGGAGCGTTTCGACTTGACGGTCGAGGAGGCGGCCGAGCTGGCGGCGCCGCTCACACAGTCGGCACCGCTGTCTGGCCGCTGTCCGGTCATCCTCAAGACGGACATGACCCATCTCGCCAACAAGGGCGAGGGCAGGGATCGAATCCTGGCGGGTCTGCTGGACGCCATCAGCGAGAACGTGGAGGTGCTCGTGAAGCCGCGCCATTCGCCTCCGCGGGTGTTCCTGCTGGGAGGCGTGGCGCGGGCGCGGCGCGTCCGGGAGCACTTTCGCGCGTTCCTCTCCCGCCACGGGATGGAACTCGCGGAGTCCGATCTCGAGGATGGCCTCTACCTGGAGGCCATTGGCTGTGCGTTGGCGGCAACCGAGCACGCGGGGGCCCACGTGCCGCCCCTGGAGCATCTCATCCTGCCGCCGCTCGGGACCACGCTCGAGCAGCTCCCGCCGCTGTCTGCCTCGCTGGCGCGGGTGCGCCGGATGGTGGCAGCTCCCCCAGTGGACGACGCGCTGCCGCGCGACGCGGTGTTGGGTTTCGACATCGGCTCGACCGGGTCGAAGGCGGTTCTTTTGGACGTCGGCAGCAAGGCGCCGCTTTTCAGAGCGTATCGCAGGACGAACGGTTCCCCGGTGGATGCGGCGCAGGAGCTGGTTCGCCTGCTCAGCGCCTCCCCGGCCTCGCGCCACCGCGTGCGGGGGTTCGCCGTCACCGGCTCCGGGCGGGAGATCGTGGCGTCCCTGCTCGCCACGGTTTTTGGCCGGGAGGCGGTGTACGTCCTGAACGAGATCGCGGCGCACGCTGCCGGTGCGCTCGAGGTCGATCCGCGCGTCGACACCATCTTCGAGATCGGGGGTCAGGACGCGAAGTACATCCGCCTCGCGGGCGGGCGGGTGGTGGACGCGGCCATGAACGAGGCATGCAGCGCTGGCACGGGCTCGTTCATCGAGGAGCAAGGGAGGCGCTTTGGCGGGATCGAGGATGTCGCGCAGCTCGGGGCCGAGGCCATGTCCGCGCCGTCCGGCGTCGCGCTCGGGCAGCACTGCTCGGTCTTCATGGCCGAGATCATCGACGAGGCGCTTGCCTCGGGCGTCTCGCGCGGGCCCATTCTGGCGGGCATCTACGACTCGGTCGTCGCGAACTACCTCAACCGCGTGAAGGGCAGCCGCCCGGTGGGAGAGGTGGTGTTCTGCCAGGGCATGCCCTTCGCCTCGGACGCGCTGGCGGCCGCGGTGGCGCGCCAGACCGGCGCCGAGGTGGTCGTTCCGCCGGAGCCGGGCCTCACGGGGGCGGTTGGCATCGCGTTGCTCGCGCTAGAAGAGCTTCCGCTCGAGAAGCTTTCGCCGGTGGCGTGCGAGCACTTTCTCGCGGCGAGCGTCGTTCGCAAGGACCAGTTTGTTTGCTCCTCGACGCGCGGGTGTGGCGGAAACAAGTGCCGCATCGACCGGCTCACCACGTCGCTGGCAGGGGCGCGGCAGCAGTTCACCTGGGGTGGAGGGTGCGCGCGCTGGGACGGCGGGATGCGCAAGCGAAAGCTGCCCGAGGGCGCGCCCGACCCCTTCCGTGAGCGGCGGGAGATGGTGGAGCGCGTGGTCGAGCGCGTTTCCGTGCGCCGGGGCAGGCCGCTCGTGGCGCTGGCGGATGAGTTCCAGCTGAAGGGGTTGTTTCCCTTCTTTGCTTCCTTCCTGGAGGAGCTCGGGTTCGATCTGCTGGTCAACCGCGGAGCGGATCGAGAGGCGCTGAAGCGGGGCATCGAGGAGGCAAACGTCCCGTTCTGCGCACCCATGCAGCTGTACCACGGGCTCGTCGCGCAGCTGGCCGACGCCGAGCCCGACTTTCTGTTCTTGCCCATGCTCCGGGAGGTTCCGCGCGCCTCGCCGAAGGAGCGGGTCTCGGCAGTGTGCCCCATTGGCCAGGGGGCGCCCGATATGCTGCGCCTCGACCTGGGCGAGAAGGCTCCTCACATCGTCTCGCCAGTCATCGACCTGGGCGAGGGCTTCCTGGAATCGAGGCGCTTTCTCCGCTCCTGCCGTGCACTCGCGACCGAGCTCGGCGTGGTGCGCACGAGCCGCTGGATGGCTGCCTGGCGAACCGCTCGCCTCGAGCAGCGGCGCTTCGACCGGACGCTCATGGGCATCGGCGCGCGTGCGCTCGCATTTTGTCGGGAGAGCGGTACCACCCCCGTGGTGGTGCTCGGTCGCAGCTACACCATTCACAACGACGTGCTCAACTCGAACGTGCCTTCGATCGTGCGCGAGCAGGGTGCGATCGCCATTCCCGCCGACTGCTATCCTGTCCCCGATGACGTCCCTGTGTTCGGGGATGTGTTCTGGGGGTACGCGCAGCGCATCCTGCGCGCTGCCTGGCACCTGCGCCGGCAGCCTGCCCTCTATTCCATCTTCTGCTCGAACTACTCCTGTGGACCCGACAGCTTCACCGTCCATGCTTACGCCTGGCTCATGGAGGGCCGGCCGTTCGCCATCATCGAGACCGATGGTCATGCCGGCGACGCCGGTACCAAGACGCGGGTGGAGGCATTCCTGCATTGCGCGCGCGAGGACGAGCGCGCCCGCGCTCCCCGCCCTCCCCAGCACGAGGGAAGGCTTGGGGTGCCGAGGAAGGCCATGCTCGAGCTGGTGAACGGGCGGGACCTGGTGCTCGTGCCGCCCATGGGGCCGGAAGCGAATGCGGTAGCTGCCGCCCTGCGCGGCGCAGGCGCGCGCGCCGAGGCTCTTCCCTTGCCCACGCGCGAAACCCTCCGCATCGGACGTCGCCACACCTCGGGCAAGGAGTGCCTGCCCCTGACCGTCACGCTCGGCAGCGTCCTGGAGCGGGTCGAACGCCCCGACGCGCGGGGCGATCGCTTCGTGCTTCTCATGCCCGGCTCAGATGGCCCGTGCCGCTTCGGTGCCTACAAGCAGCTCCACCAGCTCGTACTCCATCGGCTGGGCCACGGCGACCGGGTGGGCATCTGGTCGCCGCCCTTCGGCGACTACTTCCAGGGCATGCCCTCCGGCTTCAAGGCGGTGATCTTCGCCGGCGCGTGCGCCGCCGGGGCCCTCGAGCAAGCGCTCCGCGACGTGCGGCCGGTGGAGACCCGCGACGGGGCCGCCGACGAGATCCATCGTCGCTACTCGGCTCGATTGTGGAGGCTCATCGAACACAGGGCGGGAGGCGACCTATCCACCACCCGGGTGCTCGCGGAGGTGGCCTCCGGCCATCTCTACGGTATCCCGGAGCTGGTCCGACAGTCGGCCGAAGAGCTCAGGGCGGTGAAGGGGCGCCGCGAGGTGCCGAACGTGCTCGTCGTGGGCGAGATCTATGTCCGCTCCGATCCGTTCGCGAACGACTTCGTCGCGGAGGGTCTCGAGCGGCGTGGTATCCGGGTGAGGGTGGAGCCTGTCAGCGAGTTTTTGGAGTACTCGGACTACATCTCGCACCGGAATCGCACCAAGCGAGGCATGGGTGATCGCGTAGAGCGGGCGTTGCGCGAACGCATCGTCGCTCTCTGCCATGGCGCGGCCGAGGGACCTCTCGGTTTCGGGGAGCACGATCCGGTTTCGGAGAAGCTCGTCGCCGCTGCTCCTTATCTGCGCGAGGAGCTGGAGGTGGAGTCTGTGCTCACGGTCGGGGTGCCGGTCCGGGCCTGGCGCAAGGGGGAGATCGACGCGGTCCTCTCGGTGGGCCCGCTCGAGTGCATGCCCAACAAGATCGCGGAGGCACAGTTTCACCACGTCGCGGAGAAGGAGGGCTTGCTCTCCCTCACGCTTTCCCTGAACGGCGATCCCATCGATCCCGAGGTCCTGGACGGCTTTGCCTTCGCAGTGCACCAGCGCTTCCGGAAGAGAGTCCGGCGCGAGCACCCCATCCCGTCGTGGGCGGACAAGTTGGGGAGCTTGTGGGAAGGGACGGCGCTGCCGGAGCCTGCGGCCAGGGAATAGCACGCGAGCCCCATTTCCTCGAGCGCGCGCCTTACGACGGTGACAGATCCCGTCGTGGGTGGCGTGTGCCAAGGATTCGCGCCAGGGGAGGAAGCGAATGCAGATCGGGATGTATGGGCTTGGTCGGATGGGGGGGAGCATGGCGAGGCGGCTCGCGCGTCGCGGCCACCCGCCGGTGGTGTGGAACATCACTCCTGAGCCCTTTGCGTCCCTTGTTCACGAGGGCGCCGTCGCCGCCTCCTCCCTTGAAGACTTGGTGTCGAGGTTGGCACCGCCCCGCTTCGTGTGGCTCATGCTGCCGGCGGGCGAGGTCACCGAGGGGGCAGTTGGCGCCCTGGGACCGTTACTCGCGAGAGGCGACGCCATCATTGACGGAGGGAATACCCACTTCAAGGATGACGTGCGGCGCTCGCGGCTCCTCGAGGCGAGGGGAATTCGCTACGTCGACGTGGGCACGAGCGGGGGCGTGTTCGGTCTCGAGCGGGGGTACTGCTTGATGGTCGGTGGTCCGCGCGACGCGGTCGAGCGGCTGGAGCCCATCTTGCGCGCTCTTTCCCCAGGTCGTTCCGGAATCGCGCCCACCCCGGGTCGGGAACCGGGAACCGCCGAGGAAGGGTATCTCCATTGCGGTCCGGTCGGGGCCGGTCATTTCGTGAAGATGGTCCACAACGGGATCGAGTACGGGCTCATGCAGGCCTATGCGGAGGGGTTTGACATCATGCGAAGCGCCACCTCCCAGGCCTTGCCGGAGGGGGAAAGGTATTCTCTCGACCTCTCTGCCATCGCCGAGTTGTGGCGGCGCGGCAGCGTCGTCTCGTCGTGGCTGCTCGACCTCGCCGCGCGCGCCCTCTCCAAGGACATGGACCTCGCGAGCTTCGAGGGCCGCGTCGAGGATTCCGGGGAGGGGCGCTGGACCGTGCAGGCGGCCCTCGACGAGGCAGTCCCGGCGGAAGTGCTCTCGGCGGCGCTCTACGCGCGTTTCCGCTCGCGAAAGGGACACACCTTCGGGGAAAAGCTCCTCTCCGCGCTGCGGCACGAGTTCGGGGGCCACGGCGAAGCGAGGGCGGAGGAAGGCGAAAGATGACCTGTCCTGAGGGGATGGAGTGCCCGGGAGATCCTTGCGCCATCGTCATCTTCGGCGCGACAGGCGATCTCACCAAGCGCAAGTTGCTCCCGTCGCTCTACAATCTGCGGGTGAATGGCCTGTTGCCTCGCGAGTTCGCCTTCGTGGGGGTGGTCCGCAAGCCCTTCAATGACGAGACCTTTCGCGACCTCATGAGCGCGGATGTTCACGAGTTCGCCACCGGTCGCATCGATCCCACGCTGTGGTCGGACTTCCGCGCGCGACTGCATTGCGTCTCCGGCGATCTGGAGGCGCTGGAGACGTTCAAGCGGCTCGGGGAGCGCCTGACCGAACTCGAGCGCGAACATCGCACTGGCGGGAACGTTCTCTTCTACCTCGCGACGCCCCCCTCCGCCTTCGGCCCACTCGTGCGGCTGCTGGGAGAGGCGGGCCTGGCGCGCGAGGCAGGGACCGGCTGGCGACGCGTCGTCGTGGAAAAGCCATTCGGCCGCGATCTCGACAGCGCGCGGGCTCTGAACGAGGAGATCACGGCCGTCCTGCGCGAGGACCAGATCTTCCGCATCGACCACTACCTGGGCAAGGAGACGGTCCAGAACATCCTCGTCTTTCGCTTCGCGAACGGGCTTTTCGAGCCCATCTGGAACAGGCGCTACGTCGATCACGTGCAGATCACGGTGGCCGAGGAACTCGGGGTGGAGGGCCGCGGCGCCTACTACGAGCAGTCGGGCGTCTTGCGCGACATCATTCAGAATCACATCTTCCAGCTGCTCACGCTCGTGGCGATGGAGCCGCCCTCCGCGCTCGCCGCCGAGGCGGTGCGCAACGAGAAGGTGAAGGTGCTCGAGGCGATCCGTCCGATGCAGCCGGAGGAGATCCTGTCCTCCACCGTGCGCGGTCAGTATGCGGAGGGGCCCCTCGGGGGTCGGCGAGTGCCCGGCTACCGGCAGGAGAGCAACGTCTCGCCCCGTTCGAACACGGAGACCTACGCTGCGCTCCGCCTTCAGGTCGAGAACTGGCGCTGGGCCGGAGTGCCCTTCTACGTGCGCTCTGGCAAGCGACTCGCGTCGCGGGAGACGCTCATCTCCATCCAGTTCAGGAGTCCGCCGCTCTTGCTGTTCCGCGGGGCGGGCGTCGAGTCGATCGAGCGCAACCGCCTCGAATTGCGCATCCAGCCCGACGAGGGAATCGCGCTCCGGATGAAGGCCAAGATCCCGGGGCAGTCCATTCGACTGGCGGACGTCGACCTCCGCTTCGGCTACCAGGATTTCGGGCCGCTGGCGCCGGCCACCGGCTACGAACGGCTGCTCTACGACTGCATGGTGGGCGACGAGACGCTCTTCCACCGCTGGGACAACGTGGAGGCGGCCTGGCGCATTGCCACGCCCGTCCTCGACCTCTGGGCGAGCCTGCCCGCTCGCGACTTTCCAAACTACCCGGCCGGTTCGTGGGGTCCCGCGGGCGCCGACGAGCTCTTGCGGCGCGACGGTCGCAAGTGGGTGAACCCATCATGATGGACAGGAAGATCCGCGTGGCGCCCGATGCGGTGGCCCTCTCGCGCCTGGCGGCGCAAGAGGTGGTGCGGCGCGCTTCCCTGGCGCTCGCCCAGCGCGGGCGCTTCGCCCTGGCGCTCGCGGGCGGAAGCACCCCGAAGCGGCTCTATGCGCTCCTCGCCGAGCCCCCGTTTTCGGCGGAGATGCCGTGGTCGCAGACGGAAGTCTTCTTCGGAGACGAGCGGCACGTCCGCCCCGATGACCCTGAGTCGAACTACGGCATGGCGCGCGATGCGCTCTTCTCGCGCGTGCCCATCCCGACGGGAAACGTGCACCGCATCCGCGGCGAAGAGCCCTCCGCCGAGGCGGCGGCGCAAGACTACGAGCGCGAGTTGCGAAACGCCTTCGGACTCGCCCGGACCAGGGACGTGCCCCGCCTCGATCTGATTCTCCTCGGGATGGGAGAAGACGGCCACACCGCTTCCCTCTTCCCGGGGAACCCCGCGCTGGAGGAGCGGGAGCGGCTGGTGGTGGCGCCCTTCGTGGAACGCCTGCAGGCGCACCGCATCACGGTCACCTTGCCGGTGGTGGAAGCCGCTCGAGGGGTCGTGTTTCTCGTCAGCGGCAGAGCGAAGGCCCACCGCGTTGCCGAGGTGCTCGCCGGCCCTGGCGACTCGCTCCCCGCGGGGCACGCGCGCCCCGACGACGGGGAACTCATCTGGCTGCTCGACGCGGGAGCCGCGGCGCTGTTGCCAGGCGCGGAGGCGAGCCGCTAAGGCGCGGGCGGGTGTGGAATCACAGCACCCGGAGTTCTCGCTCGCCCACGCTCCACTCGTAGTAACCAAGCGGCGCGCGCCCCCCGTTGTCCCATCTCTCGCCGGCCCGAACGACGAACTCGACTGCGCGCACGGGCGAGCCTGCCGGAATGGGCAGGTCGCCCTCCCATCGCTCCCGTCCCTCTCGCCGGAGCGCCACCTCGCGGGTTTCGGTCCAGGGCGTCCCGCCTTCCCGCCAGACCCCGGCGCGAGCAACGAGAGCCTCGCCGGAGGCGAGTGGTCCCTCGTAAGCGATGACGAGCGTGCCGTCACCGCTCTTGGCAGGGGGCGTGAAGTGGACCGCGAAGTTGTCTGCCGATTGGGAGGTGGTCCGCTTCGGCACCTGGAGGATCAGCTTCTGCTGCTTGCTGCGCTGCGTGACCGCCCTGAGGCCCATGGATGACTCTCCCCTTTCTTCCTCGAGAATTCCCCTTCTAATCGGGGGCGATGAGCGCAACAAGTGACCCCCACGAGGCGCCAGGGTCCCTGCGCAACCTGGCGGGCGAGGCGTGGGCGGAACACCCGCCGGCTTGCTGCGAGGCCCGCCGGGATGTCGCCAGCGAATGGGGCCGGGATGGCTCTGGAAAGGCCTCGCGGTGCGGGTGACGGGTGTGCACCTTCGTGGCAGCCAAGCGCTGTTCGGACCCCATTGACTCCGGAGTTTCACGCCGGGAGGTGGTCAGAACAAGG
>Ga0335079_10006448_pt1 | contig 13419 bp, 9 predicted proteins | sample Lox_Sample_33_FD_206719 | JGI IMG/M metagenome (GOLD analysis project Ga0335079, IMG submission 206719) | Soil microbial communities from Loxahatchee National Wildlife Refuge, Florida, United States - Lox_Sample_3.3 | ecosystem: Environmental > Terrestrial > Soil > Wetlands | place: USA: Florida... | reverse complement strand
CACGGTGAAGCTGCACTGCTCTCCGCTCGCGGCCGAGAGATTCGATGGCATGTTCCGCGCTCAGGCGCAGGTCGTGGGTGGCCGGAAGGGCTTTGGCCGCGGCAGTTGACCCGCCGCTGGTGAAGGGGTCTGACCAGAAGCGCTCATTGCTTGCCTTGTCAACTTTGAGTGCGGCCAAGAGAGTATGCGAGCGGTCGAGATTCTCAATCACGTCGCGGAAAATGGAATCACTACCGGCCTTCTCGCTCTCCTCAGGGCTGCCATTCATTCGATAGAACGCCCAATCGTAGCTTTCCTTGAAGATGTCGATATCCGACGTGCCAGGCTGCCATCCGGCTGCCGCACCAAAAACGAGCCCGGGCCATGTCATATCCGTCAGAGTCTCGCCGTCGTCATGCCAGATGGTATTCAGGAGGCCAAGCGCCTGATGTTTCTGTCCATCGCGCACAAAATCGCGAATGTTGTGGAACGCGACGTCGAAGTCGGGCCAGATCGCGCCCCAGTTGCTGACTCCGGGAGCGATGATTACACGCAGCCCCGTGTTGGTGTAGGGCGTAATGATGTTCTCGTAGCTCGGCTGCGCGTTGTACTCCCAGGGCACGGCGATCATATCCTTGGGCAGCTTAGAGAGAAGCTCCGGATATTTCAGCGCGATGTCACCCCAGAACAACAACCGCTTGTGATAGGGTCGCATGATTTCGAAGAGCTGTTGAAGATGCTCGAGATACACCTGCCCGAGTCCTTCCTTATCTACGAGCGATTTAGTCTGGCCTTGGCCAAGTTCCACCGTTTCGTCGGCGCCGACGTGGAAGAACGGGCCGGGGAATAACGGAACGACCTCCTCGTAAACTCGACGGATCAATTCGTAGCTCTTCGAGTTGGATGGCGTTAGCACGTGACCGTGCGGAGTCTCGGCAATGTCGGAATAGATTTCATACTTCAGGAACTGATGAAGATGCCCGAAGGCCTGCTGCTCGGGCAAAAGCGTGATGAAATATTTCCCGGCGTACGCGACCAGTTCCCTGACCTCTCCCGGGGTCAGAGCCGGTACGTCGCCGCGGGTGCCCTCCGGCGGAACGATGGGCTGGCTCTGAAAATCGAATACGTTCTCCATGTTGAGGCCGAGAAGGTTGACCTTATATTCGGCCAGCGTACGGATCTGAAATTTCAAGTAGTCGAGTGTCGGAATTGGTCCGCGGCTGATGTCATCGGAAACACCGCGCAACTCCATGCTCGGCCAGTCGCGGATCATCAATGCGGGAATCGCCAAGGACTTTCCTTCTTGGTGAAGTAACTGGCGCAGGGTCTGTGTTCCGTAGAACACTCCTTGTCCTGTAGTGCCGGCCACAATGACGCCCGACTTGCCTGCGATCATCACGTAGCCTTGCTTGGCAAAATCCTTGCTCTCGAGATCGTTCGGTTGCACTCCCTGCGACTCGAGATATTCCCGAAGGCCACGGTCCGAAAGTCTTGCAAGTGAAATGTGGCCCGGAATCGCAGGGGCAGACCCGGCCACTTCAATCGCGAGCCGGATACCTACGCGATCCTGAATTTCCTGCTGCAAGGTCGCGGCGGCAACGCGGTCTTCCGAATTGCTGATGACGATGCTTGTCGACGCCTTGACGACCAGCTTGCCCTCCGCCATCCGGACTTCCTTGGGCGCCGGTAGAAGATGCAGCCGGCGGACGGCGTCGGATAACTGGGCGTGCGAGGTGATTGTCAGACATGTAAGGCAGGCCAAGTAGATCGGTATTCGCATGTTCATGAGCGATGGAAAAGGCGAGAGTAGCAGGATGGGAGTCGCAGCGACAACTCTTCAGACCTGACACCCGCCGGGAAAACCGGGCCTCAGTCGAATCATTTCTCGATGCACGGCGTCGAAACGACTACCTCGCGAATGCTTCTTTGTTTACCACATACGGCATTTTGTTTATGTCGCCACCGTAGTTGCCTTCCAGCACATCCCGGAGGCCTTGCACACATCGTCCGGCCATGCCCTTGTCAGGATCGGACGAAAGACGCGTGATGCGGGCCGCGCTCGCAAAGTGCGGCAGCAGGCGGCAGCGATCGGCAAGTGCGGGGTCGCGCAGGGGCGAACCGGCGGGCAGGGGCTCCTCCTCATAAACGTCGAGCGCAGCACCCGCAATCCGGTTTTCCCGCAGCGCGGTGGCCAGCGCGAGCTCATCCACGACTGGACCGCGCGATGTGTTGATGATCATCGCGGTGGGCTTCATCATCCGGAGAGTGGATTCATTGATCAGGTGATATGTGGGAGTTGAACTCTCGCCCTCGCGCAAGAGCGGAACGTGGAGGCTGATGAAATCGGCGGTGCTCAGGGCCTCACGCAACGTCGTGTAACGGATTGTGGCCCGTTCGCGGCTGATGCCGCGCTTAAAGCGCAGGTCCTTTACCTCCTGGATGGCCTTGATGTATTCCTGATTCTCGTAGGCGGGATCGAAACATAGAATGTTCATGTCGAATCCCGCGCATTTTTTGATGAATGCAAGACCGATGCGGCCGGTGCCGATTACCGCAACCGTCTTGCCGGTTACCTCGTCTCCCAGGAATGGCAAATAAGGATGCCAGGAGCCCCAGTGGTTTTCGCGCGTCAGGTGTTCGGCGGGCCACAACTTCCGGGCCAGTGTCCCCATCAGGAAGAATGCGAACTCCGCTGTCGCTTCGGTGAGCACATCGGCGGTGTGGGTGAATGGAATGTTGTAGCGATTGGCGTCGGCGCGATTGATGTTGTCGAAGCCGACCGCGATTTGCGCAACCACTTTGAGGGCTCCCGGGCTGGCGGCAAAAACCTCGGCATCAATGGGATCGCGCAGCGTGGTAATGAGACCGTCGATGCCAGACTTGACCTTCTCAATGATCAGGCTCTTGGGCGGAGCATCGGAACTGGGGTAAACCTCGAGTTCGTAGCCGTTTTCACGAAGGACGTTTAAAGCATCTCCGATGTCGCAGGTGGCAAACACGCGAAGTCTAGGACTCATGTTCGGTTGGAATCACCCCGCGAAGTAGTGTAGCGCAAGGGATGGTTGTGCTTAAGCAAACGGATCTTCCATGGCGCGCTGGCGACCCGATGCATCGGCAGATTAGATATTGCCCTAACAGGACATATTTCGCGCAACGGGCGGCGGCACAAGGCTCGATGTACAGGGGAAACCGGACCTCATCGCGGAGGGCTCTTGTTTGCAGAATGGCACGATTGACCGGCGCCAGATGCCCGCGAGCTGTTGCAATCGGGCGTAGCGATCATTGACGCCGGGAGCCCCTTGAGAGCGGCGGTGGCCGTATCTACGACTGCTTCAGTACAGTCTTTCAGGTTCCGGTCGCTTCCGGGCGAGGAGCTGCCGAGGCGGCTTGCGCGTGGTGACGAACGTCGGCCCCCAGAACCCAGAAAATCACATCCTCTGCAATGTTGGTAGCGTGGTCGGCTATGCGTTCCAGATTTCGCGCTACCAGCAGTGCATCTAGTGCCTGCTGAGTCATTTGCGGCCTTTCGTTCATGGTTCGCACGAGCACGATAAAGGCTTCGTCACGCATCCGGTCAACCACGTGATCCATCTCGAGCACAGCCTGGGCAAGCTCGGCTTTGCCTTCCACAAATGATTCCAACGACCGCCGAACCATCGCGCTGACGGCAGTGGCCATTCGCGGAACATCGACCGGCAGCTCGACCTCCGGCAGCTCAATCAAGTCCATGATGCGCTCGGCGATGTTAACCGCCTGGTCGCCGACACGCTCGAGGTCGGCATTGATTTTAGTGACGGCGAGAATGAAGCGGAGATCGACGGCGGCCGGCTGCTGGGTGGCAAGGATATCAAATGCAAGCTCGTCGATTTCGCGCTCGGCCGCGTTGATCAGGCTCTCGTTTTCAAGAACGAGTTGGCAGCGCGTGAGGTCGCGCTCGGTATAGGCTTGCGTGGCGCGCTCAATCGCCAATTCCGCCAGCCCCCCCATGCGGAGCAACTTCTCCCGCAACTCTTCCATCTGCTGTTGAAACCGCGTGCGCATTCGTAGAACCTCGTTATCCGAATCTGCCCGTGACGTAATCTTCGGTCCGCTTGTCTGACGGGTTCGTAAACACTTTCTCGGTCTTGTCGAACTCGATCAGCTTTCCGAGAAGAAAAAAGCCGGTAAATTCCGCCACTCGGGCTGCCTGTTGCATATTATGCGTCACAATGACGATCGTGTACTGCTCTTTTAACTGAAAAATCAGCTCTTCGATCTTGCCGGTCGAAATGGGATCGAGCGCCGAACAAGGCTCATCCATCAGCAGGACTTCCGGTTGGACCGCAAGCGCGCGCGCGATGCAAAGCCGCTGCTGCTGGCCTCCGGAAAGGCTCGCTCCCGACTTCTTGTGCAATGCATCTTTAACTTCGCCCCAGAGAGCAGCGCTGTCCAGGGATTTGTGGACGATTTCGTCCATCTTCCTGCGATTGCGAAACCCATTCAGTTTCAGACCTGCGGCTACGTTGTCATATATCGACATGGTCGGGAAAGGATTCGGCTTCTGGAACACCATGCCGACGCGCCGTCGCAACTGGGTGGCCGACGTTCCGTTGTACACGCTGAACTCGCCAATGCGCACCTTGCCGTCGACCGTAGCCTCGGGAATAGTTTCGTGCATGCGGTTCAAACAGCGGATAAATGTCGATTTACCACAACCCGAAGGGCCAATCAGGGCAGTGGCGTGGTTGGCTGCCACTATCAGATTGATGTCGAACAATGCCTGCGTCTTGCCATAGTAAGCATTCAGGTGCTCGACTGTAATCCCGACTCCCATATCTCCTTAAGCTCCCGCCAATCGTCCGCGCCGCACGACGATGCGAACCGCCGCGACGGCGCTCACAATGAGGACGATCAAGACTAACGAACCCGCCCAGGCCTGCCGATGCCAATCGTCGAAGGGCGAAAGGGCGTAAGTATAAATCTGAAGAGAAAGGGCTGCCGTCGGCTGGTCCAGCTTCCAGTTCCAGAACTGGTTTCCGAATGCGGTGAACAGCAGCGGCGCCGTCTCTCCCGCCACGCGGGCGAAGGCCAACATAACGCCCGTGATGACTCCGGAGGTTGCCGTTCGCAGTGTGATCGACAGCGTCGTGCGCCAGCGCGACACCCCCAATCCCAAAGCAGCTTCGCGGATAGCGTGCGGAACCAGCAGGAGCATCTGCTCGGTGGTTCGCGCAATGGTCGGGATCATCATGATCGCCAGAGCGACGCCACCGGCCAACGCGGAAAAATGCTTTTGCCGCATCACCACCAGCCCGTACGCCACAATCCCGATCACAATCGAGGGAACTCCGTTCAGGACGTCGGAGACGAAGCGAACCACATCGCCGTAGCGATTGCGTCCGTACTCGGAGAGAAAAATCCCAGCCCCGATCCCGACGGGCACACCGAGCAGACTGGCAATGCCCAGGATCACGGCCGATCCGGCGATCGCGTTCGCCATACCGCCGCCCGGCTCGCCCACCGGCTTCGGCGTCTGCGTCAGAAAGGCTAGGTTGATCGACCCGATCCCCTTGTACACCAGATAAGTGAAAATGGCGAAAAGCGGCACGAGCACGATCACCACGGTCAAGACAGAAAGGCCGGTCATGAGATGGTCGGTGGCCCAACGGCGCCAGCCGATGGCTGGAATGAAGACCGCTTCGGAATTTGAACCAGAATCCATTCCTTAGTCCTAAGCCATGCTCTTGGCTGGCTGGCCGCGGGTAACGCTCCACACCATCAGGCGTGCCAGGGCATTCACGACGATCGTAACCAGAAACAGTGCCAGGCCGATCTCGATCAACGCCGAAAGATAAAGGTCGCCGGTGGCCTCCGAGAATTCGTTGGCAAGAACACTCGCCATCGAGTATCCAAAGGCGAAAAGTGACTTTGCAATGTCCGCCCGATTTCCGATCACCATGGTCACGGCCATGGTTTCGCCCAGAGCGCGACCGAGGCCAAGGATCACAGCGCCCACGATACCGGCGCGCGCATTTCGCAGTACACCGACCCGGATCATTTCCCACCGCGTTGCTCCCAGGGCCAGCGCGGCTTCTCGCTGATGCTGTGGGACGACGGTCAACACCTCTCGCGTGATTGACGAGATGATCGGGATAATCATGATTGCGAGGATCACGCCGGCCGCCAAAACACTGTAGCCGTATGCTGGCCCGGCGAACAGTCCCGTCCAGCCCAGAGTTTTGCCCAGAAAGGGCTCGACGTAAAGCCGCATTATCGGGATCAGTACAAAGATCGCCCAAAGGCCATAGATTACGCTCGGGATGGCCGCCAAAAGTTCCGTCGTAAAGGAAAGGATTCCCTTCAGACGCGTGGGGCACATTTCCGTGATAAAAACGGCGACCCCAACCGCCAGCGGCACCGCAATCAGGAGGGCAAGAAATGAAGAAACCAACGTGCCAAAGATGAAAGGCAACGCCCCATATTGATCCTCAACGGGATTCCAGTCCGATAGGGCAAAGAACTTCCACCCAAATGCGTGCCACGAGAGTTGCGATCCAATCACGAGTTGATACACGATCAAGCCGAGAAGCGCGATAACGCCCAAGCCGCACAGTCGCATCGTCCAGCCAAAAACGGCGTCCGGAAGCTCGCTCACCTTCCCTTGCAAAAGCGGCGCTGTGGTCTCGATCTTGAGAGCAGCCTTTGGCCCCCCTTCTGGCGAGCCGCGCTCTGGATCAGGAGCGGTGAATCGCGGCCGCGGCACGGCATGATTCGACATATGCTTTACAGGCTAGCAAAGGGTTGTTACAAATCCGTTAAAAAATGCGGGCGGCGCTTTGAATACCACAACCTGCAGGAAGTTCGGATCCTTTCGTCAGCGATGGGGCTTGCGTCCTGCCGCCGGATTATGAGATCACTGATCCTGATCCCCTATGCCCACCTTTGCAGCCATTGACATAGGATCGAATTCGGTCCGCCTCAAAGTCGCCCGCCTTCAAGGGGGACGGCTGAAAGAACTACATGAAGATCGCGAAGTCACTCGCCTTGGCGAAGGCGTTTTCAGCGGCGGGTTGCTTTCTCCCGAGGCCATGTCGGAAACAATACGAGTGCTGCGCCGCTTTCATCGCGCCACGCAGGAATGCGGCACCGATGCCGTAAGGGTAGTAGCAACCGCTGCTCTTCGCGATGCCCGCAATTCGCGCGCATTTCTAGAGTGGGTGCGCACCCGCACGGGATGGACCGTCGAAGTTATTTCCGGGCTGGAAGAAGCGCGCCTGATTCACCTGGGGATCGTTTCGAGCGCCAGACTCGGGACTCGCAGCATCTTGCTCGTCGACCTGGGCGGAGGAAGTTGCGAATTGACGCTCTCGCGCGATGGGAAGCTGCGCGACACCGTGAGCCTTTCTCTGGGAGCTGTGCGCCTGACCGGCGAATTTCTTAAGCACGATCCCCCCCGCAAGGGTGAACTGAAACAGCTTCAGGGATTCGTCACGCGAGGGATTGCCCGCATTCAGGATCGCGTCCGGAAGGCACATGTGGGAACCGTGATTGCTACCTCCGGGACAGCTGCGGCTCTGGTCAGCATGGCTAGCCATCTCGGCCTTCCCAAGCGGCGCAGGCGGCCGGCAAGTGCGGTGAGCCGCGAAATGATGCGCAGAATCGTGAAACAGATCACGCGCATGACCCTGGAACAGAGGCAAAAAGTGCCCGGAATTGGTCCGCGGCGCGCCGAGATCATTTGCGCTGGCGCCGTTGTCTATGCGGAATTGCTGGAGCGATGCCATCTGGGTGGGTTTCGTTATTCTCCGCTGGGATTGCGGGATGGGATCCTGGCGCAGATGGCCGCCGAGTATGACCGGAGCACGCGTTCCGGGCGTGCGGTCGAATCCGAACGCCGCGACTCGCTCGAGCGCGCTCTGCAGCATTACCGCGTAGACAGGCAGCATGCCTTGCACGTCCGGGATGCAGCCTGGCAGATGTTCTCCGCGCTCCGGTCCGTACACCAGCTGCCGCTGGAATATCGTGAGTGGCTGGGGGCGGCAGCGCAACTCTACGAGGTCGGCGATTACGTCAACCGGGCAGGGCACCACCGGCACACCTATTACATCATTTCGAACTCCGAGATACTGGGCTACACACCGCAGCAGCGCCGCATCATTGCGGCGATTGCGCGCTATTTGGGAAAGTCGCGGCCCACTCCCGCTGACGGCCCGATGAATGTCTTGAGTCCGCAAGATCAGACGGCGGTGACCAAGGCATCCGTGCTGCTCCGGATCGCACGTGCCCTTCACATGAATCGTAGCCAGTCGGTGGCCCGCGTCGGAGTTTCTGCCCGAAACGGCCGGGTATCCCTCAATCTTACTCCGCGCGGGAATGCAAGTCTGGAGCTGGAGATTTGGGCGATTGAAAAGGACGGAGTCTATTTTCGTGAGGTCTTCGGCCGCGAGCTCTCCGTCGCCGCCGCATGAAGCGTCCGTAGGATCCGCGGCGTGACGCACCAGCTGAGGGAACCAGCGCTGCGGCGCATCTCGACCTTCGCGATGGCTCCCTTCTTGAGTTCGATGACCGCTTCGCAGCCGGTGTCGCTGATCACGCGCCCTAGAAAATCGCGGAGATTGGGATTGTGGCCAACCAGCAAAATCGACTCTTGCCGCGCATATTTCTCCAGCAATTTCTGAAAGTCCGCAAAAGTCGCCTCGGGCCGCAGGCCATTGTCAGTCACCAGCTTGCCCTCGTGGCCCATTTCGTTTCCCACGAGCGCAGCCGTTTGGGTAGAGCGCTTCAACGGACTCGAGATAATGACGTCCGCTTGCACACCGAGTGCCGCTAGAGCGCGACCGATATATCCGCACTGCTCGACGCCGTCTTTATCGAGGCCCCGCTTTTCATCCTTTCGTGCGTTGAGCAAGTGCTGCCCGGCGCTGGCGTGACGCAGAAAATAAACGAACATTGCGGTGCTCTACTCCTTCCCCACCATCGTTCTTGCGGTCCGGCGCTCCCCCGGCGCTGGAATCTGATCTGGAGAGCCTTTCCCCTCCGCCACACCAATCAAGAAATCCTGCGCGCTGAATCGCGCCCGGCCGGGACGAGCTTTCTTTCTCCGGCCCTCCGGTGACTGCCCGGGTCGCAGGTATCGACCGTCCTGCTGAAGTAACCTGGCCTTCAGGTTGTCGGCGAGGTAGGCGGCCAAAATCTCGTGAATGATTCTATCCCGCAAAAGAGGATCTTTCACCGGAAAGAGCACTTCGACACGTTCGTGCAGGTTGCGCGGCATCCAATCCGCGCTTCCTACGAATACTTCCGGCTCTCCAGCATTTTCAAAGCAAAAAATACGGCTGTGCTCAAGGAATCGGCCCACGATGCTCCGCACGCGGATTCGGTCGCTAAGGCCGCGAATACCAGGGCGAAGCGTGCAGATGCCGCGCACCAGGAGATCAATCTCGACGCCCGCTTGCGAAGCTCCGTATAGCGCCTCGGTCAGATCTTTATCCGTGAGCGAGTTGATCTTGGCGACAATTCTGGCGCGATTCCCCTGCCGCGCATGCTCTCTTTCCCGCTCAATCAGCGACTCGCATTTCTCGGCGAGGTCGAGCGGCGCAACCATCAGGGGCTCATAGTTCGGATGCTCGGCGTAAGCAGTCAGGAAACTGAAAACATCATGCACCGCCCTCGTGATCTCCGGATCGGCTGTCAGCAGGCTCAGGTCGGTGTAGATCCGGGCGGTGGTCGCGTTGTAGTTCCCTGTTCCCAGATGTGCGTAGCGCCGCGCTACGCCGTCAGCATCGCGGCGTACCAGCAACGAGAGCTTACAATGGGTCTTCAACCCGACCAGTCCGTGAAAAACCTGCACTCCGGCGTCTTCCAGTTCCCGTGCCCATCGGATGTTGGAGGCCTCGTCGAAACGAGCCTTTAGTTCCACCACAGCAGTGACTTCTTTCTGCGCAGCCGCGGCCACCAGGGCGGGGACAATGAGCGAATGCTCGCTCGTTCGATACAGCGTCTGTTTGATCGACATTACGTTGTCGTCTTCGGCGGCGGACTTGATAAACGCGACCACCGCATCGTAGGAGTCGAACGGATGGTGCAGCAGCACATCGTGACGCCGCAGTTCTTCGAAAAGATCCTGCGCCTTCGCCGTCAGCCGCAATTCCCGCGGAACAAAAGGTTGAAACTTCAAGTCTGGCCGGTCCGACCCCTCGTACACATTGAACAAGCGAGAGAGATTTACCGGCCCATCTGTCGAAAAAATCTGCCATTCATCGAGGCCGAAAACCGCACGCAGACGCTCGATGATCTCCGGGGCAGCCGAGGACTCAATTTCCATCCTGACGGCATCGCCCTTGCGGCGGTTGTGCAGTTCGGCGCGCACCATTTCCAGCAAGTTGCGCGATTCCTCTTCCTGCAGGTAGAGATTGCTATTGCGCGTAACTCGAAATGCGGCCGAGGAGACGATATCGTAGCCCTTGTACATACGGGCTGCGTGATAAACCACAAGATCGGCAAGAAAGACAAAATCTGTCGTGCCTTGGGACGGTAGCCGGATCAAGCGTGGCAGGGCCCGTGGAACCGTTATCACCCCGGTATAAGTCAGCGAGGAGCGGCGGCGGCGGCGCAGCAGTAAAGCCACGCAAAGCGCCTTGTTAATCACGCGTGGAAACGGATGCGCTGGATCTACCGTCACAGGCGTCAATAGCGGATCCAGTTCGCGTTCGCAATAATCGTCGACAAAGGCAAGGGAGTGCTCATCTAATTCCCCGATTTGCAATACCCGGATACTTTGTTCGGCCAACGCTGGCCGCAAGAGGTCGTTCCAGCAGGAGTACTGCTCCTCGACGAATTCGTGCGTCGCGTAGTTGATGAGCTCGCGCTCCTCCGCTAACGTACGCCCGTCCGGGGTGACGGAACTATTTCCATCTTCCAGTTGCTGCAACAGACCGCCAACGCGGATTTCAAAGAATTCATCCAGGTTGCTGGCTGTGATTGCCAGGAAATTCACGCGCTCAAGAAGAGGATTAGCGGGATCCTGGGCTTCCTCCAAAACCCGCCAATTGAATTTCAGCCACGATTCCTCACGATTTAGAAAAGGGGCGCGATTGTCCGGCGTCTTCCGCGGCATAGGATTAAGGGCTGGATCCGGCGTCTCGTTTTTGAGGAACAGCATTGCGGCAGGCGCGCTGCCATCTGCTTTCTAGTATAGCAAGAGAGAAAACGGCGCCGAATGGCCGCCATCGCAGTGAAGTTTCACCCTGGACCCTGACAGAGCGTGAGGGAAATGAAAAGGTCCCGCGCCAGGAATGACGCGGGACCCGGATGGTTATTCTACGGCAGGTAATAGCGGAACGACGAGAAGATCATAGAGTCAAGCCCGTTCGGTTGCAGGCCCGGGGCTCCCGCTGTCAGCCCGCCGTTACCCGACCACGCATTGCGCGTCACATACGAGTATTGCGTACCGTACTGAAACGTGCCTTTGGCTCCGGTGTAGAACTTGTACCAGAAGCCGATCGTTCCCTCGATTAGGGCACGGGTGTCACCCGTACAAGTACCGGTGCCGCCGGGACCGAAACCGCTGGAACCGGGCGCCACTTCGGTCGAGCACCCACTGTTGTTGAACGTAGGCGCGCCGTATCCAACATTCTTCCCTGATATCGGGTCCAGGGCATAGGTGCGGCCGGCATATTCGACGCCTCCGTAGCTGTAGAGGGTTAGCTTTTTGGTCTTCCACTCGAGCGTCCCCAACCCGTGCAGGTTCTTGATCAGATGGATCGTGCCATCGGGGTTGATTGCGACATCGGAGAGTCCGCCCGGAGCGTACCGGCCGACTCCGCTGCCACCGAATCCTTTCAGGCCAAAAACCAAGTGGTGAGCAAACATCCAACGTGCGCTCGCACCGACGCCACCGCCTTCCTTCGAGGCGTTGTAGGCTCCTGTGGCCGAGGTTGCACCTGTGGCTGTGCAGAGAGGCGACCCGGTTGCGAATTCCACACAGGGGAAAACGCGATCGGTAAACCTGTCAACCAGGCCGAAGATTTCATAATGCCCGAAGCCCGGATCAAAGGCGATCTTCGCGATGATGTCGGGAGCAGGATTGAAGGAGTAGTTTGCTCCGGTGTTGTAGCTCTTGCCGTCGCCGGCCTCGCCCAGCAGGTAATTCGATACATTACCGTGCGTGCTCAGCGTCGCTTGCGGGTTCTCGAGCGCGAATGCAATGGCCACCTTATCGCCAAAACTCTTGGTGACGCGGATGCCATACTGGCGGGCGAAATCGAATCCCACGTTGTACGATGCGTCGACCGTTTTCGGCCGAACGTCGTTGGTTTTGCCCATGTCGTCATCCGGGGCAATTCCCTTCGCATCTTCCGTGACCAGGCTCCACGTCTGGCCGGCGACGAAACTGAAGCCATTGCTAAATTTCGCCTGCGCCCAGGCTTGCCGGAGACGGAGCGTATAGCCGTTAGTCTGGTTCGATGTGGAAGTGTTCCCTGCGGACAGGAAATCGGCTGACACGTAGCTTGAGAGGTCCACATTACCCACTCGGCCATCGACGAAGCTGGTGATCTTCGACTGACGCCCGGAACCGAAGAACTCCGACATCCGGCTTTGTGAGGCCCCCGGCATCGTAAGCGAGTTGAAGGGCGTTGAGACGTCCGCCGCAAGCGCTCTGGACCGCCGCACGAATTCGCCGGCAGCATATCCGCCCGGTGTGATGTTAATGCCGCGAAAACGGATGGTGATCGGACTCTCCATCTGCTTGTTAAATATCTCGGGCTCCGTAGTTGTTGCTGGAGCCGGTTCCTGCATCGTGAGCACGGCATTGTTCAACGTCGCGTTGTTGAAAGCCGTCGCGCTTACAGCCTTGAGACCGGCGACGTCGCTCTGCAGCGCGTCCACAGTTTGCAGGTTGGTGCTTGCTTGCAGTTGAGCTGCATCCGCCCTGGCGGCGGCATCCGCAGCGGTCGCTTGCGCCTGTTGCACCGCCTGATCTCGGCGATGCAATTCCTCTTGCAGGGCCTTGATCTGCTGTTGTGCCGCCGTCAACCCCTCTCTTAAAGCTCGAATGTCGGCGGCGGTAAACGCGGCCTGTGAGGCGGCTGCCTGTTTTTCCGGCGCTGCCGGTGCGGGTGCCGTCGGAATTTGCGCCAAAGAGCTTCCGACCAAACCCGCAACTGCAAGAGCCGCGAGAAATATATGCGTAATCAGTTTCATGAAAATGCGGTCCTTTCCTTTGGGAACATGGTTTCGATTGACTTGAACCGAGCGGAACCGAGTCACCTTCCGCGGATAACTCATCCGGCTGAGGTAAAGAAGGCGAATAGCTCAAATCAATGTCTACTATTCAACTAGACTTCATAGGAAAGATAGCATTTCGGCGGCCACGTGTCGACAATTTCTCAGTTCGTTAACCTATTGATTCCCAATAGCAAAAAGCCGCCCCGCAGGGCGGCTCCTGGTTAGACACTGCAA
>Ga0335079_10006447_pt1 | contig 13420 bp, 6 predicted proteins | sample Lox_Sample_33_FD_206719 | JGI IMG/M metagenome (GOLD analysis project Ga0335079, IMG submission 206719) | Soil microbial communities from Loxahatchee National Wildlife Refuge, Florida, United States - Lox_Sample_3.3 | ecosystem: Environmental > Terrestrial > Soil > Wetlands | place: USA: Florida... | reverse complement strand
TGCCGCGATCAGCGGGACGGCCGCCAATGCCGCCAACAATCCCACAAACTTCCAGCGGCTGAAGTGTTCTTTCAGGACTACACGCGCCAGCAGCACTGTCACTGCCGGGTAGAGCGAAGTAATGACTACGGCTTCATCAAGGCGGCCGTGCTCGCTGGCGAAGATGAACAGGGCACAGGCGATGATGTCGAGCCAGCCCGCGAAAGCACCCAGGATAGCAGGCGTACGGTCGAGTTTAAGCGGGGCGCGGGTGATTAAGACAGCAATGGCCGTAGCTGAGAATGATCCGATGCGGGAGATGGCCGCAACCCAGGTCGGCGAGCCGGTGGCCTGGTGAATGCAGAGGTAGAATCCAGCAAAGCCCACGCCACTGAGCGCGGCAGCCGCGACTCCCTTGGGATGGCCGGACTCGTCGTCCTGCCCCGCACCCTCCGGGCGGCTGATGAGCCAGATGGCGAGGATCGCCAAGGCAAAGCCCGGGATTGCCCAACGGCTGGGCGCGCCTTCCAGAGCGATGTCGACGAGCGTAGGGATCGCGGCGCCGAGTAGCGCTCCGATGGGCGCGGCAAGGCCCATGTGTCCTGAGGCCAGCGCCCGATAAAAGATAGCGATCGAGAATCCTCCGATAGCGCCTGCTGCGAGAGCCCAGAAGATGCTAGTGCGATCAGGGAATGGGCCGTGGTCGAAGAAGGCGATGGCCAGCATCAGGACGAAGGCGCAGATGTGCGAGAACGCGGTAAGGACGAAAGTGTTTGCCCGGCGGGCGCCATATCCGCCCGAAAAGTCGGAGGCTCCCCAGAGGAAGACCGCAGTTACGGAGTAGGCGACCGGGCCGGCTTGGATGAGCGAGGACACGCCGGTCGAGGGTAACACGCTCAGTCTGTGCTCAGTACCTAGTACTCTGTAGCCAGTTTACGCGTGTTAGAATTTCCCCGACGCCAGTCATTAGCTGTGATTCGATAGTCGTTGGCAGAATCACCTTCACTTTGTCTGGCCGACGACCGACGACGAACGACCGACGACGGTTTTCAGGTTCTGAGGCCCGGGTTTGATCGAACTGGCTCCTTCTATACTTTCGGCGGATTTTGCCCGGCTGGGCGAGCAAGTGCGCGCTGCGGGCGACGGTGGAGGAAGTGTCATTCACGTCGATATCATGGACGGACACTTCGTTCCCAACCTGACGATCGGGCCGCCCGTAGTAAAGTCGTTGCGCAAGGTGACGAAGCTGCCGCTCGATTGCCACCTGATGATCGAAAATCCCGATGAATTTATTCCCGCGTTTGCCGAGGCAGGAGTCGATTGGATATCGGTGCATCAGGAGGCGGTTCCACACCTGAACCGCACGCTGCACCTGATCAAGAGCCACAATTGCCTCGCGGGGGTGGTGATCAATCCATCAACGCCGGTTGAAACGTTGTCGGAAGTGCTTGATATCGTCGACTACGTGCTGGTGATGTCGGTGAATCCGGGATTTGGCGCGCAGCAGTTTATCCCTTCGACTCTGCACAAAATGCGCCGGTTAGCCGAGATTCGCAGCCAACGCGGACTGAATTATCGCATCGAAGTCGATGGGGGCGTGGCGCTCGATACCGTTGGCGATGTGGTCCGGGCCGGAGCAGAAATTCTGGTCGCGGGCAACGCCGTGTTCGGGAATGGCGATCCAAAGAAGAATGCCGAGGCGCTGCTCCGGGCGGCGACCGAGGCGGCACTGCAGAGAGTCTAGTGGCCGGTGGTCAGTGGCCAGTTAAGCAGCGGCCAGTTAAGAAAGACAAAACAAATGATTTTGCTGGTCACTGACCACTGGTCACTGACCACGACTTGGGGTCTTATGTTACGTCGAATCTCGTTGGTGATCGTTCTGGGCGTTCTGCTGGCTCTAACAGCGGCCTGCACAAACAAGAAGTCCGTCAACCCACTGGCGAACGTCGGATCCAAGCAACCCGACAAGGTTTTGTTCGACAAGGCCATGGATGCGATGAAGCATAACCGCTTCGACGTGGCTCGCCTGACGCTGCAGACGCTGATCAACACATATCCCGACTCGGAATTCATTGCACGCGCGAAGCTGGCGGTTGGCGATTCCTGGTATGCCGAGGGTGGAACCGCCGCGCTGGCGCAGGCCGAGCAGGAATACAGCGATTTCAAGATCTTCTTCCCGAATATGCCGGAGGCGGCTGAGGCGCAACTCAAGATCGCCAACATCCACTATCAGCAAATGGAGAAGGCGGATCGCGATTTCACGCACGCCAAGCGCGCTGAGGATGAATACCGCAACCTGATTCTGCAATTCCCGGACAGCAAGCTCGTGCCGCAGGCCAAGCAGCGCTTGCTGGAAGTGCAGGAGGTGCTGGCAGACCGCGAGTTCAGCATCGGACGCTTCTATTATCTGCGCGAGTCGTACGTCGCCTCGATTGCCAGGCTGCGGTCGCTGCTGGAGAAGTATCCGCTGTATAGCCGGGCGGATGAAGCAGAGTATCTGTTGGGCCAGAATTACGAAGGACAGATGGCGCGCTTAAGGGCCACGCCCACGTGCGATGTCCACGACATGCCGCGTGGATGTACGAGAGAAGCCGCGAAGGCAAAGTTCGTCGACGAGTTAACGAAGGAAGCCGCAGAGGCTTACTCGAAGCTGATCACGCGCTATCCGATGATGGATCGTGCCGACGACGCTCGCAAGCGGCTGACGGCGCTGCACCAGTCGATTCCGCGACCCACCAAGGGCGAAGTCGCGCGCAACAAGGCGGAGATGGCAAGCCGCGGCGAGACCACGATGGGCCGTCAATTGTTTGATCTAGTGAAGAAGGGGCCGGATGTGTCGCGGGCTGCGACCAAAGGGGAGCCTTCGCTGGTCGAAACCGAGCCGATCGCGCCGAGTAAGGTAGCCCAGCAACAAACGATCGCAGCCTTTGGCGGAGAGGAAAAGCTCGGGGTCGAGATTAAGAGCCCTCAGCCAACAACGCCGGATTCCAGTGCTCCGTCAACGACACAGAGTCCTGCACCTGGCCTGGGCGAGTCCCCGTTTGGACGCCCGCCATCGAACTCCGGCACGACGAATGACCCGAACGAACTCAAAGTGACCGCAGCACCCGACCCGAATGAGCTGACGCCCATCAATAACGGCACCGACCCGTCACTGCCACCGCCAACGCAAGTGAATGAGATCCAGCAGGGAAATTCGTCATCGACCGCGGCGAACAGCGAGGATTCAAACCCGGCGAGTGATCAGGATCTTTCCAGTAGCAAGAAGAAGAAAAAGGGATTGAGAAAGATCGTACCGTTCTAAAGACAGGGGACAGGGATTGGGGTCAATGCGAATCAAAATCGAGCTGACCCTTGAAATGGACCTCTGACCTTCTCGCCGATGACGGCTGACCATTCAGACTGGCCTTAACCTCAGTTGCACATCTCTAGTCCCTAACCCCTGAACCCTAGCCCCTGCTTTTGCGCACAAGGTCTTGGCCACTGGTAACGTGTTACCTCCCTTCTGCAACATTGACTTAGGTTGAGGGTCGGGTTACCTTCGCGATATCTCCCCTCATCAGAGGAAACCTTTGGCTAGGAAGATATTGCTCGCCGACGACAGCGTAACCGCCCAGAACATGGGGCGGAAGATCCTCGCGGATGCGGGATACGAAGTCATCACGGTCAATAACGGGTCTGCGGCGCTGAAGAAGATCGGCGAACAGCATCCTGACTTGATCGTGCTCGATGTTTACATGCCTGGCTACAGCGGGCTTGAAGTCTGCCAGCGCATCAAGGAAGCCGGCGATACGTCGCGGATTCCGATCCTGCTGACTGTGGGGAAACTGGAGCCCTTCAAGCCAGAAGAGGCCAAGCGGGCGCATGCGGATGGCTTCATCGTGAAGCCTTTTGAGGCAAGCGAGTTACTCAGCGCGTTGAGCAAGCTGGAAGACAAAGTCGTTCCACGCGGGGAAACCACCAAAACGGGACGATTTGCTCGCGCCACGGCCGCCATCGAAGAGAGCCGGTACGACAAGTCGATGAATGTGGAACACGATTCGAGCTGGAAGACTCGTATCGCATTCCCGAAGAAGAAGGAAGAACGGGTTGAGCGAGAGACGGTCGAGCCCGCGGTCTATAACCCCGTCAATAAAGATCTGAGAACCACGGTCGAACATGCTCGGCCGGAGCACCCGGCCGTAGTTGCACCTGTACCCGTTGCACCTGCACTCGAAGAAAGCCGTGTGGACCTTGGCGCGCTGGCGCCAGCGGGATTGCCGAAAGATGTAACGCCGGAGGAAATCGCTGCGCTCGCCGCGGCAGCCGCGCAGGTAAAGGGCATCGCGGAAGAGAAGCCAGAGAAGCACGAGAAGCAGCCCGAGCCAGTGGCTGAAGTGCCAGTGGTTGCGCCCATCGCAGAAGAAGCTCCGAAGCTAGAGGTTAAGGCCGAAGCGTCAGTTCCCGAACCGGTTGCCGAGCCAGTACCAGAAATTGCGCAACCTTCTGTCCCTGAGGCGACCTTTGCGGCCCACGAGCCAAAGCAAGACACAAAGGACGAGACCAAGGAAAAGACTGAGTCGAAGGAACCCGAGCCGGAAGTTAAGGCGACTCCTGCGGAAGTGATGGCCGCGATCTCCAGTCTAGAGACAGAAGACGTTCAGACGGCAAAAGCAGCAGAGCAATCGGAAACACCGAGTGCGCCGAAAGTCGAAGAGCCGGTGACCATGGCCGTGACGGCGCCCGCTCATCCTGAACCTGCCGCTCCTCGCTGGACAGCAGTGGCGGTGGGTCTCGCACCCGAGGAATCTGGAATCTCGCTCGAGCAGGAAATGCGTAGAGTGTACGCGGCCTATTCGGAGGTCGAAGCCGATAAGACGGTGATGATGCGGCTGCCCGAGATTCCGGCGAATCTGACGCCACCGACAGTGGAAGCACCGAAGGCCGCAGTCGAACCAGTTCCTGTTGTTCCTGCGATTCCTGAAGCGGCCCCGACTCTTGCGGTCGTTACCCCTCCTGCCGAGGTGGCTCCGGAAGCGAAAGAAACGATGGCGGCGGTGGCGAATGTGGCTACGGATGCGGTCCAGGCGGCGGTGGCCGAGCTTGAATCGGTAGCAGCAGCTTACGTGGCTGAGAAGGCAGCGGCGACAGCGGTAACTCCAGTACCAGAAGCGCCCGCAACTCGCGAGCCGGAGCCTCCGGCTGCTGAAGTGACTCCGATTGTCGAGGCGAAGGTTTCGGAAGCTGCCCAGGCAGAAACCGCCCCGCAAATTGCCGAGGCGCAGTCTGTTGAGACGGAAGCTCCGAAAGCAGAAGCCGCGTCGGCACAAGTAGCAGAGATTACAAGTGAGCCCGCGAGCGAAGAATCGAAAAAAAGCGCACCGGTCGTGGAAGCGGTGACTGAGCCAACTCCCAAAGAAGAAGCTTCGGTCACTGCTGCAGTCGAGGTTCCTGAAGTGCAAGCGAGCGAAAGCGAAACATCGGAGGAGCCGGCGCTGCCGGTTCGAGAAACACGCCGTGCAGGAGGGTCGGACGAAATGGCGAAGCGAGAGTCAGAAACAGCGGCAGCTTGGGCAAGTTGGCGAAAGATCCGGGAAAGCGGAGACTCCAAATCGTCCATCACGTCTTCGTCAGAATCCGAAGAGGCGACCACATCCAAAGATGCTGCCATGGCCGTAGCAGCGGGCGCGGAGCATAACCCTGAGGACGCGGCTGGTTCGCTCGAGTCTGATCCCGAAATCGCCAGTATCGTTGATAGTGTGCTCGCGGACATGCGCCCCAAGATCGTCGACGAGATCGCGCGCAAGCTAGGAAAGAAAAAGTAACCTGCCACTCAGCAGTTCCACAATAGTCCTTCCGCGGAGTAAATCCACTCGCGTGCTATTGCGCGCGTCTGTCTGACTTAAGTACCATTGCCGCCATCGGGGTCCCTCCAGGATTGCGCGCCCATGGACGAGCAGATTGTCTCGCACTATCGCCTTCGCGAAAAACTAGGCGCTGGAGGCATGGGCGTTGTCTACAAAGCGGAGGACACGCGCCTGGGACGAATGGTGGCGCTGAAATTCCTGCCTGAGGACGCCACGAAGGATCCGCGAGCCCTGGAGCGTTTCAAACGCGAGGCTCGAACGGCGTCGGCACTCGACCATCCGAACATCTGCACCATTTACGAAATCGATGAAGAGAACGGGCAGCCGTTCATCGCAATGCAGTTGCTCGAGGGGCAAACTTTGCGCGAGGCGATCGGCGACAAGCCGATCCCTCTGGCGACGCTACTCGATTGGGCCCTGCAGATCACGGATGCATTGCAGGCCGCGCATGCCAAGGGAATCATTCACCGTGATATCAAGCCGGCGAACGTGTTCATCACCCAGCGCAGCCAGGCGAAGGTGCTTGATTTCGGTCTCGCGAAGCTGACGTCGACCGAGCTGACAAGTTCGTCTGAGATGACTCTCTCGGCCACGGGGCCTTTGACACACACTGGGGCGGCGATCGGGACAGTCGCGTACATGTCACCCGAGCAGGCACGCGGTGAGCAACTCGATGCACGCACCGATCTGTTCTCGCTCGGAGTGCTGCTCTATGAGATGGCCACGGGGAAGCAGGCATTCTCCGGGCCGACTTGGGCAGTCACCGTACATGCAATTCTCGGCCAGGCGCCGATGTCGTTGAACGAATCGATGCCCGGGCTGCCGCACCGCCTGCAAGAAATCATTGATCACTGCCTGGTGAAAAACCGGGATCTCCGCTACCACAGTGCGGCCGAGATCCACCGCGATCTGCTGCAATTGAAGAAAGACTACGAATCGGGAAAGAAGTTGAAATCCGCTCAGACGGCGGCTAGGTGGACGCCGCAGAGGAAACTCCGCGTGGGAGTCGCAGCCGCTGGTTTGCTGGCGCTCGCGGCCGCTGGAATTTGGGGTCCGCGGGCAATGAGGCGACTGGCCTCGTTCCGCACGGAAGGAGTGTCGCCATTGGCGACTGTTCCGCAGCACGAGAGCCTGGCGGTGTTGCCGATTACCGGAGTCGACAATGATCCCAAGCTCGGGGCCTTCGGGAAAGGCTTGCTGGAAGACGTGGCCGCAAAACTATCGCAGTTAAGTGCAAATCACGATTTGGAGGTGATCCCCGCACGCACGCTGGAAGACAAGAAAATCGCCACGCTGAGCGATGCGATGAAGGAGTTCGGCGTAAACCTCGGTTTGGCAGTCTCGCTCCGGCAGGAAGATCAACTGGTGCGTGCCAGTTATAGCTTGATCGACACGAAGACGGACAAGAATCTCGCCGCAGATTCCCTGACCGCCCCGGTTTCGGACCTGTTCGCCATCGAGGATAAGCTGACCAGCAGCGTCGCCAATGCGTTGCATATTTCTCTGCGCAACGAGGAGAAGCAGGTGCTGGCCGCGCACGCCACGACAATCCCGGAGGCATATCAGTACTTTCTGGAGGGCCAAGGCTATCTTCGGCCGCAGCGCGAAGCCTTGGCGAGTGCCGAAACTTTCTTCCAGCAGGCGCTGAAGCTCGATCCGAATTACGGCCCAGCGGAAGCAGGGCTCGGCGAGACCTATTGGTCGCTTTACGATCTGACGAAGCAGGAGCGATGGATTGATCCCGCGGAAAAGGCATGCGCCAGAGCGATCGATTTGGGGAATGCCGGCGCCGAGGGTCACATGTGTCTCGGCACCATAGAAAACGGAACCGGACAGTACGAGAAAGCTGTCGAGCAATTCCAGCAGGCGGTCCAACTCGATCCAGCCCAGGATCAAGCTTACCGGTCCTTGGCTGCGGCCTATCAGAAGGTAAATCAAATTGATAAAGCGGAAGAAACGCTGAAGCGTAGGATCAGCGCTCGGCCGGACTACTGGTTTGGATATACAGATTTGGGAGTCTTCTATTTCGGACAGGCGCAATACGAAAAAGCGCAAGCCATGTTCGAGAAAGCGGTCTCGCTGAAACCAAGCAACTATGGCGACTACAGCAATCTCGGCGCGACTTTTCTGTATGAGGGAAAGGACAAGGAAGCGACCGAAGCTCTGGAGCGATCGATCACTATTCGTCCTTCATACTTCGCGTACGAAAACCTCGGAGTCGCGTATTCGCGATTGCGCCAGTTCGACCAGGCAGCCCGCGCCACTCGTGAAGCTCTACGGCTGGACGAAAGTGACTACCAGGTTTGGGGAAACCTCGGCGATTTTCTCTACTACGGAGGCAATCGGTCCGCTGCCATAGAGGCTTACAAGAAAGCAACATCCATGGCCGAGCAACGGTTGAAGGTTGATCCTCGCGAGTGCGACGTCCTAAGTGACTTAGCCAGATACTGGGCGATATTTGGCGATCGCACCCGATCTCTGAGTTACTTGGATCGCTCTTTAGCCGGAAAGGAGAAGGACAAAGACTTGCTTTTTCAAGCAGCTGTGGTGTACAACCAGTTGCGCGAAACTGGGCCCGCTTTAGAGTGGCTGAGCAAGGCTCTGGCTGCGGGATATTCGAAATCAGTGGTCAGCAAGACTCCCGACCTCGACAACCTGCACACTAACCCTCGGTATCAGGCCTTGATGCAGCAAAAGTAAGCAATCAGTAGGTCAATCAACTTGGAGGAGGGCTAGCATGCCAACAGTACCGACAGTGAATGTGCAAAGTGGAGTTATAACTCCAGCGAATGCAGTAATCGATGTGGGCGATCACTTTACGTGGGTTAGCACCGCGGCGCCCCCGGGCGCGAATGTCACGGTTTCTCCCTTGGCTCAAGCGTGGTTCGTGCCCGTTGTTCCACCGCCTCAGGGGCAGCAATTCCAGTTTTCGGCACCTGGCCCCAGCCCCGAGGTAGTAGCCGAGCTCGCAAGTCCTGGGCCGGGATGGAAGTGGAGTTCCAACATGTACGTCGATCAGAATGCGCACGTCAACGTCGGCGCGCATATTCCCGCTCAGAAGAAGGCCAGCTAGGTAGAAGTTCAGACGTTTTCCGTGTTCAGCTCTGGTTAGCACATCGTGGGCGCATCGCCTAGGCCATGCGCCCATCACACTCTGCTAGTCGCAACGCAGCGAGACAATGGGATCAATGCGAGCGGCTCGCTGCGCAGGAATGTAACTTGCGAGCAACGCGATCATCGCGAGCAGCAAAGAAATTCCGACGAAGGTAATTGGGTCCGTTGCTTCTACGCCGAAGAGCAGGCTTCGAAGCAGTCGCGTTAGCAGGAAAGCCGCAGCCAAGCCTATCATCATGCCGGAAAAAGCCAGCGCCATTCCCTGCCGGACAACGAGGCTCAGGATGCTGCGCGGCGAAGCGCCGAGCGCGATTCGAATCCCCAGCTCTCGGCTTCCCTGATTGACCAGGTAGGCCATCACGCCATAGATGCCAATCGTGGCCAGAATCAACGCGATGGTTGCAAACAATCCGAGCATCAGCATGGAAAAGCGGCGGCGGGCCAGCGATTCGTTCACCTGCTGCTCCATCGTTCGAACGTGGTACATCGGAAGGTCGGGATCGAGGTTCCGGAGTTCGTTCTTGGCCGCCGATAGCATCAAGGCAGCATCGGTGCTGCTGCGGAAGGCCACCGTCAGGACTCTTGTGGGGAATTGAGTATGCGCGAGGTAGAACGCGATCCGCGGATCCGAATCGAGAGAATCCTGCTTCACGCGTCCGACTACACCAACCACCGTCTGCCATGGGTCCTTCGACGGGAGTTCGACGATGTGAATGCGCTTGCCAATCGGATCCTGTCCCGGCCAGAGTTGCTCGGCCATGTATTCATCAACGATGACGGCAATCGGTTTGGTCGTGTCGTCCTGTTCGTTGAAGAATCGTCCACGCTGCAACGGTATGCCCATGGTTTCGAAATAGTGCCCGGCAACGAGGCGCTCGTCCGCATTGAGAAATTTTTCACCCGGAAGAGGTACTCGTCCCTCGACGGTGATCGGCGTCCAGGCATAGGCTTCGCTCAGAGGAAGCGAGGTAACTCCACCGGCAGCGATCGCTCCTGGAGATCGTTCCAGCCGGTCCCAGAGTTGGCGATACGTATTCTGGACACTTTGTTGATCGTTGTATTTTCGGCCAGTCATTGTCAGGTCGAATGTAAGCACGCCGCGCGGGTTAAAGCCGGGCGATACACTTTGCAGGCGGGCGAAGCTCCGAATCAGAAGGCCCGCGCCGATCAGCAGGACTACTGAGAGCGCGAGTTCCGAAACGACCAGCAGCCTGCGAATATTGTTGCCTCGGCCCCAGACGGCGCTAGTTCCCGCCGAGCCACGACTCGCATCTTTCAGAGTCGAGTTCAAATCCAACCTTGAAACGCGCAAGGCTGGAACAAGGCCGAAGAGAACCCCGGAGAAGATTGAGAGCAACAGGGCAAACGCGAGCACGCGCCCATCGATCGCCACGTCCTGCAGCCGTGGGATGCTCTTGATTCCCCATACGCGGACCGACTGACTGCTGACGAGACAGATGAAGATGCCGACCGCGCCGCCGCAGAGCGAAATCATCAAGCTCTCTGTCAAAAGTTGGCGAACAATGTGCCATCGGCCGGCTCCCAGGGCCGCGCGAACAGCAATTTCCTGCTGGCGCGCGACAGCGCGCGACAACATCAGGTTGGCTACATTGGCACACGCGATCAGCAGTACAAAAGTCACGGATCCCAGCAGCACCCACAAAGAGCGACGCACGTTGCCGACCACTTGCTCGAGGAGTGGCACGATGCTGAACGTCAATCCGCCGTTGGGTGGATAGTTCTCTGGAAAGTTGTGACGCAGTCGGGCTGTAATGGTGTCCATCTCAGCCTGCGCTTGTGCCAGAGAGACGCCCGGCTTCAGTTTTCCGATGATGTTGTAGTCTTCATGGTCTCGCACCAGCGACGCGGCAGCGGGGCTTAGCGAAAGAGGCAGGAAGATCTCGGCCTGTTCCGTTCCGTCGAGCAAAGGAACGACTTCCTGCGGCAAAGAAAAGCGTTGCGGAAGGACGCCCACGATCTGGTAGGTCTGACCATTGATGATGATGGATCTGCTGATGATGTGCGGGTCGCGGCCGAAGCGTCGTGCCCACATGCCGTCTGTCAGGACGGCCGTAGATGGATGCCCGGGTGAGTCTTCGTCCGGCGTGAGCAACCGGCCGAGTGCCGGACGAGCGCCGAGCATTGGAAGAAGATTCGATGCGACGCGAATGACCCCGACGCGTTCGGGATCACCGTCACCAGTCAGGTTGTAATTTCCGCCGATCGCGATCGCGACTTGCTCAAAACCGTGGTGCCCTGTTTTGATGTCGAGATATTGTGCGGTTGAGAACCAATCCTGCGTGATACCCAGGCCAGGAGAACGATTCCACAGGATGACCAGCCGGTCGGGGTTGTCGTACGGCAAAGGACGGAACAGCAGCGCATTTGCAACACTGAAAATTGAGGCGTTCGCACCAATCCCAATCGCGAGCGACAAGATCGCGACCGTCGTGAACCCTGGGTTCTTCGCGAAAGAGCGAAGAGCGAATCGAATGTCCTGCGCCCACGCGTGCATGGGACCGCATGCTAGCACAGCTAACGGTCAATCGTGAGCAGCCATTTCTTCAAACAAAAACACCCGTGTGTGTTTCATCCTTGTTTTCTTGTAAGATCAAAGGAGCACTCAGCAGTCAGCACTCAGCAGTCAGTTGAGACGAAAGATAGTCTCGCTGGCTGATTGCTGACGGTTGAGTGCTGAACGTTTCTATGCCGCACGAACTTCCCAAAGCTTATGAGCCGGGCGCGATCGAAAAGCGCTGGGCCGACTACTGGATCAACGAAAAACTCTTCTCTGTGCCGACTCCGCTTGAAGGTGAGACGAGGCCGGTGTTCACGCTGCTGCTGCCTCCGCCGAACGTGACCGGGCGCCTGCATATGGGGCACATGCTGAACCAGACGCAGATGGACATTATTGTCCGCTGGCATCGCATGCGCGGATTCATCACGTTGTGGCTGCCGGGGACGGATCACGCCGGTATCGCCACGCAGATGATGGTCGAGAAGCAGCTTGAGCGTGAAGGCAAGAAGCGCCGCGAGATGGGGCGCGAGAAATTCGTCGAGCGCGTCTGGGAGTGGAAGCGCGAATACGGCGGCGCGATTCTTGACCAGATGAAGCGGCTCGGGGCGTCCGTCGACTGGGACCGCGAGTACTTCACGATGGACGACAACCTCTCGCACGCGGTGCGCGAGGTGTTCGTCCGGCTCTATGAAGAAGGACTGATCTATCGGGGAAATTACATCGTCAACTGGTGCCCATGGCACGAGACCGCGATCTCTGATCTCGAGGTAAAGCACGAAGATGTCGCAGGGAAGTTGTGGGAGATTCGCTATCCAGTAATCGGAACAACCGAGTTCATTACTGTCGCCACCACGCGGCCAGAAACCATGCTCGGCGACACGGCAATCGCAGTCAACGCGAAGGATGAGCGCTACACGCATCTCCACGGAAAGAAAGTTCTGCTGCCGCTGATGAATCGGGAGATTCCGATCATCACGGACGAACTTGCCCAGCCGGAATTCGGGACAGGCGCAGTGAAGGTGACGCCGGCGCACGATCCGAACGACTTTGAGGCGGGCAAGCGTCACAGTCTCCCTGAGATTAACGTGATGGACTCGCGCGCACGCATGAATGAGAACGCTGGCCGCTTTGAGGGTTTAGATAGATATGAAGCGCGCAAACGCGTGCTGCATGATTTGCGCGAACAGGGATTTCTGGTTGGAGAAAAGGATTACGCGCTTGCAATCGGCAAGTGCGACCGCTGCGGAACGGTCATTGAGCCGCGATTGTCCGAGCAGTGGTTCATCAAGATCAAACCACTGGCGGATCGAGCGAGAGACGCGGTCGAGAGTGGCGAGATCACGATCGTCCCGGAAAACTACCGCACCATCTATCTGAACTGGATGAACAATATCCACGACTGGTGTGTGTCGCGCCAGTTGTGGTGGGGACATCGCATTCCAGCGTGGACCTGCGCCGGGTGTAACGAAGTCATTGTGGCTCGTGAGGCGCCGGCAACATGCACGAAATGCGGTGGCGCGAAGCTGGAGCAGGTTTCAGACGTGCTGGATACCTGGTTTTCATCCGGGCTATTGCCGTTTACGACTCTCGGTTGGCCGGAGAAAACGCGCGACCAGGCGGTTTTCTATCCTACGACGCTGCTGATTACCGCATACGAAATCCTCTTCTTCTGGGTTGCGCGCATGATCATGTTCGGCTGTCACTTCATGCGCGATCACAAGCAGGACGCGGCGATCAAAAAGGCTAACGGCTGGGAGAATTTCAAGAACGACAGCGTGCCGTTCCACCACGTCTACATTCATGCACTGGTGCGCGATGCCGAGCGGCAGAAGATGTCGAAAACGAAGGGGAACGTGGTCGATCCGCTGGAAGTGATTGAGCGTTTCGGCACCGATGCAACCCGCTTTACGCTGGCGGCGATGGCTGCGCCCGGTACTGACATTGCATTCAACGAGAGTCGGAC
>Ga0335079_10006446_pt1 | contig 13421 bp, 7 predicted proteins | sample Lox_Sample_33_FD_206719 | JGI IMG/M metagenome (GOLD analysis project Ga0335079, IMG submission 206719) | Soil microbial communities from Loxahatchee National Wildlife Refuge, Florida, United States - Lox_Sample_3.3 | ecosystem: Environmental > Terrestrial > Soil > Wetlands | place: USA: Florida... | reverse complement strand
CCTGGATCACCTGCACGCCCCCGACATCCGCACCGTCGACGGATTTCACCGTGTGGCCGAGGGCGGCGAGTGAGGCGCCAACCAGCTCGTAGAGCGGGGCCTCGAGGGTGAGAACGTTCGCGACCTCACTGTGCCGGAAGCGCGCCATGTCGGCGGCCGCCTGCAGGTTCGCGCCGAGATCGATGACGTCGATGAGCAGCTGCGCGTGGCCCTGCGCCTGCATGTCGCCTCCCATGAGCGTCACGGTCATCACCGGCTGCCCATCGCGCATCAGGAAACCGGCGGAGAGTGTGTTGAACGGCCGCTTGTGAGGCGCGATCACGTTCGGGCTCCGCGGATCGAGCGTGAACAGCGTTCCCCGGTTGTGCAGCACGAAGCCGTAGCCGGGCACGGTGATGCCGGAGCCGAACTCGTTGTAGTTGCTGTTGACCCACGACACCATGTTGCCGTCCTTGTCCGCGGTCGACAGCACGACGGTGTCGCCCTTCAGGTCCGCATCGCTCGGTGGGCCGGTCGCGGCGGCATGCTGCGGGTCGAAGTGCGCGCACAGCGCCGCCGCGTGCGCACGCGACAGGAGCTTCTCGAGCGGGACGCTGACGGCCTGCGGGTCGGCGTTGTAGCGGAAGAGATCGGCGTACGCGAGCTTCTTGGCCTCGACGAGCATGTGCCAGTACCGGGGATCGCGCGGCCCGAGTGAGGCGAGCGTCTGTCCCGGCGCCCACTTCGGCACGCACTCCCCGAGAATGTTGAGCATCTCGCCCGTCGCCCAGGCCTGAGACGGCGGCGGGAGCTCCAGCAGCTCGTAGCCGTGATACCGGGAGCGTGCCGGCTCGACCCACTCGCCGTGATAGGCGGCGAGATCGGCGAGTGTCATGGTGCCGCCGAGCTCCTTTGACTTCGACACGATCGCGCGCGCGATCTCTCCTTTATAGAAGCTGTCGGCGCCCTGCGCCTGCAGCAGTCGCAAGGTGCGCGCGAGATCCGGATTGCTGAAGAGCCGGCCGGCACCGGGTGGCCGCCCGTTGACGTACCACACCTTCACCGAGTCGGGATCGAGCTGCTTGCAACAGCCCTTGAGCGGCAGCGCTTTCGGCAGCACCCAGTCGCTCGCGATGCGCTCGGAGACGGGAAAGCCGTTCTGCGCGTACTGTGCGGCGGCTTCCAGGACCTCCTTGAAGGTCAAGGTTCCAAAGCGCTCGAGCAGCGCCTGCCAGCCCCACACCGCACCCGGCACGGTGACCGGGAGGATGCCTCCCGCGGGCATGCCCGAGGCCGGGCCCCAGTTCTGCGGGTCGACGTGGTAGCCGAGCTCGTTGAGATGCGCAAGCGTCGCGCCCGTGGGCGCGGTGCCGCTCGCATTGAGCACGTATACCTTGTGGTCGCGCGCGATATAGATGACGGCGAAGAGATCGCCGGCTACCCCGACCATCATCGGCTCGGTGACGCTCAGCACGCCGGCCGTCGCCACGGCAGCATCGATGGCGTTGCCGCCGCGCCGCAGAACTTCGAGTCCCGCCTGCGCCGCGAGCGGCTGGCTCGTGACCACCATGCCGCTGGCCGCCATGACCTCGGAGCGCGTCTGCGCCGGCCAGCCGGAGGCGCGCACGCCACGCACGGCCTGGCAGAAGGGGGGCGCGGGCGTCGATCGGCACCACGGATCCGCCGCTGCGGACTGTGCCGCGGCGACACCGGGGATGCCGGGCGTCGCCAGCGTGGCCATCAGGGCGAGAACGACTAACGGTCGCATCATCAGTCCCCCGGGTGGAAGCGCGCTAACTGCGCGGCCGCTCGCCGCGTGGATCGTAGAGCGGCTTGAGTGAGGCGCGCGCCGGCACGGCACGGTTGCCAATCAGGATCTCGAAGCGGCCTGAGGCAATGAGCTCATCCGTCACACCGCGCTCATCGCTCACGTAGCCGAGGCCCGCGGCGGCGCCCAGGGTGTGCGCAAACATGCCGGAAGTGATCAGCCCCGCACGCGCGCCGTCGAGCAGTATCGGCTCGTTGTGATAGAGCATCGGCTCGGGGTCGGTGAGCAGGAACTGCACCAGACGGCGGCGGCGCGGCTGCGCGCGCTGCGCCGCGAGCGCCTCGCGCCCGATGAAGCCCCCCGGCTTCTCCCAGGCGCAGGTGAAGGCGAGCCCCGCATCGAGCGGCGTATCGTCGGGACCGACGTCGTGCGACCAGTCGCGGTAGGCCTTCTCGATGCGCAGCGAGTTGAGCGCGTGGTAGCCGCAGTGCCTGAGGCCGAGAGGCGCGCCGGCCTCGACCACGGCCGCGTACACGCTGGCCGCGAACGGCACCGGCACATATAGCTCCCAGCCGAGCTCGCCGACGTAGGTGATGCGGATCGCGAGCGCCTGGCTGTAGCCGATCTGAGCCTCGCGCGCGGTGCCGAACGGGAACGCCGCGTTCGACCAGTCGCCGCTCGCGATGGCCGACAGGAGCTCGCGCGAGCGCGGCCCCTGGATGTTGAGCATGCACCAGGCATCGCTCACGTCGGTGACCACGCAGCGCAGCTGCGCATCGATGTGCTCGCGCAGCCAGGCGGTCACGTGGGTCGCGGTGAATGCGGCAGTGACGATCAGGAACCGGTCGGTCGCGAGCCGCGTGACGCTCAGGTCGGCCTCGATCCCGCCACGCTCGTTCAGGAACTGGGTGTACACCACCTTGCCGACCGGCACGCGGCAGTCGGCCGTCGCGATGCGATTCAGCGCCTGCTCGGCGTCGCGCCCCTGCACCAGGATCTTTGCGAACGAGCTCTGCTCGAAGAGCCCGACCGCCTCGCGCACCGCGCGGTGCTCGGCGGCGCTGTTGTCGAACCAGTTCTGCCTTCCCCAGGCGTACTCGTACGCCGGCTCCTGCCCCGGCCGCGCATACCAGTTGGGGCGCTCCCAGCCGGCCGATTCGCCGAAGCAGGCGCCAGCGGCGGCGAGACGCTCGTGAAGGATGCTGCGCTTGACGCCGCGCGCCGTGGACCACTGCCTGAAGGGCCAGTGATCCTGGTAGCCGATGCCGAGCGTCTCCACCACGCGATCGGCGAGGTAGCGCGGGTTGTTCTGCCAGGCATGGGTGCGGCGGATGTTCACCGACCAGACATCCAGCGGCGCATTGCCGTGCGCGATCCACTGCGCCATGCAAAAACCGACGCCGCCTCCGGAGAGGATGCCGAGGGAATTGAAGCCGGCGGCGACGAAGAAGCCCTTGAGATCCGGCGCCTCGCCCATCAGGTAGTTGTGATCGGCGGTGAAGGACTCCGGACCGCAGAAGAGCAGCTTGATTCCGGTCTGCGCGAGCACCGGCACGCGCTCGCACGCCCGCTCGAGATGCGGCTGCATGCGGTCCCAGTCGGGCGGTATCTCTCCGAAGGAGAAGTCGGCGGGGATCCCCGCAACGTTCCACGGCCGGGCGAGGTCCTCGAAGATGCCGACCATGAGCTTGCCGGCCTCTTCGCGGATGTAGGTGCTGCGGCCCGGGTCGCGCAGGATCGGCAGCTTCGCGTGCACGCCCGCCACGGGCTCCGAGATCAGGTAGTAGTGCTCGGCGGCCTGCAGCGGTACATCGACGCCCGCGAGCAGTCCCACCTGTCGCGCCCACATGCCGGCGCAATTCACCACGACGTCGGTGGAGATCCGGCCGAGTGCGCATTCGACCGCTGTGACGCGGCCGTCCTTGTGCTCGATAGCCGTGACCGGGCAGTGCTCGAAAATCGCAACGCCCCCCTGGCGTGCGCCCTTGGCGAGCGCGCGGGTGACGTCGGTCGGATTGATGCGGCCATCCTTCGGGAAATGGAACGCCGCCTGCACGTCGCCCACGTAGGCGAGCGGCCAGAGCCGCTGCACTTCGGTCGCGTTGATCTCCTCACACTCGATGCCCCAGCTCTGTGCCGCGCGGTAGCCGCGGCGCATCTCCTCGGCCTTCGCGGGCGTCAGGGCGAGCTGAATCGAGCCGCATTCGATCAGGCCGGTCGCCTGGCCGGTCTCTTCCTCGAGACGCCGGAAGAGCTGCTGCGTGTAGGCCGCGAGGCGCGTCTGGGTCTCGGTATCCCTGAGCGTCGTCAGGAGCCCCGCCGCGTGCCAGGTCGTCCCCGAGGTGAGCTGCGAGCGCTCGAGCAGTACCACGTCCGTCCAGCCGAGCTTCGCCAGGTGATAGGCGATGGAGCATCCGGCCATGCCGCCGCCGATGATGACGACCCGCGCCTTGCGCGGCAGGGGCTTTTCGCTGGTGGCGGTGCTCATGGTTGCGGCGCAGTCCCCTGATGGTCGGGCAAAGGCTACCGCGCCCGCTGCGCCGCGTCACGAAGGCGAGTGAGTCGCGGCGCCACAATTCGCCCGAATTGCCCCACCGGGCCAGCCGAATGAGCCGGCACTCTGCTCTTCAGGGATGAGGAGGGCAGCAGCATGGTGACCGAGGACTTGCGGATCTGGCTCAATCATTTCGCCTACCACTCGCAGCATCCGCGCTATGTTCCGTCCGGACTCAACGATCTGCTGACCGAGGAGGAGCGGCGCCTGATCGCGAGCTCGATCGCGACCTTCCAGCTCGGCGAGCAGTCCGAGGGTGGGACGCTGCTGCGGGCCACGGAGCGCTTCGCGCAGGCGCGGGGCATGCCGTCCCTGACACGGATCATGGAGCTCTTCATCCGCGAGGAGCAGCGCCATGCCGTGCTCCTGCGGGAGTTCATGGAGGACCATGGCATCGCGCTGAAAGGCCGTGACTGGACCGACCGCGTGTTTCGCGGCCTGCGGCGGATCGCGGGCCTCGAGCTCTACCTGCACGTGCTGATCGTGGCCGAGCTGATCGGTAAGGTCTACTACCGGGCACTCGAGGCGGCCACCGACTGTCAGCGCCTCAAGATCCTGTGCCGCATTCTGGTCTGCGACGAGCTGGCCCACGTCGGCTTCGAGTCGCAGCTGCTGCTCGCGCTGCGCGCCGAGAAGCCTGCCGCGGTGCGCGCCCTCATGCGCCTCGCGCACCGCGGCTTCTTTGCAGGCACCGTGGGCGTCGTGTGGCTCGCGCACCGCGCCGTGCTGCGCCGCGCCGGCTACAGCGCGCGCAGCTTCCTGCGCAGCTGCCTGACCCAGTACGCCTTCTACCTCGAGCCGGCGAAGACTTCGCTCGCGACTTCGGCGCGCTGAGCGAACCGCGGTCGCATGGGGCTCCAAGGGTCGACCCGGGGGTCGACGGGAGGAACTTGTAAGGCGAGGCGAGGCGCTTAGGCGAGGATCTCCTGCGCCGCGCGGTGCGCCGAATCCATCGCCCAGTGGGCGTACGCCATCCATGCAGCGTCGGTACCGGCGAAATGGATGCGGCCGAGCGGCTGGTGGCTCAACTGCGTCTCGCGCTTCGCCGCCGCCTCGTCGTCGAACAGCGTGTCCATGTCGTAGGCGTAGCCGTGGCCCCAGCGGTTGACGGTGATGGCCGCGATGTCGCGCTGTGCATCGAAGCCGCCGGGCCCGAAGATGCGCGTGAGCTCATCGCGCGCGCGCGACTCGAACTCATCGAACGGCAGCGTGTAGGCGATGCGCCGCCCGGCGCGCCACGCCGTACGCAGATCCTTCACCGGGCCGTCGGCCCAGGGCACGTGCAGCAGGTGCAGGATCATCGGCTCGTCCGGATTCACCACGCAGCGGTAGTCGCCGAGGCTCACCGGGTAGTCGAGCTTCATGTGGCTGTAGAAGCCCGCCGGGTTGTTGACGTAGTGGACGCCGCGATTGACCCAGGAGCGCCAGCTGCGCAGCGCGACGTTGACGTAGATGAGCGGGCCCTTCACCTGATCGGCGACCGCCTGGCGCTGCGCGGCGCCGAGGTCGGTGCAGATGTAGGGCAGCATCGCCGAGTAGCCCGCGTAGACCGCGTGCGCCGCGGAGACGCGCGTCAGCTCGCCGTCACGCATGTAGAGCACGTCCACGCCCGCGCCGCGATTGCCGAGCGCGACCACCGTCGACGACAGCCGCAGCCGCACGTTGCTCGCCGGCTCATCGAGCCGTCCGTAGTCGAAACGCGCGCCGATCACGTCCTCCATGGTGCTGCCGGGCGCAACACCCGGGATGAGCTTGCGTACGAAGAGTCGTGCCAGCGTGGCGTTGCCGTCCGGGAAGTGATGAATGTAGGGATCGCCCTCGAGGATCCCCTCGCGCGACATCCTGAGGCCAAGACCCTGAAAGCCCGGGTACTGGCACTCCCAGGCGAGCAGTGCCGACACCGCGGTCGCCTTGGCCGCGAACAGATCGAGCGTGCGGCCGTCGAACATCGCGAGCGACCGGTCGTCGAGGCCGAAGTAGCGCTGCAGGTAGTCGTGATAGGAAGTCTTCTCGAGCAGCCGCCGCTTGTCCGCCGCGCTCATGCCCCCGAGGACGTCACGCTGCTCGGTAAAGAGTGCGAGCAGGCGCGCCTTCTGCTCGTGCTCCAGCGGACAGTCGGCGATGAACTGCGTCGCCGGGCGGCCGTGGTGCAGCTCCGCCGGGACATCGGTGGGGAGCTGGCGCACCGGATCCCCGGTCACGAGGCGATCCACGCCGTAGGTCTCGCGCGGGAAGAACAGGCCCGATGACAGTCCGAGCCCCGGATAGAGACCGACGTTGAAGCCGCCCTCCAGCCGGTCGACGTCGACACCGATGCTGGCGATGCACTCGCGCGCCACCCGCGTCCAGCGGCGCCGCACGCCCTCGAGCGACTCGCTGCCGCCATAACCGAGCCGCAGGCGGCCGCCGACGTCGAACTCGTTGCGGCGCGCATGACCGCCGAACTCATCGTGATTGTCGAGAATGAGGATGCGTGCCCTGGGCCGTGCCTGCATCAGGTAGTGCGCCGAGGCGAGGCCACCGATGCCGGAGCCGATGACGATGTAGTCGTACTGCTCGGTAACCGGCTTCGAGTCGAGCGCGAAGCGCTGGCCGTCGCGCACGCTGTGCGCGATCGCAAAGTCCTGCGGGCGGCTGCCGAGGTAGCCGGTGCGTGCCGGCGGGTAGGACGCGCCGCCCTGCAGCGCCAGCCCCGGCCGCGGCGCCATGCCGGCGACGATGGCGCACGCCGCTCCGTCGAGAAAATCCCGTCGTGTGATCCGGTCGTTCATGTGCTCACTTGCCTTCGGCGATGCTTTGAACGTGTCCATCGATAATGGTCACTATCATCGGTGGAGCACTATAGCCGCGGTCATAGCGCCACACTTCAGTCGTCGAACTACCCACCTTGACTCCATACTCGTTCCGAACGTCCTCGGTCGAAGCGGTCTGCGAAGTAGGTTTGCCGCACTTCCTGAGCAGATCGGCCACGGATGTATCGGCCGACACCAGTGAGCTGCCGCAGCGGAAGAACCCGTCAGCCAGGCAGATACCCGGCACCGTGACCAGGAGTACACACAGCGCAGCGACGTTTCTCATGGCGGGCCTCCAGGTGAGAGCTAGTGCGGGCATTCCCGGGTGCAAATCGAAGTGAATCCCTGGGGCAGATCGCTGCCGTCTGGCGTGTCCGCGAGCCACGCCCGAGGCTGTCCGTCCACCGCGACGCAACGCGTGTAATAGGTTCTCCCGGCTTCGAATGATCCCGTCACCAGCACAAATTGTAACGGCGTTTTTACGAACGGAGCTGCGAGCGCGCCACCCCCGAGCAGGACGCCGGCTGCCGAAATCTCGAAGGACAAGCAATTAATACCGACGCGGTGCTCTCCGGGCGCGAGACGGATCGTACTTGACAAAGATGGGGTTTCGGCACCGTCGACCGACCACGCTCTCCCGTGCTTTCCAACGTCGATTACTGCCGCGGGTGCTCCGTCCGCCGGCGGCTGATATTTGGGAAGTGCGTTTGGCGAGGTAGCAGCGCAGGCGCTCAATAGCGCGAGCGCTGGCAGAGCTATGGCAACAGCGTTGCAAGGGCATAGGGCGTTCATGTGCGCTCTAACTAGTGTTGTACGTTACTGGCGAGACGTATTCGCGCCGCGTCCATGAGCGCCTCGTCGTTACTCGAATCCACGGCCACCTCGACCTCGACGCCTTCCTGGAGCCTGGCGCCTCCCAGGCGGCTGATGTAGCCGACCGGCACGGTGAAGGCGATGTTGCCGGGCCGCGTGAAGAGCAGCGCGCGGACATCGCCGTTGGCATGGTCGGTGCGCTCGCCGATGAGCGTGGCGCGGCCCGCATCATGCAATGCCGCGGCGAGTGCCAGACCCCCGCTATCGGTGTCCTTGTCGATGAGCGCCACGAGCGGCAGGGCGATGGGGCGGTCCTTGCCGGCCTTCCCGGACCTCATGGTCTCGGCGCCCGCGCGGGACGTGACGAGAAAGAGCGGGGTGCCGGGTTTCAGGAACTCCGCGGCGAGGCAGAACGTGGCCGGCAGGTATCCTCCCTGGTTGCCACGCAGATCGAGGACCACCGCGGTAACGTCCGGCGGCAGGTCGAGGTAGTGATCGTAGGCCTCGCAGGGGTCGCGGTCGCTGGCTTCCCTGAGGTAGAGGTTCGGCAGCGAGGCTACGAGGAGCGTTCCCACCCGGGTGCTGGTCGGCGGCGCGCGCGTGTGCGAAGGGTCAGCGCATTTCGCGCACCGCGAGCCGTTGGGCCCGCCGAGCGATGCCGTCACGGCAGCGATCGCCGCGCGCACCAGCGAGTCAGCGGTGGCTTGCGGACCGTTCGCCCGATCGATGGCGGCATCGGCGGCGGCGGTCAGTTTCGCCAGGTCGAGCGGATAGATGGACTCCTCGTCCAGGCTCCTGGCGAAGGAGCTGACGATGGGCTGCATCTCATCCACGGAGCGCGACGCCGGGGGCGGGAGCGACTCGCGCAGGTGGGCGATGATCGCTGCGGCGAGATTCGCCGCATCGCGCTTGCCCGCCCAGGTCGGGGACTGCGCCAGTATTCCCGCCGCCGCCAGCGCCAGTGTCGCGAGCGGCGCAAGGCTCGCGCGCGTGCGAGTCAGGCGCGGCATACCCGGCGTGGACGCCGCTGCGACCTGCCGGTCGCGCCGAGCAGGCCGAGCGTGATCAGTGTCAGCCAGTCCACGGCTCCGCCGCCGCCGCCGTGGCTGGAGGAGGGTGCCATGGGCATCGCGCTGGCCTCGTTGGATGCCGCGGACGCCCCTCCCGAGTCCACGGCCGTCACCTTGAAGAAGTAGTCAGTGCCGTTCGTCAGGCCATTGATCGTCGTAGTCGTGCCGCTGACGGAAGCTACGGCGCTGGCACTTTCGCCACCGGCACTGGTCCCCTGATAGACGCTGTAGGTTGCAGCCCCGGTCGCGGCGCTCCAGCTGAGCGCGACGCTGCCGTTGCCTGCTGAGGCGGTGAGTCCTGCGGGAACTGCCGGCACAATGGTGACGGAAGCCTCGTTGGAATCGGCCGACACGCCATAGGTGGTGACGATCGCGATCTTGAAGTAGTAGGTCTGTCCATTCTCGAGCCCGGCGACGGTGGTGGAATCAGACTTGATGAGCGTCTGGACCGGACTCGCTCCCTCCTGGCCGGCCGCCGTTCCCTCATACACATTGAAACTCGCCGCCGGACCGTCGATGGCCGGTGCAGGGTTCCAGTTGAGGTTCACGCTGGTGACGTTCGCGCTCGCGGTCAGTCCGCTCGGTGGGGCGAGACCCGCCACGGCGGACACGAGGTTGGCGGCGTCGATGCTGCCGAGGCCGCTTGCCAGGTCGTAACCTTGTCCGGCGGCGTAGGAGCCGGGGCTGTTCGCGCCGCTCGCGGTCATGAGCCCGGTCGCGAAGCCCGCGTTGGCGCCGTCGTTGCAGCTGCTCGACGGTGCGCTCCTGGTGTCAGCGAAGCTTGCGACTACGCACGGCTGCGCATTGCTGCCGAGCGTGACGTCGTAGAACACGCACTGCGTGCTGGTGATCGCGCCCTGGCTCGCGTCGCACGCGGTGAGGTTGGTCGCGGAGCCGTATTCTGTCGCGGCGAGCTGATAGAGCAGCGGGTTGAGCAGCCCCTGGCGGCCGTCCGTGCCGCCCGCCTGCATCTGCTGGTCCACCAGGGCGATGATGGCGGCGACCAGAGGCGCGGCCGCCGATGTACCGGAGAAGCTCTTCCCTCCGGGCAGCGGCACCACCGTACAGGGGTTATTGTCGTAGGAGCAGATGACCCAGCGGTTGGCGATTGCGGAGACGTCGGGTACGGCGCGCCCGCCGAAGCTCGCGATGCCGGGGACATTCTGCTGCCAGGCGGGCTGCGCATAGCCCCCCGCGCAGGCTCCCGCGTTGAGCGAGGTGCAGCTGCTGACGCCGCCGCCGCCGCCGAGGATCTCGATGAAGGGATTCGCGATGGTGCCGAAGGCGGTGGTATTCAGATTTGTCTGGTTGCACAGTGCCAGAGCCGTGGCGATCCCGAAGTATTCGCTCCACTCGGCATTGCCGCACGAGGTATTCCAGACCATCTCGGGAACGTGCGTCGCGGCGCTATAGAGTGCCGCTCCGGTGTTGGTGGCGCTCCAGTACGCGCCTCCCGCCGAGCCCTCGAGGTTCGGGTCGAAGTCCGTCCCGCCGACCGAGAGCGTGTAGGGCGTGGATGCAAAGCCATTCACGGCCAGGCCCTTCGAGGCGACATCGCCCTGCACTTCCTCGTCCGCGGAGTTCAGGCAGCCCGCGGCCGCCGCCGGGCCCGTCTGACCGGCTCCCGCATCTCCGCTGGACACGGTAATGGTGATGCCTTCGGTGACCGCTTTCTGGAACATCTGACTCAGTGTGGTATTGGCAGCCCCGATGGCTGCCTCGCACTGACCGAAGGAGATGTTGAGGATGCCCACGCTGCCCGTCGCTCCGGCTGCCGCGCCACCGCTTGCGGGGAAGTCCTGATCGATGACGTATTGCGCGGCGATCCCCGCATTCTTGTCGCGCACCAGCAGCAACGCGGCACCCGGCGCCAGGCCTCCGATGATCTCGGTGTCGAGGTATGCCTCGTCCTCGAATCCGTCGCTCGTCTGACCCGGGTCGTTGCCGCCAGAGGCCGTGGGCACCGGAATGCTGGTGAACGACTGTCCCTGGTTCACGCCGAAGGCCGACCAGTAGGCGGACAGCTGGGATGCGGCGATGTCACTCTGGGCGACGATCGCCACCGTCACGCCCTTGCCCGTCACCCCGCTCGCATACAGGCCAGCCATGTCATAGATGCGGGCCGCGTCCGTGGGCCCGACGAAGCCGGGTATGGCGTACCCGTAGCTGCCGATCGCCCCCTCGTACACGTCGGGTTGCGGTGCGCGTGCACCTCCGGGGGCCGCCCCGATCCACTGCGATCTGAGGCCAGGGACCGGGTAGAAGTCGTTCAGACCGCCGACCGCCGCGATCACCGTCCCGAAGCTCGCGGGAACACTCGGGTCCGAGATGTTGGAGTAGTGCTGCGTGCCCCTGATGTTGAACTCATGTATCCGGGTATAGAGGGCGGCTTCGACCCGTTCCCGGGTCCCGAAGAAGGGCAGATAGTCGCGGCCGGCCGGAACCCGGCCCACGATGAGCCCCGCGGACTCCAGCCAGCCCGAGAGGGCTGCGATGGTGGCCGCGCTTGCGCCGAAGCGCGCGCCGAATTCGCTGGAGGTCAGCCAGTGATGGTACTGCGGCGAGTGCGGATCCTGCTGATCGGCGATGAGTTTGTTGAGCGCCTGTTGCTGCGCGGGGGTCCTGGCCAACACGAGCTGCAGCCCGCTCATCCGCAGCGATGCGGCCGCCTCGCCGAGGTCATACTCCGGGCGCGCAAAGCTGCTGACATCGCCCGGCAGACGTACCAGCGCCTGCGTGGCCCTCTGCTGGCCCAGGGCGTGATGCGGCTGCACCAGGAGCCACGCGGCCGCACCGGCCACGGCAAGCGCCAACACCGAGCCAAACGCGGCAAGCGATGGCCACGCGCCATTTGTGGTTCTCTTCATGCACGCCCCCGGAGAATTCAGTCGACGGACGCCGCACTGCCGCGCCGCAGTGCAGGCGAAGCTCAGGTTCAGCTAGATAACGCGCTTTCCCGGGCATTTTCAACTCATGTAGTCTCGAAGCTCCCGGCGGAGAATCCCATGCGCCTTGCAAGCCAGCTTTCTGCTCGACGGGGATCAGGTCTTCCGTGGCTCGCCTCGGCGGCATGGATCCTGTCGATGACTGCCTGCGCACCCGCGGACGATGCCGCCCGGCGGCCGCGCGTGGACGCCGAGGGCGTGGCACACCTGCCCGCGACCACCGTGCCCGCCTCGCGCTTCATGAGTCCGGAGGCGCGCGCGAAGTTCATCCAGTCATTCTCACACGCGGCTCCTCCTGTGGCCGCAGCCCCGCAGGGGCCGCCGGACTACCACGCCATGCGAGCGGACGATGAGCGCAGGAACGCGCCCTTCGTTGCGCGCGCCGAGGCGCTCTACCCGGTGAGGATCGAGGAGCGCGTCATCGGCGGCGTGCGCACCCAGGTGATCACTCCCAGGGCGGGAGTCGCGCCGGAGAATCGCGAGCGGCTGCTCATCAACCTGCACGGCGGCGGCTTCATCTGGGGGGAGGGCAATGGTGCCCGCGTGGAGTCGATACCGATCGCGGGCCTGGGACGAATCACCGTCGTGACGGTGGCCTACCGCATGGCGCCGGAGTTCAGGTTTCCCGCCGCCAGCGAGGACGTCGCGGCGGTGTACCGCGAGCTCCTGAAGGACCACCGCGCCGAGAACATCGGCATCTACGGCTGCTCCGCAGGCGGCATCCTTGCCGGGGAGGCGGTCGCCTGGTTTCAGAAAGAGAGGCTTCCCATGCCGGGAGCCATCGGAACCTTCTGCGGCTCGATCGCAGCTCTCGGCGGGGATTCGAGCCACCTCGCGCAGCCCCTGGTCGGAGAGCAGGCGTTTACCGATGCCGACAGCGGCTCGATGGGCGGCCCCTACTTCAGCGACACCTCGGCCACGGACCCGCTGGCGATGCCGGTGCTGTCACCGGAGCTGCTGCGTCACTTTCCGCCGACGCTGCTGATCGCCGGATCGCGGGACTTCATGGTGAGCTCGCTCTTCAGGGCGCAGGCGGCGCTGTCGAACGCGGGCGTCGATGCGCAGCTGCACGTCTGGGACGGCATGTGGCATGCGTTCTTCTTCGATCCGGATCTGCCCGAGTCGCGCGAGGTGTATCACGTGGTGGTCGATTTCTTCGACCGCCATCTCGGCCGCCCGCCCCAGGGCTGAGCGCCTCAGGGTGCAGCGGCGCGGCGCCGCGCCTTGAGCAACACGTCGACCGCTTCCGGGCGATCATCCCAATAGTCGAGCCGCACCCGCCCGTCGGGCAGCTGGCTGAGCGTCGCGGGCGCGGCGCTGAAGGTGCAGTACCACCCCGTAGGCAACACCACGGCATTGCGCGGGCGTCCGAGGCTGCGGTCGAAGACCAGCTCCCCGCCGTCGAGCCGGTAACTGACCGGTGCGGTGTAGGTCTCCGCGATGCGCAGCCGCAGCGTCTCGCCGGCGTGCACCGCGGCGAACGGGATCACCACCACCTGC
>Ga0335079_10006441_pt1 | contig 13428 bp, 16 predicted proteins | sample Lox_Sample_33_FD_206719 | JGI IMG/M metagenome (GOLD analysis project Ga0335079, IMG submission 206719) | Soil microbial communities from Loxahatchee National Wildlife Refuge, Florida, United States - Lox_Sample_3.3 | ecosystem: Environmental > Terrestrial > Soil > Wetlands | place: USA... | reverse complement strand
GAGGCAGGCGCGTTCAGCCCGCCAGCCAGTCGGCGAGCCCGACGAGCGCGAACACGCGACGAACCTGCTCGGTGGGCCGGGCGAGCACGAGCGTTCGCCCACCCGATTCGGCGTCCTGCTTGGCCTTGATCAGCACGCTGACCCCGGCGCTGTCGACGAACGCCAGCTCGGCGAGGTCGAGCTTCACGTGGGCGTCGGCCTCCGCCAGCGCCTCGTCGAGGCGCTGTGCGAGCTCCGGGGCGGACACCACGTCAAGCTCGCCGGAAAGTGCGAGGACAACGCCCCCGGCCTCGTCCCTGCGAGTGATCGAAAGCTGGGTCGCGACGGCGGGGATTGTAATGACGATCAGATCACGCGGTTGCGCGATGTTCACAGGAGAGACACATCTGGCGTCGCGCCCGGCTACCATCACTCAGCGCTAATCACCGCGCGGCCAGGCCGGGGCAGCGCCGACCCGTGGGGAAGGAGTACACACGGATATGGAAGGTCTCCAAGGAGGTACGCGCGCGTCCGCGCGGCGTGCACTCAAACTTGTCGTTCTGACCGCATGCGCGGCCCTCGGCCTCGCGCTTGCGAGCGCGCCGGCGCTGGCGAAGACGTCGTCAAAGAAGCCGAAGGCGCCGAAGATCACGATTCACACACCCGTGACGCCGGGTTCGGGTTACCTCGCGCTCGGCGACTCGGTGACGTTCGGGTACGAGGAGCCGCAGGTCGTGCCGGCCCCCGACTACGCGGACGCCTCGAGCCTCGTCGCCTATCCGGAGCTGCTCGGCTCCGAGCTGCACCTGAAGGTCGTCAACGCGGCGTGTCCCGGCGAGACCTCGGCGAGCTTCATCGACCCGACCGCGCAGAGCAACGGCTGCGAGAACGCGCCGGGCGGCGGCGCCTCGTATCGCACGATGTTCCCGCTGCACGTCAAGTACAGCGGCTCGCAGCTCAACTACGCGGTGTCGTACTTGAAGAAGCACAAGAACGTCCGGCTGGTGTCGCTGATGATCGGCGCCAACGACCTGCTCCTGTGCCAGGAGACCACCCCTGACCACTGCGCCTCGCTGACCGAGCAGGCCGGGGTGATCGCGACGGTCGTCAAGAACATCAAGACGATCCTGTCGGCGATTCGCAACAAGGCCCACTACGGCGGCCAGATCGCGATCGTCAACTACTACTCGCCAACCCCGGCGCAGGATGCGTCGACCGCATTGGGTGACCAATCGATCGACGCCGCGGCCAAGCCGTTCCACGTCGAGGTTGCGGACGGGCTCGGTGAGTTCGCGACCGGGTCTCTGCACTCCGGCGGCAACGCCTGCACCGCCGGGCTGCTGACGCAGCTGTCGACCGGCGGTTGCGGAATCCACCCGAGCTACGCCGGGCAGAGCCTCCTGGCGCAGGCGCTCGAGAAGGCGATTCACATCAGCTGAGCTGACCTGACAGAGGGTGATTGAGGCGGGTCGGTGAGGCGCCGAGGCTCACCCCGCGAGCGCGGCCCTTCCAGCCTGGGCGCCCGCTTCGATCACCCCTAATGTCGGCATTTGGAAACAAAGCCTTAGGCGCGACCTGAGCTCCACGGAACTCGGGTCGCGCGGAGCCGCCGCGCACTGGATTTCGGGGCGGATGCCGGAGTAATCTCTGGTCATGAAGCCATGGATGCTTCCCTGGCTGTTCCCGGTCGGGTTGCTCGGAGCGGTCGTGTTCGTCGCGGTGTTCAACGGTTTCGCGGCGCTGCTCCTGGTGCCGCTGGCGTGGATCGTGCTCCCGGTCGTCTGGCGCATTGCCAATCCGCCCGGCGACGATCCCGACGCCGACGTGCACTACTGGCGGTTGCCGCGCACGCCCCGCTAGGCACGGGCCGGCGCATCGCGACCGGCAGGACTCAACCTTTTCGCCGGCCGGACCCCTTTAGCCGAACAGATGGAGCAACGGCGAGCCGATTTCGAGAACTTCGTCGCGCAGAACACAGATGCGCTCGTGCGGACCGCGTACCTGATCGTCTGGGACCTGCCAGAGGCCGAGGATCTCGTTCAGGAGGCGCTGCTCAAGGTGGCCCGCCGCTGGCATCGGGTCCGCCGCATGGAGCACCCGGTCGCCTACGCGCGCCGGATCCTCGTGAACCTGGCGCTCGGCGGCGCCGAGCGTCGCAGCCGTCGCCGGCAAGAGCTCACGGGCGAGGCGCTCGCTGATCGCCACGACCAGCGGACCGAGTCGAACCCGGTCGAAACGCAGGACGAACTCATGCGCGCGCTTGCGGCGCTGCCGCCGCGCCAGCGGACCGTGCTCGTGCTCCGGTACTTCCTGGACCTTCCCGAAGCCGAGGTTGCGGCCGCCATGAAGTGCTCCCTCGGCACTGTCAAAAGCACCGCTTCTCGTGGACTCGCGCGACTCGAGCAGACGATGCGCACGACCAACGACACAAGGAGCATCCCAACATGACCGAGCAACTCCAAACAGAGCTGCGCGCGGCGCTCCGCGAGCGCGCGGCGCAGGTGCCCGCGGCGAGCATCGCCCGCCTCGCCCACCTCGACTACCACCCGCGCACCCGCCGGCTGAGGCCGCCGGTGGCGATCGGCGCGCTCGCCGGCGCGGCCGGCACCGCCGGCGCCGTGGCGGTCGTGATCTCGCTCAGCGCCGGCGCGTCGAACGCGTTCGCCGGATGGAGCCCGACGCCGACCCGGCCGGGGCCCGACCAGCTCGCGGCCGCCAGCGCCGACTGCCAGACGCAGTCGCCGATATCGGGGCTGCCGCTGAAGCTCGCCGACACGCGCGGACCGTTCACCTTTTCGGTCTACGCGGACGCCAACTCGAGCGCGACCTGCATCAAGGGCCCGACGTTCACCGCGGTGTCCAATAACACGACGAGCGCGCCGATCACCGTGCCCGCCGGCCACATCCTCCTCTCGAGCTCGCACGCGAGCAACCGCGGCGGCGCGGCGTACTCGTGGGCGGACGGGCGCACCGGCGACGGGGTGAGCGCGGTGACGCTGAACCTCGACGACGGCGACACCGTGCAGGCGACGGTCGCCAACGGCTGGTTCGTCGCCTGGTGGCCGGGAGCGCACGACGTCAAGTCGGCCGCTATCACGACCGCAGCCGGCACGACCACGCAGACGTTCGATCTCGGCCACCAGAGCCCGTGCGGGCCGATGCCCTGCGCCGGTGGCGAAGGCGGTCGCAGCAGCAGCGTCGCGAACGGCGTCGGCGGCGGTGGCCCGGTCAGCGCCAGCGGCAGCAGCAGCATCATCGGGCCCGCGACCGGAAGCGCCTCCGGCCACAGCAGCGCCTCCGGCGCGGGCAGCGGGTCGAGCCAGGGTGGCGCCCAGAGCTACGGGATCTCCCGATGACACGATCTGGTTCGCTTGGGGGCGGTGCGCCAGGCCGGCGCCGTCCTCGACCGCGTGCCGCACGGTCCCGGTGCCGGCACCGAGGCCGAACGGACACCTCTCCGCAGGACGGTTCGCGACTCCCGCCGTCGTCATGTCGAGCGTGATCGTCTCGAGCAGCTGAGGCCGGGGGGATCAGTGCTGGGTGCCGGGTGGTGAGCGCTGGGTGGTGGGTGCTTGGGGGCACCGAGCGTGCCGGCCGAACACCCAGCCCTCCACCCGCCGGACGGACGAATCGTCGGGCAGCTCGGGCTCCGTGGGCCGGCGGACCGTGGCGATCATCGCGAGCAGCCCGGCGGTGGCATCGAAGCGGTCCTCGCCGGCACGGTCAGACCCGAACCCGTCCCGGATCTGGGCCACGAGCTCTCGTTCGGGCCGCACGCGAAGCTCCCGGCAGCGTTCGAGCAGCAGCGGTCCGTCGGCGCGGCGGTCCTCCTGCCTTGTCTTGGCGGTCCGGCGCGATCCCATCCGGAGCCCGAGCTGGAGGCAGGCGTCGGCGGGATAGGCCTCGACGATCACAGCGTCCGATCCGGCCGACAGGTCGCCGAGCTCGCCGTCGAACGGCCACAGCGCATACCGGCGGCGCGGGTCGCCGAGCGCCGGCGCGATGAGGTCCCGCCACCCGGTCAGCGTCGCCTTGCCGACGGCCTGGGGTCCGAGCGCCCAGAACATCTCCGAGGCGGCGCGGCGCCGGCAGTGGGCGAGGTCGCACAGCCGGAGCGCCTCGGACGCCGACAGGCCGAGCGCGGCCCGGTACTCGCGCTTGATCCCGGGGCTCTTACGCGCCAGCCGTGTCGGGAAGAACGGGCGCGCGACCGAGACTTGGGCAAGCCCGTCGGCCACCTCGAAGAACTCACACGCCAGATCCAGGCCCCGCAGCCAGGCGGTGAAGTCCTCGATCCCGGCGAGCTCCGCATAGGCCCGCGGTACGCCGATCGGGAAGTCGAATCCGAGCAGGGCGGGCTGCCCCCGGCGAGCGGCGACGTGCATCCGCTCGAGCAGCCCGCCGGCGCCGCCGACGAGCCGCGGCGTGCTCGCCACGTACGTATCGCCCCGGAGCTCCGCCCGCGCGACCACCCGCTTCGACGCTGAAGAACCCCAGTCGGCGTGCGCGACGAACGCCGGCAGGATCGTCGGGGCCAACTCGCGGGTTCGCTACGCCGGCACCGCGGTGTGCGACAGCAGGTGCCGGGTGAACCAGTCGACGGCGGCGCCGCTCGCCACGTCGAAGCCGTCGACGTAGGCGTCGAAGTGCCCGCCGGGCAGGATCACGAGCCTCTTCGGCTCCCGCGCCCGTCCGAAACCTTCGATCGCGAGGTCGGCGACCGTGAGGATGTCGTTCTCGGCGACGCACATCAGCAGCGGCGTCGGGCTGATCCACGGCAGGTACGTGCCGGGCTCGTACTCGGTGAACATCTCGACGCTGCGCATCGTGACCTCGTTGCGCCACGTCGGGGCGTGGCTCTCGTGGGTCTCGGTGAACCACTTGTACGAATCCGGGGTGGGCAGCGCGGACGGCGCGAGCGGATCGGCGTCGACGACGGGAACCATCGCCGGCGGCTCGCCGCGAAAGCGCGCGGCCCGGTCGAGCTCGAACTGGGCCTGGAAGGCCGGGATGAAGTCGGCCCGCACGAGCCGGCGGAAATTCTCGTGTCCCGACACGAGCGGCACCTGGGCGACGACGCATTTCACGCGGCGATCGATCGCGCCCACGACGAGGACATGGCCGCCCGAGTAGCTCGATCCCCAGATGCCGATCCGGTCGCGGTCGACCTCGGGACGAATCGAGGCGTAGGTGATCGCGGTGCGGTAGTCGCGGACCTGCGCCCACGGATCGATCTCCTGGCGGGGCTCGCCGCCGCTCGCGCCGAAGTTGCGGTTGTCGTACACGAGCGCGGCCAGGCCCGCGTTCGCGAAGGCCTCCGCGAACCGGTCGAGGTACATCTCCTTGACCGCCGAGAAGCCGTGAGCCATCACGATCGCCGGCGCGGGCTCGCTCGAGCCGTCGGGGATGTACAGCCAGCCGTTCAGCCTGACGCCGTCGGCGTCGAACTCGCCGTTCTCTCGCATCTGCGCTCTCCTCGTGGTCGCGGACCCCGACCAAGATACTTTCCCCGGGGTGCCCGAAGGTGAAATCGCGATCGACGATCCCGGCGCGCCCGACGTACGCGCGCTGCTCGCGGTCCACGTCACGTTCGCGCGGGCGCAAACCCCGCCCGAGGATGCCCATGCGATGGACGTCGACGGTCTGCTCGACCCGGCCGTGACGCTGTTCGGCTACCGCGCCGGCGGCACGCTCCTCGCGGTCGGCGCGCTCAAGCAGCTCGACCCGCACCACGCCGAGATCAAGTCGATGCACACCGTCGGAGCCGCGCGAGGGCGCGGTGTCGGCCGGACGATGCTCGAGCATCTGATCGCGGTGGCGCGCGAGCGCGGCTACCGCCGCATCAGCCTCGAGACCGGATCGATGGCGGCGTTCGCGCCGGCGCGGTCGCTGTACGCGCGCGCCGGGTTCGAGGTGTGCGAGCCGTTCGGCGACTACCGCAAGAGCCCGAACAGCACGTACATGACGCTCTCGCTGGCCGACTAGAACGGACCGTGGGGCTCGTACGAGCCCGGCCGGGCGCCGACCGACACGAACGCCATGCCGTCGGGTCCCGCGACCGGGCAGCGTCTCACGTCGGGATCGAAGCGCACGAAGCTCCCGACCCGGACCTGAACCTCGTCGCCGTCGACAACCCAGTGGCCGCCCCCGCGAACGACGATCGAGACCTCCTCCTGCCCGGAGCGGGTCTCGTCGTGCTCGTGGCCCTTCGCATTCGGCGGGAGCTCGAACCAGTTGACGCCGAACGCCTGCACGCCGAGCTCGCGGCGGACGAAGCGAACCGCGCCGCCCGGCCCCGCGCCCTCGATCTCGTCCACGTGCACCACGGAGTAACTCATGACCGGGACGCTATCGGCTACCTTCGCGCCGTGTCCCGCACCGTCCGCGTCGAGGACCCCGAGGAGCGCCTGGCGGCGGTCCGGCTGTGCTCTGAGGTGCCGCTCGGCGACCCCGAGTTCGTCCGCGAGGACGGCGGCTGGGTGCTGCATCTGCCCGAGAACGGGCTCGCGCGCCTCGAATACCAGCTTGAAATCACCGACCGCGATGGGGACACGATCGTTGCCTGCGATCCGGGCAACCCCGAGCGCGCACCCGGCGCGTTCGGGGAGAAGTCGGTGCTGCTCGCGCCCGGGTACCGCCCGCCGGCCTGGCTGGACCAGCCCGCTGCGCACGGCGAGCTCGAGGAGGTGGCGATTCGCGTGCTCGGCCGCGACCTCGGGATCGGCGTGTGGTCGCCGGGCGAGGGCGAGCTGCCACTGCTGCTCGCCCACGACGGCCCCGAATACGCCGCGCTCGCCGCGCTCACCCGGTACGCCGGGGCGATGATCGGGGCCGGTCTGCTCGCGCCGTTTCGGGTCGCGCTGTTGCCGTCGGGCGATCGCGACGAGTGGTACTCGGCCTCGGCCGTGTACGGCCGCGCGCTGTCCAACCGGATCCTGCCGAAGCTGCGCGAGCAGTTCGCGGTGAAGGGCCGGCCGGTCGGGATGGGAGCGAGCCTCGGCGGCCTCGCGATGCTCCAGGCGCAGCGGGCGTGGCCGGGCGCGTTCGCCGGCCTGTTCCTGCAGTCGGCCAGCTTCTTCGTGCCCCGCTTCGATCGCCACGAGTCCGGCTTTCCGCGCTACGCCCGGATCGTGCGGTTCGTGCGCCGCGTCCCGCGCGCGGCGAGGTTCGGCGAGCCGGTGCCGGTGGCGATGACCTGCGGCGCCGAGGAGGAGAACGTCCACAACAACCGCCTGATGGCGGCCGCGCTCGCCGCCCAGGGCTACGACGCGCGGCTTGCCGAGGTGCCCGACCTGCATAACTACACGTGCTGGCGGGACGCGCTGCATCCGCACCTGACCCGTCTCCTCGCGGATCTGTGGGGCCGCAACGGATGAATGGGGTCGCGGTCTACGGTCACTGGGGCCGCCCGGTGCTCGTGTTCCCGGCCGAGCGCGGGAACGCCGGCGAGTTCGAGCGCCACGGGATGATCGGGGCGATCGGCGACCTGCTTGCGGGCGGGCGCGTCAAGCTCTACTGCGTCGACTCGTTCGACGGCGAGTCGTGGTCGAACCGAAACATCCCGCTCGAGGAACGCGCCCGCCGCCACGGTTTCTACGAGTCGTGGATCGTGAATGAGGTCGTGCCGTTCGTCCGCTGGGACTGCGGTGGCGCGAGCGAGATGATCACCTGCGGGGTCAGCCTGGGCGCGTACCACGCGGCGAACTTCGCGCTCAAGCGCGCCGACCTGTTCCCGCTGGCGATCTGCCTGTCGGGCAACTACGACCCGGCCGCGTGGGACGGCTGGGGCGAGCGCGGCGACGCCGCGTACTTCAACAACCCGCTGGACTACGTCGGCCATCTCGGCGGCGACCACCTCGAGTGGCTGCGCCACCAGCTCAGCCTGCTGCTCGTGTGCGGGCAGGGCCAGTGGGAGGACACCACGGGCGCGCTCGAGTCGACGCGCCGCTTCGCCGGGCTGCTCCAGTCCAAGGGGATCCGGTGCGAGCTCGACTTGTGGGGGCACGACGTCCCGCACGATTGGCCGTCCTGGCGAGCGCAGCTGGCCCACCATCTGCCACGCTTCTGCTGAGCGATGGGAGAGACGACGCACCTGATCGGGCTGCTGCTCGGCACCGAGGACGACTGGCCGGCGGCGTTCGAGACGCTGGTCTCGCGCCTGGGGCCGATCACCGACGCCTCCGGGCACAAGCACCGGATCGTCACCGAGCGGATCACGATGGAGCCGTTCGACCTGCGCGACCGGCCGCGCTACGAGCTGGTGATCGACCGGCTCGCGTACTGGTACTACCTCCCGCGCGAGTGGCTGAAGAAGGTCGCGCTGATGGACGACGTGTACCTGCTGAACAGCCCGTTCACGTTCCAGTCGATGGAGAAGCACGCCGCCTACTGCGCGATGATCCGGCTCGGGCTCAAGGTGCCGCCGACGGTTCTGGTCCCGCACAAGGACCCACCGGACAATGCGCGCTTCCAGTACACGGCCGCGCGTTACAACCTGCCGTTCGACCTGCCCGCGATCGCCGACCAAATCGGCTACCCGCTGTTCATGAAGCCCTACGACGGCGGGCAGTGGATCGGCGTCAGCCGCGTTCGCAACCGCCGCGAGCTCGAGCGCGCGTACGACGCCTCGGGCCGGCGGCTGATGCACCTGCAGGCGTCGATCGAGGGCTTCGACGTGTTCGCGCGCTCGCTGTCGATTGGCCCCGAGACGATGGTCATGAAGTTCCGTCCCGAGCAGCCGATGCACGACCGCTACGAGGTCGCCCACGATTTCCTGACGCCCGCACTGGGTGAGGAGGTGCTGACGGTCAGCCGGCTCGTCAACGCGTTCTTCCGCTGGGAGTTCAACTCGTGCGAGTGCCTGGTGCGCGGCGACGACGTGTATCCGATCGACTACGCCAACGCGTCGCCCGACGTCGCGCTCACGAGCCTGCACTACTACTTCCCGTGGGCGATCAAGACGCTCGTGAAATGGTGCACGTTCTGCCTGGTGACCGGGCGGCGGCCACAGCTCGACCTCGACACGCACCGCTACTTCGAGATCGGCGACCGCGAGGACCTGAGCTACGCGGACAAGCTGGCCGCCTATCGCCGGCTCGCCGACCAGTACTTCGAGGCCGACCGCTATCACGACTTCTGCGCCAGCCGCCTCGGCCACGTCGACGAACTCGTGCTCGACTGGGTGAGCTCGGCCGAGTTCGACCGGCTGCTGCTCGACGCCGTCCGGGCGACGTATCCCGCGCACGAGCAGGAGCGGTTCGTCGAGCATCTGCGCGGGCTCGTCGGCCAGTGGGTGCGCGAGCAGGGCGCCCACCCGGCGTGGACCTGACCCGGCCGGCTCAGCCGTCGTCGACGAGGCCGACCAGCGGCCCGATCAGCCTCCGCGAGCGGCGCGACAGGCCGGGGAGCGCGAGCAGCCGGTGGGTGGCCGGCGCCCCGGCATGCAGACGATCGAGCTGCTCGAACGCGACCGGGCGCCACCGGTCGTCGACGATCTTGTGCGGCTCGTCGCCGGCGATCGTCGCGGGGTCGACCTCCAGGTGCTCGGCCCACAGCCGCAGCCGGGTGGCGCGGGCGAGCTCGGGCTCGTCGGCGACGACGTTCAGCTCGGTGTCGTTGAGCAGCGAGTGGGCGTTCAGGTTCGCCGAGCCGACGGTGAGCCAGCGGTCGTCGACGACGCCGACCTTGGCGTGCACGTACAGGCGATCGACGCGCTCGCCGGTCCGGGACCGGAGCGTGGCGGCGAGCAGCCGGCCCGCCCCGTCGTCGGCGGCGGCGAGTACCCCGAGCTGCCCGAGCGTGTCGTCCTGGCCGTTGTTCGCCCTGGCCGGGAGCACGGCCACGATCCGGAACTCGTCGGATGGCGGGCGGCGCAGCTTTTCCGCGAGCAGCCTGACGATCTCCGGCGACCACAGGAACTGGTTCTCGAGGTAGATGAAGCTCCGGGCAGCGGCGATCGCACGCACGTAGCTCTCGAGGATCCGGTACTCGCCGTCAGGGACCGAGTCGTACATGCGGTCGGCGATCGTCCGCACGACCTGGACCGTGTGCTCGCCGGCGGGCGCCGGCGGCGCCGGCCGGTCGAGCTGCTCGGCGGTAAGCTCGCGCCAGCGCAGCGCGAAGTGATCGTCGACGTCGGCGACCGCGGGGCCGCGCAGGCGCGTCCCGACGTCGTGCCAGCCGAGCCGGCGCCGGGCGGGGTGATCGCTCGAGTCGAACCGATCGCCGGCGTAGTCGCTCATGTCGATGCCGCCGACGAACGCGACCTCGCCGTCGACGATCACGGTCTTCTCGTGGTGGCAGTGGAACGGGTGCTCGCGCGGGTCGGTCTCGCAGCGGATCCGCGTGTCGCGCGTGAGCGTCTGCACACCGTCGCTGACCTCCTTGCGCGTGGGGTGGAACGCCGGCACCGGGGCGCCCGCCCACACCAGCACCCGCACGTCGAGTCGCTCGGCCGCGTCGGCCAAGAGCTCCCCGAGCACCCGCGGGCGCGCGCCGCGGACCAGTTCGAAGTGCGGCGCGACGTGCCACCCGGTGACGTGGACGTAGTCTCGGGCGTTCTCGATCGCGTGCGCGACCGCAGCGAAGGCCTGCGCGCCGTCGATCAGCACCTCGAGCGCGCAGCCGGCCCGCGGTGGCGGATCACCCGACGCCCACAGCCCGTCGTCAGGAGGCGCGAGGGCGCGAGCCCATCCGAGGCGCCGCAATCGCAACCAGTGCTTGGCGCGGACCGCGGCCTCGACGCCGTCGCCGACGACGGCGTCGACGCGGGAGAGGAGCGATGGGGACGGATCGGGCATTCCACCTGGGTGGTTACCCGATCCGTCCGCGAAACACCGTCAGGCGGCGATCGGCTCGGGTGCGACCAGCTCCGGCTGCTCGCGCTCGATCTCGTGCTCGCGCACCAGCCACAGGGCGAGCAGCGCGCCGGCGAAGGCCAGCGCCGCGCCGATCATGAGGATCGTGTTGAGCCCGCTGAGGAACCCATCGCGGGTCGCATTCGCCACGGCCGCGCGGGCCCCGTGCGGCACCGCCTGCAGCGCCGCCTGCAGGCGACCGCCCGACGCCGCCTCGATCAGCTGGCGGGGATGATCGCCGGTGGCGGCCGGCGTCCCGGCCGCGGCCGCGGAGATCTTGTCGGCGCCGCGAGCGAGGAAGATCGCCCCCCACGCCGCCACTCCGACCGCGATCGCGACCTGCCGGAAGGTGTCGTTGATCCCCGCCGCCATGCCGCTGCGCTCCTTCGAGACGACGCTCACGGCGACGTCCGCGATCACGGGGTTGAGCAGCCCGACCCCGAAGCCGGCGACGATGAAGCCCGGCAGCAGCGCGGTCCAGCCGTCGCTCGGGGTCAGTCCCGACATCAGCAGCAGCCCGCCGCCGATCGCCGCCAGGCTGATCGCCATCAGGACACGGGCGCGGACGCGCGCCATCAGGGCGACGGCGAGCGGCGCGACCAGGAACGGCACCAGCGTGATCGGCAGGTAACGGAGCCCCGCCTGCAACGGCGAGTAGCCGAGGTAGTTCTGCAGGTACAGCGTTATGTACAGGAACAGCGCAAACAGCGAGGCCGACACCGCGGCCGCCGCGAGCTGGACGCCGGTGAACGCGCGCCGGCGGAACAGCTCGAGCGGGAGCATCGGCTCCTGCACCCGCTGCTCGATCGCCGCGAACGCCGCGAGCATCACCGCCGCCCCGGCGAACAGTCCGAGGATCAGCGCGCTGCCCCATCCGTCGTCGTTGCCGCGCAGAAGCGCCAGCACCAGCATCACCAGCGCGCTGCTGAAGCTGACGAGCCCGAGCCAGTCGATGCGCGTGGCGTTCGGGTCGCGCGACTCGCGGATCCGCAGGAACGTCACGGCCATCGCCGCGATCCCGATCGGGACGTTCAGGAAGAACACCCACCGCCAGCCGAGGCCGCTCGTGACCGCGCCGCCGACGAGCGGGCCGACGGCGACCGCGACGCCGATCGTGGCGCCGTAGACGCCCATCGCCGTCGCGCGCTCGCGCCCGGCGGCGAACTCCTGCGCGACCAGTGCGAGCGAGACCGCGAACATCGCGGCGCCGCCGATTCCCTGGATCGCGCGGGAGATGTTCAGGAATGTCGCGTCGGGCGCGAGCCCCGCGGCCAGCGAGGCCGCCGAGAAGATCCCGAGCCCGATCGCGAACACGGCTCTCCGGCCGAGCCGATCGGCCAGCGATCCCGCGGTGAGGACGACCGCCGCGAGCGACAGCGTGTAGGCGTCGATCACCCACTGCACGTCGGTGAAGCTCGCCGACAGGTCCTTCTCGATCGACGGCAGCGCCGTGTTGACGACGGTGATGTCGAGCAGCAGCATGAAGGTGCCGACGCTCACCGCCAGTAAGGTCCACCACTTTCTAGACATTAGATACCTCGCGTAAGGTGATAAACTTGTCAGGCAACCTTGTAAGGCTTCCGAACTGTCTGGTTACCTTATCAGGAGTCCTGACCAAATGTCAATCGATTACGACACAACCCGTCCGCCGTTGATGATTCGCCTGCTCAGCGTGGCCTTCGACGACTTCCGCGAGCAGCTGGAACGGCGCCTTGTGGACACGCCGTACAACGACATCCGGATCAGCCACGGGTGCGTGTTCGGCAACATCGACCCCGACGGGACCCGGCTCACCGAACTCGCCGAGCGCGCCCGCATGACCAAGCAGTCGGTGGGCGAGGTCACGAGCGATCTCGAGCAGCGCGGCTACGTCGAGCGCGTGCCGGACCCGAGTGACGGCCGGGCGAAGATCATCCGGCTGACCGAGCGCGGGCGCGCGGCGCAGGCGCTCGGCGTCGGGCTGATCGACGAGCTCGAGCAGGAGTGGGCCGAGCGGTTCGGCGCCGAGCGCGTCGCCGCTCTGCGGGACGCGCTCGAGGTGATCACCGGCGAGCGGGTCGCCGCCCTGCCGGCGTGAGCGAGGCCCGGGTCGAGCGCGGCGTTCCCGTCACCGCCGGGTGGTTCGTCGTCAATGCGCGCGACGCCCGCTGGCTGCACAACGACATGCGCGCCGTGTGCCGGTTCGGCGGCGAGGGCGAGGCCCACTTCGACGACCTCGGGGTCGGCCTGTACTGGATCCAGCCGGGCAAGCCGATGTCGCTCTACCACCATGAGGCCGGCCAGGAGGACTTCCTGATCCTGCGAGGCGAGTGCACCTTGCTCGTGGAGGGCGAGGAGCGGGCGCTGGCGGCCTGGGACTTCTTCCATTGCCCGCCGCGGACGGCCCACACGATCGTGAACACCGGGGCCGAGCCGGCGCTGATCCTGGCCGTGGGCGCCCGCAAGGAGAAGGGCAGCGCGCGCTATCCGTTCGAGCCGGCGGCCGCTCGTCGTGGCGCGGGTGTGCCGGACTCGGTGACGCCGGCGCGCGAGACGTATGCGGGCTTTGGCGAGCCGGTGCCAGGGCCGGCGCCGGACATCCTCGAGTAGCGGT
>Ga0335079_10006440_pt1 | contig 13428 bp, 13 predicted proteins | sample Lox_Sample_33_FD_206719 | JGI IMG/M metagenome (GOLD analysis project Ga0335079, IMG submission 206719) | Soil microbial communities from Loxahatchee National Wildlife Refuge, Florida, United States - Lox_Sample_3.3 | ecosystem: Environmental > Terrestrial > Soil > Wetlands | place: USA... | reverse complement strand
TGAGGCTGGGCCCGGGCGGGAAGATGTACGTGCCGCGCGAAAGATACTCCTTGATGACGTCGTTCTGGGTCGTGCCGGCGAGCTCCCGCGCAGCGGCGCCCTGCGCCTCGGCGGCGGCGATATAGAGCGCCAGCAGCCAGGGCGCGGTGGCGTTGATCGTCATCGACGTGTTCATGCGCCCCAGCGGGATGCCGTCGAACAGCGCGCGCATATCGCCGAGATGCACCACCGGCACGCCGACCTTGCCGACCTCGCCCTGGGCCAAGGGGTGGTCGCTGTCGTAGCCGGTCTGGGTCGGCAGATCGAAAGCGACGGAAAGGCCGGTCTGGCCGCGCTGCAGATTGGTGCGATAGAGCGCGTTCGAGGCCGCCGCCGAGGAATGGCCGGAATAGGTCCGGATGAGCCAGGGCTCGTCGCGCCGCGCCGTCGTCTCGCTCATGCCCGCCTTCCCATTTCCGCGCCGGCTCTGTTGCGACGCAAAATCAATCGCAGCTGCGGCCGCCCGATGCGTGCCCCGGCTGCGCGCTGGACTAACGGCATTTCGGCAACCGCTTCCGCCACAAGAGAAATATTGAAATAAAATATCCTGTCAACGCGAAAAATAGACATGAATAGCCTTTTGTGCGTTGCGGTAAGTAGACATTCCGCCTAAAGAATTGTTCACATTGATGTTGCGTTGCACGCAAGCGGTTTTGTTCAAGCGGTTTTGACGGAGTGCCTACCCCATGAGCGAGCCTGCCCAAGTCATCCCCTTCGAGCCCGCGCCGGGCGCCGCGCGTCCGGTCAAGGACCTCTACGAGATCGGCGAGATCCCGCCCTTGGGCCATGTGCCCCGGCGCATGTATGCCTGGGCGATCCGGCGCGACCGCCACGGTCCGCCGGATTCGGCGATGCAGGTCGAGGTGGTCGCGACCCCGGAGCTGGCGCCGGACGAAGTGCTGGTCCTGGTGATGGCGGCGGGGGTCAACTACAACGGCGTCTGGGCCGCGCTCGGCAAGCCGATCTCGCCCTTCGATGTGCACAAGGCGGAATACCACGTCGCCGGCTCCGACGCCGCCGGCGTGGTCTGGGCAATCGGCTCCAAAGTGAAGCGCTGGAAGGTCGGCGACGAGGTTGTCGTCCACTGCAACCAGGATGACGGCGATGACGAGGAGTGCAACGGCGGCGATCCCATGTTCTCGCCGTCGCAGCGCATCTGGGGCTACGAGACGCCGGACGGCTCCTTCGCCCAATTCGCCCGCGTCCAGGGCCGCCAGCTCATGGAGCGGCCAAAGCATCTCACCTGGGAGGAAAGCGGCTGCTATGTGCTGACCTTGGCGACCGCTTATCGCATGCTGTTCGGCCATCGCCCGCATGTGCTGCGGCCGGGTCAGAACGTTCTGGTCTGGGGCGCTGCGGGCGGTCTCGGCTCGATGGCGATCCAGCTCATCGCCACCGCCGGCGCCAATGCGATCGCCGTCATCTCCGAGGATGAGAAGCGCGATTTCGTGCTGTCGCTCGGCGCCCGCGGCGTCATCAACCGCAAGAAGTTCGATTGCTGGGGCCGGCTTCCCGACATCAACAGCGGCGGCGGCTATGGCGACTACATGAAGAAGGTGCGCGAGTTCGGCAAGGCGATCTGGGAGTTCACCGGCAAGGGCAATGATGTCGATTTCGTCTTCGAGCATCCCGGCGAGCAGACTTTCCCGGTCTCCTGCTTTATCGTGAAGCGCGGCGGCATGGTCGTCTTCTGCGCCGGCACCACCGGCTACAACCTCACCTTCGACGCGCGCTTCGTCTGGATGCGGCAGAAGCGCATCCAGGGCAGCCATTTCGCCAACCTGCTGCAAGCGAGCCAGGCCAATCACCTCGTCGTGCAGCGCCGCATCGATCCCTGCATGTCCGAAGTCTTCGCCTGGAATGACATCCCGCGCGCGCATATGAAGATGTGGCGCAACGAGCACAAGCCCGGAAACATGGCCGTGCTGGTGCAGGCAAAGCGCCCCGGCCTGCGCGGGCTCGAAGAGGCGGTGAACGCGTAGCAATCCCCTCTCTCCCCTTGCGGGAGAGGGAGGGGCCCATTGCGAAGCAATGGGAAGGTGAGGGGGCACCCGCGGCGACATTCCCCTCACCCTCCCGTCGCTGCGCGACGGGTCCCTCCCTCTCCCGCAAGGGGAGAGGGGAAAAATCCGAGGACATCCATTATGGCTCTGACGGCAAGCACCAGCGCGGCGAGCAGGGACGCGCTCCTCTCCGATCTTCTCCCCCTCACCGCTCGCGCGCTCGATGCGGCGGAGGGGTTGGTGGCGGCGGCGAAGCGGCGGCTGCTGGCCGAGCTGGCGCCGGGCGGTGCGATCGATCCGGCGCTCTTGGAGCGGCGGCAATTCGCGGCGCATGGGTTCGCCTGGATGGCAACCTATGTCGAGGCGCTGCGCCGGATGCGGCTCTGGGCGGAGCGGCTCGATGCTGCCGGCACGTTGCGCGAGCTCGACGCGCTGATGCTGCAGATGGCGTTCGGCGAATATCTGGGCCAGCTCGCCGGCGGCATCGCCTTGAGCCAGGGCGAGGTGGTGCGGCCGCATGATCTCGGCCTCGGCGAGGCGGAGCTCGACGCCTTCCGCCGGGCGGAGGTGGTGGCGCTGATCCAGGGCGGGAATACGGAGCCAGCGCGGACCCGACTTGCCGAGCTCATCGCGGCCTCGCTGGAGAGCGGCGATTTCGGCCAGCTCGCGCTCGGCGAAGATGCGCTCGACATGGTGCGGGACCAGTTCCGCCGCTTCGGCGCCGAGCAGGTCGAGCCATTCGCCCATGACTGGCATCTCAGCGACGAGCTCATTCCGCTGCCGGTGATCGAGGCGATGGCCGGGCTCGGCGTCTTCGGCCTGACCATCCCGGAGGACTTCGGCGGTCTCGGCCTCGGCAAGCTCGCCATGTGCATCGTCTCCGAGGAGCTGTCGCGCGCCTATATCGGCGTCGGCTCGCTCGGCACGCGCTCCGAGATCGCCGCCGAGCTCATCCGCCTCGGCGGCACGGCGCAGCAGAAGGAGAAATATCTGCCGCTGATCGCCTCGGGCGCGATCCTGCCCACGGCGGTCTTCACCGAGCCCAATACCGGCTCCGATCTGGGCGCGCTGCGGACGCGCGCGGTGCGCGAGGGGAATCTCTACAAGATCTACGGCGCCAAGACCTGGATCACCCATGCGGCGCGCACCGATCTCATGACGCTGCTGGTGCGCACTGATCCCGCCACCAGCGACTATCGCGGCCTCAGCATGTTCCTGGCGGAAAAGCCGCGCGGCAGCGAGGCGAATCCCTTCCCGGCGCCGGGCATGAGCGGCGGCGAGATCCGCGTGCTCGGCTATCGCGGCATGAAGGAGTACGAGATCGGCTTCGACGGCTTCGCCGTGCCGGCGGAGAATCTGCTCGGCGGCATCGAAGGTCAGGGCTTCAAGCAGCTCATGGCGACCTTCGAAAGCGCGCGCATCCAGACGGCATCGCGCGCCGTCGGCGTGGCGCAGAACGCGCTCGAGCTCGGCCTCAGCTACGCGCTCGAGCGGCGCCAGTTCGGCAAGCCGATCTACGCTTTCCCCCGCGTCTTCGGCAAGCTCGCCTGGATGGCGGTCGAGACCATGATCGCGCGCCAGCTCACCTACTTCGCTGCGCGCGAGAAGGATGGCGAGCGGCGCTGCGACATCGAGGCGGGCATGGCGAAGCTGCTGGCGGCGCGCACCGCCTGGGCCAATGCCGACAACGCGCTGCAGATCCATGGCGGCAACGGCTATGCGCTCGAATACAAGATCAGCCGCGTGCTGTGCGATGCGCGCATCCTCAACATCTTCGAAGGCGCCGCCGAGATCCAGGCGCATGTCATCGCCCGCGGCCTCCTGGCCGGCCGCAACTGAACGAACGCAGGGCGCAAAAAACTCACATATCGGTCACAACCAGAGCGCGCGGCGCCGCCCTAGAGCTGGCAAAACACGCTTTTGCGGTCAGGGGACGGGACGATGCCACTGGGGTACGAAGCAAGTTGGCAGGAGGAGTGGCAGGTGGTGGTGCGGCGGCGCGATGCGCTGCTCGCTCACGCGCGCGAGCTGCAGGCCGAGATCAGCGCCGTGCTGCGCCGGCGGCAGCCGCTGCCGATGGATCTGCTGCGCGCGGCCGAGCGCACCGAGGATGAGCTGAGCGCGCTGAAGCTGCGGCTCCGGGACATCCTGCGCCGAGTCGGCTGACCATTTCCGCCCTTGCCCGGCGGCGGGCAAACAGGCGATTCTAGGGTCCGGCATCTGAACGACGAGCGGGCTCCTGCCCATGCCGGTACCGCCGGTACAGAACTTTGCCCTGCTGCTGGGGCTCTCTTTCTTCTTCGGGCTCGCCTTCGAGGAGTTCTTCCGGCGTAGCGGCGAAGCGCGGCCGGGCGGCGTGCGCACCTTTCCGCTGCTGGCGATGACCGGCGGGGCGCTTTATCTGCTCGACTCGACGCGGCTGCTGCCGATGGCGGCCGGGCTCCTGGTGCTCGGCGCCTGGCTCTTGCTCTATTACCGCGACCGTTTGAGCAGCGTCGATGCGACCGGCGCGCCGGATGCCGGGCTCATCGTTCCCCTCGCCAATGTGCTCGCCTATCTGCTGGGCCCCATCCTTTTGGCGGAGCCGCCCTGGGTCGGCGTCGGCATCACCGTCGCCGCCGTGCTGCTGCTGACCGGGCGCGAGCGGCTCCATGACTTCGCCCGGCGGCTCGAGCTGCGCGAGATCGTCACCGCCGGCGAGTTCCTGATCCTCACCGGGCTGGTCCTGCCGCTGCTGCCCGATCGCCCGGTGACGTCGCTCACCTCGATCACGCCCTACAAGGCCTGGCTGGCGCTGCTCGCCGTCTGCACCATTTCCTATGCGAGCTACCTGCTGCAGCGCTATGTGGCGCCCAAGGGCGGCGATCTCTGGGTGGCGGCGCTGGGCGGGCTCTATTCCTCGACCGCGACCACGGTCGTGCTGGCGCGCCGGGCCGGTGCCGATCCCGCCGCCGCCTCGCGTGCGCAGGCCGGGATCATCCTTGCGACTGCGCTCATGTATCCGCGCATTCTGGTGGTGATCGGCGTCTTCAACGTGAACCTCGCTTTGGGCTTGGCGCCGCCACTGCTCGCGCTCGCCGTGATCGGGTTGGCGCTTGCCGCCTGGCAGTATCGCCGCGCCGGTGCCAGTCACGGCGCCGCCGCGGCGCAGCCGCCGCGCAACCCGCTCGAGCTCAACGCCGCCGCCCTCTTCGCGGTGCTCTTCGTCGTCATCTCGGTTTTGTCGAGCTGGGTGAAGAGCCGCTTCGGCGAGGCCGGCATCGACGTACTGGCCGCCGTCGTCGGTGTCACCGACATCGACCCCTTCGTGCTCAGCATCGCGCAGGGCGTGGCGGCACCGCTGTCCGTCGCCGGCGCCGCTACCGCGGTGCTGATCGCCGCCGCCTCGAACAATCTGCTCAAGGCCGGCTATGCTGCGGCCTTTGCCGGGGTCAGGGCGAGCCTGCCCGCAGCAGGCGCGCTCGTCTTCCTGGCGCTGTGCGGCCTTGGCCTTGCCGCATGGCTGGTCCTGCACGGAGCTTGAGGGGAGAGAGGATGGCCAAAAAATCGCGCCGCGCGGCGCGCGAACCCGAGCCGCACGAGTACGCCAAGGCGCTCGTCAAGCTGCAGATCGAGCTGGTCAAGCTGCAACGCGAATTGATCGCCGGCGGCGACCGCATCCTCGTCCTTATCGAAGGCCGCGACGCGGCCGGCAAGGACGGCACCATCAAGCATATCATCGAGCATCTGAGCCCGCGCGAAACGCGCGTCGTCGCGCTCGGACCGCCGTCGGATCGTGAGGAGCATTCCTGGTATTTCCAGCGCTACGTCCATTATCTCCCCGCCGCGGGCGAGATGGTGCTGTTCAATCGCAGCTGGTACAACCGCGCCGGTGTCGAGCCGGTGATGGGCTTCTGCACGCAGAAGGAGGCGCGCGAATTCCTCGAGACGGTGCCGGATTTCGAGCGCATGCTGGTCCGCTCCGGCATCAAGCTTCTCAAATATTATCTCGACATCGACAAGCATGAGCAGCGGCGTCGTCTCGCCGACCGCCGCCGCGATCCGCTGAAGCAGTGGAAGCTGAGTCCCGTCGACGCCAAGGCGCAGCGCCTCTGGCGCGAGTACAGCAAGGCGCGCGACACGATGTTCCGCCGCACGCATACCGAATTCGCGCCCTGGACCGTCGTCCATGCCGACGACAAGCATCTGGCGCGGCTCAATCTTATCCGCGACCTGCTGTCGCGCATCGACTATCCCGGCCGCGACAAGCGTCTCATTGTGCCCGATCGCGACATCGTCTTCCGCTACGAGCCGCAGCTCCTGGAGAGCGGCAAGATCGCGCGCTGAACCTGTTAGAACCACGCGACGCCGAGGAGCGCCAGGCCGCCGAAGAGGGCGAAGAGCGCCGCGGCAGCAAGGCGCGTCCAGCGCGGATCGATCCGCGCTGCCGCGTAGCCGCCGAACAGCACCGTCGGGATGTCGACCGCCAGCATCCCCAAGGTCGAGCCCGCGACCACCGGCAGCACGCTATCGAAGCGCGCCGCAAGGGCGACCGTGGCGAGCTGCGTCTTGTCCCCCATCTCGGCCAGGAAGAAGCTCGCCACCGTTGCGAGATAGGCGCTGCCGGCGGCGCGGCGCGCCATGCGTGTCGCATCGGCCCGGTCCGGGACGAGCATCCAGACGGCCATGCCGAGGAAGGCCGCCGCCAAGCCCCAACGCAGCCAGCGCGGGTCGAGCGCGGCGGCGGCGAGCACGCCGAGAAGCCCGGCCAGCAGATGGTTGGCGATCGTCGCCGTCAGCATGCCGAGGATGATCGGTACGGGTCGGGCGAAGCGCGAGGCGAGGAACAGCGCCAGCAGCTGCGTCTTGTCGCCGAACTCGGAGGCGGCGACCAGAAGGGCGGTAGCGAGAACGGCGTGCATGAGGCTGAGAGGGACCTCGCTGATGGTTCCGCGCGCTTGCCGCGCATGGCCGCGGAAAGAATAGGCTAAGATGCCGGCGGAAAGGAGGCGAGATGCCGGATCGGATCTTCGGCGCGCCGCCGCGCTACATCCAGGGCGCCGGCGCGCTGGCGCAGCTTGCACCGCTTTTCGGCCGGCTCGGCCGGCGCCCGTTCATCGTTGCCGATGCGGCGGCGCCGGAGCCGCTGCGGCAGGAGATCGAGCAGCGCCTCAAGGAGACCACCGACCGCGTCATCTTCGGCGTCGCCGGCGGTCCCTGCAGCGCGGCCGAGATCGAGCGCTTTGTCGAGACGGCGCGCATGCTCGAGGCGGATCTGCTGGCGGGGTTGGGCGGCGCCCTCGCCATCGGCCTCGCCAAAGGGGTTTCCCTGGCGACGCATCTGCCGCTCATCACCGTGCCGACGGCGCCCTGCTGCCACGCCGCGGTGAGCCGCCTCGTCGAGATCGAGGGCGATGGCGAGGCGGCGGCCGAGACTCGGCTTTTGCCGCAACCGCCGGAAGCGGTGCTGGTCGATACCGCGCTTGTCGCCGCCGCGCCGCCGCGCCTCTTCATCGCCGGGCTGGGCGATGCGATCGCGCGTAAGTTTGAGTTGGAGCGCAGCGCTGCTACCGGCGCGCTCAATCTTTTCGAGGGGCGTCCGACGCTGCTGGCGGCCGCTTCGGCCGACGCGTGCTATCGCGCGATCCGCGAACATGCCAGCGCCGCGCTCGCGCTGCGCACGCGGCGCAGCGGCGGCGAAGCGCTGGAGCAGGTCACTGAGGCGATGCTGCTTCTCGGCGGCCTCGCGCATGAAAGCGGCGGTGCCTCGATCGCGCATGCCTTGGCGCGCAGCTTGGCCGCGCTGCCGCCGTGCCGCACCGCGCTGCATGGCGAGCTCGTCGCTTTTGCGCTGTTGGCGCAGCTTGTGTTCGAAAACCGGCCGGCGGCTCTCCTCCGCGATCTCGTCGGCTTCCATCGCTCGCTCGGCCTGCCCACGCGACTCGACGAGATCGGCATCGTCGCCGATGCGACCGCTGCCGCCGAGACGGCGGCACGGCGCAGTCTCCCCACCGAGGGCAAGAAGCTCGCCCGCGCTATCCTCGCGGTGGATTCGCTGCAGGCCGGATAATGCCCCAATTCTGTTCCAATTCTGACTCGGGGCGCTCGCTCGACGGCTTAATAGACTCAAAGAAAAACAACCGCTGGCTTCCGGCGGTTTCTGTCGAGACCGGGTTGGGGACGTATGATGGGCGGGCAAGTTCTTTGGGCGGTATTGATCGGGCTTTGGGTCGCGCTGTTTCTCTCCGAGACATTTCCGGGCCGGCACGGGCCGCACGCTTCCGCGATGGCGCGAGTCGAATGGCACATGCCCGGCTCGGCGACGCCGCTTGCGGTCGGCGAAGTCACCGACCTCGCGACCTGTCAGGAAATGCAGCGCCGCATCGCGTTGCAGCGCGACAGCGACAACGGCGTCACCGTCGCCTGCAAGGGCCCGCTCTGAGCGCTTGATGCGGCGAATCAGAATTCGATGCAGATCTTGCCGAAATGCCGGCCAGCCGCGATCGCGCGGATGGCGTCGGCGACTTCATCGAAGGCATAGCGCTTCTCGTCGATCGGCGGCTTGACGCCGTGCAGCTCGATGGCGCGCACCATGTCCTCGAAGGCATCGCGGCTGCCCAAGGTCACGCCCTGCAGCCGCACATTCTGCGTCACCACGCGGCCGAGATTGAGCGCGGCCGTGGCGCCCGACAGCACGCCGATCATGGCGAGCGTGCCGCTGGTGCGAATGGCGCGCAGTGACTGGTCGAGTGTCTCGGCGCCGCCCAGCTCGACGATGAGATCGGCGCCGCGGCCGCCCAGCGCCTTGCGCGTCTCGCGGCTCCATTCGGGATGCGTGCGGTAGTTGATGCCGAGATCGGCACCAAAGCTCTTGGCGCGCGCCAGCTTCTCTTCGCTCGACGAGGTCAGGATGACGAAGGCGCCCTGCATCTTGGCAAAGAGCGCGGCGAAGAGCGAAACGCCGCCCGTGCCCTGCGTCACCACGGCATCGCCCGCCTTGACGCCGCTGCCGATGACGGCGCTCCACGCGGTGAGCGCGGCACAAGGCAGCGTCGCCGCTTCGAGCGCGCTCCAGCCCTTCGGCGCTTTCACCACGCCCTCTTGCGGCAGCAGCATCGTCTCCTGCATCACGCCGTCGAGCATGCCGCCCAGCATGCCGGCGCGATGCTCTTCTTTCATGGTGCCAGCGATCCAGCGCTGCGCGAAGGCCGGGCAAACGAGGTCGCCGGGCTTGACGCGGGTGACCCCAGGCCCGATCGCGCTCACGGTGCCGGCGCCGTCGGAGAGGGGGATCAGGGGCAGCTCGCCGCTATGGCTGCCATAGCCGCGCCGCGTCATGACGAAGTCGCGGAAATTGACCGAGGCCGCCGCCATCTTCACCAGCACCTCGCCGGGGCCCGGCGCACGCTCGGGCCTGGTGCCGGGCTTGATGTGCTCGACGCCCCACTCGTCGCGCATTTCCATGACTTTCATGGCGTGTCCTCCGTCGTTATTGCCGCCCCGCCTAGCCGCCGTTCACTTGTGCGTCAATGGCAATTGCCGCAGCGGCGCGGGACTTCCTACATTGAGGGCAAGCGAGCAGAGGAGGCGAGCCATGTGGATGCGCAAGAAGACGGCGATGCCGGCTCGGGCGGACGCGCTGCCCGGGCGCGCCGCGAAGATGCCGGTACCCGAGACGCATTTCGTCAACGGCCATCCGCTGAAGCCTCCCTTTCCGGCCGGGCTCGAGACGGCGATCTTCGGCCTCGGCTGCTTCTGGGGCGCCGAGCGCTGCTTCTGGCGGCTGCCTGGCGTCTACACCACGGCGGTCGGCTATGCCGGCGGCTACACGCCCAATGCCACCTACGAGGAAGTCTGCTCCGGTCTCACCGGCCATACCGAGGCGGTGCTGGTGGTCTTCGATCCGAAGCAGGTGAGCTACGAGACCTTGCTCAAGACCTTCTGGGAAAGCCACGACCCGACGCAGGGGATGCGCCAGGGCAATGACGTCGGCACGCAATACCGCTCGGCGATCTATTGGACGACGCCGGAGCAGCGGCGCCTCGCCGAGGCCTCGCGCGACGCTTATCAGCAGGCGCTCAGCCGCGCCGGACGCGGTGCGATCTCGACGGAGATCGCCGAGGCCGGCGAGTTCTTCTACGCCGAGGATTACCACCAGCAATACCTCGCGAAGAACCCCGGCGGCTATTGCGGGCTAGGCGGCACGGGTGTGAGCTGTCCGGCGCCGGCGGCGGGATAACTCTGAGGCTCTCTGATTCGGCCGACTGCAGCGCAGGCGATGCTCTGGCGACCGTATGGATTCCCGCTTTCGCGGGAATGACGAAATAATGTGATTTCGCCTTATTTTCCGTCGCCCCCGCGGAAGCGGGGGTCCATTTTCAGTCTCCGATGAGCGCCTATCGCGGACGCAAGATGCGCGTGCAGGGTCCACCCGCCTCAATGATGCGGCGACATCGCGGCGGTGATCTCCAGCACCCGCTCGATGGTAATTCCGCGCCTTTGCTCGACAGCGAGCGGATGGTCCGTCGGTTCGAGCTCGATCGCCGGACGGATGTTATTGCTGCGCAGGTGAAGGTTCGTTTTTAGATTGAGCGTCGGCGGGTAGATCGAAATGGCGTTGGACAGCCATCCGAATTTCGACGGTTCGTTTTCGACGTCGGGCGCGTCCCAAAGTTCGAGGATGCGATGGAAACTTTGCTCGGAGACGGACACCCAAACGCCCCAAATGTAGCTGGTGTCCGTACCGACGACTGGAATCTCCACGCATCCCCGCACGAACAATCCGACGTCCTCGATGTGGCAGAGATTGTTGTCGCATTTGCCACGACTTTGCCGCTCCGCAGCGGGAATTGCGAACCAGTAATCCGGCGCGGCATAGGCGAATCCTTCGCGCAGCGTGCTGTACTGCTTGCCGCAACAGCCGCAGGTCCAAGCGTATTGCATGCGCGGCCTCGCCCGCGCCGCCTACTTCCCTGCGAATACCGGCTTGCGCTTCTCCATGAAGGCGCGGCGGCCTTCGATGTAGTCGGCGCTGTCGAAGCAGCGCTTGACCAGCGCCTCGCAACGCGCGCGGTCGAGCTGCGCGCCGGGGCGGGCGAGCTCGCTCACCACGCCTTTCACCGCTTCCATGGTGAGCGGCGCGTTCTCGGCGATGAGGGCGCAGTAGTTCCGGACATAGCTCTCGAGCTCCGTCTCCGGCACCGCGCGGTTGACGAGCCCCATGCCGAGCGCCTCGGCGGCCGAGAAATGCCGCGCCGTGAAGAAGATCTCCTTGGCGAAGGACGGGCCGACGAGATCGACCAGCTTCTTGACGCCGGCCCAGCGGTAGCCGAGGCCGAGCCGCGCGGCGGGCACGCCGAAGCGGGCATTGTCGGCGGCGATGCGCAGATCGCATTGCAGCGCCACGCCGACGCCGCCGCCGATGCAGAAGCCGTAGATCATCGCGATGGTCGGCTTTCTCAGCTCGCCCAGCTTCTGGTTCGCGAGCTCGGCGATGCGGTCGTATTCGGCGATGGTCTCGGGCGAAGAGCGCTGCTTCTCGAATTGCGAGATGTCGGCGCCGGAAATGAAGGCGTTGTCGCCGACACCGCGCAGCACGACGACGCGAATCTCGGGATCGCGGTCGAAGTGATCGAGGACCACCGGCATCGCCTGCCACATGTCGAGCGAGACCGCGTTGCGACGCTCGGGGTTGTTGAACATCATCCAGCCGATCGCGCCATCCTTTTCGGCGATCACACGCTCGCTCGGGGAAATCATCGTCGTGCTCCTCGGGAGATTAGATCACGCCTTTGCTGCGGAAGGCGGCGATTGTCTTCTCGTCATAGCCGATCTCGCGCAGCACTTCGTCGGTATGCTGCCCGCGCTCCGGCGTCGGCAGCCGCATTTTCGATGGCGTCCGGCTCAAGGTCACCGCCTGGCCCACCACCTCGACGCGGCCCAAACTCGGATGCTCCACCGGCTGCGCGATGCCGAGATGGCGCACCTGCGGATCGGCGAAGACCTCGTCCATCTTGTAGATCGGGCCGCAGGGGACGCCCGCGCCGTTGATGAGCTCGATCCATTCGGCCGAGCTGCGCGTCTTGGTGATCTCCTCGATCGCGGCGTTGAGCCGGTCGCGGTTCTTGGAGCGCAGCTTGTCGGTGGCGTAATCGGGATCGGTGGCGAGGCTTTCGGCGCCGATCGCCTTGCACAGGCGCTTGTAGATCTCGGCGCCGGCGGCGGCGATGTTGATGTGCCCGTCCTTGGTCTTGAACACGCCGGTGGGAATGCTGGTCGGATGGTTGTTGCCGGCCTGGCCCGGCACTTCTTTGCCGATGAGCCAGCGCGCCGCCTGAAAGTCGAGCATGGCGATCTGCGCCGAGAGCAGCGAGGATTCGACCCATTGCCCTTCGCCCGAGACCTCGCGCTCGAGCAGCGCCACCAGGATGCCCATGGCGCAGAAGATGCCGGCGGTGAGATCGGCTACCGGGATGCCGACGCGCACCGGTCCCTGGCCGGGGAGCCCGGTGATCGACATGAGGCCGCCCATGCCCTGCGCGATCTGGTCGAAGCCCGGCCGGTCGCGATAAGGCCCGCTCTGACCGAAGCCGGAGATGCTGCCATAGACGAGGCGCGGGTTCACTTTGCGCAGGCTCTCGTAGTCGACCTTGAGGCGGTATTTGACGTCGGGTCGGTAATTCTCGACCACGACATCCGCCTCCTTCACCAGCCGCGTCAGGATCTCGAGCCCTTCGGGCTGCTTCAGATCGAGCGTCATGCTGCGCTTGTTGCGGTGCAGATTCTGGAAGTCGGGACCGTGGCGCGACCCGCCCAGCCCGCCATCGCCGTCGACGGCCTCGATCTTGATGACCTGCGCGCCCCAATCGGCGAGCTGGCGCACGCAGGTGGGGCCGGCGCGGACGCGGGTCAGGTCGACGACTTTGAAGCGCGACAGGGGCAGCTTGCTCATGGGACTGCGAATCCTCCAGGACCGGCTTTTCCCGCCACTATCGGGCTTCCGACCGGGTCCGGCAAGCATCGGGATCGCAACCCTTGCTTGCGCCGTTAGCGGCAAGGAATGGCGGAATTCACCATGTCTCCTGAACCTTCGTCCCGCGACCGGGTCGCGTTCGACGAGCTTTGGCGCTGGATCGTGCCGTGGCTGGTCGGCGCGTTCCTGGTGCTGGCGGCGCTGCTCGGCCTCTTCACCGCCAGCCGGGCGCAGACCGATGGCAGCTACGTCATCGGCTTCGTCACCGCCGGCCTTGCGCTGCTGATGCTCGTCTGGCGCCTCAAACGAGCCCTCGACGGCGACCGGGCGCCGGCTTCCGTGCTGGTCGATGACGCCACGGCCCTGGTGGTGGTGATTGCGCTGCTCGCGGCTGTCGCGGTCGGCGGGCTGCTGCTCGCGGCGCGCTCGGGCGAG
>Ga0335079_10006438_pt1 | contig 13433 bp, 15 predicted proteins | sample Lox_Sample_33_FD_206719 | JGI IMG/M metagenome (GOLD analysis project Ga0335079, IMG submission 206719) | Soil microbial communities from Loxahatchee National Wildlife Refuge, Florida, United States - Lox_Sample_3.3 | ecosystem: Environmental > Terrestrial > Soil > Wetlands | place: USA... | reverse complement strand
TCGTCGCGGACTATGGCGAGGTTCAGGTCCCAGCCCTGGGGCCGCCGGTCGGTCCGCTTGATCCGAGCGGCCACGATGTCCGGATCGCATGGCTGGATGATGCGCGCGGCCTCCAGCCGGTCCAGGCAGGTCCGCACCGTCCGCTCCGACAGGCCGGTGTAGCGGACCAGCGTGGCCACCGACGGGAACGCCCCGGTGCCGTCCGGGCAGGCGTGGTTGGCCAGGCCGACGAGCACGATCTTGCACGCGCGGATGGCTGGCCGCCGCGGTCGGCCGGGACCGGGGCCAGGTTCAGCGCCCAGGAGATCGCCTCGACGCTCACCGCGCACCGCCCGGAAGGCGCGAGGCCCCGCCGCCCGCGGCCCAGCCCGTGGTCTCACTTTTGGTCTCATTCATCCCCGTCCGGAGCGGTTCACCGGCGAACGCGGACCGCCTGTCCGCCCAGGTCGGGTACACTCCCGACCGGTGGTGGATGATCCCGCGCAGTCCTCGAAAGCGTGTGAAGGGGCAACCCTTCCGTGGGTTCGAATCCCACCTCCACCGCCATTGTGCAGCGCCGGTGATAAGCGGGTCGGCGCCGCCGCGCGATCGCGGCCAGTGCATGACGCGCGCTGACGGGAGGGAGTGCCGGAAAACCGGCGGGCCGGGCACTTGGAACGAGGCCAGGACGTTACGCACGTGACGCGTCGGCTCCGGCGCTGCGCGGTGGACGAGCGGCGACGCGGGGCAAGCTATCGTGGACGAGACCCCCAAGACCCCCGCGGAAGAGAACAGACGTGCTAGAGCCCCAGAGCACACCGCTGTTTCTTTTGCTCATGCTCGTCTTTGGCGGTTTGGTCGTGTGTGCTGTCCTGGCCAAACAGCCGGTCTTCCGCCTGCTGGCCGCTTGCCTGGCGTTTGTTCCTGCCATGTTGTTCGGGGTGGCTGCGGTGAACAAGTATTACGGCTACTACGAGACTTGGAGTGCTGTCGTTGCCGACTTCACCAGCCGCGGCGTGCAGAGCATCCCCCAGATCTCCGCGGCAGGCGCAGGCTCGGCGCGGCAGTTCAACCAGATTCTGGGCAATTCGATCAACTCGCAGCGGGCTGCCCGGACCGGTGCGGTGATCGGGGTGAAGACGACCGGCATCACTAGCCGCCTCACCCGCGACGTGCTCATCTACCTGCCGCCGCAGTACTTCCAGAAACAGTACGCGAGGTATCGCTTCCCCGCCCTCGAGCTGATTCATGGCCAGCCGGGCGAACCCGAGGACTGGCTGGCGGCGCTCGACGTCCAGACCACGATGCAGAGCCTGATCGCGGAGCACCTCGTTGATCCAGCGGTTCTCGTGATGCCCGACGTCAACGGCGGGAGGAAGATCTCGTTGCAGTGCGTCAACCAGGTCGGCGGACCCGCAGACGACAACTTCGTCGCGCTTGACGTGCCCAGGTACGTGGCGGCGCGGATCCGGGTGCAGGCTCCCGGCCCGGCATGGGGTATCGCCGGTTACTCTGAGGGCGGCTACTGCGCCGCCAATCTCGCGCTTCGGCACCCGCAGCAATTTGGCTTCGCTGGCGTGATGAGTGGCTATTTCCAGCCCATGTTCAACCGGGTTGAGTACAAGCACACCATCAGGTCGGTGGACCCGTTCCGCCATGATGCGGCTCTGCGCAGGCAGAACAGCCCGATAGATATGCTCAGAGACCTTCCCGCCGGCAGCCGGATACCGCAGTTCTGGGTCGCTGCGGCCCGCGCTGTACGGGTGGATGTGCTAAACGCCATAGCCTTCGTCGCCTTGCTCAGGGTGCAGGACCCGGCGACCCCCCTGACCATCACCCCGAATGGCGCACACAACGCGGTCGCATGGCGAAGCATGATCCTGCCGATGCTTGAGTGGATGACGCCGCGCCTTGCGCAGGCCGCAGCGGCTCAGAGCTGCCAGGCCTGCGTCGTGCCTGCCACCGGAGCAGCAGCGCCGGCCGCGCCGACACCAAGCCCTAGTGCCACGCTCCACCGCCCGCTGGCCCGGCCGAGTCAAGGTCCAGCACGCGGGCGTGCAACACCGCCCGTTGCCGCAACGCGGCCCGCAGCGCTCGGTGTAGGCCATCCTCTAGGTACAGCTCTCCATGCCAGTGGATGACGTGCGGGAAAATGCCAGTGGATGACGTGCGGGAAAAGATCCCCGTAGAAGGTCGAATCTCTGGCGAGCAGCTGGTGCAGGTCGAGCACGGCCTTTGTCGTGGTGAGTTCGTCGAGGCGAACCTGCCTGGGCGGGATCTTGCTCCATTCGCGGATGCTCAGGGCAGGGTCGGGGTAAGGACGCCCTTCGCCGACCTGCTTGAAGATCACCTACAGAAGTCCGACCGACCTCTGTACCGCCCGCCCGACCGACCTCTGTACCGCCCGAGTGGCGGCGAGCTTGCCCTACGTGCCTCACCGGCTCGGGCGCCTGCCACTTCCGCGCAGCCGCACCCCAACCAGGATGATGTCGGCAAGTAGGATGACCACACCGATGATGAGAAGGTAGAGCAGGCCCTTGGCGACCACGCCGGCTATCCCGAGCGCGATCGCCACGATGATCAGCAGCAGGAACAGCGCCATCTAGGTCCCTCCGATCTACCACGCATCACCGGCGCGCGAGACGGCGTTCGCCGCTGGAGCCGGGTTGGTACGCGAGATCATAATGTTTGAAGATCGCCTCTTCGTCCTCGACAGGCAGGACCCCGTCAGTGTCGATGGACGGCGCGTCCTTTACCTGCCGTTTGGGGTAGGTGATCTTGAGGTATCCGGGACCGACGGTCGCTCCGGCAAGGGGTACGAATACGAGCCGGTGGCGCGTCGGCAGGCCGACCGTGACGGTCGCGAACGAAGGCTGGTCCGTGCCGGTGTCCACATAAACCGATTCCAGCGTCCCGATCTTATGGCCGCCGTCGTCGATCACGTCGTGACCTCGCCACTCGCGGATGTCGCCAGCCTCGAACATCGCTGCCCTCCTGTCCCTTGCTTGCTGTCCCCCCTACTACCCACACGTCGCGCGCCCATCCGGGCTGGCTCACGCTGCCTTGGCAGCAAGGCAAGGCGCCGCGACCGACCCTTGAGGTGGAGTGACGAGCGATCAGGCAGCGGTAGATCGCGCGGACACCACCGAGGCTTCGCAGATTGCCGTGGAACGCGGCGGGCCGGAGGGACTGCCGCTTCCATCTCGAGCCGGCCGACGAGCCCGCCCCGCCACCAGACCAGGACGAGCTGATCAAGAGCAGTGCCGAGGCCGCCGTCCAGCAGCGCCCCTGACCGATCAGAGCGGTCACCGCTGAATGATGCTGGACGGGGATGAATGAGACCAAACCGAGCCCGGGCCCCGTCTGCTGCCTCGCGTGGCGGCCGAGCGGCTGGACGGAACTGAGCGCTGCGAGCACAGTCGTCACCGGACACAGGCACCGAACACGATTTCTCCGATGGGTCGTGTCGGCGACCGATCATCGGGTCGCCGGCGGCGCCGGCGAGGAAATCCCGCACCGTCCTGCTCACCCCGACAGGCTCGCCATCTGCGCGTTCATCGGTCCGGCCGGCCGCGGCATGTCCGCGATATGCATGCGGAGCGTCTTCAGTGCGGCGTCGTAGATCCCCGAGAAGCTGGGGAAGGGCTGGATCGTGTCGCTCAGCACCTCCAGCGGGACGTGGGCGCGGATGGCAAGCGTCGCCTGCTGCATCCACTCAGCGGCTTCCGGCCCGAGTGCGTAGGCGCCGGTCAGTCGCTCGCCGTCGGACAGCAGCGTCAGGAACCCGTTGGATTCGGCGTAGGCGTGTGTGTAGGTCGCGGTCTTCGGCACCTCTGACACCGGTGCGGTGGCGCTGTACTCCGCTTCGACCGCGCCCACCGCCGCGGCCTGCGGATCTGTGTAGGCGACGCGCGGAACGGCTTCGTAGTTCGCCGGCCGCGCATCGCCGGCGATGTTCGCCGCGACCACGTCGCCCTCGTATTCGCCGACGTGGGTCAGCGGCCAGATGCCGTTGACGTCGCCGATCGCCCAGAGGCGCTCGCCTGCGCGCAGGTGCTCGTCAACCGGGATACCGTGCGGCCCGGCCTGGACGCCGACCGTCTCCAGGCCGATCCCCCCGGCGCGCGGGCGCCGGCCGGTTGCCACCAGCAGCCGGTCACCCCGCAGGTCCGTACCGCCATCGAGCTGCAGGACATACTCGTCACCCTCCCGCCGCGCGGCGGTGGCGTGCTTCCCGAGCATCAGCTCGATTCCGTCCCGGCGCAGGGCCTCGCCGAGCGCCTCGCCCAGCGGCGCGGGCTCGCGTGGAAGCACGCGGTCAGCGCCCTCGATGAGCACCGCCCCGCCGCCGAGACGCCGCACCACCTGCGCCAGTTCGACGCCTGCGGGCCCGCCGCCCAAAACGAGCAGGCGGCGCGGGACAGCCTTCATGCTCGTCGCCTCGCGGGTGCTCCAGAAGCCTGCGATCTCACGCAGTCCCGGGACCGCAGGCACGATCGGATCTGAGCCGGTCGCCACGACGACGTGCTCCGCGGTGTGGCGGACGCCCTGGACCTCGACCACGCCGGTGCCGGCCAGCCGGCCCGTGCCGCGCAGTAGGTCGATGCCCCGGTCCGCCAGCCAGCGCTCCTGGCCGGCGTCGGAATAGCCCGACACCATGAAGTCCCGCCAGGCCAGCGCGGCCGCAACGTCGATCTGCGCGCTCGCGCCGGCATCCCGCGCGCCCTGCACCGCCTCGCCCGGGCGTAGCAGCGACTTCGACGGAATACACGCCCAGTAGGAGCACTCCCCGCCGACCAGCTCTCGTTCAATGACGGCGACCCGCAGGCCGCGCGCAGCCAGCGCCGCAGCGCAGTGCTCGCCGGGCGCCCCGCCGCCGAGAACGATCACGTCATAGTCGCTCATGTCGGCAGCTCCGTCCCGGCCTGCTCCGCCACCATGTACTCGGCGTACCAGTCGGGCCAGTTCGCGTCTGCCTGGCCGATGCGCTTCTCGTGTTCGCCGTGCGCGGCCGACGCGCGCCGCATCGCGCTCGCCAGGTCCGCCGCGGATTCGAATGCCGTCTCAGCGGTGTCGATCCGGCCGGGCAGCCGCGTCGTGATCTCCTGTAGCAGCCAGCCGTTGCCGTCCAGATCGCTGAACGTGGCGAAGGAGCGGTAGCTGGCGTGATCGGGCGCGGGGCCGTTCACGCGACCGCTCGTGCCGTCGGGCCGGAACTGAGCGCCCGGCGTGCCGGCGTGGAACACCTCGCTGACCTCGGCGCCGCGGGCGACGAGCTCGTCGCGCGCAGCCTCGATATCGGAGACGATCAGGTACAGGCCCTGGGCTGAGCCGGGCGCGGCCGACGTAATGTTCGTGCCGAATTGGATCGAGCACCCCGAGCCGGGCGGCGTGAACTGGACGACCCGGAAGCCGTTATCGAAGGGGAAGTCGGCGTCGAGCCTCCACCCGAGTTTCCCGTAGAACTCCTTCGCGCGGTCGACATCCAAGACAGGGATGACGACCACCTCGAGCTTGATGTCCACGATGCCGGTTCCTCTCCTTTGATGTCAGTGGCCTGTGTCAAATGCCTCCGGCTCTGGTGCCACTGGGGCTGGTGCTTACAACCACCCTCACGCCACACATCGCCGAAGTCCACAAATCTCATCAGATCGCTCGGGAAAGCCTGCTGCCAGTGACAGCTTCGAGGCGGTTTCAGGCTGCCCGGACCGCGAATATGACCGGGTACCAGCCTGCAACTGACCAGTGGTGATGGAGGAATAATGAAACAGCCCGTTGCCCCGCCAGGTTCGGGTCCGCAAGCAAAGGTCTTGGACATGTCCGCGCCGAGCCATGCAGGCGTCATCGTTCTCAAACGCAGTGTTGCTGCCGCCGGGCACGAGCCCAGGGCGAGCGGCGACGGACGCTTTCCAACAATGCTGACCAGCGTTCATCGGCGGTCGCACCTGCGGCTCAGCGTTCCGGCGGACCGCGCCGGACACCCGCGAACTCAGGCGAATGAGACCACGAGCCGCCCGTGGACCCGGTCAGTGCGAGTTCCGCCAGCCTTACAGCTGGCGGAACTTGTCAGTGCGGCGTTGATGAACGGTTATGCTGCCCTCAACGAGTTGCAGCTGCGGTTGGTCGCTGTGCTGTTTGCGACATCGGTCGCCAGCGTCGTGATGAGGTCGAACTCGACCAGCATGACACTAATGGCCTGGAGAACCTTCGCCACCGACACCACCTCCCGCGCCTTGGTTGCTGCTCGGCGTTGTCCTTGCGGGCCTAGAGCCGGGCCTAGAGCCGGGCCTAGAGCACAGACCCGTGTCCGGTGCAGATCTGCTGGCGGAACTCCTTCCACGCGCTGGGGTACGCGCTGGCTGGCTCCAGTTCGAGCCTTGTATACGGAACCGAAGTACTCCGGCGTTCGAAAACAGGGGCTGCCATATCTGGGACCAGGACAACGCAGGCGAGGCGGGTTGGTGCCTGGGCCGCAGCAGGGTCACAGGTATGCGATAAGAAGATCTTGTTCCGTCTCGGCGTCGCTGGTGCACGCTTGCGCATGCCGCCGCCGGAGTACCTCAGCCCGCAGCCTGGAGCCCAGCAGCTGCTTGCCGAGATCTGCGCCCTTGCGGCTGTCCGCCTGGGCCTTGCGGAAGAACTCAGCAAGTTCGCTGTCGTCAGTGCGCTCGGCGTCCTGAATGAAGGTCTCCAGCTGCAGGGCTGTCCTCAGGCATGCCTCCGCGTACCAGATCAGGTGGTAGTCGGCGTCGACGGTGCCGGTGAGGTGGCCGGTCTGGGTCGTTGTCATTGGTCATCTCTCCTGACTGGCGGAACGAGTGCCTGGCCGCGGTTCGTGGACACATGGTCGGCCGTGTCGCGGCGGCCTCCCCTCCGTCCGGGGGTGATGGTTCAGTTGTGTCTTCCCGTCTGAACCGAACTAACCCTGCCGAGCGGGAATGGAAATCTGGCGCGGGCTTGCGGCGAGGGTTTCAGCCGCCGGGGAGGAGATGGCACTACGGATCGCGGGTCACTGTCAGCTTCATGGCGACCTTGGCGGCGCTGCATTCGGCCGCGCCGCGGACCGCAGCCGACAGGCTCGGATGTTGTGGCCGGGTCCGCGACAGCAGGCGTCTCGGCCAATCTCTGCTTAGCCCACTAGACACTCGCCGCGTGGCCTGGAAATGAGACTAGGCATCAAGAGCTGCCAAGATCGCGTAGCGGAGACCGGAACATAGTGCCTGGTCAGCGTGGCGGAGGATGCGAGATTCGAACTCGCGAGGGCTTGCACCCAACACGCTTTCCAAGTCTGTGGGCGTGCGTTCGTGGCAGGTCAGCGCGGTCTGTGACCTGGAACTGCGGCCTGGCCCGGTTGTCCGCGGACGCTCTTGAACCGTGGCGAATGAGACCAGAACTGAGACCGGTGCGGCCCCGTCTCCCCGGAGGTTTTCAAGAGCATGCGTGATTTACTGTCTGCCACTGTTTCAAGCTGGGCTTCGAGTATCTCTGAATGTCCGTCATTCAAGATCATCCCGTGTATATCCCGCGCCTCGGCTAGACGCTCATGCCCAGCTGCCCCTGGACTTTGCCCGGTGACCGCCCGTACCGTGCAGGGGATGGCCCCGTCCCCTGGCCAGGCTCGCTGCCTGGCCCTTGGTTTCTGGCCAGAGTGCTTCTGGAGGCTCAATATCAAGGGTGGCCGAAGGTCATTTCCGGAGGAAACGCGCAGCGACCTTGATGTTGAGGGGAAGCACGACCCAATTCAGGGGCCATCCCCGGGCCTGAGCCCGGCTGTGTCACGGGGTCAGCGTTTGATCTCGACCAGCAGGACCCAGCTGTTGATGAGTCCGGCCGCGGTGGCGGCGGCCATGGCGGCGGCTAGCCAGTACAGGCCACCGAAGCTGGTCGTTATTGTGGCCGCGGCGCCCACGATGGCCAGCACGATGATCACGATGACGGGCACGATGTGGGCTAGCCGCCAGTTGAGGGGGTTGCCGCGTTCATGCCGCCAGCGCGGCACGTCGATGGCAGCTGCCAGCCCGATGAGGCCTGCGGCGAGGATTGCCTGGCCGATTCCCAGGGCCGTGCTCGACAGGCCAGGCAGCTGGATCAGCAGGCTCGCCGCCAGCGGGTAGGCAAAGAACGCCAGGGTTTCGACCGCCCGGCGGGGCAGCGTCTTGTGCTGCAGGATCTGATCGAGGTTGAGGGAGATGGCCACGAATGCCAGCCCGAGGAGGGCGCCCGCAGCGCCAGCGAACGAGGTGGCGAAGTCGTGCCACTGTTCGGGGTGGTATGGCACCGCAGGGGTCCTCCGTCGCCGATGTCCCCATACTGGCAGCGATGACAGCGGGCCGCTGCCGGGGTGGCCTCATGCCCTGTTTGAATCGAGCCAGTCGAAAGCCGCGGTCCAGAACACGATGGGTGCCATGCCCTCGCAGTGGCCTTCGGCGCCCTCGGCCCGGGTGAACAGGCGGAAGTCTTTCGGGCAGGTCAGGTGATCAAACAACTCCTTGCCCTGGCCGGTCGAGACTACATCGGACTCGTTGTCGGTGACGTAGCTAGGGCAGCTGACCTGGGTGACGGTGTCTGCGTTGGAGTACCGGAGCAGATCTGCGCAGTAGGCCCGGACGCTGGAGACTCCGTGAGTCACCATGCGCGGCGCCAGCAGGGCCTTGACTGCCGGGATGGTGAGCAGGGCGTTGAACTCGTCCTCGGCGGCCGGATCGTGCATACGCTTCATCAGGTCCCCGAACCTGGCCGTGCCCGCCCCGATGTCATATTGGCCAGGATCAGCGATCACGGCGGCCAGGCGGGGTTCCCCGGCCGCGCCGCGCGGCGCGAGGTACCCGCCGAACGATCTTCCCACCAGCACCAGGCGGGCCGGGTCGACCTCCGCATGGGTAAGCAGCGCGTCGACCATCCCGGGCACGACGTGTTCCCAGTCGGGTCGCATCGGGACGCGCTGCTCATACAGCATCGCGCCCTGGCCGGGGCCGTCAATAGCCGCGAAAGCGTATCCGCGCTCCAGCGCGGGAGCCGCCGATGCGTACAATTCCTCGGCTGTGTCGTCATAGCCGCCAATATGCAAGATCGTCGGACGCGGCGCCGTCGGTCCGGCCGGGGCGAACAGATACCCCGACAGCTCACCGGACAAGATCGCCGCCGGATGGTCAAGCAGCGGCAGCGCGGCACGAAACGCCTGCACGCTAGCCGGATAGGCGGCTCGCAGCTCTGCCCCGTCTAGATCATCGCGGTGGAAGAAAAACGCCTGCCGGAAATACTCCGCCGCCCGAAGATACGCACCCCGCGCACTGACCCGGTGCCCAGCATCGCGGGCGGCGTCAGCCTGCTTTACCAGCCGTGAGCCGAATGCAGCCCAGGCCCGGTACCAGCTGTCCCGGTCACCCGCCGTGATCTGCGCGGCGATTGCCAGGCATTCGCCCACATTGGCCATGCCCGAATCAGCCTTGCCCACACTGCGCTGCAGCTGACCGTCAAAGCCGTCGTCCTCGAAAAACAGCCTCATCCGACCACCTCGGCCCTTCCAGACCTCGTGAACTACATCGGCCTGGTGATTCCCCGCCGGGTCGGCGCGGAACCCCAAGGAGCTGCGGGACCGGATAGCTGAACCCGGGCATGACGGTATCGTGCTACACCGCCCCGGCCGTACGAATATGCCTGTCGACCCCGCCCCGCCCAGGGGACGGCGCGGGCGCGCCGAGCGGGGCCGCCAAGGCCGGAGCGTGGGCGCGGGGAGCGCCGGACCCGGCGCCGCGCAGCGGCGCCGCTTGAATCAAATACGGCTAAATTCGGCAACGCAAACGAGCGGCTACGAACGGCTATGGGCTCGGCGCTCTTGCGCTGGCCGGTTGCCGGATGGCAGGCCAGGCTAGGCTTGCGGGTAGTTTGGGCTGTACGCTGGCCTGTAGTGCTAGCACGACAAGCGGACCTAGCACGGGCAGGCGGATGATGACGCAGCGCCTTGACCCTCGATCTGATCGCCCGCTTTCGTTGCAGCTGGCGGATGTGCTGCGGGCAGGGATTCAGGAGGGCACTAGGAGGCCGGGGAGCCAGCTCCCCACTGAGAGCGAGTTCCAGCGTGACTACGGGGTGAGCCGGACGACGATCCGGGCGGCGCTGTCGACACTGGCCGTCGAAGGCCTGGTGGTGACCCGCAAGGGGTTCGGGTCCTATGTGCGGGACCGGCCGCCATTGCGGCGGGTCTCCTCGACTCATCGTCATGCCTCGCACCGGGCCTCGGGCAAGCCGGAATTCGACACCGAGGCGATCTCGCAAGGCCAGGTTCCCTCCCGGCGGATGCTGATGACCGGCCGGGGTCCGGTCCCGGCCGATATCGCTGGCTGGCTGGGCTGCCAAGCGGGCGAGGAGGCGGTGATCCGGCAGCGGTTGCAGCTGCTGGATGACGTGCCCGCGGTCAGCTCGACCAGCTATTACCCGCTGTGGGTGGCCGAGGGGACGCGGCTGGAATCCGCCGGTGCCCTGCCGGAGGGTCCGGACAACCTGATCGAGGAGCTGGGCCACCGGTTCGCCCGTGGCATGGAGCTGCTGCGGGCGCGGATGCCGACGCCGCAGGAGGCCCGGCTGCTGGAGCTGGAGCCCGGTGTCCCTGTGGTCCGGATGCTGCACATCGACTACGATCCGGACGGCCGCACGCTCCAGGTCGCTGATGACCTGTACGCCGCTGATCAGCATGAGTTCGCGTTCGAGTGGAACGAGGACGGGACGGGTCCGTATGAGTGAGTGGCCGCGTAACTGGGGCGAGCTGATCCGCGGGATCGGGTGCGAGATGTGCGAGGCGGGTCGGCCGGATGCTGACCGGTACGGCATCCGTGTCCTGGAAGGCAAGTACTCCGACGCCTACCTCCAGCGCGCTGACGTGCAGCGTGGCTACACCGTGGTGATCTGGCGGGGGTGTCACGTCAGCGAGCCCACCGAGCTGGACGAGGTGGGGGCGGCCGGGTACTGGGCCGAAGTCCTGGCCGTGGCCCGCGCGCTGATCAGTGTGTATAAGCCGCTGAAGATGAATTACGAGACGCTGGGTAATTCCCTGCCGCACCTGCACACGCATCTCGTCCCCCGTTACACCGCCGATCCGCGCCCGGGCCAGCCGTTCCCGCTGTCCGCGCAAGCGCCGGAGGGGAAGATTCCGGAGGACCGGCTGCTGGCCGAGGCCGCTGACCTGCGGTCATTGCTGCGGTAAGGGATTTCTAGCCTCTAGGTAAGCAACTGGAGCTTCCGCCTATAGTCCTGTAGTCCTATAGTCCTAGGACGTTAGCATCACAACATAGTTTCAGGAGCTGCCTTATGGCAATGCAAGGCCAGATCCCGGTTCAGTTCGGGGCGGTGTTCCCCGACGGCGCGTACGCGGCCGGGGCAATCGAGATGGTGCGGGACTTCGACCGGTCCAGCGCGGACCGGCCGGTCCAGCAAGCAGACAAGGAGAGCGGTCTTCCGCTGTGGGTGGTCGAGGTGATCGACGCCCAGGAGAACGCCCGGCAGCGCACGGTCAAGGTCAAGATCACCGCGCAGGTCCAGCCGGTGCTCCCGCCCCCGCCGCCCGGGTCGCCGTTCACGCCGGTCGAGTTCGACGGCATGACCGCCTTCCCGTACGTAGACGCCTCCCGCTGCTCGGGTGACGGCAAGAACAGGTGCGGCGCCCGCCTGGCCTATTCGTTCAAGGCCACCGGGATGCAGGCTCCGTCACGGGGGATGGCCCGCCCCTCTCCTGCCGAGCACAAGGACGCGGCGTGACGGCCCGCCGCGCCCCGGCCGCTTACCTGCGGCTGCGGGTGGGTTCCCGGCATGAGGTGGCCTTCGTGGCGTTCCCGGCCCGGGCTCCGATGTTCGTCATCGTCACGGCCGGGACGCTAGTCTCCTTCACCCTGCCTGAGCACCTGGACGCCGGGCACGTGGACTTCGCCCGGCAGCTCGCCGCCAAGGCGTGGGCCTACGCGGTGGCGGTCGAACGCCGCTACCGGGGCCTGCCCCCGCTGCCGGACACCCCGGTGCCGTACACGCTGACCGCCAGCGCCGAAGCGTTGCTCGATGCCGGGCCGGAGCGGACGGACCTGGTGCCGCTGCCCGGCGGGCGGGAGGTGACGGCATGATCGCGACATCGGCGTCCGTCCGGTTCAGCGCGAGCGGCGTGACGGGGTGTTGGATGCGTTCGTCCGGCTGACCGGTCACAGCTACATCCAGTGCTGCGTCTATGACGATATCGCGCCGATCCTGGCCATCAAGGACGCGCACGTGGACCTCTCGATCACCGTTCCCGGCCGGGACCAGTTGACCGATGATGACCTGACCATGGCCCGGCTGCTGGCAGACGCCGCAGGCCGGTACGCGGCCGAGCTGGAGAAGTTCGCCGCCACGAACCCCGCTGCGACGGCAGGCACAGACGAGCCTGCCGGGCGGGCCGCGTGATGGCAGCACAGATAGATGAGGCGGGGCGGCTGGAGCTGGTACCTCCGGCCGCCCCTGGGTTCTCTCCCGCATGCACGAAAGAGGTGACCAGGCTATGCGCAAGGTCATAACCGGCGAGCAGGTGGCCCAGCTGTACAACCGGGACCCGTACGCCCTTCCGGTCTGGCGAGCGCCGGTCTACCAGACCCCGGCCATCGTCACGATCGCCGTGCAGCTCTACCGGCTCACCTCCTGGGTGGTCCGGCTGATCGCCCGGCACCCGGTGGCGGCTGGCGTCCTGGCGGTGGCCGCGCTGGCCTGGGTCGGTCTGGGCTGGGTCACCTTTGTCGTCCTGTTCCTGGGCGCCGTCGTGGTGCTGGCTACGTGGTGGTGGTGCTGGCCGGTCTCGTTCTCCCGGTGGGTCGGCCGTCCTGCCCGGGGCGCGTGGCGGGGCTGCCGGTACCGGCGCCGCTGGGCCGGGGTCAAGCGGGCCGACCGCTGCCCGCAGGGCTGGGATTTGAACCTGACCCTGGTCCGCGACGACCTGGACGACGCCGCCGTCGCCGTCCTGGAGCATCAGTTCCCAGGGCTGGGCGTCAGGCTCGCCGCGGCTGCCCAGCCGGGCGCTGACGGCCAGGCTGACGGGGTGCAACCGGCGCAGGAACGGGGTGCAGCGGTTGCACCCGAACCGTCCAGAGAACCACCCAATGAACCGTCCGCCGCCCCCGGGCGTGCGCGCACAGGGCGGCCCGGCGGCGACTGCGGATTCGGCGGCGGCCGGGCCGGCGAGTTCTTCGACGGCCTCGGCGATGCCTGGCCGCTGACCGCGGCACAGCGCGGCAGAATTCTCCCGGCTGTCGAGGCCGCGCTTAGTATTTGTCGATAAATAACTTTGACTTCTCGTGATTGGCGGGTCATGATGTGGTATTGCCGTTGCCGTTGCCGTTGCCGTTGAGGTCGAGGAGTCGTTGGCGGCGAAGTTCCCGGTGCTGCTGCCGCACCTGGATGAGCGGCAGCGCCGGCTCTACCTCGGCTCGGAGGCCCGTTCGCTG
>Ga0335079_10006437_pt1 | contig 13434 bp, 11 predicted proteins | sample Lox_Sample_33_FD_206719 | JGI IMG/M metagenome (GOLD analysis project Ga0335079, IMG submission 206719) | Soil microbial communities from Loxahatchee National Wildlife Refuge, Florida, United States - Lox_Sample_3.3 | ecosystem: Environmental > Terrestrial > Soil > Wetlands | place: USA... | reverse complement strand
GGCGAGTTCGCGAGGTAGAGCCTGGTCGCCGCGACCAATTTTGCCTCGACGCGACTTTGAACCGACTGATACGCCTGATAGACGTTGCTCGAAACCAGCTTGCCGCCGCCCGCGGCCTGACTCAGGAACTGTGCCGGGATGGTCAAAATCGCAGTTACGCCTCCGACCACCGGCTCGCGATCCTCGAAAGTGAAAGCATGCCGATCCTCCGCGAGCGTCGAAAGGTTCAGCAACCAAATCTCATAGCTGCCGCTAAACGTGGCCTCGTTCTGATCGTTTCGCACCTGGAACTTGTCGGTCGGGAGACTCACTACTATGAGCCCATCGAGATGATCGTCGGCATCGCCGGCGACGAAGCGCTTCACGCACGCATCGACGTCGCCGGGCGGTACGATCGGAATCTCATGAACATTGGTCTGCGCGCCGACCAACTGCTGGACCTCGTACTCGGCTTGCGGCGAGATCGGGCCGAGGCTCCCCACCCCGATTCGGATTTCGTCGGCATACGCGACAGAAGCAAGCATCATCGCCAACAGCAGCGCCGCCGCGACTTTGCGCATCTTTGGAACCATCTGGCCTGTTGAAAAGCTCATTGGAAAAACACGACGGCAAAGCTTCTCAGAATGCATGCGATGGTTCAACTTCATTTCATTGAGTAAGATGACCGCAGCGTTTGACGCGGAGTTGGGTACGCCGCAATGACGGAGCGCATTGTTCATATCCTGCCCGAGCAGGTGGCCAGCCAGATCGCGGCCGGCGAAGTGGTTGAGCGCCCGGCCTCCGCGGTCAAGGAGCTGATCGAAAACTCCCTCGATGCCGGTGCGCGCAACCTCGCGATCGAAATCGAACGCGGAGGCCTCGGGTTGATTTCCGTCACCGACGACGGATGCGGCATGAATCGCGAGGACGCGATTCTATCGCTGCGCCGCCACGCCACCTCCAAAATTCGCTCCGCTTCCGACCTCGTCGCGATTCGCACGCTCGGCTTCCGCGGCGAAGCACTCGCCTCGATCGCCAGCGTCGCGAAGATGCGGCTGCAGACGCGCCGCGCCTCCGATCCGCACGGCGTCGAGCTTGCGATCGATGCCGGCAATATCGAGGAAGAGCGTGCGTGCGGCATCGCCGGAGGCACGCGCGTCGAGGTGCGCGAGCTGTTTTTCAACACTCCCGCGCGGCTCAAGTTTATGAAGACCGCGGCGACCGAGCAGGGCGCGATCGCCGAGGTCGTGCAGCGCCTCGCGCTCGCCAACCATGCGATCGCGTTCCGTCTCGCCGCCGACGGGCGCGAGCTGTTCGCGTATCCGCGCGCAAATTCGCCGTTGGAGCGAGTCCGCCAGGCGTTGGGCGGCAAGCTCGCGTCGCAGATGTTGCAATTCGCGCTGGCGCGCAATGGGCTCCGCGTGAGTGGCCTCGCCACCATGAGCCAGGAGTCGTTCGCGACGCCGCGCATGATCTTCACCTTCGTCAACGGGCGCGCCGTGCGCGACAAGCTGCTCTCACGCGCGGTCAGCAACGCATATCAAACGCTGATGCCGCGCGGACGCCATCCTGCCGTCGTATTGTTCCTCGACCTGCGGCACGACGAGGTTGACGTCAACGTTCATCCGATGAAGACCGAGGTGCGTTTCAAGAATTCCGGTGCGGTGTTCGAGGTCGTCTATCATGCGCTGCGCGATCGGCTTTCGAATCAGAGCGAAGCCGTATCGAACCCCGAAGTTTTCACGCCCACCAATTTCGACTCCACACCTGTTTCGCAATTGCCACAGGCACAAGCGGAACGGCCATTGATGCTGGTGGCGGATAGTCCATCGCCGGCGGCGCGCGTCGAGCAGCGTCCGCTCAATCTCGGATATCAGCGCGCCACGGAGCCCTCATCTATTAACGGAATTTCCTCGCTGCGCGAGGCGGCGGTGCCGATGTATTCGACGCTGAAAATTCTCGGCCAGATTTTCGCCGGCTACATCGCGCTCGAAGGCGATGAGGGATTGCTGCTGGTCGATCAGCATGCCGCGCACGAGCGCGTGACCTTCGAAAAATTGCGCGCGCAGATTCGCGACGGCGGTATTCGCGTCCAGGCGATGCTGACCCCCGCGACCATCGAAATGAGTCCCGCCCGTGCCGCGCATATCGAGGCTGCGCTGCCGGAACTTCGCGCGATGGGTTTCGACCTCGAACCGTTCGGACCCTCGACGCTGCTGCTCAAAGGCACGCCCGCGGTGTTCGGCGCCGGGGGTGGTGCGAGGCTGCTCTCCGACATGCTCGACAGTATGGGCGAGAATGGCTTCCGCGCATCGGGCGAGGGCGCGCTCGAGGAATGGCTCAAGCAGCTCGCCTGTCATGGCTCGGTGCGCGTAGGACGCGCACTGGAGGAACGCGAGATTCGCGAGCTGCTCGCGGAACTCGACCGCACGCAGTTCAAGACCAACTGCCCACATGGACGCCCGGTGCACATCAACTTTGCGCGCGGGCAGATAGAGCGGATGTTTCGCCGATGAGCGATTGCCCGGCGCGAATCAAAGTCGGATTCATCGTCGGACCCACCGGTTCGGGCAAAACGTCTCTCGCGATCACGATTGCTGAGCGCCTCGGCGCCGAGATCGTCAATGCCGATTCGCGCCAGCTCTACGTCGGAATGGATATCGGGACCGCTAAGCCAAATGCGGAGGAGCGCGCGCGTGTCCCGCATCATCTTATTGACGTCCGCGCCCCCGACCAGCCGCTCGATGTTGCCGAGTTCGTTTCGATGGCGCGGGCGGGGATTGTCGATATAGCCCGGCGCGGACGGCGCGTTCTGGTGGTCGGCGGAAGCGGATTTTATTTGCGCGCGCTGCGTGGCGGGATCTTCGAGGGCCCGGCAGCGTCAGAAGACCTCCGCCACGAGCTGGAAGAGATTGCGACCGCGCGCGGGATTCCGTTTCTGCACGATGAGCTGATGAAGGTCGATGCGCCTTCGGCCATGCGCATCCAGCGCAACGATTTGTATCGCATCGTGCGCGCGCTCGAGGTCTATCGTATCACCGGAATTCCCATCAGCGTACATCAGCAGCGCCACGCGTTCGCTCAGCGCGAGTTCGATGCGATGACGATTGCGTTGGAAGTTCCACGCGCGCAGCTCTACAACGCGATCAACGCGCGCTTCGATGCGATGATTGCTGACGGCTTCGTCGCGGAAGTTCGGGAGTTGCTCGCGCGCGGCTATAGTCCGGAGCGCCCTCCGCTCAGCACCATCGGCTATCGCGAGGTTGCGGCGTTCGTGCGCGGCGAGATGACGCTGGAGGCCGCCATCGAGCTCGCCAAGCGCAAGACCCGCCAGTTCGCCAAGCGCCAGCTCACCTGGTTTCGCCACGAGCCCGAGGTGACGTGGGTTGACGCCTCCCACTGTGCGGAGCAAGCTCAGATGCTGTTCGAGGGATTTTTTTCTTCCGCGACCGCGCACTGACAGGATTTCACGATGGCTTCGCGCTCACAGGACGGATCGCATCGGCACGCCAACGGCGCGACTCATCAGGAGCGCAGCGCGATCGAACGCGTTCGGCTCGCGCGGCATCCTTCGCGTCCGCAGACGATCGACTATATCGACGGTCTGTTCACGGATTTTTTCGAGATTCATGGAGACCGCAATTTCCGCAACGACGGCGCGATCGTTGCCGGCCTCGCGTATCTCGACAAGATTCCCGTCGCGATCGTAGGCCAGCAGCGGGGCCGCTCGACCGCCGATCGCATCAAACGCAATTTCGGCAAGCCGCATCCGGAAGGTTATCGCAAGGCTGGCCGCGTGTACGAAATGGCGGACCGCTTCCGGCTCCCGCTTATCACTTTTATAGACACCCAGGGCGCGGAGTCCGGCCCCGGCGCCGAGGAGCGCGGCCAGGTCGAGGCGATCGCGCACGACCTCGAAACGATGGCGCGCCTTGCCGTGCCGTCGATCGCGGTGGTGATCGGCGAGGGCGGCTCCGGCGGCGCGCTCGCACTCGGCGTCACGAATGTGGTTCTGATCCAGGAAAACGGCTGCTATTCGGTCATCACGCCCGAGGGATGCGCGGCGATTTTGTGGCGCGAGGCGACCGAAGAAAACGTCGCGCGTGCTGCCGATGCGCTGCGGCTTTCTGCTCCTGACCTGCTGCGATTGGGCGTGGTCGATGAAATCATCGCCGAGCCCGAGGGTGGCGCACATACCAACCCCGCGGATGCGATCGCGGCGGTCGGTGCCGCCATCAGGCGTCATCTAACTCCCTTGATGAGGTCGGACGCGGCGGAGATCCGCAAAAGCCGCGAGCGCAAGTTCGCCGCGATGGGCAGCGCGTTTCTTATGTCCTCGGGGAGACGCGGGCCTTGAAAAAGCGCGCTTCGGGCGAGTGCGCGCGTTGAAAAGCGCTCCTCGATCGGTTAGCCATTCCCACGCGATGCGATCCAAAGCGACATCCAAGAGCGTGCCGCGCCCCAAGCATGACGGCGCCGACGTCACGGCACTGTTCAAGGATGAATCCGAGCCCGCATGGAAGCCGGATTCGATCGAGTCGCATCGCGCGCGGATGGACCACATCAACCTGGAAATCCTGAAGCTGCTGTCCGAGCGCGCCGCGCATGCCAACGAGATTGGACGTATCAAGCATAAGAGCGGCAGCGCGGTCTATCTGCCGGCGCGCGAGCGCGAGGTGATCGAGGCGATGGTCGCCGCGAACAAAGGGCCGCTCTCCGCGGAGCAGATCGCGCGGATTTTCACGGAAGTGATTTCCGCATGCCGCGCGCTGGAGCATGTGCCGCGGGTGGCGTTTCTCGGACCGGAGCACACCTACTCGCATGAAGCGGCGCGCGGCGCCTTCGGCGCCAGCGTCGAGTTCGTTCCGCTCGCGTCGTTCGCCGCGGTATTTCAGGAAGTTCAGAATGGACGCGCCGATTTTGGGGTAGTGCCGATCGAAAACTCCACCGAAGGCGCGGTCGGCCCCGCGCTCGATCTTTTAATCGATACGCCGCTGGTCATCATCAGCGAGATTTTGCAGCCGGTGCGCCATGCGCTGATGTCGCGCGAGGGCGATCCGTCCAGGGTGCGCAAGATCGTCTCGCATCAGCAATCGCTCGGGCAATGCCGCGTCTATCTCAGCACCAATTTCGCAGATCGCGAACTGGAAGCGGTCGCCTCCAACGCGCTGGCGGCGCAGCTCGCCTCGAAGGATGAGAGCCTCGGCGCGATTGCCTCGCGGGCGGCGGCGGAGGCCTACGGACTGGGCGTGATCGCCGAGAACATCCAGGATATCGCGCAGAATACCACCCGCTTCCTGGTGCTTGGAACACGGCCGGTGCCGCGCAGCGGGCGCGATAAGACGACGATACTTTTCGCGGTGCCGGACAAGGTCGGCGCGCTCAACAACGCGCTCAGCCTCTTTTCGAAGAGTCAGATCAACATCTCCAAGATTGAGTCGCGACCGCTGCGCGGACGGTCGTGGGAGTATCTCTTTTTCGTGGACCTCGAAGGGCATCGCGAAGATACGCGCGTCAAGCGCGCGCTTGCGGCGCTAAAGCATCGGACTCTTTTTTTGAAAGTGCTCGGATCGTATCCTGAGGCAAGGTCGGCCGCCGGATAGCGGCCGTAGTCACGCTTTGGTCAAACCCCAAGATTTGGTCCTGCCGGCGGTCGCGGCGATTCAACCCTACGAGCCGGGCAAGCCGACCGAGGAGCTGGAGCGCGAGCTCGGCATCTCGGAATCGGTCAAGCTGGCATCCAATGAGAATCCGATCGGTCCCTCGCCGAAGGCGGTGGCGGCAATTCGTGCCGCGCTGTCGGAACTGAATCGCTATCCCGACGGCGGCAGCTTCACGCTATGCCACAAGATCGCGGCACGGCATAAGGTGAAGCCGGAGCAAATCTTCATGGGCTCCGGTTCCTGCGAGATCATCAATCTCCTCGCGTTTCTTTTTCTGCGCCCGGGCCTCAACGCGATTTCTTCGGAACATGCGTTTGCCATTTATCCGCTCGCGACCGCCTCGACCGGCGCGACCTACAAAGCAGTTCCGATGCGGGAAGGTTACGTGTTCGACCTCGAAGCGATCGCCGCTGCGATCGACGACAACACCCGCATCATCTACCTCGGCAATCCCAACAATCCGACCGGTACGATTTATCGCCGCGACGAATGGAAGCGGTTTCTTGCCAAGGTGCCGCAGCGCATCGTGATCGTCGCCGATGAGGCCTACTTTGAGTTCGTGCGCGACGCGGAGTATCCCGACTCGACCGAGGATCACGACGGCACGCGCCTTATCGTCACGCTGCGTACGTTTTCCAAAATCTTTGGTCTCGCAGGCGTGCGGGTCGGCTATGCGGTCGCGCGAGCCGACATCATCACGCTGCTCAACAAGGTGCGCCAGCCGTTCAACATCACCTCGCTCGCGCAGGTCGCGGTCGCGGCCGGCATGGACGATATCGAGCACGTGAAGAACACGCTACGCGTCAATCGCGAGGGGATGGAATATCTCGAAGCCGAGTTCGCGCGGCTCAAAATTCCATATCTGCCGAGCCAGGCAAACTTCATCCTCGCCGATGTCGGCGACGGGCGCGCCGTATTCGACAAGTTGCTGCATCAGGGCGTCATCGTGCGCCCGATGCATGGCTACGGCTTCCCGTGCCACGTGCGCATCAGCGTAGGACTTCCGGAAGAGAATCGACGTCTCATCGAAGCACTCGAAAAGGTTTTGTAAGCGCGCGCCGAGTCTTATGGCGCGAGCTTCGCGCGAACCGGCCTGCTATATTTAAATGGTCACGCTTTTCCACCAAATCACCATATGCGGAGTCGGGCTGATCGGAGGCTCGCTGGCGCTCATCGCGCGCGAGAAGGGCCTCGTCGAGCGCGCGGTCGGGCTGGGACGCACGCTCACGAATCTCGAGGTGGCGCGCAATCGCGGGATGATCGACCTCGCGACGCAAAATCCGATCGAAGCGGCGCGCGGCGCCGACCTCGTGATGCTGGCGGTGCCGATTCGCACCATGCCCGCTCTGCTGCGCACGATGATTCCGCATCTGCCGCCGAATGCCGTCATCACCGATGTCGGCAGCGTGAAGGGATGGGTGGTGCACGAGCTGGAGCCGCTCCTGAAGCCGGGCATGTCGCTGGTCGCGGTGCATCCGGTGGCGGGCAAGGAGACCACCGGGGCCGATGCTGCGGATCGCGAGCTGTTCGTGAACCGGCGCGTGATCGTGACGCCCTCGAAGACCAGCACGCCTGATGCGATAGATCGCATCGAGCAGCTATGGCGCGAGACCGGGGCGAACGTCGAGCGTCTCGATCCCGATGCGCACGATCGCATCCTCGCGCGCTCCAGTCATCTGCCGCAGATCGTGGCGAGCGTGCTGGCGGCATCGCTGAAGGACGAGCGCATCGCGGGCAAGCTTGCGATCGAGTATGGCGCGGGAGGTCTGCGTGATACCACGCGGCTTGCGGCATCATCGCTGGAGATGTGGCGCGACATCTTTCTCACCAATCGCGAGGCCATCGTCGAGGCGCTGAAGACGTTCGGCGCGACCTTTGCCGAATTCCAAAGGCTGATCGAAGCGGGCGACGAAGAAAAAATCTCGGCGCTGTTCGAGCGCGGTCGCGCAATGCGCGAGCGCCTCAAATGAAGCGCGCGCGTCCCATCATCGCGATCGATGGCCCGGGCGGCTCCGGCAAGTCGTCGGTCGCGCGGCGGCTGGCGAGCGATCTCGGCCTGACGTATCTGAACACCGGCGCGATGTACCGCGCGGTAGCGATCGCCTTCAAGGATGCGGGCATCACTCCAGAGGCAGCGAAGAACGAGCATCGCATAGCGTCGCTTCTGAAAATGATTAAAATAGATTTCAGGGGCAACAGCGTTCTGCTCAGCGGACGCGATGTGTCATCGATCATTTCCAATCCTGAAATCAGCGAGCTTGCTTCGACCTATTCAACGCTTCCTGCGGTCCGCACCCGGATGCGCGAGTTGCAGCGCGCGATCGGTGAGAAGGGCGGCGTGGTGATGGAAGGGCGCGACATCGGCACGGTGGTGTTTCCCGATGCCGAGTACAAATTTTTTTTCGAGGCGCGGATCGTCGCTACCAGGAACTCATTGCAAACGGCGTCAAGGCCGACCGTGACGAGGTGTTAAGGGAACTGATTGAACGCGATCGCCGCGACAGTGCGCGCGAGTTCGCTCCCATGCGCCGCGCCGACGATGCGATCGCGATCGACACCTCCAATTTAACATTCGAGCAAGCGGTAAGCGCGTTGAAGCAACGGATTCAAGCTGTTTAAGTTTGCTACAGACCTTGAAACGAGTCCGTCACGGTTGTAAGGATCGCACTGTCTCGAAGTCCCCCGGAAGGTTTCCACTAAATGGAGAAAGTTTTGGCCGAACAACACATGGGCGGAGGCGACAATGATTTTGAGTCGTTGATGGAAGAGAGCCTCAAAGCTCCCCGTACCGGCGACGTCCTCGTCGGCAGGGTTCTGCTCGTCACACGCGATAGCGTCATCATCGACATCAACTACAAGTGCGAGGGCCAGGTTCCACTCGCCGAGTTCCTTGACGGAGAAGGCAGCGTCACCGTCAAGGAAGGCGACGAGGTCGATGTCTATTTCGAGGGCACCGAAACCGAGAACGGCACGGTTCTCCTCTCGCATGCGAAGGCTGAGAAATTCAAAGTCTGGCGCGAGCTCGAAAAAGCATTCCAGTCCGAGATTCCGGTCGAAGGCGTGGTCCTCGGCAAAGTGAAGGGAGGACTCAAGGTCGATATCGGCGTACCGGCATTCCTGCCCGGCTCGCATGTCGATATTCGCCCGGCGCGCAACCTCGATCGCTATGTTGGACAGCGCGGCCGCTTCCAAATTCTGAAATTTAACCGTGCACGCGGCAACGTCGTGGTCTCGCGGCGCAGCGTGCTCGAACGCGAGCGCGCCTCGCTCAAGGAACAGACGCTGCGGGTGCTCGAAGAGGGCGTCATCCTCGAAGGTACGGTGAAGAACATCACCGACTACGGGGCCTTCATCGACCTCGGCGGCATCGATGGACTTCTGCACATCACCGACATGTCGTGGGGCCGCATCCAGCATCCGTCGGAGGTACTGAAGGTCGGCGACAAAGTCAAAGTCGTGGTGCTCAAGTACGATCACGGGCGCGAACGCGTCTCGCTCGGCATGAAGCAGATCCTGCCCGATCCGTGGACCAAGGTCGCGGAGCAATATCCTCCGGGCACGCGCGTGCGCGGAAAAGTGGTCAGCGTCACTGACTACGGCGCATTCGTCGAATTGGAGAAGGGCGTCGAGGGACTCATCCATGTTTCCGAGATGAGCTGGAGCAAGCGCGCCGTGCATCCGTCGAAGGTCGTCAATCCGGGCGACACCGTCGAGGTGCAGGTGCTCGGCGTCGATGAAGGCAACCGGCGCATCTCGCTCGGACTCAAGCAGACCGAACCGAATCCGTGGCAGACGCTCGCCGAGCAGCATCCGATCGGCACCCATGTGAAGGGTAAGGTGAAGTCGATCACCGACTTCGGCGTGTTCGTCGAGATCGAGCCCGGCATCGATGGACTCGTGCACATTTCCGATCTGTCATGGACCAAGAAGATTCGTCATCCTTCGGAAGTCGCGAAGAAGGGCGACGAGATCGAAGCGGTGGTGCTCGGCATCGATGTGGAAAACGAGCGCGTCAGCCTCGGCGTCAAGCAGCTCGCACAGGACCCGTGGGACACGATCTCGGAGCGCTACCCGCTTAACACGCGAATCAATGGCAAGGTGAGTTCGGTCGCGGACTTCGGCGTGTTTGTCGAGATCGAGGAAGGAATCGAGGGCCTCATCCACATTTCGCAGCTATCCAATGAGCGAGTCGATAAACCGTCGTCGCTGTTCAAGGTGGACGATCCGGTCGAAGCGCTGGTGGTACAGCTCGAACCGAAGGAACGACGCATCGGACTGTCGATCAAGGCGCTCAAGCAGCACGAGGAGCGCGAGGAGATGCAGGCCTACGTCAAGAAGGAGCACGAGAACGCGCGCTTCTCGATGGGCGATATCCTCAACGAGGAACTGCGGCTCGATCGCGACGACGGTGAGCGGCGCCGGGCAGGAAAGGGTCGTAACAACTGATCATTTGAGGCCGGGTTTGCAGCGGCCGTGCGGCGATGGCATGACCAAGCGCGGAATCATCGAAGAGCTGCTGGCCCGGCATCAAAACTTCACCCATCGCGAATCCGAGACCATCGTCAACGCCATGTTCGACGAGATGGCAAAGGTTCTCGCTAACGGCGACCGTATCGAGATTCGCGGCTTCGGCAGCTTCGGAGTAAAGAAACGTCGCGCGCGTCAGGGGCGCAATCCCAAGACCGGTGCCGTGGTCAAGGTCGAAGCCAAGCGCATTCCATTTTTCCGCGCGGGAAAAGAACTCAAGCTGGAGATTAATGGCGCGGAAACCTTCAAAGCGCAGCCGCGCGCCGCGCGTTAAACGCACAACCGAAGTCGGGGTCAGCGCGCGCGGGTACCGCCTATGGGCGCCTTGGCGTTACCAGTACATCCGCGGGGCTACCGCAAATCAGCAAGCGTGTATCTTCTGCTTCGGCGATATCGATACCGAGGAGCGCAAGCGCCGCCTCGTCCTCTATGCGGACCGCGACCTGCTGGTGATGCTTAATCGATATCCCTACAACAACGGTCATCTGATGGTGGCGCCGCGGCGCCATATCGCGTCGCCCGAGCTGCTGACCCGAGCAGAGCGCGCCGTCATCGCGGAACTAGTCTCCGAATGTTGTGCGAAGTTACGTGGCGCCCTCAATCCCTCGGGTCTGAATGTCGGCGCGAACCTGGGACGGAGTGCGGGGGCCGGCATCGCTGACCACATGCATTGGCATATCGTGCCAAGATGGGATGGCGATACCAACTTCATGCCGGTGTTAGCCGCGACGCGGGTACTATCGCAGGCACTGGAGTCGAGTTTCGAGCTCTTGTCGCCGCTGTTCAAAGCGCTCGACGGTTAATCATCAATCCGCATCCGAGCGGCATCATAACCCCTTCGCTTTGAGAACACCTTCGAGTTTCGCGACCGTGTCGTCAACTGAATGGTTGCTCGGGATGTCGACCACGCCCTTGGCCATGCTCACGGCCGCGATACGCGCGGTGCCGAACCACAGGGAAAATTCCGGACGATGCTCTCACCGTCACGCGCTACGCAATCTCGAGCTCTTGCAAAAAAGTCCGAAGCGCGCCACCACGAAGCCGAACCCCATCAACGCCAACCCGGTGCGCATCCATGCGAGCGGTGTACGTTCGGCAGCTAGGTAATCGCTGGGGCTGCGCGTTTGCTCGTTCTCCATCACGACCTCGTAGCGGCGCACTGCGATGGGAGGCGACACCGGCTCCGCGCGCGTGCTAACCTCATCAATGCGCTTTTCAAAAAGCGCGATGCTCAACTAATCTAATTGCAGGCATCGGCCGGAATATAGATGGATCAAAATCTGCTCAATCTGCATACCTTCGGCGAACTCAAAAGCGCCGGTTACAAAATTAAGCCGGTTCGAATCGAGATGCGCGACAATCTGCTCGCGCGCCTGCGCACCAAAGAGCGCATCATGCCCGGCATCATCGGGTACGACGATACCGTGTTGCCGGAAATCGAAAACGGCGTGCTCGCCGGCCACCATATGGTGTTTCTCGGCGAGCGCGGGCAGGCCAAATCGCGCATCATCCGCTCGCTCGCACTGTTCCTTGATGAATACGTTCCCGCCATCAAAGGATGCGAGATCAACGACGATCCGGCGGCGCCGATTTGTCAGCGCTGTAAGCGGCTCAAGATGGAGCAGGGTGACAGTCTCGAAATCGCATGGGTCGGCCGCGACCATCGCTACGCCGAAAAGCTCGCGACGCCCGATGTCTCCGTTGCGGACCTTATCGGCGAGATCGATCCGATCAAGGTTGCCGAAGGACGCTATCTCGCCGACGAAGAGACGATTCACTACGGACTCATCCCGCGCATCAATCGCGGCATCTTCGCTATCAATGAATTGCCTGATCTCACTGAAAAAGTGCAGGTCGGTCTCTTCAATCTGATGGAAGAGAAGGACGTCCAGATTAAGGGCTACAAGATTCGGCTCCCGATTGATGTGGTTTTCGTCGCGAGCGCGAATCCGGAGGACTACACCTCGCGCGGACGCATCATCACGCCGCTCAAGGATCGCTTCGATATCCAGATTCGCACCCACTATCCGAAGACGCTCGAGCAGGAAATCGCGGTGATGGAGCAGGAGGCCACGCTGCCGCCCGAGTCGGGGATGCCGCTGCGCATCCCGCAGTTCATCAAGGAGATCATCGCGCAGATCACTTTCGAGGCGCGCGGCTCCAATGAAATCAATCAGAGCTCGGGCGTGTCGGTGCGCGTGTCGATCAATAACTTCGAATCGATTTTGTCCAACGCTGAGAAGCGCTCCGTCCTCAATGGCGAGAACGAGATCGTACCGCGCGTATCCGACCTGCATTCGCTGTATGCCTCGACGGCCGGCAAAATCGAACTCGAATACGTCGGCGAAGACAAGAAGGAAGGCGACCTTATCGAGCGGCTCATCAATCGCGCGGTGCTGAAGACCTTCGATCGCTACTTCAAGATGGATGACGCTCATCTGAAAAAGGTCATCGGCTACTTCGAGGGCGGATGGGGCGTCGAGGTTTCCGATCGCTCGCCGTCATCCGAGTACACCGAGCCGATTCGCGAGGTCGAGGGTCTGCGCGAATCGATCACCTCGCTGGGGCCGTTCGAGACGCCGGGTCTGATGGCGTCGGCGAGCGAGCTGATCTTTGAAGGACTGCATCTGCATCAAAAGCTCAACAAGGATCGCGAGGGCGGCCGGTTTTCGTATCACGCATGAGTTTAATCGCGATGGGCACCATCCTTCGATATACGCAGTGGGACGGCACGCAGCAGCTCAAACTCGACGCCGATAAGGTCTTCGAGAAGCTGGCGGAGTATCTCTCGTACACCGACGACGTCCGCCAGGCGATGGACTGGATGATGCGCCAGGGGATGGACTTCGACGGCATGCGCGTGATGGGCCTCGACGAGTTCATCGAGCAGCTGCGCCAGGAGATGCGCGAGCGTTATCGCAACTTCAATCTCAAGAACGCGCTCTCCGAGATGGAGCAGAAGCTCGAGGACATCCTGAATCAGGAGCGCGACAAGCTCGATTCGCTCAAGGGTAAAAAGCCCGGCGTCGAGGACAAGAGCCGCGAGCTGAACAAGATGCCGCGCAAGCTTTCCGAGGCCATCCGCAAACTGGAAAGCTACGATTTCGAGGATGCCGAGGCAAAGCAAGCATTCGACGTATTGATTGAAGAGTACGAGAACATCCGCGATCTCGAAAATTTCAAGGATCGCAATCAACATCTCTTCCACGGTCCGAAGAGCCTCAAGTATCAGGAGGCGCTCGATCTGATGAAGGAGATGGAGCGA
>Ga0335079_10006435_pt1 | contig 13435 bp, 8 predicted proteins | sample Lox_Sample_33_FD_206719 | JGI IMG/M metagenome (GOLD analysis project Ga0335079, IMG submission 206719) | Soil microbial communities from Loxahatchee National Wildlife Refuge, Florida, United States - Lox_Sample_3.3 | ecosystem: Environmental > Terrestrial > Soil > Wetlands | place: USA: Florida... | reverse complement strand
GTCGCCCCTGCGAACGTCCTGGAAGAAGCAAGCAGCGTTGACGCCCTTACCGTTGTTGGCATTGCATGCGGTCAAACCGCCATTGTTAGGACTGGTCGGGCTGCCGTATTCGGCCGCGCCAAACGCATAATAAATGGGAGCGGGATTTCCCTGCGGACTCCCCGCCTTCTGGTTGATCAGTGCCTGGATGCTGGCGAATTGCGGCGCCGTGAAGGAAGTGCCGCCCGCGCTGTTGAAGAACACATTGATCGGCTTGGTGAAGTCGCAGGGCGTTCCACCTTCCGGCGCGTCCGACATGCAGAAGATGATGGCATGATTCCAGAAGCCATTCGAGGCAAACAAGGAGGCATCGGGCAGATCACGTTTGCCGTCCGCCGGGATGCCCACGATCTGGGACTGCCATATCGGTTTGTCGTATACGAAGCTGGGACCGCCACTGCCGCCGCCGATATCGAGGAAGAACGATCCAGTGGAGCTGTTGCAGAACCCTACGCCGCTGTTGTATCCAAAAAAATTGAACAGCACGCTGCCGGCGCAAGAGTCGTTCCAGGTCATCTCGGGGACATAGGACTTGGCCGACCCACCGGTGGGAGAGTTGCTGCTCTTCCAGAACTTGCTGTTGGTCCCGTTTGCAGTGTCGGCAAAATCGGTCCCACCAGAGGCGAAATTGTGTTGCGCGGAGGCGAGGCCGTTGACGCCGATCCCGCCGGTGGCGAACTGGGAGGTATTGAAGTCGTCGCATCCGGCTGCGGAACCGTCGCCCGTGGAAACGAATACCGACACTCCTTCTAGATCGGCCTGTTCCCAGAGCGCGTTGACGAATGCGTTTCCACCCGGACCCTGCGCCGCTTCGCATCCGCCGAAGCTCAGGCTCATGATCGGCGGCGGAGTTTTCTTGTCGAGCAGGTTTTGGGCGGCAATGAATGCGCCGAAGTTGCTGGCGGTGTTGGCGCAGGAGGCCAGATTCACGTCGGCGTCGGGCGCCACCGCGCCCGCCCACTCGGCGTCCAGCGCGGCTTCGCCTTCTTCACCGTTCCTGCCGGGATCGGTGCATCCCGGTCCGGGGTGAATATGCTTGAAGGTGCCGGCGAAGGAAGAAAGTCCGAAGGCCGAGCGGAAACTCGCGACGTCGGAAGGCTTGATGTCGCTGATCTCGAGCACGACCACAGTTTGACCTTTGCCTGTGATGGGAGAGCCCTGCGTGTACAGCGGGTTCACGTTGTAGATGGTGGCAAAGTCGGCCGGCGCGATGTCAAACTGCACCTGATTGTTGAAGCCGTCAGGGCATCCCGTGCAGGGGAATGTAAACGCCAGAGAAGGTTTCTGGATTAATGCCTTGGGCATGAAGTTGTGAAGGGAAGAGACTCCGACCACCACCGATGCCAGGGCCGCTGGAATCTTTGGGTCCGAGGCATTCGCGATATGCTGCTCGCCTTTCACCACGTACCTATGAATCTCGGTGTGGAAAGCGTCGCGAACCTGCCCTGCCGTGCCCGACACGTCAATGGTCAGGCCGCTCTTGTGGATCATATTGACCTGCAGGCCGTGCGAACTCAGCCAGCGAGTTACCGCGGTTAAGTCTTCCTGCGCCGGACCAAATTTCCGACCCAGTTCGTCCGCAGACAGCCACTTGTGATAATTCGCGGAATGGGGATTGTGCTGCTCGGCACTCAAGCGCCGGAGAGCTTCTTCCTGCGCAGGACTGCGGCGCAACACGACATACATGTGCTCCATCGGAAGACTATCGGCGACCGCTCCGTGATCAAATTTTGCGAGCGCCAGGGGGTGAGTATGGCCGATCAACTGAATCAAGTTAGATTCGTCGACATTGCCGGTGATGCGAGCTGTGCCGCGTGGCGCGGCGTACGCTAGAAGGGCCCAACTGCTAAAAGCAAGGAAGAACAGACAGGCAACAGGAAACGCAAGAGTCGATCGCGGTGCCTAAACATGAAAGTCTCCTTATTGAGCGGGCAAATGCGGGCGGGAGTATATCCCAGAAGCTTCGGGCCTCCGAGTAAAGAATTTGTCAAAAAGTGCTGTGAGGCTTTGTCTTCGTCTAGGCTGTGAAAGAAATTTCACACTCAACCGGAAGCAGCCCGCCAGTCTGGTAGAAACACCATGTACGCGAGGGCGGCTTGCCGCGAATGCTGCGGTCACAGCCACGGACGCAATCAGCGCGGTCCCCAAACCACAACGGAGAGGAAGTTTCCAAGCTTTTGTGGAGCAATTTCGGTGGTGCGCCGGGTGTCGCTTCTGCTCGAGACTAGGAATCTAGTGTGGACTGCGCAAGTCTGGGCGCTCCGAAATGCGCTCCAGGAAACCCTGGACGCGTGACACGGGAACCCGTTGCCGATATGATTGGCCTGAGATGACTCCGCGATTCAAACGGATTCTGGAAGCGGCACTCTGGTTCACGGTCGGATTTGTCGTGCACGGCGTGCTCATCTACTTCCATCATCATCCCACCGGCTAAGCTCACCCCTTTGCGCGCCATCCCCTCCAACCCTCTCCACCGTCCCGCCCGGCTTGACTTCCGGGTGGCGCGGGGGTAATCTCCGCCCGACCAGGAATTCCTCGAAGCTTTCTCGCGACTCGGGACCCGTTGTATCCAATACGTACACATTCGAAAGGGAGAAGGAGGTCAGCATCCATGAACAGACTTACGCCGTTAGTGTTGCTGTCATGTCTTGTTGTCGGGGGTATGGGTGTTGTCGCGGCGCAAGACAAGCCGGAAGGAGTGACGCCGCCGCCCAAAATGCTCGTCATCACCCGCGAGTTCGTAAAGCCGGGCAAGAGCGGGTCATCCCATGAGAAAACGGAAAGCGCGTTCGTCCAAGCGATGACGCGCGCCAAATGGCCGACCCACTACCTGGCGGTCGATTCGCTCTCGGGCAAAACTCGCTCGCTGTTTCTCACCGGTTACGATTCGTTCGAAGCCTGGGAAAAAGATGTCACGGCAGAGCAGAAGAATGCTGCATTGTCTGCCGCGCTTGACCACGCGGGAGTGGTCGATGGCGAACTGCTGAGCGAAATGGATGGCGGTGCCTTCATTTATCGCGAGGACTACAGCCTGCGCGGACCGGTGGACATCCCGCATATGCGCTATTTTGAGATATCACTCTTCCACGTTCGTCCGGGACATGAGAAGGATTGGGAGAGCCTGGTGAAGATGTACATGGGGGCTTTTGAGAAGATACCGGAGGCTCACTGGGCGACTTATGAAGCCGTTTATGGTCAGGAGAATAACACCTACGTTGTGTTCAACCCGATGAAGTCCGCCAGCGAGATCGACCGTGGCTTTGCCCAGGGAAAACAGTTCGAAAAGGCGCTGGGCGAAGAGGGCATGAAAAAGCTCGCCGAGCTGTCGGCGGCGGCCATCGAGTCGAGCCAGACCAATCTGTTCGTCTTCAACCCGCGCGAAAGCTACGTTTCCGATGAATGGATCAAGGCGGATCCGGATTTCTGGAAGCCGAAAGCGGCGGCCGCTCCTGCCGCAGCGAAGAAGTCAGAAGCGAAACCGAGCACTCCGCAATAACGGTTGCTCTGACCACTCAGTCATCAACCAAGAATGACACCGCACATCCGCTAAGAGGGATGTTGCGGTGTACTTTTTTTAGGAAGAGGCGGCCACGCCAACAAAAATCGCCGACACGAATCGCCGATGACGCGAAATCCCTCCCCAAAATCATCCCTAGTTGCCGGGACGAATCCTGGCGAATTTCTGTGAGTCAGGAGAGCTGGCGAGGCCGACGGCGAGCCGCTCCCGCATGAGTTCCGATTGCTCTCGAGTGAACGATAAGCGGCCCATGGAAGCTGCGCCCAATTCCGTCTCGTCCCAGTGTGCCCGCATGATTCCGCTCAACGAGTGGGCATGGAGGCCAAGCAAGAGATGTCCAAGCTCGTGGGCCATCACGTTGCCCACGACAGTGGCGAATCCGATATGCCGCGTCGTGTGCAGTTGCTGGATGCCATCGAGAAATACGTCGCAGTATCGACCACTGCCGTCGGCGGAGAGGAACGCCATCCCAAAGACCTCGTTCGCGGCTTGGGATGCTCGTGCCTGGAGGTGCACGAAGAGCACGTTGCCTGCAAAGGCGATGAGACAGTCGCCCAACGCATACCCCTTCGACCCGGTTCGCGAGATACCGAACGCCTGGGTCGCGGACGAAGCCAAGTATGGATACAACTGGAGCCTGTCTCCGGATGGCACCACGCTCGTCTTCGCGCAAAAGCTGGGTTCACCGAAGGTGCCTACGCTTCGTTTTTTCACGATCGCCGACGGCTCGCAACGGATGATTCTGGTGCCGGGCTGGACGGGAATTGGAAGCTTGGACTGGGCGGCAGACGGCAAGAGCGTGTGGATGTTTACTTACACGGCGACCGATGAGTTCGCGCTGCTGAACGCAAACGTCCAGGGAAAGATCCGGACTATGTTCGAAGAAAAAAGTATGACGCTGGGCTGGGCGATCCCCTCGCCGGACGGTCAACATCTGGCCTTCTGGAAGGCAAGTGGAAATGCCAACGTCTGGATGCTCGAAAATTTTTGAAGGTCGCAGGGCCGGCGAAGCAATGCGCGTCAGGTGTATGCAATGAGAAGAACGCAGCCGGCCTCGGAGTAGAGTGGGGCATGCGAACTGCCGGCGGGCAGGTAGGTGAAATCCCCGGCATATGCGGTAACTCCTTCCGTCGTTATGCTGCCTTCCAGCACCAGACACTGTTCCGCATCCGGGTGATCGTGCGCGGGATACCAGGTCCTTGGCGCCATGCGCACCAGCATAGTTTTTTCCCGATAAAGCTTGCGGATATGGACTCCGGGCACCGGGGATGGGGACCACTCGCTTTCGTCGCCGCGGACCAGGATGCCGGTCAAGGCAGTCTGGCTGCGGGCCTCCTCAGCAATGCGCTTCATAAGGCGCGAGCGTGCCGACAAGGGCGGAGAAACCTCTCCGGCGCTAAAGGCGAGGGCGGCAAGCGCGTCCTGGCAAGCCTGCAACTCAGCGATGCAGAGTGCGCAGCCCGAGGCGATGCGAGCGCGGAAGCGGGCGGCCTCTTCGGGAGACGATGCACCCATTGCATACAGCGCAGCCTGCTCTTCGACCTCATGGGTCTCTTTTGGTTCGGCCATGGACATTAAAGGCGGGTGGCGGGCCGGACCGTCGCGCAACTGGCTCGCGCCACCACAGATGCAGACGCTCATTGTACTCAACGACACAACCAGTGTATCAGTGAGCCTGCGGGAAAGCGGCTACTTGATGGGCTTGGCCGCAGTCACACGGTCGAACTGCATGGTGCGGACGACGCCCTTACCTTCTTCCACAAAGATGATCTGATTGACCTTCAGGTCCTTGAGCGTATCGACCTGACCGCTGGGCCAGCGAACTTCGAGAAGTTCGACCTTATCTGCCTTGCCCAGGCCGAAGTGGACGCGGAGATCATTTTGCGAAATGTAGCTGCCGCCGCTGCGAACTTCGTCGATTTGCGAATGCGGAGTCTTTTCGTCAGGCGGATGCGTCACGCAGCGCAGCCGCGCGCCGATGCCGCTACGGTTGGACCTGGTGCCAATGGCCCTGACCTTGATCCAGTTGTGGGGCAGGCGAGAGTCACAGCGGAGCAACTGGGGGTAGTCGTTGACAGTGTTGACCACGATGTCGATGTCGCCGTCGTTGTCGAAGTCACCAAAGGCGCAGCCCCGGGCGGCTACCGGATTGGAGATACCGGGGCCGGCAGCGAACGATACGTCGTCGAAGTGTCCGTTGCGAAGATTTTTGTAGAGCAGCTTGCGCTGGGGATAGCCAGCTTCGGTCTTGAGCTGCTCCACTTCGGGATAGACGTGGCCATTGCAGATGAGAATGTCGGGCCAGCCGTCGTTGTCCATGTCGAAGAAGCCGCAACCCCACCCGAGAAATTGCGTGTGCGCGCCGAGTCCGCCGGTGAAGGTGGCGTCTTCGAAGTTCCAGTTGCCGCGATTGTGGTAGAGCGAGGGCGTATCACCGGCGAAGTTGGTTTTGACGATGTCAAGATTGCCGTCGAGATCGTAGTCGGCAGCGGAGATACCCATGCCGGCCTGGGGCTTGCCGTCGGCAGAGAGGACGCAGCCAGCTTCCATGCCGACGTCGACAAACTTGCCGTTGTGCTTGTTCTGATAGACGACGCTCGGGGTGGAGTCGTCGGCCACATAGATGTCGGGCCAGCCGTCATTGTCGAAGTCGGCGGTCAGCACGCCGAGGCCAAAAGTGCCGTTGGCATTGAGAATGCCGGAGGCTTCAGAAACGTCACTGAAGGTACCGTCGCCGTTGTTGTGGTAGAGCAGGTTCTTGCCGCCGTTCAGGCCGGGCGGGCCGCAGGCGACCATCACTCCTTTATATAGGCACGGGCCCGACTCGGGGACGGGGGCGGTGGCGAGGTCGAGATCGATGTAGTTGGCGACGAAGAGATCGAGTTTGCCGTCGCGATCGTAGTCGAGAAAGGCGCAGCCGGTGGCCCAGCGCGTGGTTTTGCCCGCGACACCGGCCTTCTCGCTCACGTCGGTGAAGGTGCCGTCGCCGTTGTTATGGTAGAGGACGTTCTTGCCGAAATAAGTGACGAAGAGATCGTCGAAGCCGTCGTTATCGTAGTCGCCGACGCAGACACCCTGTCCCCAGCCGTAATGTACGAGGCCGGCTTTGATGGTGACGTCGGTGAAAGTGCCGTCGCGATTGTTCTTGAAGAGATGGGAAGTGGGCTCGTCGGCGGGGGCGACGTTCTCCAGGCGGCGGCCATTGACCAGGAAGATGTCCAGCCAGCCATCGTTGTCGTAGTCGTAGAAAGCGACACCGCAGCCCGTGGTCTCGAGCAGATATTTATTTTTGTGCTCGCCGCCGAAGATGGTCTTGGCATTCAGACCCGCATCGCGGCCGATATCGACGAAGCTGATGCCGAGGTCGGGCTGGGGTCGGGTGGCATGGGCGGGAGATGGCGCGGGCGATCCTTGCGGCTGGGTCTCTTGGGATCCGCGGTACAGAGCGCGAAGCGGCGAGCGCAACGCGACTCCCTGAAGCGGCAAGACCAGCGCGGAACGGCTGAGGGATCGGAGAAAATCGCGGCGTGAAGAAGACAACAGGAGTTTACCCGTCCGGTTTGGGCCCGTGCTAGAATTCGCCCCTTAGTTTTGTATAGCAGCGCGTTGCGCTTTTGCAAGTTTCGCCAGACACGACGTGCGGGGGCCTGCATTTCGGTTAAGCTAAGTTAGCATGTTGCGAACTGTGTTGCGGACGGATCCTCGCCTTGCAGTTTCTCTTCTCGCGCTTGTTCTCATAGGCACGGTCAGTTTGGTATCGGCAGCCGACCAGCCACGGTCTCTTGAACTCTCCCGTCCCGTTCGTGCCTTCGAATTTCTGCCCGTGGTCGGACAACGTGCCGGATTGTTTGGCAACGAGACGGGGAATTTTGAAGCGTGGGTGTATCCGCTCAAGATCCTGAGAAACTTTCACATCAATTTTCTGACCGAAGGACGCGTCTTGCCGGCGGAAACGCTGGCAAGAACGCTGATTGTGAGGCCGGAATCAGCCACGATCGTGTATTCAGGGAACACTTTTTCTGTGCGCGAGACGATGTTTGTTCCAGTAAATGAGGCAGGCGCGGTTATTACCTTCGACATTGACACCGTGCAGCCGCTGGAGATCGAAGCGGCGTTCGAGCGTGACTTCAAGCCGATGTGGCCGGCAGCGCTGGGAGGGACCTACATCAACTGGGATGCGAACCTCAAAGCGTTCTATCTCGGAGAAGAACAGAAGAAATTTGCCGCATTCGTGGGATCGCCGACAGTCGCAGATTATCGGCTGGAATACGTGACGAACTACTCCGCCTCGGGAGAGAGCTCGCTTCGCCTGGGAGTCACGAACAAGGGGAAAGAGACCAAGGTGATCGTGATCGCCGCTTCGACCCAGGGACAGGCCGAGGCGGAGAAAGCGTACCATCATCTGGTGTCGGATTACGCCAGTCTGTTGCGGCAGTCCGCCGACTACTACAGGAATTATCTGGGTCAGACGGTGAGTGTCGAACTACCGGACAAGCAACTTGAACAAGGCTACGACTGGTCACGCGTGAGCATGCTGCAGGGGCTGGTGGCGAATCCGTATCTAGGTGAGGGTTTGGTGGCGGGATATCGCACGTCGGGCGAATCCGAGCGGCCCGGTTTCGCGTGGTTCTTTGGGCGAGACTCGCTCTGGACGGACCTGGCGCTCACTGCGGAAGGGGATTATGCGACGACGCGCACCGCGCTTAACTTCCTGAGTAAGTATCAGCGCGACGACGGAAAAATCGAGCACGAGATCGCGCAGAGCGCGAGCTTGGTGCCGTGGTTCAAGAACTTTCCTTACGCTTACGCTTCGGCTGACGCCACGCCGCTGTACATCATCGCCATGAACGACTACGCGACCCACAGCGGCGATGTCGCATTCGTCCACGAAAAATGGGAGAGCTTGTGGAAGGCCTATCAGTTCTTGCGGTCGACTTACGATGCCAGTGGTTTTCCGCAGAATTTTGGCATCGGCCATGGCTGGGTGGAGGGCGGTCCGCTATTGCCGGTGAAGGCGGAGCTGTACCAGGTCGGTCTGGGCACACAGGCGTTGCGCAGTTTAGCGAGTCTGGCGCGGCTGGCGAAGAAAGATGATGTCGCGCCGCAGCTCGATCGGGATTTTGAGAAGGCGAAGGCAGCGCTGAATGAGGCGTTCTGGTCGGCGGATAAGAATTTCTACGCCTTTGCCATCGATCAGGAGAGGAAGCGAATAGATACCGCCAGCGTGCTGACGACGGTCCCGATGTGGTTTGAGCTGCTGGACCAGACAAAAGCCGAGGCCACGATCGATCAGCTTGCCGACTATGACCATCAGACCGACTGGGGCATGCGCATCATCTCCTCGAAGGACGCTCGCTACAATCCCGGCGGCTATCATTTTGGCGCGGTCTGGCCGCTGTTCACGGGATGGGCTTCGGTTGGGGAATACCGCTACCACCGGGCGTTGCCGGCGTACGCGAATCTGCGGGCCAACGCGCTGCAGGTTTTTGACGGATCGCTAGGGCATGTGACAGAAGTCCTCTCCGGCGACTACTATCAGCAACTGTCGACGAGTTCGCCGCACCAGATATGGTCGGCGGCCATGGTGGTGAGTCCGCTCCTGCGAGGAATGCTGGGACTTGAGCAGAATGCCGCGGCTCACACGCTGTCTTTCAGTCCGCATGCTCCTGCCGACTGGACCTCATTCGGCGTCCATAACGTGCGCGTGGCCGACTGCGTGCTTTCCCTTGAGTATCAGAAGACGGTGGACGGCATCACGCTGGAAGTGCATCGTGCCGGGACAGGAGCTTGCGAACTGGAATTCTCCCCAGGTCTAAGCCCGCGGGCGGAGGTGCTCGGCGCGGAAGTGAACGGCCGCAAGATCGAGATGAAGGTTGCCGCCAACGGCTATGACCAGCATGTGAATGTGCAGGTGCCTGTGGGGCAGGCTGCGACCACGATTCGCATTCGGACGCGCAATGACTTTGGCGTGAGCCTGGCGTCGTCCATGCCGGCTTTAGGCAGTGCCAGCGAGGGATTGAGGATCAGGGCGGAGAACTGGAGCGCGAATCGCGACCGGTTGGAGCTGGCGGTTTCCGGCCCTCCTGGCAAGGCGTACGACCTCGCCGTCTGGAATGTGGCACAAATCACATCCGTGGATGGCGCCGAGATGGTAAAGAGTGATCATGGGGAAGGCGCACTAAGAGTCAAATTCCCGGCGACGTCCTCATCAAGCTACGGTCATAGCAAAGTCACGATCCATTTCGCTGCAAAAAAGAAGTAGGGGCGGCTTAATAGTCTGGAGGCAGTTATGCGAAGGTCATTTTTCTTTGTGAAGGCGCTCGTGCTCGGGTTGTTCTTTTCTCTCTTCATGCCGGCGGCGATGGCACAGAAACAGGCTGTCGACGCGGAAGGGCACCAGTGGTGGCAGCACGCGGTGTTTTACGAGGTCTACCCGCGCAGCTTCGCCGACAGCAACAACGACGGCATCGGCGACCTGAAGGGCATTGCGTCGAAGATGGACTATCTGAAAAAACTGGGCGTGGACGCGATCTGGATTTCACCCTGCTTTCCTTCGCCGCAAGTGGACTTCGGCTATGACGTCTCGGACTACGAGAACATTGACCCGATGTACGGAACGCTGGCCGATTTTGATCACATGACGGCGGAGGCGAAGCAGCACGGGGTGCGCATCATTTTGGATTTTGTGATCAATCACACCTCTGACCAGCACAAGTGGTTCATCGACTCTCGCTCCTCGCGCACTTCCGCGCATCGCGACTGGTATATATGGCGGAACGGGCAAAAGAATGGCGGGCCTCCCAACAACTGGCAGTCGACGTTCGGGCACTCCGCCTGGGAGTTCGACCCCAAGACAAAGCAGTATTACTACCATTATTTCTATGTCGAACAGCCGGACCTGAACTGGCGCAATCCGGCGGTGGAGAAGGCGATGTTCGATGTGACGCGGTGGTGGTACCAGCGGGGCGTGGCCGGCTTCCGGCTCGATGCCGTCGATACCATGTATGAGGATCCCGACCTGCGCGACAATCTGATTCTTCCCGGCACCAACAAGTATGGCGATCCCAACATGGAGGATAAGTACAACGATAAGCTGCCGGAGGTGCACGACGCTTTACAAGCGCTGCGGAAGGTTGCCGATGAGCACAACGCCGTGCTGATCGGTGAGACCTGGACAAAAAATATCGTCGAGCTGAAGGAGTACTACGGAAATCACGGCAACGAGCTGCAGATGCCTATGGACTTCATGTTCACACGGGTCGACAAGCTAGATCCGGCAGAGTTTCGCAAGCAGATTGCGGGAATCGATGCTTCCGGTGGATGGCCGGTTTTCGTAATCAGCAACCATGACATTCCTCGATCCTATGATCGTTATGGCGACGGCCAGCACAATGACGAAATCGCGAAGTTGATGGCTGGACTTTACCTGACGCTCCGAGGCACGCCGATCATGTATTACGGCGAAGAAATCGGCATGAAGACGACCGAGCCGACGCGCAAGGAAGATGTGAAGGACCCGATCGGCAAAACCGGCTGGCCGAAAGAAAAGGGCCGTGACGGCGAGCGCACGCCGATGCAGTGGAACAACAGCGCGAACGGTGGGTTTACCTCAGGCACGCCGTGGCTGCCCGTGCCGGACACCTACAAAACGCATAATGTCGCGGACGAGCAGAAAGATCCGAACTCGATCTGGAACTTCTACCAGCGCGTGCTCGCGCTGCGGCATACGAACAACGCACTGCTCGATGGCGACTACGTGGCGCTGAACGAAAGCGATCCCAACGTAATCTCCTATCTGCGGCGGTACAAGAACGAAGCGGTGCTGGTGGTCATTAATATGTCGGCCGGCGAGCAGAAGGTGAGCTTCGATCTGAAGCCGCAGGGGTTCAGTGCGAGGAAAGCGGCCACGCTCATCACGACCGAAAGCCGACCGCCCAAGGAAGCGGATTTGACGGGCCTGACGCTGCAGCCGTTCGGGGTGTATGTCGGGTCGGTGGGGAAGTAGACGATCAATTCGGGCATACGACACGGCTGCGTTCTAACGCGGTTGCGCTTCCGGGCCTGTCTCTTCCACATCTTTGAATTGCGTCGGCGGGTGATCGGAGTGCGCGTCCGGCACGGGCAAGTCATTCGCCGAGCTCAGGCGTACCGCGATCTCCGTATCGGTCACTCCCGCAGTCGTGGTGTAGATGGCCTCGGCAAATTCCGAGCCGGATTTCGCCTGGGCCACGGCCACAATCGGGAAGACCTTGCCGCCGGAATACGCCGCGGATCCATAGTCGCCCACCATCAGGCCAGAAAAGGTATTGGGCAAGGAACTCAGCGACATCGCCCCAGCGAGCGTGGTTGGCCCCGACCAGGTTGTGCCGCCATCGCTCGACAAAATGACTCCCGCACTGAGTCGACAGGTGGCCACGGTGCAGTCGGTCGTGGGGTAGAAGTAGTACGTCAGGGCGAGATGAGCTCTGCTGCCGCTGGTTGCGGGATCGATCGCCAGACCGGCGATGAAATGATCCACCGTGCTGGTGGCCGCGTCAATCGGGACGCGCGCCGGCATGCTCCACGTCCCGCCATCCGAGGAAGTGCTGATCACCATGTCATTCGACGTGCAAGCGGTGCGGAAGCGGCAATCCTGCCACGCCACATACACCGTGCCGGCGCCATCGGTCGCAGCCGCAGGCAATGCGGCGGTGCGCATGCCGCCTGCGACCAAATGATCGGTAATAAAAGAGATCTCGACTGCAGCCTGCCAGCTCGCGCCGCCATCACTGGTACGAAACGAAACCATCTTCGTGCTGGTTCCATCCACGATCGGCACAATGACCGTGCCATTCGGCTGTACCACGGGCTGACCTCCCACGCCGGTCGCAAGGTCCGCCGTGTTCAGCGGCGAGGACCAGGTTATGCCGCCGTCGGTGGAGGTGCTTAGCCAGATCAGACTTTGCGACAGGGGATCGTCCCACTCCAGGTAACAGTGGCCGAAGAATGGACTGGCAGGCGTGTTGTCGCATGCGATCCAGGGTTTGTCCGCACCCGGAGTGGCGCTCACGATTACGGGATTTCCCCAGTGGATTCCGTTGGAAGAGCGATTCACCCCAACCGTTGTCAGCGGGCCGATGGGAAGAGTGGCGATCATCCAGACGCCGTGCGAGCGGTCATAAGCAACAGCCGCGTCGCTGGCCGCGCTATAAGTGCCGCCTTGAAAGATGGTGATGCCAGGAAGAAGACCGCTGCTCCAAGTTGCGCCTCCGTCCAACGACGTGGCAAATCCAACGTCAGAACCGCCACCGCCGAAGATGCGGCCCACCTGAAATGCGGTCACGATGGTGGAAGCGAACGAGAACGCGCTGGGTTCGACCTCCGTGGCGTGCTGGCTCTGGGAGTTCGTGTAGGGATCGCTGCTCAACTTCGTCAAGCCGGGGATACCGGATGAAGGAGGCGGTGCGGAGCCTGGAGCGGGGGTTGTGCTGGACGATCCGCCGCCGCAACTCGCAAGAAAAATCGCGAATACGATCAGCCCCCCACTTAGGAGAACCTGTTTCCCCGCACACACAGAAAGACAGATCATATCCACAATTCAAGAATCGAAGCCTGACGCGCGATGCATTCCCACCGCGACGCCAGAACCGTCACTTGCTGATCCACGTTTCCTGACTCGCCACGCACTGCCACCTGCCGTTCAGGCTCACCCAGGTATCGGTAAAACGGCCGTGATGGCTGAACGGTTTACCGGAGTCCGTGCCCCGGGTGCGGTATTCACTGGTGACGATCGCGGTCGAGCCGTACATGAATACCTTAGGATTTTCGTTGGAGATCTGCTCGGGATTGAAAGTCTTGTCTTTGATTCCCGCAATGTACTGGCGCTTGTTGGTCAGGGCA
>Ga0335079_10006434_pt1 | contig 13435 bp, 12 predicted proteins | sample Lox_Sample_33_FD_206719 | JGI IMG/M metagenome (GOLD analysis project Ga0335079, IMG submission 206719) | Soil microbial communities from Loxahatchee National Wildlife Refuge, Florida, United States - Lox_Sample_3.3 | ecosystem: Environmental > Terrestrial > Soil > Wetlands | place: USA... | reverse complement strand
GCACGTGCTAATATTTCGCCTTTCTGAAAGGTTGTTAACTCATGTCTTTCGGACATGATGCGTTGTTACTTTTTGTTTACGTTTGTGAACGCGGTTTGATGGGCGGAGAGTTATGTCAGCGAACTTTAGGTATGCCATTGAACTGTCCATAATTCCAGGATGAAATGAAATCCCCTACTACTGCAAAAAAGCCCGGGTTTCCAAACTATACGTGGGACATTCGGGCCTGTAACTTTTTCAGGTACGCTATTGCGATCTCCACTCTGAGGGCGCGACAGACGACACTATTGTCTCCTCCTCCACCTGGTTCTACCGTCCGTTCCGGAGGGGGTACCGCACTCCACAACTCTTCCAGCGCCTTGTTGAGTCTTGCGCGCGAGCGCATTGCGCTGTCATTATGCATCTGGCGTCGGAGCTTGACAGCAGAGTGCCCAGTTGGCCGTTTGCTGTTGGGATAGTTTGCAGCGGCCTGGGCCTTGGTTGGCCGTCCCGGCCCCCGACGACGGGGGCCGGGCGATACTTTTTGGGGAGTGATGGATTGCTTCGAAGGGGGCGGCTTGGCCTCCGGAATGATATCGGTGATTTCAGGTGGAATAGATGTGATTGGGTGACGAAAAGGGTTTGTCAAGGCCGCAAGGTTGAGCCCGCTTAATGATGCAATCTGATGCCCACTTAGTTGCGGCAGGTATGACGACGGACTCCTTGCCATTTGGTCTCCCCCCAAAGGCCCAGTTGAGAAGAACGGAGACCCTGTTCCAGAGCTTTCGCCTCTGTTCACAGGGGATAACGAGGTCAACGGTTCATCGTCAGCAACGACGCATCTCGGTACGGATTGAGAGGTGCGATAATCGATAAAGAAATTTTCCTTCATCGTCAGCCCCACCAAGAACTTGACATTACCACGGGTTCACATGGTCCCTCCAAATAACAATAGCCGAGCCAATTGAACAGTGGCAATTCATAGGTTATGCTACCAAGACGACCGACGCGAGGACAAAAGTCAGTGTCCGACATTCTCAAAATCGAAGTAACTAGTTGATTAGAGTACGGGTATAAACATCAGGCTTGAAACCTGTTTATAATAGAATAACTTATCGCCAAGTGTAGCCTCCGTCCAGTCTCGATTTGAATCGTCACGTGCCGATCTTTAAATGGTGACGATTTTCACATGACGATTTGAAACGAGACTGGACAGAGGCTACGCCAAGTGGCGTGCCACAATATTTCCACCAATCAAGATTGAGAGTCGGCACAGTTGGGGATTGTTATGGGGTTATTAAACCTTGTAACTCTACGCATTGTGGTGCTCAGCCCCAATACACTTCCATCACATTTCCCAAACCAGTAACTCGAAAATGATCACGCGGAATTTCTGTCCACAATAATACACACCAGTTGCTCATCCACATCCTTTTGCCAAAAACCGGCAAACTCCATAAACAGTTTTCGGCTTCCGTTCTTTCCGACTTATGTGTTAAATTTGTAGTTTCGGCGTGGCGGGGAGAAGTCAAAAGTATTTCTTTCGTAATCATTGAATTGTAGGGGTACGCCACGGCGTGGGGTAGTCGAAAATATTTTATTAATCATGCATATCTCTCGGTCGCGCCGCTAGCTATCTGCAGTGTTCCGAAGTCTGGGCGCTGATGTTTTTCTCGGAAAACCCATAAAATGTCAGCAAGGGGGCCATGACCGAAATATGGGCCAATCGAGAGACGACAAGCATGGAAGGTTAGTGCGTTAATGCAGCCGCTGATAACGGAAGGGGACGAAATTGGTCGCCTTCGGGAACAACGAAATGATGGTATATTGCATCGGAAATTTAATCCAGGGAAGGGTACTATTTAATAATGCTGCCTTTCAAAGCCGATGTGAATTGGTTTTACAATGACTCTTCGATGCGAGACTGAAAAATGGTTACCGGAAGCAAGTTAAAACTTAATCATACTATATGTTATGCCGATCATCATAGGTCAATGTCATCCCTCCGAATAACAGGTGGTTATGCGACTCAACTTCCCGATGCGCTCCATGCATCTGGCGGCAAATTATTTAGCTTTCCCTCGCATGGTCGCTTTACATAAATATATATATATCCCGATACAGCAACCCTTCGCGGACCTCATATTATCCGTGCAAAGCTCCGAGAACGATTGCTGGAGGATGTGCTAAACCGGCTGGTTAAGGGCTGGTACACAGGATTCTGAGAGCGATAGACCGGTGGTATTTACCATTAGAAATACTAGTGTCAATAGTGAACATACGTGGGGATATTCACTCATCGAGAGGAGGTGTCGAGACGACGCTTTAAATTTGGACGGAGACTTTTGGCAGGTGGCTTTATATCGGAAATTCAGAACCCTTAAAGATGGATTCCTCCATACCCTAATTGTATCGTTGCGGAAAATTCATCGAGGCATGGATCAGATCCTTCTCCTCCTTACGCAGATTCCTATGATGCCGGTGCGCTTTGCAGACAGGATATGATTGGCCTTTCAGATACAGTGGGTCTTGATTAGATAAGAACGCAGCTGGTAATTGTGTGGGGCTGTGGTTGGAGGCTGTGCTCAGTATCCGGGCGCCGGTTAATCTCTCTCTCTCTCGGCTATTACTGCAGGTTTTGTTGCAGAAATGCGTAAAAGTGTTGCGCCGCCAAGTAAGGAATATGGTCTTCCCGGGATCTGAGCGGAAGCCGTCGATAGAATTCGAGTTGCTTCTGGTCAAAAACCGCGACCCATGTTCGATTGTGGTTGGCTTTTTGTCTTATTACTCCGTTGCCATAATGTTGGAACTGCAGTTTTTGAGCCCACGCGTGAAAAATCCTGTGCATCCAAACGGAGCCTTAGTTAGGGTTGCATGTTCGGGCGAATTGCAAATCGACGGGAGCTAATTTTTAAACCTTGGGGAAACTTGCGAATCTGAGCAAAAATCTTCGATTTTTGTCTTCAAATGTCCGATTTTTGAGGGCTTTCCCGAGGATGGAAAAACGACCTTGCATAGCCTATGCAGGACGCACAGCCACAACGAATGATCTTCTGTACACTATAAATAAACCTTTGTTGGCCCAACAATTGCCACCGTCCTGCGTTTCTCAATGTCACGGGTGGATTCGCCGCGATACGCTATAAACATTGAGACGGAATCCAAAATGTTTTTTATTTATATCCCTTACACACCTTTTGTCAAACAGTCCAAGCCCTCCTTGTCGATATTTTTGTCGAGGGTATACAAGTTACTCTCAATCTCCTGTGTCAAGGATGACCCAAGTTGACGCTGGGGATTAGTACACGATGATTTCCAACCCGGTTTCGAGCTGTGCCGCACAGAAACCAATGGGATGTATTTGAATGTTTAAGACCTACATACCCAAAATTGGATGAAACGTATGCTTCTTCCACCTCGTTGTTGTTGATATGACTCCTCCTTGAACCGTCGGCAATTCCATTCTCATCGGCGACGTCTTACCCAAATGAACCCCTTTTCATGGAACGATCCTTCTCAGTCGATTGCTCCTGCTAAAATACGCAACATATCTCACACATACATAACTCAACATCGCTTCCGGGGATCCATTCCATAAATCCAATTTTGTTCCCAGATCCTTCCGCAATATCTTTAACTGCCAAAGGAAATTATGATACCACAAATTCCATCTTGCCGAGCCACCGTGAATGCCATATTCCACGATTTGCCGCACGATCGTAATCACGCCGACAGAACACTGGCGTGCGAGTCGGATTTTTTCCTTGCTTTCACCTTTTTTATACCTGGTCAATCCATCTATCGAAACGACGATCAATCCAAACGCCAAGCACGCCGATCTCGACTCGATGTCGAACTCTACAAAATCGGCCGTCGGTTCATGTTAAGAACGGGAAAGGAAAGAGGGGGTGAGGGGGGGGGCACCTTGACAGCGATACAGTTTGGCTTTTACGTTGCCACGATTTTCGTATGTCATTGGAACAACGTCCCTTTCATTGAGTATTCTGGCGACGGCTCGCTCGACCCCCGAGCTCCGTAATACAAGAGACGGACTCGAGTTCACTAGGACGTTGAGATGGACTGAATTACCGAATCCTACTTGGACAACATAGTCATCGCCCCTCTTGCCTTTGGCTATCATTGGGACACCCCGAAAATTCCCGAGCATACAAAAACCATTGCTAATTCGACAGGCAGAATGATCAGTGGCGGTTGGGGGGGAGGCCTGAACGCCGGAGGGTCGCGTTCCTGGACGCCATCAAACTCCGACGGTGGTGTGACAGCTTTCGACGAGCAATTCAAGTCTTCTGGAGGTGATACAATCGACAAGAGATGCATTCCCAGGAGGCTTCGCCATCAATGGATGCTGGGCGGAGAAGCCACGCTCAAAGAAATTGGCAGGAATTTACGCCTTGCCGCTATCCAGAATAGGCAAGTGATACCGTCGGAAACGGAAAGACATCTCGTTCGGATCTAAGAATCTCTCTCGACGCCTCTATTTAAGGATGGGTAATCGCAGGTCCCAGTGAGTTTTGATGTCCCTGCCTTGAGATGGACCGTATTGAGTTTTTCCCCATCTTCCGCGGAGTGGAAGGTAACATGACGAACCCCGTTGGAAAAAGTCTTGTTCTGCAAGATTCTACAAGTTTACGCCTTGCCGATGTGGCAAAACATTTGCGTCGAACGTGGTTATCGTCCGTATAAGGTAGGCTTTGTCAAGTACATGTTCAACAAAGTCGACGATATTTGCGGAGCGCGTTCTACTTCGGCTTCGATAACGCGGTCGACAACGCCGGACTGTCCAGCTGAAAAGGCGGACTTGGCATTATAAATTTGGTTATTATTTTTAGCACTAGAGTCTCTGCATTTTGTCCCCGCAAAACCGTCGATTGGCACTCGAAACTGCATCGTTCTGATCGAGGGATGGCATTTTTTGCTGCGATGCCCCATCCAATCATTGCGTCATAGGTCCTCTACTCACGGCCCTGAAAATACAATCGGCCCTCCTTTGACTTCAGACTCAGGTTCGTTTCCCAGAACCTGTCCCTTCGTTCAGTAGAATTCTTCTCGGACATTACCGACTCGATTAATTTGATGCTTTCGGCAATGCCATCAATCGATCGGATTGCGATCCGCCCGAACAGCGACATCCCTTCACTCGCAATGCGAAAAACGAGCGGCTTCATGTATTTGTGTCGAGAGTCCACATTTTGGGCGATATATTGCAGAGAGGCTTGTAAACGGGCGAGTTGAAGTTCTAGGACTACAGCGGATTGCAGAAAGACTTGAACTCGATAAAATCTGTGAGGATATCATGGACGATTGCCTCGATCGGAACCCGACCGGTAGAGGAGCCGGGCGCGATAATATGACGGCCATCATAATCGCCCTCCCGAATGGAAAAAGCGAAGATGAATGGCGCAACGTGATTGCCGGTCGAGCTGCGAAAGAAAACGCAACAGCAGCATCCGACACAGCAGGTATTTCACCCAAACTGTTGTGTACTTGAATCTATATTCCGTATACTCACTTTGCGGTAGCGAAAACCCAAGCTGAAGCCTCCAATTTCCCTGATCCAAAAAGTCACCATTTTAAACCCTCATTTTTGGCGGATTCGAGACTGGATACGGACCATATGTTTGAGCAACAGCTACGTCGGGCTGCAGAAGCCGGATTCTTAGGAGTCGAGATAACATTTCGCGATCTGTGTTCTTATGCAAACCGAAGCATCCCAGGATTCAAGGGCGAGCAGGATATTCCCTCTCTCCTCACGACGGCGGAAGAAATACGTGGATTATGCGAGAAAGCCAAGGTCCAAATTGCCTGTTTGCATGCGCCTACTGATATTAACGTCACACGGAGCGTGTCGGAAAGGAGTGAAAAAATGGCGGAAGTGGAACGCTTGCTTTTGGTTATGAAAGGACTAGGGACCGCGACGCTGCTTGTAGAAAGCTTCGATGACCCGCACTCCCTTGCACGCGACTTGGCCTATCTTTGTCAATTGACGTTGGAGAATTCGCCTCGATCTCAAATCGCATACAAACCGAAAAAGTCCCTAGGAGGCGGCATTGATAATTGGAAAAAGGGTTGGGAAGTCATCGACTCGATCAAGTGGCCCAATATAGGCCTTGTCGTTGATATTCTCCAAGTCACAAAAGGCGAACAGGGAGATTTGAGATTCCCAGCTAGCTTGAACGAGGGTCATGACGAGCCTGAATCAGACCCAAGGTTCGAAACTGAGGTCGACGAGTTGATTCAAATCATTCCTGCGGAGAAAATATATCGTATTCAAATCCCGGCTCCCATCGAGATGGTACAACCCGTCAGCGAAGAAAGTGAGCCGCCGGTAAAGAAGCGTAGATTGAGGGACGATGGACAGACCGTTCTCGCCTCTCCGCTCGGAAGTGATCTAGTCAAACTGGTGCTTCGGAAGTTCGGAGAGGGAGAGTTTCGTGGTTGGGTCAAAATGGAGATCAGTCCGACGGAGGACGATAGCTATGCTGTAGGCAACGATGCCGTGAAGCGCAAGAGGGCATAGAATGAGCTGCATTGAGTGACCGCTATCAAATATTGAATATTTAATGTTATACTCGATGTTGACCGTTGGTAATCTTTTATCCTACTTGGCGTGACCGCAGGGCGCAAGCCTGCGATTAAAAATCATATCTCCATACCTGCAGATTCCTTTGGAGTACGTGAATCCAATCCCGCATAGTCGTGAGTCAAAAAATGTCAGTGTTGGTGCAAATGGACCAGTGGCAATGAATCCTGAACGTTTAACGGTAAAAGAAATACTGGATGTTTCTAATAACACACTATAAAATGATATATGTCCGACAACGCGCCGCCATCAGTCTTCCAGCATAAGCGTGGACGATAAGGCATCAACTCCGTTTGAATATGGCGGGATCAGCTAGACTCGAAATCACGCTCTGAACAAGCTTGCCGTCCCACCATAAATCATAAGATACATGCATAACTACCTCTTTTCCAGGCTCCAGCGAATCGATGTCCCATCTGCATATGTCACCCGGATTATTTCCCTCGGGGAATTTGGCCTTGTCGTCGGCCCCGAGGTTCTCAAGTCTGACCTTGTCTCTGTCCAACTTGGAGACCATGGGGAAAGCTTGCTGTGCGATTATCGGCCCAACAACTCGCGTGGATACGTTTGTTGCTTTATACACATACGTACACCTTTTGCCGACCCATGAAGTTCCAAGTAGAGATTGCCACCCGGAGGTTTCAATTTTGCGTATCTCTGGGACCCGAACAATTCCAATTGTTTTGTCCACCCTATTGGATCAGCAAATTCTTGAAACGGAACAACCCAAAATCGATTTGTACGCGTGCTCCTGGATTTGTATAGTTGAGATCTTTGAAGGCCATATTCGCAAAGTGATTCCCGTCTTTCTTCAAGGTGATTCGACCTTCGAGGAGAAACATGTCTTTTGGTGTGGTCATCCGAACCTTGAAAATCAGTATTGGTTTCGATGGCTAGTAACCTGCAGGTATGTTTTGTATGCATGAGGATGCAATCTGCGTACAACTTCTACTTCCTCCATATTGACTGTGCAGATTTTCACCCGTTGCGATTTCCCGGGCTGGATGCAAAAAGGGCCGATCGGTATCGGCCGTCTAATGTCCACGTCCTCGGCTTTCGGGGTCGTCTCCGAACAATCGCTAGATTCGATAGCATCCATCGTGCTACCCTCCGGTTTTCTATAAAAAGGGCCGCTTTGCTCAGGCTCCTCTGCAAAGCAGGTTCTATGATCTGCGGAGTGCAAGTAACGGGGGGGTGGTTTGGGAATTCGCCGTTCGACCCGGACCCTCGATTCGGCGAACGTTACAATGGACCCTTTTTGCGCACGAATTTCAACTCGCGAGGAAGTTTCCAACGCTATAAAGCAGTCGTGACTAACTTCGTTTCGCTCGGTGGTCGACGCGTCGATATCGTGCTCAATCTGCCACGAAACTGAATCAAGTGCTATGGTTAGACATGGACAATGGAAGTCATACCCATCTTGAAGGAGATCTCCGTGTCGACAGGCTTCGAAAATTGAAGTTTGAGCAAAGTTGTCTCTGGCTGGTTAGACTTACTCACAGAATCACATACTCCGTGTTTCTTTCTTCAAATCCGCTTCTTCGTTCCGAAGTTTGGTCAATTCGGTAGTAAGGCGGCTTCCCTCACTCCGCAGGCGTAGAAAAATTTTCTCAAAGCTCTCGAAATTCTCAGGGTTCGCGTTCTTAAGCGTGAGATCTAGACGTTCTTGGAGCAATTGATTATCGGCGATTTCTTTTTCCAGTTCGGCCTTTTTGCTCTGGATCTTCTCTAGCTTGCTCCCTGTTTCGACGTTAGATTCCAAGCTGAAGCCATCGAATATTGCATTTTTGTTCGGGCAGTCAAAACTGTCCGTCAGTTGCCTGTACGCTCAATGGATTTTACTCAAACACTGTCCCAGGCGGTAATTTCGCAAGGGTGGCATCAACCCTTCCGGCCGGAGGATTCCTGAACTTGACGACAACGAGGCCAATTACCGAACTTGACGGTTGGAAGATGATGTCATTGAAAGAGTCACAGTCATCGATGGTGAGTGGTTTCGCGACGTCCTCGAAGTTCTGGTCACCTAATGTCACCGAAGAATCGATGTCTGTCATAATGTTCTGGTTACGAGACAAGACGAAGAAAGAGTAAGGGGATTGGGGTGATGGGTGTTTATAATCTATGGGGCTGAGAAAAGCGATCGGCGGCAAAGGGGGGCTGTGCTTTGGCACGGGCCTACTCACAAAGGGAGCCCCAATCACGCGATGATCTGATTGACACACCGCCGATAATAGTAGTCGGTTGGAAGGTATGTGTAGAATGGTTTGAGGGTCGAAATCAAAATGAGACACTCGAACTTCTAGAACTACCATCTCACACCGAGCCACAACTTCCCGGCCCACTGTAAAAGAACTTCAAGCCACGAAATGGATATAACGACTTGCCTCTCCTGGAATCGGGCGACTTGTCGCTACCAACGCCTGCGTCGCCCATCTGACCAAGCGCATCGATCGTTGAATGAAACGAGGGGCATGTGCACCCGTCCCGTCGCCTCCCCACAAGTCCGTAATGATATCCCATGATTTCGATGGATTTTTTGATGTGGCACTCTCGGAACTCAAGACAGCAAACCTCGTTGTAGTCTCCACCCTGGGAGCAGAGTATATAATGTTCGGTACGAGCGTGGACACGTTCGTTGAGGATCCGTGCGGCATGAGTCATGCCCCGTATTGGACCGGGAATTCGTACGCATGCTGCTGAAGCCGCCTTGGCCGTGTATGTCTCTCGTTCTCTCATTAGCTCGGGGTGAGTAGGCTTGGCAGTCAACAGACTAGAATTCTGGAAGGTATCAAACTACATAGAGGGATTGAACGATGTATGGATAGCGAAATACAAATTATTGAGCTACAAAAGGGAACCTTTCCGTCGCCGCCTCACCTCATCTTCCTCCTCTGTATCCGGCATGCAATACACTAAAGCGGCGCCCTACCCACACGCTCCCTGATTAAATCAAGAGCGGGTATAACGTACTTGCCCAAACCGCCAGATAGCTGCGATTCTCCCACATACTGTTTAGGCCCCAAGTTCTTGCTGTCCCACTCCGCTAGATGGCTGTTGAAAATCTTGCCCAAAAACAATGCGCTGAGGCCTTTCTGCAGCACATCTCCTGCCACGACATTTGTAACGTCGTAAACATCCTTGTCGCCCTGGGTCGCATTATCGAGATCATTGTGCGCAGTCAGGGAACTGTCCTTTGCCTTCTTGGTGACAACCACAGCCTGAATCGCAAATTCGGCCGCCCCGCCACTTATCGACTTCAATTGTTCCTTGAGCGCTCGAGTCTCACTGGGCTGCAGCTCAGATGCCGTGATGATGATGCAAGTTGTCGGCGTTGACTGTTTCGCGGTGTACAGCCGTTTTTGCCTTGCAATCTCGTTTCGTATGGTGAATGCAAGGCTGTTGAGAAGCTTGGGTTGCTCCCTCACCCTCTTCAAAGCCTCCTTGTAATGATCCATGAATTCCTGGCAACTTGTCTCGGCGAAGCTCCATCCCGACCAATAGGCTATCATGCGCTCCCGAAGATAGTCCAAAAGATGCACGTGCTTGTCGCCTGAAGTATTGTCCGTTGCTTCCTCCCCATCCATCCATCTCCTGACGCTTGAGACGAGGCGGGCGATGGAGCGGTTTTCCATTTTGTCGTCCGCTTCCCGCACGAATTTCAACGCTGGATACCACTTTTTGGACAGGAAGAGATTGTCGAGGAAATTCGCCTCGTCCAACATTGCCGGTGATAGATTATCGTCGTCTTTGTTTCTCTGGCTCGTGAAGAACAAGTTTGCGTCGGAGTCGAATGCTCGGCAAATTTGGATGATCACCGCGGCTATCAACTGGATGGCGTCCATGATCTCCTTATCGAGGCGGCAGTTGTCGTCGACGTACAAGGAGATGTGTCGAGTCGGCACGCCGTTAAGCCAATGGCTTGCGTAGGCTGACGCGATAGCCTGGAGTATGCTGGCACCGAAAGAACTGTCGGTGTATGCAGGCGGAGAGGCGTCCGTTTTGTCTGGACATGCACAGATTTCGATCGTTGTCCGTAATTCGGGCAATGGAGGCGGATTCGGATCGAAGTCGCTGGGGCCATCTTTTTTCATGGATGCACCCGTGGCGTTTCCACCGGCGGTCGTTGAAGCGCTGGATTTTCCAGCGCGCTTTCGAGTAAACCAGCCCATGGTGAACAGACTTGGGTCAAATCGTCAGAGGGAGGAAAAACCGGGCCTATTTATAATTGATCGTAGGTGCGGGGCTGTGCAGTAGTCGCTATTGGCGGTATATAGACACTACATGAATCACGACCTTGGGTCGATGAGATCGGATCTAGTAAATAGGGATTGATTAATTCGTGGTTGACAAGGTCCCTGGAAAATACTAGAAAACAATACAGTATGTTGGCGAATTTGCAACTGTAAATTAGCCTCGATGTAAGCAGATAAATTTTTAATTGAAGTCTGTTAACGCAATCAGTCCAGCTCACGCCGCGGATTATGGAACACCTGTTCCCTTCTACGGAATTCAGCATAAAGATTTTATACAGATTGTTTTTACACTCCAATCACGGCCCACTCAAAACAACCCGGCTTCTCCCTCCCAATTCCTCCGTTACTCCAATTTATGCCTCGCCCCAAAGCTTCAGTTGGAACGGTTTTTCGTTCTTTCGTCTCTGTCCCAAAGATAATATCCCGACCGTTTCTGAAAAGGATGGAATTTGGCCTTCTGCAACTTTGAAAGAGAGTCGGGATTGCATTCACAACGATTTCGTCCCGACCTGCTTCTCCTGCCTTTTGAACCGGTTCCCTACATTTCCAGTCGATCAATGCTCTATTCGACTAAACGTTCGGCCCTCCGAGACATATCCACATTTTCAAGACAACTGTACTCTCTAATTGCTCACCACCACCGGCCTCAATGGCTTTCCATCACAATGCCATTTTTTCATTTGTTCAGGAGACAAATTCGGGCATTTATACCCAAGCGATTTGTCGCCGGATTTTTTGCTACAGTAAGTTTTGAGCCGCACTCCTCGGTTGAGCCTACTTGAATTAGGCGTTTGAATCGACGGGGACAACGAGATTTATTGCGAGATCGAAGGTTTTATGGAAGCCGTATTCCTGCTTTGGGAGGATGAGTGAGAATGAGGTTATCAAACGAGATCCGGTATTGTATCCCCTGTGTGTCGACTTTAAAAGGCCTTTTGGAACTTACGACACATCATGTCATCCAATCCTGGCCATGAAGTAAGTTCTTCCACATTGGTATCCACCCAGCCCACCCTTTCGTAGAATTTTCTCGCTAGTACATTTTCAGAAAACACCCATAGAATTGGAGAGTCGTAGCCTTGCGCTACTGACCATTGCTGCCCACAATACAAAAGATAACCCCCTATTCCACACCGCATGAATTTTGGGTGAACGAAGAGAGAGTGAACTTTCCCGGTGCAATCTTCATCAGAATATCCCATATCGATAACCCCTAGTATTTCATCGTCCGAGTCGTCGATGGCAACGAGAACTTCACGCTTGCCATCTTTACGTTGGAGAGTGTGTTCAAAATAATCGAGCTGATTACCCTGAGCATAACGGCGCTCGATGAAGGCAGCAGAAAAAAACTTCGAATATGCACAAATAGATGAGTCTGAATGGATAGAAGCCAACGCCCACGCATCGGTGGGTAGAGCTGAACGGACATAAATGTTTTTGGGCATCCTCGTTATAAGTAACCGTATATATTGAGTAGTCATACCGCGGAGCTCCGTCATAAGTGGATGCAAACTTGCAATTTCCCTGGACTGTGGTCTCCTTTAAGACCAAAGATGAAGACTGGTTATAATTTGGCGAGGATTCAGATACTCTGTCGTCTGAAAGGAAGTTGTAGAGCGTTGGCTACAAAGCGAGAAAAGAGAAGAAACCTATAATATGTCAGATTCGATCCTGGTTTGTGAAGATTGTGAGCATCAGCGTTATAGTATGAAAGCAAGCGGATATTGAATGCCGTGAGGTAAGATGAGATATTATGATGCCTCTCATTGATCAAGTCTGCAGACCGTGTTCCGATACGGATGGCCGCATTGTTTGCGTTGGCTAGATATGAGGCAGCGACTTGTTGCATCCGATAGACGGGGGTAATAGAGACGGACCGATCTTACCTGGATTCCTTGAACTCGATCTCGCAAGGTGACAATATCACCTCAAAAGATACATATGACACCGTCGATCATAAAAAACAATCCAATGATTGTGGCATCGTAGGAATTTTAACGCCTCCCAAAAAAGCAAGCGTCAATCCAAGGGTTAAGGAAGATCAGGCACTGTGGAGGCGCAATTGTGCTCCCCCGAAGGGAGCCGGGGGAATTATTGTTTTTTGAATGATCTCGAGACGAGGTTGAGATCTGCGCCGCAAACTTCAGATTTATATATATGTCTTGCAGACGATGCTATCCTGAATCATATTTCCTAGCGTTATTTACTGCAATTTATTCGATGCGACTCTCACTGCCGTACCGATGTTTGGCGATTTTGGCAATAGTTCGCCCTGCATTCGGGCACTCTTGGGTATAGTCTCGGAATTTCGGTTCATTAGTTAGATTGACTGCATTTCGAACGGCCGTAGCACCGGATTCATCCGAGGGTATCAGGGGCATATCGATGCCTCCGAGACTTACTTGATCCTAAATAATGTATTCGCATCCCTCAGCGAACTAATTCCTAGCCAAAAATGGCGTCTCTATGCCGAAGCAACCAACAGGACCCCAGATCTTACTCCACACGGTATAGGGGGTATATGATCCGGCATAAGGGCAAGGAAAATGACAGAGGCAGTTATGTCTTTACGTTCTGATGGGGAAAACGTGCTGACGGGAGG
>Ga0335079_10006433_pt1 | contig 13438 bp, 11 predicted proteins | sample Lox_Sample_33_FD_206719 | JGI IMG/M metagenome (GOLD analysis project Ga0335079, IMG submission 206719) | Soil microbial communities from Loxahatchee National Wildlife Refuge, Florida, United States - Lox_Sample_3.3 | ecosystem: Environmental > Terrestrial > Soil > Wetlands | place: USA... | reverse complement strand
CGTACAACACCAGACCCACAAGTTGCGGGAAGACGCGGATGAAATTCCGCATGCGGGAAAGTCGGACCAAAACGGGGATATTGTGCCGAACGAGGACGCAACGGAGGCGTGTCCAATCCGATAAAAGCTGGCGTTGAAATTGCACGAGCGCGAGGAGATGTTCAGATGCTTTCATGGAAGATCCGCCGGCCTGTTATCCGTTTTGATTTTGGGAGCGGGTCCCTCAGCGATAGCGCAGCCGCCGGACCGGGGGCTTCAGTTGGAGGGACTGTCTTTTTCCGGGACGTATTTATCCCAGGGCGTACCGCGCGGCATCACTACGTTTAACGATGTGTTTCTCGGATCGGGAATTTCGGTGCTGAGCGCGGCCTCTGTCAAATTCACGAGGATCGGAACTAAGTCCTTTCTGCTGGTGCGAGCTTTGCCGACATATGGAGTGTTAGGGGACGGAAAGGCTCGAACTTGGGACCACGCGTTCTCCTTGGCGTACAGCCGCATCCTGGGAAGCAAGTGGACGATGAATTGGTCTGCAGCGGCGCAGGTCATGAACTTCGATGAAGCCCTGTTCGCGCAATCCAACCTGGCGCAGATCGCCTCTAACCCAATCGATTTTGAGAACCTCACCGGGGGCATTTTCAACGGGAAGTCGTCAGATCCCGAGTTGAACAGCATCGCTCAGGGCGCCTTTCATCCAGACCGGGGGCTTCAGAGTTTTCTGCTGGGCCGGCGAACCGGGACGGCCGACCTGGGCGGGACGCTGACCTATGCCTATTCGCCGCGCTTCTTGTTGAGCGCCGTCGCGGGAAGCTCACTGACCCGACATCTGAAGGAGTCGTCCGACCCTGCCGGTGTCTTTTACCCGAAGCTCAATTCGATGTCTGTAGGGATGAACGCAACTTATTCACTCTCTCCGCGGACTCAGGTAGGCGCGTCGGCGAACGTGACGCGCAGCGAGCTGGGTCTGCAGACACTCAAGACCAATGCGGTCTCGGCCTTCATCAACCGGACGATGAGCCGGCGATGGTTTGTGCAGGCGTCGTTAGGGCTCGGCTCCGATACCTACGGGCATGAACGTCATCTGAATAATCGATATTCCGTTGGCCTGGGTTTCAAAAGTTTCAGCCATACTGCTTTGGTTGCTTTCGATCGCGGTTTCGATGACCCGTATGACCTCGCGAATGCGGCCCTTAAACATGCGAGGACTCTCAATGGATCCTGGCATTATGCTCGCCCGGGCAGTTCATGGTGGGCCACTACGAGCGCTACGCAACTGATCGCTATCTATCGAGACGTCCCCGGGACAGATTCCTGGGACATCTCACAAGCCGTGGGAAGGCGGATCAGCCGAAATTATTCGGTGGTGGTGCAGTATACGGCCGGTCGAGTTGGCGCCAAGCGATACATTCAGGACGGCCGCCAGTACCAGTTGGAGCAAACCGGCGTTCGCGCATCGTTTATCTGGTCGCCGGAAAAACACGCGCCCGTCGAATGAGAATGTCACTGGTGTAAGTGATCATGGCGAATGCTGCTGCTTTAGGTCCACATCCGGTTGCCGTAGACGCCCGCCCAAATACCGGGCGTCTGAAAATCCTCAGCTTGAGTACGGAATACCCGAATGCGGTAGAGCCGGGCAAGGGACTCTTTGTCCAGGCGCGGCTGCGGGCAATTGCCGAACGGGCGGATCTTACCGTGATTGCGCCGGTGGCGGCGTTGGACTATGCCAATCCGGACGGGCGCCTTCTCGCCAGCTTCGCGATTCCGAAAACGCGGAGCGACGGAGGCGCCAGAGTCTTCCATCCGCGATGGTATTATCCTCCGTTTGGCGGCTGGTTAAACGCATTCTTCCTGTATCTTCGCCTGCTTTGGCCGATAGCCCGGCTTCGTTCCAGTGGCAAGGTCGACTTGATCGATGCTCATTTCGCTCACCCTGAGGGGATTGCGGCGGCGCTGCTGGGAGCGACTTTCGATATTCCGTTCATGATCACGATGCGGGGCTGCGAATTGCGCTACCCGCATCAGCGGCTGAAGAGGTTTTGGATGGGATGGGCAATCCGGAGGGCGCACCGCGTGATTACGGTGTCGGAGGGGTTACGAGCTTTGGCCATTGAACTTGGGGCGAATCCAGCCGCAGTCAAGACCGTGGCCAATGGCATTAATGAGAACACGTTCTTTCGGCGTGATCGGGTGGCATGTCGCCGCGCCCACCAAATCCCCGAGGACGCGCTCATGATACTCTCCGCCGGGGACCTCGCGCGAATCAAAGGGCACCATCGCGTGATGGAGACAGTGCGGACCCTGGTGGACAGCGGGTTGCCGGTTCTTCTGCTGATTGCCGGCGGTATTGGACGTTCCGGCCGATACGCCGCGGACCTACTCGCGCGTGTCGCAGAACTCGGATTGGGCGACCGCGTGAGGTTCATTGGCATGGCGCCGCAGAACACACTCGCGGAACTGATGTCCGCCGCCGACGTATTTTGCCTGGCGAGTTCCAGTGAAGGATGGCCAAATGTAGTGCACGAAGCCCTCGCCTGCGGAACGCCGGTGGTCGCGACAGACGTAGGCGCTGTGCGGCAGATGCTCCCTTCGCCGCAACTCGGAACCATTGTACCGGCAGGTAACGGTTTCGCACTGGCAGCGGCATTGCGCGCGGTGTTGACGCGCGCGTGGGATCATTCGCTGATATCGAATTGGGGGCGGTCGCGCTCGTGGGATCAGGTCGCCAAAGAGGTATTGGAAGAGGCTGCACAGGCGGCCGCCCGTATATGAGCGCTGCAGGGGTAATCATCAATGCGGACGATTTGGGCATCAGCGAAGCAGTCAATGCGGCTATTTTCGATCTGATGGACCGCGGCCGAATCACTTCCGCTAGCGTGATGGCGAATGGGCCGGCACTGCGGCAGGCGGCAGCACGCGTCAAACACTTTCCGCAGTGTTCGTTCGGCGCGCATCTCAACCTCACCCAATTCGAGCCCGTGACTATGGGGCAGGGTGCGGCTCTTCTGAGGGGCTCAGACGGGAGCATGTCACGCGGCCTGGGAGGAGAACGGTGGGGACCGAAGTTGCTTGCCGCTTTCTATCGCGAGTTGTGCGCTCAAGTCGAGCTGCTAGGCTCGGCGGGAATTGAAATCAGCCATTTCGATTCTCACCACCACGTCCATACGCAACCCCAACTTCTGCCGGTCATCAAAGCGTTGCAAAGACGATACCGGATCCGGAAGGTTCGGATCTCGAAAAACATCTACTCTCCCAAGCAACCGGTGAGCCCCGCGTTGGCGCGTAAGAAGGTGGCTTACAACTGGGCACTACGGAACTTCTATGCAACACGCACGACCGCGGGCTTCACGGAACTGCTCACCTATCAAGCCGAGTTGGATCGCGGAGGACAGCATTGCCCGAGCGTCGAACTGATGGTTCATCCGGGTGCGCCCTACGCCGAGGAAGAGGCCGGCCTTCTACAATCGGACTGGCTGCATTCATCGGGTCTTTACGCAGGTCTAATCAGCTACCATGAACTATAAAGAATTCGCGCGAAACTGGGATCTTGATCTGCTCTTACGAACGTATCTGTTTATTCCCAGGAAGATGTTGCGTGACACCGTCCGCGAATTCGGCGGGCAGCTTGGGGGCAACCTGCTGGACGTCGGCTGCGGAGTTCAGCAATACAGAAGGTTCGTCGATTGCCGGCAGTATTGTGGCATCGAATGGAGCATGGCGAAGCGTCCGCCGGTAGTGGCGGACGTCACCCGGATACCGTTTCGCGATCGTGCGTTCGATTCGGCGCTGTGTACCGAGGTGCTCGAGCACCTGCCGGATCCCGCGCGCTGTTTGGATGAGATCCATCGCGTGGTGAAGCCCGGCGGTTCGGTACTCTTTACCGTGCCAATGACCATGTACACGCATTCGGAACCGTACGATTTCTATCGATACACACAATACGGACTCCGCTATTTGCTGGAGAAGCACGGGTTCAAGATCAGAGAAATGCGGAGGCTAGGCGGCGTCGTCAGCGTCATGGCGTCTCACGGGATCAGTCTTGGTTGCGACGCGGTCGCCGACCGCCTGGACAAGACCGTGCTCAAACACATTCGTAAACTCGCGTTGCTGCCGTTCTCGGTCGGGGCATCTGCCTTCTTTTACGGGCTGAGCCGGTTGCTGGACCGGTTCGACGGCCAGGATGCAATCGGCTGGGCGGCGATGTGCGTCCGTAACTAGTGATCCACTAGAACTGAAAATAGATAAATTGGTTATCCCGATCGTCGAAGATCAGGAACAGAAGTAATCCGAACGCATACATCGCCGGCCGAAGCAGGAAAAGGTTGGGCGGTGCGACCACACGCTTCTCGATCGAGCGCAGCCACGATGCCAGCATCGGCTCCAAAGCCGCGAACAGCGTCACAAGGGTCGTCACGAGGTAGAAATTGATCGAATAGGACGGGCGCAGCCCGTGCGGAATGGCCAGGCTCGAAAGCATAACCAAGGATTGATGCAGAGTCGCGGCGCGGAACGGAACCCACGCCGCCATTACCGCCAATACTGTACCGAGGCGCAGGGCCAGGGAACAGATGCGTGAGGTGTGGCATGCGGGAAAGCTTGTGCCCATTCGTTCCCAAATCCGAAAAAGCACCAGGTATACACCGTGCAGAACACCCCAAAGCACAAAGCCCCAACCCGCTCCGTGCCACAGGCCCATCAGCGCCATCGTTCCCACCAGACTGAAGCTTAAGGCGACCGGACTACGCTGGAACCTGGCGGAGACCGGAAAGAACAGATAGTCCCGAATCCATCGCGAAAGCGTCATGTGCCAGCGCGACCAGAACTCCACGGGGTTCGCGGCGTGATACGGGAATTTGAAGTTCTCCGGCAGCGTAATACCGATCAGGCAGGCCGAGCCGATCGCCATGTTCGAGTACGCCGCGAAGTCGAAGTAGATTTGCAGCCCGAACGCAAAAGCGAAGAACCAGTTATCGACCGTGGTATTGGCGCCGGCCGCCCGGGGCAGAAAGCCCATATCGACCCACGGAGCAAGATTGTTCGCGATCACATTCTTTTGAACCAGTCCCCAAATCAACCGGTCGAGGCCCTGAATCAGCATATTGATCTCAAACTGTTTCTTGAATCCGAGTTGCGGAACCAGCTCCCGTACCCGGACAATCGGTCCCGCGAGCAAATGCGGCCAGAAGGTGACAAAGAGGCACAGGTCCTGGAAGCTTAGGTTTTTCGCGCGACCCTGCCGAGCGTCGATCAGGTAGCTAATCGCCTCAAATGAGTAGAAGGATATTCCGAGCGGAAGCCCAACCGCAAAAATAGTCCGCGCCGGCGACTGCCCAAATGCTTGCAGGATCGCGCTGATGTTGTCGACGAGAAACTGCCAATACTTGAAAAATACGAGTATCGACAAAACGACAATCGTGCCTGCGCACATCACCGTGCGCGCATGCCGCGGGCGTGCCGCCATTTTGCGCGCGCAAATGAATATCCCGGCGCAAATCAAGAACGGCAACGCCGCGTACGTCCATGTCCACGACGCGTAGAAGGCGATGCTCAATGCCAGCACGTACCAACGCCGCAGCACGATTGGCAGCAGCCAGAATACGGCGACCGCGGCCAACAACAGGATCAGATAGGCATACGAATTAAACACCACTCCTACTCTTCCTTCAGAACCTTTCGGATGAAAGGAGCCACTGCGGTAGCAACCGCGGCTTGCGCTCTGCGTCCCATATGCAACGGGTCGGGACCGTTCAGTTGCCGGCCCCATAATTCATCGGCGACGGAGGACTCCAGATCGGCCACGGGAAGACGATATCGTTCGGACACGGCGCGGATGAAGCCGTCAAATCGCCATTTATCCTCGGGAGAGCGATACAAAGAAACCGACGGATTCACGGGAGCGGTGAAGATCGCCAGGCGGACACCAGCACGGCGGCAGGACTCTGCGATGTCTTCCACCGCCGCCTGGCTACGAGTGAGCTGCGGTCCCTGGATGGAGCGAGCGGTGCTCGGTTTGATTCGAAGCAGGTAGGTTCGCGCCCGATACAGCATCTCTTCAAAAGAATCTTTCGCCCGATGCCCCCTCTCAAATACCGCCACCGCTGCGAGTTCCTGGCGAGTGAAATTCTCGAATCGCGAACCGAAGCTATACTGTTGCGCCGGCTTGGTTGATTCCGGCCGAGCGTCGCGCTCTTCGTACTTTGCAATGGCGGAAGCGAAGTCGTCAGCGTACGGTCTGCCGGAGAGGGCGAGTTGTTTCGCCTGTTGACGGAAGCTGCCGTCGTCGAGGAGTTCGAGCAGAGAGTCGCGGATACCACCGTTCCAAAACGTCTGGTAATTCATCTGGAGCACGATCAGCGATGGACGCAGATCGGGATGGCCGAGAAGGTAGTCAATCTCGCATAACGCTTCGCTATAGCTGAGGCCGGGAGCTGCGAGACGGTACGTCAGAACGCCCTCTGATTCGAGCCGAGCCATCACGAGGTCCGGGTACGTGTGCTCCAACGCGGTTTGGGGGAACTCACCCGGCGCGAGACTCAACGAAAACATTTGGGAGTTACCGATCAGCACGACGCGGCGCTTTCCCGGTTGAGACCGCCAGAATTCGGCAGCGTACTGGAACGTTATCACCGGGTGTTCGCCGTGATAGATGTCCTGGATACGGGGATCGCGGGCGATGTTCGCGACTTGCGTCCATTTCGGCGCAGCGCCGAACGCTGCGTCGAGAACCGAATTAATACCGGCGAACGGATCGATCCAGAGCAGGGCGGCCGTCAGCAAAAGAGTATTCGTCAGTACTCCAGCCGTGATGGCGAACGCTTTCATTGGGAGATCGCAGCCCGCTCCACGGTATCGACGATCCATTCGATGGTTTCGAAATCGTCGGGCTGAAGATTTGCCGCCGCGATCGATACGCCCAGCTTTTGCTCCAAGGCGCCGATCAGCTTGAGAATCGAAAGTGAATCGATGCTGCCGGAGGAGATGAGGGGCTCGTCGTCCGCTACTTCGGCGCCAACCATGGAGCACACTACTTCGCGGGCGGCCAGCCGGATTACGTTTCGGTCATGCATGGCTCTGGATGTATCCATTCGAGAGAATGCCTCGTAGCAGATTTGCTTTTTCTTGCAGAAATCGATCGCGAGTCTCGCGGCGCGAGATTTTTCCAGCCGTGCTTTTGACGATCCATCGCTCCGGCACCGCAAAGACATAGCGCGGGGCGATGCCGATCGTGGAATGGATGAGCATCTTGATATCGCGCTGCATCAGCTGCGCACGTTCCCAACGATATTCGCCCCGCAGTTCGGCGATCACGGTGAGAGCTTCGGTGCCCAGCTCCATGTCTTCCACGCCGAACGCCGCCACGCGCCCTGGATAAATTCCCTCGATTCCGTTCACTACCGATTCCACATCTTCCGGAAAAACATTTTGTCCGCCCACAATCACGACGTCTTTGAGGCGGCCTATGACGTAAAGATCGCCGGCCGCGCGGAAACCGTAGTCACCGGTGGAGTACCAACCGTCCGCGGAAAGCGAATTCTTCACGAATCCGCCTTTGCCCCAGTAGCCCGAAAACAACGACTCCGTCCGGATCGCGATTTCGCCCGGTCGTTCGTCCGCAAGCTCTTCGTCTCCCGACATGATTCGAAGCTCGACGCCCGCCAAAGGCTTGCCGCTCGATACGCATACCGCATCGAGCACGTCGAAGGCCAGGGGTGAACCGGGAAGCGGCCGCGGCAACCGCAGTTCGCTCCTCGCATGGACCCGCGGTGCTTCCCCCGGTGTCGTCTGTGTCACGGCGAAGACGTTTTCCGCCATCGCGTAGCTCGCTTGCAAGGTTTCCTTGCTGACTCCCCATTCGGAAAACGCCCGGGCGAAATTATCCATCGACATTTGCCGAACGGGCTCCGAGCAACTGATCCACGCGCGCACGTGCTCCAGCGAATAAGTTCCCCTCATTCGGGGTTTTTGCGCCGTCAGATAGGAGAAAGCGAAATTGGGCAACCAGCAGAAGGTCGCGCGGTATCTCTCCACGTGCTCGAACAGCGACTCCGGGTTCAGCAGCCAGTCGGCGGCGCTGAAGTGAAGCGATGCGGCGCCGGCCAGCAGAGGGAACCAGAGGCATCCCACCAGGCCCATGTCGTGATACAACGGCAACCACGAAACCACTCTGTCGTTCTCTGTGAATGCCAGACTCTCCCGCAATCGGCCTAGTTGTGCCATTAGCATCGCTGCCGTAACGAGGACGGCCTTTTGCGCTCCGGTAGTTCCCCCTGAAAACTGGAGAAACAAGCTGCCTTCGGGCGCGGCTGGCGAGGCGGCGCGGTTCTCCGCGGCTGGTGACGCTTCGATCTCCGTGCGACTTGCGAACGCTCTTTCAAACGAGGCAGCATTCTGAATCGGGCAGGCCGTCACTCGATAGCTGAGCGCCGGTTCCACGTTTTCCGCCAGCCGGGGAAGTGTGATCAATTGGCTGGCGGGCAGGTTGTGCAATTGGTGCAGCAGGTTTCGCTGATACTTGGCGGGATCCACGCGGTTAGTCGGCCAGGGCAGAATGGCCGGTATGCGACCATCGAGAATCAACCCCAAATGGAGTAGGAACAGTTCGACGGAATGAGGCAGTAGCAACATCACCACGCCACCCTGAGGCGCGTTTTGATATCGTCGAGCCAGTTCCACGGAGCGCTGTAGGATTTCTGCTCCCGTGAGGGCGACAATCTCCCCTGCGATCACGATTCGCAACAATGTCCGGTTACGGTGTTGTTCCAAGTATTCGCGCAGATAGCTTCGGAAGACATCAGACGTCATTTGTCATTTCCTTAATAAGGAACGGATACTCGATTGCTTTATGTCAGCGGAGCAGGAAGTTGCTCCGCCTGTCCGGAGGAATAGTTCCCCAGCGGGCGTCAGCAATCCCCGGGAAGCGGCCACAATGCGCAACTCAGATTTTCCCGTCATCTATTTCGGAAACGATTGGTCGGCCGAAAACCGGACCAGCAGTCACCATGTTGCCGAACGCCTTGCCGCTCGCATGCCGTTGCTTTATGTCGACTCACCTGGACTCCGCGCACCAACTACCAGCCGCCGCGACATGCGGAAACTTTTTCGAAAGCTGATAGAGGCATTTCGCGTGCCACAGCGAATCGGCCCGCGTATGTGGCACATCAGCACTCCGCAGATACCGTTTCGAAGATTGCCCCTTGTTAATCACTTGAATCGGATGCTAGGAGGTTTCCTTGTGAAGAGGGCCGTCGGGCGGTTGGGGTTTCAGAAGCTGATCTCCTGGTTCGTGGTGCCCCATCCTGGGGCGTTAGCCGGTTCGTTTGGAGAGCAACTGATCGTTTACTACTGTATCGACGATTATGCAGCCCTTCCCGGTGTCGATTCCGCTGAGGTGTCTCGCATGGACGACGACCTAACCCGGCGCGCGCACCAGGTCTTTGTCGCTTCTCCGACGCTCCTCGAGTCCAAGATGCGCCTCAACCCGCGGACGCACCATGCGCCACACGGAGTGGATGTCGAGGTGTTCGCGAAAGCCTCCGATCCAGAGTACCCAATGGCTGCGGAGGCGAGAAGCCTCCCGCGTCCAGTCATCGGATTCTTTGGGCTCATCGAAGCCTGGATCGATCTCGATCTCATCGCTTACCTCGCTAAGTCTCGCCCGCAATGGACTTTTCTGTTGATCGGCCGCCTCGCCGTGGACGGCGCCGCCTTGAAGAATCTGCCCAACGTGATCTTCACCGGCCCGAAACCGTACCGGAGTCTCGCCCAATGGGCGCGTGCATTTGATGTAGCTATCATTCCGTACCGACGTACGAGGCAAGTTATCAATTCGAACCCGTTGAAGCTGCGCGAGTACCTGGCCACCGGCAAGCCGGTGGTGGGCGTACCGATCCCCGAAACTCTCCGATTTGGCGACTGTGTGCGCCTGGCCGATAGCCCCAAGAAATTTCTGGCGGCAATCGAGGATGCGCTGGCTTCCGATTCTCCGGGGGACGTGCAACGGCGCATGGCTGCCGTCGCCAGCATGAGTTGGGATGCGCGTGTCGAAGAAGTTCTAGCCGTTATAAAAGATCGACTCGAGACCGAGACCAAAGATGAAGAAAGTATCACCTATCAAAAAACTGAGAGCCGGGATCATCGGCGCGGGTTACGTGAGCACGTACCATATCCGAGCAGTGCAAAGCCTCGATTTCGCTGATGTGGCAGCCGTAGCGGACGTGAATCTTGCGCGCGCACGGGAGGTTGCCGGGCGGTTCCATATTCCTGTCGCTTGCGGCTCCCTCGAAGAAATGCGCGCCGCTTCGCCGGATGTTATTCACGTTCTCACACCGCCCGATCTCCATTGCGATATCGCCGTGCAGGCGTTGGAAATGGGTTGCCACGTCATGGTCGAGAAGCCGATGGCGAATACGGTCGCCGAATGTGATCGTATGGTCGCCGCCGCTCGCCGCAACGGCCGCACTCTCACGGTCAATCATTCCGCGCGGATGGACCCGATTGTTCTCGAGGCGTTGGAGCGCGTCCGCGCAGGCGAGGTGGGCAAGTTGCTGGCTGTTGATTTCCAGCGGAGTTCGGAATACCCGCCGTATAGCGGCGGCCCCTTGCCGCCTCCGTATCGAAACGGCGGCTATCCGTTCCAAGACCTCGGTGTGCACGGGCTTTATTTGCTAGAGGCCTTTCTCGGTCCGATCCGCGCGGCGGATGTTCGCTACGCATCCACCGGCAGCGACCTAAAGCTTCTATACGACGAGTGGCGGGCGACGGTCGATTGCGAACACGGAACGGGTCACATGTTTCTTTCGTGGAACGAACGACCGATGCAGAATCTATTAATTCTGCATGGAACCCGCGGCGTGATGCAGGTGGATTGCTTTCTGCAAAGCTGCACGGTTCGCAGAGCGTATCCAGCGCCGAAGCCCGTGCAGGTCATCCTGGGCGCGGTGGGCACCTCGGTTGCCTCGCTCGCCGCGGTGGCGCGAAACACACTCCGGTTCGCGACGGGCAAACTGGTTCCTTCTCCCGGCATTCATCGAGGGGTGTGCGAATTTTACAAATCTGTCGCGGCCGGCGTGCCGCCGCCGGTCAGCGCGGAGGAAGGCCGCCGCATCGTCAAGGTGTTGCAGCCAGCCGCCGAAAAAGCGGATGCCGATCGGCAGCAATTTTTCGCGACGTCGCGCACTCGCGGCGCGGCACCCGTTCTCGTCACTGGCGCTAGCGGTTTCCTGGGCTGCGCGTTGATCAACCGGCTGCGAGAATCCGGCGAGACCATCCGCGTTCTGGTTCGGAGACCGATGCCGGGCTGGAACAACGACCCGGGCCTCCAGATTGTTTACGGCGACTTGGGTGATCCTTCCGCTGTCGATCGCGCAGTCGAAGGTGTAACAACGATTTATCACGTGGGCGCCGCGATGAAGGGGGGAATCGCTGATTTTCAAAGTGCGACAGTTGTGGGTACTCAAAACGTGGTGGACGCCGCATTCAAGTACGCGATAGGGCGGTTGGTTCACGTCAGTTCGATTACGGTACTGGATTACGCCGGTCACCGCGGCAAAGCAATGACGGAAGCATCTCCGGTCGAACCTCATCCGGAATGGAGAGGGCCGTACACGGAGAGCAAGTTACGGGCGGAGCGGATCGTGCTGGGCGCCATCCGCGAGGGTCTTCCGGCGACGATTGTCCGGCCAGGGCAGATTTTCGGGCCGGGCGCCGAGATGGTCGCGCCTTACGGCACAATCGCCTTTGCAGGACGATGGGTGGTCGTCGGTTCGGGCAACATCCCTCTGCCGCTCGTGTATATCGACGACGTCGTGGACGCCCTGCTGCTCGCCGCTCGACGCCACGGCGTTTGCGGTGAGATGTTCCAACTCGTCGATGAAGAAAGGATTACGCAGCGTCAGTACATCGATGAACTCCGCAGGCATTTCGCAGAGAAGATTCGAGTAATGTATGTTCCGCGGCCGGTTTTCTACACCGCGGGCATCGCGATCGGCGCTCTGGGCAAGCTTTTGGGACGCCCGGTACCTTTGACGCGCTATCGGGTCGCCTCTATTCGCGGAATCGATACCTTTGACTGCACCGCCGCTCGCGAGCGACTGGGCTGGGCACCTCGCATCGGCGTGACGCGCGGAATGAAATTGATGTGCAGTCCGCCGCCGGTATCCGCCAGTCTCCCTGTGGCCGTTTGAGTTCGAAGTTGAGGCCGTCATTCTTTCGTCCCATGGCAGAAATCTCGGTTCAGAAGCTGCATTGGCACCAGTGGTCCGAACTGGCCCCTACTTGGGAGCGTATCCACAGCACGTGTCCCGATGCGTCCTTCTTTCTTTCTCGGGAATGGGTCGACTGCTGGCTTGCGACGTTTGGCGAAGATCTGAAACCCGACCTGCTTACCTTCGTAAGGGCGGGCCACGTAGTTGGCTGCTGTCTTCTAGTGTGGCGCACGGAGCGGGTGCGAGGAATTCCGCTGCGTCGCGTCTATCTCAACTGCGCCGGAGAAAACGATGCGGATTCCACGTGCATTGAGTACAACTCGGTCCTGAGCCTTCCTGACTGCGCCGATCAGGTGGTGGAAGCGCTCGGAATATTCTTACGGAATCGCCGTTGGGATGAGCTGCTGCTGGAAGGAGTGGTTGAGCACTCTCCGTTCTGCACCGTGGCGAATTCACTAGGCTTCAGCGAGATCTCCATCCGGCCATCGCATTATGTCGAGTTTTCCCGGATTCGAGCTAATGGCGCCGGGTTCGATTCTGCTCTTTCGTCCAACACCCGCCGGCAGATCAGGCGCAGCCAGTGGCTGTATGAGCAGCAGAGGGGCCCGAGCAGTTTCCGAATCGCGCGGACAGCCAAGGAAGCCTCAGAGATCTTCGCGCGGCTGGTCGATCTTCACCAACTCGCCTGGAAGGATCGCGGTCAACCAGGCGCATTCGCATCTGCGCATTTTACGAGCTTTCACCGGAAGCTGATCCAGGCGGGGCTTGCGCAGGAAAGGATCATATTGCTGGAAATGCGGGCCGGCTCCGAAACGATTGGAGCATTATATGGCTTTCTCTATCGCGGGAAGGTGTATTTCTACCAATCGGGTTTCCGTTATACGGCAGACGCACGGCTGAAACCCGGTTTACTGACACACTACCTTGCGATTCGCCACTGTCTTGAACAGCCGGCGCTCAACGAATACGATTTCCTTGCCGGCGATTCACAATACAAGCGATCACTTGCGACGGCCAGCCGGCCGTTGCGGTGGATCGTGGTTCGGCGCTCAACGCTACCGACTCTCCTGTTTCGCGGCACGCGTTGGGCGGCGCGCCTTAGCCGCTCGCATTCGGCTGGAACCGGTATGTTAAGAGACGTTAACGGTGATCCGCATGGGTGACCATGGCTACAAGCGACTCGCCGACACCGTGCTTCTTCATCTTGTACAGCAGCGCTTTGTAGCCGATCTTCAGCCGGG
>Ga0335079_10006430_pt1 | contig 13440 bp, 10 predicted proteins | sample Lox_Sample_33_FD_206719 | JGI IMG/M metagenome (GOLD analysis project Ga0335079, IMG submission 206719) | Soil microbial communities from Loxahatchee National Wildlife Refuge, Florida, United States - Lox_Sample_3.3 | ecosystem: Environmental > Terrestrial > Soil > Wetlands | place: USA... | reverse complement strand
TGGGACTGGGCTCCTTCTTCCGCCTCGGGCGCAGCGAGGACCCCGCGTTCATCATCAAGACGATGGTCGTACAGGCGGCCTGGCCAGGCGCGACCTTGGACGAGACGCTCCAGCAGGTTACCGAGCGGCTCGAGCGAACGCTTCAGGAAACGCCGAACCTCGATTTTCTGCGCAGTTACACGAAGCCCGGCAAGACGACCATCTTCGTCAATCTCAAAGGAGAGACCACCGGCGCGCAGGTTCCCGACATCTGGTACCACGTCCGCAAGAGCATCGGCGACATGCGCCATACGCTTCCTGCCGGCGTGGTCGGCCCGGGTTTTAACGACGAATTCGGCGATACTTTCGGGATCATCTACGGCGTCACCGCTGACGGGTTCACGCAGCGCGAGCTCCGCGACCGGGTCGAAGACATCCGCTCGCGGCTGCTGCAGGTGCCCGATGTGTCCAAAATCGAGATCCTCGGCGCTCAGGACGAGAAGATCTTCGTCCAATTTTCGATACAGCAGCTGGCGGGTCTCGGCATCGACCGGGGGGCCCTGGTCGCCGCGCTCGCGGCGCAGAACATCGTCAGTCCGTCCGGGACCATCCAAACGGGCAACGAGACGCTTACCCTCCGCGTAACCGGCGCTTTCCAATCCGAGCAGGACATCCTGAATGTGAATTTCGTCGCGAATGGCCGTCTGATCCGCCTGCGCGACATCGCCGAGGTCTATCGCTCCTATGCGGATCCGCCGCAACCGATGTTCCGCGTGAACGGCCGGTCCGCCATCGGTCTCGCCATCGCCATGCGGGAAGGCGGCGATATCCTGGCCCTTGGCCGGAACGTCGAGCACACCATGCGCGAGATCCGGACCGATCTGCCCATCGGCATCGAGCCGATCCTGGTGGCCGATCAGCCCTACGTCGTCGACCACGCCATCCACGACTTCACGACCTCGCTTTGGCAGGCGATCGCCATCATCATGGCCGTGAGCTTCGTCAGTCTCGGCCTTCGCGCGGGCGCGGTCATCGCGCTCTCGATCCCGCTGACGCTCGCGATCGTGCTGCCGGTGATGGAATTGACCTCGATCGACCTGCAGCGGATCTCGCTCGGAGCGCTGATCATCGCCCTTGGCCTCCTGGTCGATGACGCGATGACGACGGTCGACGTCATGACCTCGCGCCTCGCGGAGGGAGACAGCAAGGAGGAGGCGGCGACCTTTGCCTACAAGACATTGGCGCTGCCGATGCTGACCGGCTCGTTCGTCACGGCGGCCGGGTTCGTGCCAATTGGCTTTGCCAGGAGCTCTGCGGGTGAATACACCTTCTCGATCTTCGCCGTCGTCAGTTATGCGTTGGTGTTTTCCTGGGTCGTGGCGGTCGTCTTTGCGCCTTTGCTCGGCGTGGCGATTCTCGCCAAGCCGAAAGCAAAGCCGTCCGGCAAGCCCAGCTTCATCCTTCGTCATTTTCGTGGATTTGTGGTCGGCGCGCTGCGGGCGCGGTGGATCACGATCGGCGCAACCCTCGCATGCTTCGTCGCGGCGCTTTTGGCCGCCCCGCACGTGCCGCGTCAGTTCTTTCCGCCGTCGGACCGTCCGGATCTTCTGGTGGATGTCACGTTGCCGCAAAACGCCTCGATTTATGCCAGCGAGGAGGCAGCCGAGCGCGTCGACGGCCTCCTCAGAGGTGATCCGGACGTCGAACGGTGGAGCACCTATGTCGGTCGCGGTGCGATCCGCTTCTATCTGCCGCTCGACGTTGCCTTGCCGAATGATTTCTTCACTCAGGCCGTCGTTGTCGCAAAGGATGTGCCGGCCCGCGAGCGCGTGCACAAGAAGCTCGAGGCGGCTCTCGCGGAAAAGCTCCCGAGCGCGGTGGTCCGGGTATCGCCGCTCGGGCTCGGACCGCCCGTCGGGTGGCCCATCCAATATCGCGTCAGCGGCGAGGACATCAACGAGATTCGGGATATCGCGATGCGGCTCGCGCAGGTCGTGGCGACCGATCCCGGCTCCCGGCACGTCAATTTCGATTGGATGGAACCGGCGCGAATGGTGCGCATCCGCATCGACCAGGATCAGGCGCGGCTCCTCGGATTGAGCTCCGCGGCAATTGCCTCGGTGATGAATACAGTCGTCACCGGCGCGCCCGTGACGCAGGTTCGAGACGGCATCTACCTGGTCGACGTTCTGACACGGGCGACCGACGAGCAGCGTCTGTCGCTTGCGACGTTGCGCACGCTGCAGATTCCGCTCGCGAACGGACGTACCGTTCCGCTGAGCCAGGTCGCGAGCTTCGATTTCGGGCAAGAATACCCGCTTGTCTGGCGCCGCGACCGCGTTCCAACGCTGACCGTGCAAGCCGACGTCGCCCCTGGCGTGCTGCCCGAGGCCGTGGTCGGCGCGCTCGCTCCGGCGGTCGCAAAGCTGAGCGCGACCCTGCCGCCATCCTATCGGATCGCGGTCGGAGGCACGGTGGAGGAAAGCGCGAAATCCCAGGCGTCCGTTGTTGCCGTCGTGCCGCTGATGCTGTTCCTGATGATCACTTTCCTGATGATCCAATTGCAGAGTTTCAATCGCCTCTTCCTGGTGCTGAGCGTCGTCCCCATGGGCCTCATCGGCGTCGTTGCCGCCCTCCTCATCTTCAACAAGCCGCTCGGTTTCGTGGCCATTCTGGGCATTCTGGCGCTGCTTGGAATGATCGCCCGCAACGCCGTCATCCTCATCGAGCAGATCGATTTCGAGCTGGCGCAGGGCCGCGAGGCATGGGATGCGGTCATCGAAGCGACCTTGTCGCGCTTCCGCCCGATCATGCTGACGGCGGTATCCACGGTTCTTGGATTGATCCCGATTGCGGTGACGATCTTCTGGGGCCCGATGGCTTACGCCATCATGGGCGGCCTGCTGGTGGCGACGGTGCTCACGCTGATTTTCCTCCCCGCTCTCTACGTCGCTTGGTTCCGTATCAAGGAACCCGTCGTTCGCGGCGACGTGCTTGCGGCGGCCCACGGCAGCTAACGCTCGTGCCCCAACAGGACCGCGGGCGACCAGGCTCGAACCAGAGAGGTGTCGGATGGCTGAGCAACCCCAAAAAGTGATCAAGCTGGCCTTGCAGGGCGGCGGCTCCCATGGCGCCTTCACCTGGGGCGTCCTTGACCGGCTGCTGGAGGACAAGCGACTTCGCATCGGGGGCGTCAGCGGCACCAGCGCCGGTGCAATGAACGCGGTGGCCCTCGCTGACGGGATGGCGCGGGGTGGCCCGGCGCAGGCTCGGGAGTGCCTGGAGCGGTTCTGGGCGGCCGTCAGCGCTGCGGCCCAGTACAGCCCGATCCGCCGATCGCCGATCGACCTTTTCATGGGCAACTGGAGTCTCGATGCGTCGCCGGCGTATATCATGATGGACATTCTCTCGCGCGTGTGTTCCCCGTACGAGCTCAATCCCTGGGATTTGAACCCGCTGCGCGACGTGGTGGCGACGTGCATCGACTTCGACCGCGTCAACGACCGGAGCGGCGTCAAGCTCTTTCTGACCGCGACCAATGTGCGGACCGGCCGGCCGAAGGTCTTCCGGCAACCCGGCATCACCCTCGACTGCGTCATGGCCTCCGCGTGCCTGCCTTTCCTCTTCAAAGCGGTCGAGATCGACGGAGAGTCCTATTGGGACGGCGGTTACATGGGAAATCCGGCGCTCTTCCCGCTCGTCGACGAATGCGAGGTAGGGGATCTGGTCCTGATCCAAATCAATCCGTTCCATCGGCCAGATGTCCCGCGAACCGCCAGAGACATTCAGAACCGACTGAACGAGATCACCTTCAACGCCGCCCTGCTGAAGGAACTGCGCTCGCTCGCCTTCCTCTGGGAGGTCATTCACCATGAGAAGCTCGAGCGTGAGCGGTATCGCGACACCCGTGTCCATGCCATTTACGACGAAGGGACGATGCTTGGGCTCGGCGTCTCCAGCAAACTGAATGCCGAGTGGGCCTTCCTCACCTATCTCCGAGATCAAGGCAGAAAGGCCGCCGACAGCTGGTTATCGCTGCACTACCACGACCTCGGCGTCCGCAATTCGCTCGACCTTTCCTGGATCTTCGACGAGAGCGTGAAGCCCGCTCATCTTCCGGAAGACGCCGATCGAGACTACCGGCTCACGGCGGTCGCTCGATGACGGGCGAACCAAACACGAAGCGCAACTGGCAAAAATTCTTTCTGCGCGTTGCTCGCGGCATGTCGCAAAAGAATCTTACGTTGATCGCTGCGGGTGCAGCGTTCAATGCGTTCCTCGCTATTCCCGCAACGCTTGCCGTATTGGCCTCACTGTCGCTCCTCATCTTCGATCCACTCGACGTACAACGAAGCGTGCGGCCCGTAGCGTACTTGGTGCCCTCCTACGTGATAAAGCTGCTGTCCTCGCCGCACTCGCGTCAGGCGCTTGGCATCGGGCTTCTCGTCAGCGTGATCGTCGACCTGAAGAGCGTCCTTTCCGGCGGTTCCTGCATGCTCACAGCGCTGGGTTTTGGCGAGAAGAGCAAACGCGGCTTCATCAACCGCCTCGTCGCCGTCCTGGTATTGGCGGCAGTCACGGTGCCATTCGTGTTGGTGTCGCTCCTGCTCATCCTTATTCTGCCTTCGGCGCTCGAGGTATTGCCGCTAAGCCCACTGGCAAAGACGGACATTTCGGTGGTTCGGTGGCCGATCCTCATGGGCCTGTTCATGATCGTGCTCGCCGCCGTCTACCGGTATGCGCCGCAGCGCATGGAACAACACTGGCGATGGACGAGTTGGGGCGCCGTCGTTGCGATGGTGCTTTGGATCGCAGGCTCGATCGGGTTCTCAGCCTTTGAGACGGACTTCGTCCCTCACGACCCGACCTACGGCGCGCTCGGGTCGATCATGGGTCTGCTCGCCTGGATATATTTCACGGCCTTCACAATCCTGTTGGGGGCTCAAATCGATGCCGAGGTCGAGCGGGCGCGCCAGGTCGGTTAAAGTTGTAGGTCCCCGCCGCTCGCGCGGAACACCGTGCGGGCGCGGCCGGATACCCCGTCGGAGATCCGAGATTAGCCTTACCTTCCAAGTATAAACGGGCCACTCGCGAAAGCCGCTGCCGGGTCGGCGAGCGCCTGCGCTGTCACGATTGCGGACGGCGCCGGCCTTCGGGCATCAGCAATGCTGGTCGCTCATCTAGGGGAGACACCTGATATACGCCGCCGCGTCCGAGGCCAATGGTAGGCGACCATAACCGCGATCGGGACGCCGTGGGTCATGCAATGGTTTTCTGGCAAAGAACGCACCGGTCCTAGCCGCTCGCTGTGCCCGGCGGGCGTCTCGCCCCTCGATGACTAGCATGCGCACCGTCAATCTCGCCGCGGCCGTGGCGCTCGCGCTCGCCGGCTGCGAAGTCGGTCCGGACTATCATCGGCCCAATTCAAACATCCCAAAGGAGTTTCGCTTCGAGATCAAAAATGTGCAAGACACCGCCAATACCGAATGGTGGCGGCAGTTCGACGATCCGGAACTCGACGCGCTTATCAAGACCGCGCTGGCGAACAACTGGACGCTGCAGACGGCGGCGGGACAGATCGAACAGGCGGCCGGCGTGCTGATGAGCACCCGCGCCGGCTTCTATCCGCAGCTCGGCTATAGCGGTGCCGCGGAGCGCGACCGCTTCTCGCAACGCGTCGTGCCGCTGCCGCCAGGGACGACGAATCCGCAGAACCTGTTTCAGGGTATCCTCGACAGCAGCTGGGAAATCGACCTCTGGGGCCGCATCCGGCGCCAGACGGAAGCCGCTAAGGCCGGGCTCGTGGGCGCCGAAGAAGCGCGGCGCGGCGTGGTGCTGAGCCTGGTGGCGTCGGTGGCGATCTCCTACCTCCAGCTTCGCTCGCTCGACGCTCAGCTCGAAACCTCGGAAGAGACCTTGAAGGCCTATGCCGACGCCGTCCGGTATTTCACCCATCAGTTCCAATACGGCGAAGTCTCGATGCTGAATGTGCAGCAGGCGCGCGCGCAGTATGAGAGCGCGGCGGCGGTGATCCCGCAATTGCAGGCGCAGATCGCTCAGGCGGAAGACGCGCTCTCCGTGCTGATCGGCAGCGATCCCAGGCCGATCATGCGCGGCAAGACGCTGGTTGCGATGAGCCTCCCCGCCGTGCCGGCGGCACTGCCCTCGGAGCTGCTCGAGCGCCGCCCCGATGTCGCCCAGGCGGAGCAGAATCTGATCGCGGCCAATGCTCAGATCGGCGCCGCCGAGGCGCTCTATTTCCCGCAAATCTCGTTGACGGGCGTGTTCGGTGCCGCCAGCCGTCAGCTCGACGACCTCTTCGTCGGGCCGGCGCGCGTCTGGTCCTTCGCCGGCGTTGCCACCGGCCCGATCTTCACCGGCGGCAATATATCCGGGCAGGTGATCCAGGCTTCAGCGGTGCAGAAGCAGAGCTTGGCCGACTACGAATACACGATACAGACGGCGTTTGCCGACGTCTCCGATGCGCTGATCGGCTTTCAAAAGGGCATGGAGCAGCTTGCCGTGGAGCAGCGGCTGGTCGCCGCGAACAAAGAGGCGCTGCGGCTGGCGTGGTTGCAATACAACGAGGGCCAAGAGCCCTATCTGACGGTGCTCATTGCGGAAAGGGATCTCTACTCGGCGCAGATCGCCGAATCGCAGACCCGGGGCAACGCCTATGCCAATCTCGTCAACATCTACAAGGCACTGGGCGGCGGATGGGTGGCGAAAGCGGCGACTGGGGCGCCGCAACCGCCGGTGACGCCGGTGCTTCTGTTCCCCTAGCCGCCCCGCCGGGCGCGCAGCCGATCCCAAATGATCGCCATCGCCATCTGCAGCGCGCGGTCGTCACCGCTGGACGACGATGAGACGGGAGGGCAGAGCTGCCGCGCTTCGATCCATTGCGCTTCGCTCAGCGCCGCGCGCGGGCTTGCCAGGAGGTAATGGTATTGCCACGCGTGGACGGCGCTGCTCGCGTCGCCTGCGGCCGGGGCCATGGGCAAGGTGATGCAGATGTCGGGCAGCACGCCGTGGTGCTGCAGGAAATAGCCGGACGGCGCTCTGCTGTAGGCCGAGGTGACCCAGAGCTCGCCGCCATTGGCGAGATCGAAAATGCTCTGGATCGTGCCTTTGCCGAAGGAAGGCGAGCCGATGACGAGCGCGCGGTCGTTCTCCTGCAGCGCCGCCGCGACGATCTCGGACGCCGAGGCCGAGGCGCCGTTGATGAGCACGACGAGCGGGAGTGTCCGGTAGTCGCCGCTGTGATGCGCCGAGACGACCTCTCGTTCGGCCGGATCCCGCGTCTCGAAAGAGACGATGACGCCGCGGCTGAGGAACAAGCGCGCAACCTCGACCGCTGCGCCGATATCGCCGCCGGGGTTGTCGCGCATGTCGAGGATCACGCCGCGGAAGATGACGCTCGTCGCGGCGGCTGACGCGAGCTTCCGGCGCAGCAATTTGCCGGTGCTGGCGGTGAAGCGGTTGATCTGGGCCAGCGCGATGCCGTCCTCCACCCGCAGCCGCACCGAGGGTTCCAGATGGGGAACCGTAGCGGCCGAGACCGCCCGCGGCGGCCCGGCGGCGGGAGACTCCGCGCCTTCGCTCCCTTCGACAAGCAGGCTTCGCGACAGCGCTTGCGGCGGGATATAGCGGGAGTAGGGGTCGAGGACGGCGAGCGTTCCCCGGATCAAGGCCCCATCGAGCGCGTCGCTCGAGAGGCTGCCCACCGCGGGCGACGCCGCGGCGGCGGCGGCGCTCACATTGGCCGCGGTTCTTCCCCAGCCGCGCCAGTCTGTTGCTGCGGGCGCAGGAAAATATTGGTCGGCGTGAGCGCCCTGCTTGAGGACGAGCGCGTTGCCAACCGCATCGACCGTCAGCGAGCTGTCGATGGCGTTCAGCTCCTGGAGCGTTGCCAAGGCTTGCTCTCTCGCCGGCATCGGCTGGAGATAGTCCTGCTGGATGTCGTCATAGCTTTGCGCCAGCAACTCGCTTCGGGATGGCGGTGCCGAGGCGCAGCCGCCGGCCGCGAGCAGCATCAGCATGAGCGCCGGCCGGAGCGCTCCGCCGCTGCGCCACTCGGAACCGCGGCGCCGTTGCCGAAGCGGAAAACAGGGACGCCTCATTGGTACGCACCTAGCGCACACGTTGTTTCGCGACAGGGTTGTCGAGCTTCCGGGGAATCCTGCCGCCCGACAATCCGCAGAGACCTGTAGAGGGGAGCACATTTTTCCTGGAAAAGCCGCCGCCGTCGAGCGGAGCCGCGAGCGAGCCTGCGTCAGGATCGCTTCCTGACAACCAGCTTCGCCCAGGGCCCGCCCCCGCGCTCCACTACAGGTTAGTCGCACGGCGCTCCCACTCCGTCCTGTTCAGCCTGCGTTGGACGTCCGGCGGCGCGCCGTGAAACGCCCGAGCGCGTCGGCGACCCTCTGGCGGATCTACGGGATTTACCCGATGGCTCCGACCGGCGTTCGCGGCTAGGACGGCATCGCTCGAAGAGTCGGGCGAGGAGGCGAGCGATGAAGATCGAAGCGCTCTTGCACAAGAAGGGCCGCGAGGTCGTGACGGTGAAGCCGGAGGCGACGATATTCGAGGTCGTGGAGAAGGTGAGGGCACACCGCATCGGCTGCGTCGTGGTCAGCCAGGATGGCAAGCATGTGAACGGCCTCGTGGCGGTGCGCGACATCGCCTATGCCATGGCCGAGCGCTCGGACCGCATTCGCATGGCGGCGGGCGCAGACATTCTCGACGCACCGATCAGCCGGATCATGACGCATGAGGTGCATTGCTGCACGCCGCAGGACACGCTGCGGCACGTCATGGGCGAGATGACGCGGCGTCACATATTGCACGTGCCTGTCCTCGAGAATGGCGAGCTTTGCGGCATCGTCAGCAATGACGATGTCGTCAAATATGCCGTCGAGGAGATGGATCTGGAGAAGGGGGTCCTGCAGGATTCGGTGCTGATGCTGCGAACCCTCGACGATCTGCGCTAGCGGCACGGGATTTCTGCGCGCCGCAAGCTGCCATAGGTCGGATGCCCGCATCGGTTCTATGGCATTTTTTTCGGCCATATCGGGCGGTCCACCGATGGCTGCGATACGGCTCTCGCGCGACGCTCCTCGCCGCGGCTGCCGAAGTGGAGGCGGGGCATGATGGCGATGATGGTGGGCCTCGACGAGGCCGTCGAGATGATTCCCGACGGCGCGTCGCTCATGATCGGCGGCTTCCTCGGCGTCGGGACGCCGCATCGGGTGATCGACGAGCTGGTGCGGCAAGGACGCTGCGGCCTGACCGTGATCGCGAACGACAGCGCGCGGCCGGGTCACGGCATCGGCCGTCTCATCGATGGCAAGCTCGTGCGCAAGCTCATCGTCTCGCATATCGGCACCAATCCCGAGACGCAGCGGCAGATGATGGCCGGCGAGATCGAGGTCGAGCTGTGTCCGCAAGGCACGCTGGCCGAACGCATTCGCGCCGCCGGCTATGGGCTTGGCGGCGTGCTGACCCCGACCGGCGTCGGCACGGCCGCGGCCGAGGGCAAGCGCACCGGCGAGGTCGACGGCACGAGCTTCCTCCTGGAGGCGCCGATCAAGGCCGACTTCGCCTTGATCGGGGCGCGGCGTGCCGACTACCGCGGCAATCTCGACTACTTCCTCACCGCGCGGAATTTCAATCCCGTCATGGCTATGGCCGCCCGCACGGTGATCGCCGAAGCGGCCGAGATCGTGCCCGTCGGCGTCATCACCCCGGACGAGGTGGTGACGCCGCATGTGCTGGTGGACCACCTCGTCGCCCGGGAGCGGCGCCATGGATGAGAAGACGATCATCGCCAAGCGCGTCGCTCGCGAGCTTTATGGCGGCGACCTCGTCAATCTCGGCATCGGCCTGCCGACGCTGGTCGCCCGCTACATCGCCCCGGGCGTCGAAGTGTTCTTCCAGTCGGAGAACGGCATCATCGGCATGGCGCCGGTGCCGGAAGCCGGCATGGAGGATGAATACCTCACCGATGCCGGCGGCGGCTTCATCGGCGCCATTCCCGGCGCCTGCAGCCTCGACAGCTGCCTCTCCTTCGGCCTCATCCGTGGTGGACATCTCGATGTGACGGTGCTGGGCGGCCTGCAAGTGGACGAGCAGGGCCGTCTCGCCAACTGGATGGTGCCGGGCAAGATGGTGCCCGGCATGGGCGGCGCCATGGATCTCGTGACCGGCGCCAAGCGCGTCATCATCGCCATGACCCATCTGGCCAAGGGCCAGGCCAAGATCGTGAAGCGCTGCTCGCTCCCGCTCACCTCGGTGCGGCGCGTCGATCTCGTGGTGACGGAGCTCGCCGTGATCGAGCCGACAAGCGAGGGGCTCATGCTCAAGGAAGTGGCGCCAGGGGTGAGCCGCGATCGCGTCCTCGCCGCAACCGAGGCGTCATTGATCGTGCCGCCCCGCGTGCCCGAGATGTCCATCACCGCCTGAGCCCCAGCGGACTTCGCCGCCGCCGCCGGTCGCCTCTGCCCGCTCGCCCTCTGCCGCGTTCCAGGCGCGCAGCAGCGCATAGCCGACCGCCAGCAAGGTCGGCCCGAGGAAAACGCCGAGCAGGCCGAAGGTGGCGATCCCGCCGAGAATGCCGAGGAAGACCAGGAGCAGCGGCAGCTCGCCGCCGCGGCCGATCAGATAAGCGCGCAGGATGCCCTCGAGGAGCACGAAAACGAGGACGTACCAGACGCTCAGGAAAATGGCAGCGCCCGTCGCGCCCTGCTGCACCAGCCACAAGATCGCCGGGAAGAAGACCAGGAGCGGCGCCATCGGGATCAAGGTGAGGAAGAAGAGCACGAAGCTGAGGAAGAGCGCGCCGGGCACGCCGGCGATCCTGAGGCCGAGCCCGGCCAGCATCGCCTCGACGAGGTTGGTGCCGAGGATGCCGTAGACGACGCCGGTGATCGTCGTGCCGGCAAGGCCAAGCAGCTGCTCTGCGTTCGCCCCGCCGACCCGTCCCAGCGCCGAACGCAAGGCGACGACGCCGGCCATTCCGTCACGGTAGAAAAAGAACGAGATCAGCAGGGCCAGCACGAGCTCCGTCACGCCGGCGCCGAGGCTCACCGCGGCGCTCATCAGCCACTCGCGCGCGGGGCCGATATAGGCGCGCAAATCGGCGACCAGCTTGGCGCTGTCATTGGCAACGCTCTGCCAATAGGCGAAGAGGCGCGCGCCGACCAAGGGCAGCGTCCCCACCCATTCCGGCGGGCCCGGCGGCCCCGACTCCATCCAGCGGCTGGCGACGGTGGCCGCCCCTGTCACCTCGCCCGCCAGGTGCGAGGCCAGCAGCGTCAGAGGCAGCAGGAACACGGCCGCGGCCGACACCACCATCACCGCTGCGGCGGCGCTGCGTCGGCCGCCAAGCAGGCGCTCGAGGCGGGCATAGACCGGCCAGGTGGAGGCGGCGAGGATCGCGGCCCACAGCAACGCCGACAGGAAGGGGCGCAGGATGAGAAGGCAGCCGATGGCCAGCAGCAACAGCAGGATCCCGGCAACCCTGCGTTCGATGCCGTCCTGTCCGCGGCTGGGTGCGGCGTCGTTCACGGGGCTGGCGCGGCGCGGCGGGCTCGCGCCCTCACCAGCGACAGAAGAGGCCGACATCCCCGGGCATGCCGCCGGGATAGTCGAGAACCTCGGCGCTGAGCCGGAATCCCAGCGGCTTCAGATGCTCTTGCCAGACATGCAGGATCTGCTGCGGCACGCCGACAAGCGTATCCTCCCAGCCCGGCAGCGAGTTGTTGATCGCCCGGCCATTGTCCTGACACATCGAGGAGGGAAAGCGCAGGATGAGGATCTGATGCTCGCCTTGCTCGGCCGCCTGGCGGACGCGGCGCATGAAGTTGGCGAGCCGTTCCTCGTTGATCTCGATCGGCGTCATCAGCTGCTTGATCTGCTCTTTCTCGGTCTGCTCCATCGCCGCCCGGCGCGCCTCCTCCTGCGCCTCCTCGGCGTGGCGACGTTGCGTCATGTATCCTTGCAGATCCTGGACGCTGAAGAAGCTTTCGCCGGCTAAACCGATTCCCGTGGGCTTGGTTTCCGACTGGGCCATGGCATGCGCACTCCGCGACGGTGTTATCCCAAGCGAGCCTATGGCGAGCCTGGGGTCGCGACCATCGGTATTGAGCCCTAGTTCACGCGGTCATCCGCCTGAGTCTCGGCCGGCGTCGCGCTCGGACGCCCGTCGCCTCTGTCGCGCGGGTCAGCGCAGGCTGCAGCCGCCGAAGGCGATGTAGCCGGTGCCGTCGCCCATGGCCGCCAGCGCCATCTCGCCGGAGTCCTTGCCGACGGTGACGCTCCAGGCGATATGCCCCTGAACGCCCTGCAGCGCCAGATCGTTTTCCACATGCCGCACATTGTCGATCGTCGTGGCGAGCGGCTGTCCGTTCGGCTGCGTGCCGGTGATCTTGTTGGCGGCGACGTCGAAGGTCAGCGCTGGCGGCAGATTGACGCTCTCGGCCGTCTCCTTCTGGCACGGAGCGTCCAGCGTGCAGGAAACGATGTCGGTCGGCGTGCAGGTGAAGGGCTGGGTCCCGTCATAATTCGCGGCAATGGCCGACGGCGCAACGAGCACGCCGATGAGTGCTGTCGTCACAACGCTGCCGATCCTCATCTGACACCGCTCAGCCGAATTGGCGCATGATATTGGTCATCATGTGCCTGGACCGGCACCTCGGACATCCGGTTTCGCCCCGAGGATTTCGCCCAAATCACCTGAGAGCATGCCCTGGGCCGTGCAGCGATGGCGCGCCGCGGCTTGGGGGGTGGCTTTGCCTGTGGCTTTCTACAGCGATATTTCCGGCGGCGTGCTGACGCCGCCTGATGTTGCCGCGCCGGATGCCCGGGTAGCCTCGTCTGAGCTTCGGCATCGGATGCGGCTCGCCCCGCATCGCACAGGCGCGGTGCGGCAGGCTAGCGCCTCGGCCTCAGAGCCCGAGGAAGGATCATGGTCCGTATCCTGATAGCAGATGGCGATGATCCGAGCCGGGACCGGCTCCGCCGGCTCCTCGACCAGCATGTCGATTGGCGCGTTTGTGGCGAGGCCTCGACCGGGCGGGAGGCCGTCGAGCTTGCCCTTCGCCTCTCGCCGCATGTTGCCATCCTCGATCTTGCCCTGCCCGAAATGAACGGCCTGGAGGCGCTGCGCCGCATCAAGCGCGTGCGCCCCGACACCGAGATCCTGGTGCTGACGGCGCATGAGACCGAGGACCTCATCCGCGACCTGCTGACGGCCGGTGCGCAAGCCTGTCTCGTCAAGGTCGAGGCGCCCGAGCATATCGCGGCGGCTGTCGCTGCGCTGGCCGAGCATCGGCCCTATCTCACCCCGACGGTCGCGCATGCCCTGCTCGATGTCTTCCTTGCCCATGGCGAGGCGGGCAAATCTTCGACGCGCCCCTTTCGCGTCCTGACTGCCCGCGAGCGGGAAATTCTGCAGCTCCTGGC
>Ga0335079_10006429_pt1 | contig 13441 bp, 15 predicted proteins | sample Lox_Sample_33_FD_206719 | JGI IMG/M metagenome (GOLD analysis project Ga0335079, IMG submission 206719) | Soil microbial communities from Loxahatchee National Wildlife Refuge, Florida, United States - Lox_Sample_3.3 | ecosystem: Environmental > Terrestrial > Soil > Wetlands | place: USA... | reverse complement strand
TTTCCAGCGATGGTCAGAGCTACGAGGGCTGGGATTCCTTCTCCGACAGTTTCATTGGGGAGCTTCGCTAGTGAACTTGGAGATTCCCGGGCTACAGCATTACCGCGCCAGGATGCCCTCGAGCCGCGAGCCGGGCACGATGATGGTCTCGGACCGCTCGGGGCCCGTCGAGATGCAGCCCACTTCGACTCCGGTCTGGGCGGCGAGGAAGGCCAGGTAGTCCTTGGCGCGCGCGGGCAGGTCTTCGAAGCGCCTGGTGCCGGCGGTAGGCGACTGCCAGCCGGGAAGCTTGGTGTAGACCGGCTCGATCGCCGCCACCGCCTGGTTCGACGCCGGCATCTCGGCGATCTCGCGGCCGCATAGCCGGTACGACGTGCAGACGGGAATCTCGGCGAAGCTGTCCAGCACGTCCAGTTTGGTGATCACCAGGCTGTCGAAGCCGTTGATCATGGCGGTGTAGCGCAGCAGTGGCACGTCGAACCAGCCGCAGCGCCGCGGACGTCCGGTCACCGCCCCGAACTCGTTCCCCAGCTTGCGCAGCATGTCGCCGCCTTCGCCGTGGTCCTCGGTCGGGAACGGCCCGCCGCCGACGCGCGTGATATAGGCCTTCGAAACGCCGATCACCGCCTGCATCCGCGTGGGCGGGACTCCGGTTCCGGTCGAGGCGCCGCCCGCGCCCGCGTTCGACGAGGTCACGTAGGGATACGTGCCGTGGTCGATGTCCAGCATGGTCCCCTGCGCGCCCTCGAACAGGACGCGCTTGCCCGTCGAAATGGCGTTGTTGAGCAAGACCGCCGTGTCCCCAACCATGGGCGCGATGCGCGCGCCGAACTCAACGTACCGCTCGCGTTCGGCCGCCGGATCGCCCGCGTCGCCCAGGCCGAACGCGGCGCGCAGAATCTCCTTATCCGCGGCCAGCGAGTCGTACAATTCGCGGAACGCGGCGGCGTCGATCAGGTCGCCGATGCGTATGCCGCGGCGCGCGATCTTGTCCTCGTAGCACGGGCCGATGCCCCGTGAGGTGGTCCCGATGGCCCGGTCCGGACGCGACTCGGAGAGCTTCTCCAACATGCGGTGGAAGGGCAGGATGACGTGCGCCCGGTTGCTGATGCGGAGCCGGTCGCGAACCGAGATGCCCCCGGCTTCAAGGCCCTCGATCTCGCGTAGCAACGCCTCAGGATCCACCACCACGCCGTTGCCGATGACGGCCTGCTTGCCATCCCGCAGGATTCCGGTCGGCACCAGTTTCAGCACCAGCTTGCGGTCCCCGATGCGCACGGTGTGGCCCGCGTTGTGGCCTCCCTGATAGCGGGCGACGATGTCGAAATGCTCCGAGAAAAGGTCCACCATTTTGCCTTTTCCCTCATCGCCCCACTGCGCACCCATCACGATCGCGTTGTTCATTGGCTCCAAACCCTATCCATTGTATCGTGTCGGCCATCGGCCGCTGTGCTAACATCGGGTGTTTCAGGAGGCGAATTGCAGCGCACAGCGGACGTCGGGGAATTGCAGGAGATCGCCAAGCGAATCCGGCGGCACATCATTACCATGATCGGCGCGGCCGGCTCGGGTCATCCGGGTGGATCGCTCTCCGCAACCGAGATCATCACGACCCTGTATTGGGACGCGATGCGGCACGATCCTTCGAATCCGGAGTGGCCGGATCGGGATCGAATCATCCTTTCTAAAGGTCATGCTTGCCCGGTGCTCTACGCGGCCATGGCCGAGTGCGGCTACACGCCGGTGGAGACGCTGAATACTCTGCGCAAGCTGGGCTCGATCTACCAGGGCCACCCCGACCGCCGCTTCATTCCGGCGTTGGAGGCCTCAACAGGCTCCCTGGGCGAAGGCCTCTCCATCGCCCTGGGCATGGGCCTCGCGGCCCGCTGGGACAAGCGGCCCTCCCGCATCTACTGCATTCTCGGCGACGGCGAAATCCAGGAAGGGCAGATCTGGGAAGCGGCCATGCTCGGCGCGTTCCAGAAACTGGACAACGTGGTGGCCATCCTCGACTACAACCGTATCCAGCTCGACGGATTCGTCAAGGACATCCTGGAGATCGAGCCGGTGGTGGCCAAGTGGCAGGCCTTCGGCTGGCACACAGTGGAGTGCGACGGGCACAGCATCCCAGCGCTTCAGGCGGCCTTCGCCGAAGCCGCGTCGGTCAAGGGGAAACCCACCGCTTTGATCGCTCACACCGTCAAAGGCAAGGGAGTTTCGTTCATGGAGAACAATCCCAAGTGGCACGGCGTGGCCCCCTCGAAGGAAGAGGTTGAAGTCGCCCTCAAGGAGCTTGCCTGATGCCGGTCGAAACGAAATTCGAACTCAAAACGGGAATGGCCACGCGGGAGGCGTTCGGCAAGACGCTGGTCGAACTCGGGCGCGAGAATCCGAACATCTGGGCCGTGGACGCGGATCTTTCGAAATCCACCTACACTTCGCTTTTCGCCAAGGAGTTTCCCGATCGCTTCGTCTCCTGCGGCATCGCCGAAGCGAACATGGTGGGCGTGGCGGCCGGTCTCGCCTCCTCGGGCAAGATCCCGTTCGCGGCCAGCTTCTCTTGTTTCGTCGTGAACAAGGGCTTCGAGCAGCTCCGCGTGGCGGTGGCGTATCCGAACGCCAACGTCAAGATTGTCGGCACCCACAGCGGCATCTCCATCGGCGAGGACGGCCCCTCCCAGATGAGCATCGAAGAGACCAGCCTGGCGTGTTCCCTGCCCGGTTTCGTGGTGCTGGCGCCGGCGGACGAAGTGGCCGCCCGCGCCCTGATCCGCGCCGCGGCGGTGCACCTGGGTCCGGTGTTCGTCCGCACCGGCCGCCTCAAGGTCCCCGTCATCTACGCCGCGGACCAGCGCTTCGAAATCGGCAAAGCGATCGAGCTGATCGCGGGCACCGACCTCACGTTGATCGCCAATGGCCTGCTGGTGGCCGAGGCGATCCGCGCCCAGGCGATCCTGGCGGCGGAAGGAGTCTCGGCCCGCGTGGTGGACATGCACACGGCGAAGCCGCTGGACCGGGACGCCATCGAGCGCGCCGCCGTCGAGACCGGCGCCATCGTAGTTGCTGAAGAACACCTGGTGGATGGCGGCCTGGGAGTTCGCGTGGCGCAAGTGGTCGCCGAAACGCGCCCCTGCCCCATGGAGTTCGTCGGCGTCACCAATTACGCCGAGTCCGGATCTCCGGAAGGCCTGCTGGACAAATATGGGATGCGCGCCGTGAATGTCGCGGCGGCAGCACGAAAAGTGCTGGGTAGAAAGAAGACGTAGCGGCGCGATGCCGCTCGAATTCGCAATGGCGACAGAGGAAGAACGGTCTCTGGCCCACCTGTTGGTGAGCGTGATGAACGCTCGCGAACTGGAGGGAGCCCGAGTCTCGCGCATCCTCCATGACGAGGTCGGCCAGGTGCTCAGCGCCATCGGCCTGCAACTGGACCTGCTCCGCATGGACCTCCACGACAAGGCCGCCGATAATACAAAGCGCATCCTGGAAATCCAGAGGGTCCTCGAGCTGTCCGTTGGCCAGGTGCGAGATCTCAGCTACGAGCTGAATCCCGCCATCGTCGAGCGCACCGGATTGCAGTTCGCTCTGGATCGGGTGGTGGGACGGTTCCGCAAAGGGTTCCCAGGCAAGATACGTTTGCTGTTCGACTCCTCGGTGCGCCTTCCGGTGGAGACGGCGTCCGCGTTGTACAAAATCGCCGAGCAGGCGATCGATAATGCGGTGCGCCACTCCGGCGCAACCCGGGTGGAAATCCTGGTAAGACCGGTTAAGCAAGGCGTCAGCCTGGAGGTCCGCGACAATGGCTCGGGTTTCCCGGTAGACCAGAAAACAACTGGAAACACAGGGCTTGGCTATCATCTGATGCGCTACCACTCAACTCAGGCCGGCCTGCGCTTTTCGGTTGCGAGTTCGCCGGAAAAGGGTACAATTGTGAAAGCTATTTACAGGGTGTCGAAGCCAGCAGACGGTCCAGGCGCGGATTGAGGTGACAGATCCCGGCGTTTCAACCGGGCTCGCATGGTGCGGCGATGGCATATCAAATATTGCTCGTAGACGATCACAAGATTTTCCGGGACGGCATCAAGTCGATCCTGGAGCGGCGCGAAGAGTTCAAGGTCGTCGGCGAAGCGGAAAACGGCGCCGAGGCGGTCCACTTCTGCAAGAAGTCGCGGCCAGACCTGGTCCTGATGGATATCGGGCTACCCGGCTTGAACGGCATCGAGGCGACCATCGAGATCATGCGCCACTGCCCGGAGAGCAAGGTTGTGATCCTGTCGATGTACGACGACGAGAGCTCCGTGGTGGGCGCCATCCGCTCCGGCGCGCGCGCCTTCGTTCTCAAGAACGCGTCTTCCGATGACCTGCTGGACGCCTTACGCACCGTTGCGAAGGGCGGGTTCTACCTGTGCGCCGAAGTTGCCGATCGGGTGCAGACCCGGATTCAGCGCGGCGATTTGGAATCGAAAGCGTTGCCGCCAGTGCTCGAGACTCTTTCCCCGCGCGAGCTGCAGGTGCTGCGGCTGGTGGCGGAGGGCAAGACGAGCAAGGAAATCGCCGTCATGCTCGACCTCGGCCTGCAGACCGTGCGCAGCTACCGCAAGACCATGATGAAGAAGATCGGCGTGAATAACATCGCCGGTCTGACGCAGCTCGCCCTCTCGGCGGGCCTGACACGGTTCACGTCGGACTCCAAGGAACACCCGGTTCAGAGCACGTAGGGGGACTTCCGAGCACGTTCGGAATAAGCTGGCGTTGACAGCCGCCATATCCTAGAATTGGGATAGATGGCACGCAGACCCGCCGCGGGTGAGAAGCCGCTGCATTGGGTGGGATCCTCGAAGAGAGACCTGCTGGCGTTCCCCGAAGCCGTCAAGGACCATATTGGAACTGCGCTGAGCATGGCGCAGTTCGGGGGCAAGCACCCCTCGGCGAAGCCTTGGAAGGGCGAGGGGCCCGGCGTCCTGGAGGTCGTCGAACAACACGACCGTGCGGCGTACCGCGCTGTGTACACGGTACGTTTCGAACACGCGGTCTACGTTCTGCACGCCTTCCAGAAGAAATCGCCGAGAGGAATCAAGACCAGCAGGCTAGATGTCGAGCTGGTTTGCGAGCGGCTGAGAACAGCTCAGCAGGACTACGAGGAACGACATGCCAAGACAGAGGATTGAGCAAGAACGAGCGGTGACCCCGAGTTCCGGCAACGTCTTCGCGGATCTCGGTTTCGCCGACGCCGCCGAACGCCAGACCAAGGTCCGCCTGGCGTTCGCCATCAATCAGATTCTCGAACGGCGCAAACTGCCCCAGGGCAAGGCCGCGCGTCTACTGGGGGTCAATCAACCCAAGGTCTCGGCTCTGTCGCATTACCGGCTGGAGGGCTTCTCGGTCGAGCGCCTCATGCAGTTCCTCAACGCGCTCGATCAAGACGTCGAGATCGTGATCCGGTCCAAGCCGAGTTCGCGCCGAGGCGCGCGGATCGTTGTGACGGCAGCGTAGAGGAAGGACGGCGAACGGCTGATCTTGAACTGCTGTCTGTCGTCGCTTTGATGCACGATAGGCCCGATGCCGGCCTTGTCCGCGGACAGGTGGGCACCGTGGTGGAGGTTCTGGTTCCCGGAGTCTTCGAAGTGGAGTTCAGCGACGACTGCGGCCGAAGCTACGCCTCGCTCGCGCTCAGTTCACGTGACCTTCTGCGACTGCATCACGAACGCCGCCACCCGGCGGTTTGACCAGCCCCTCGCGCCCCACAACCAGAAAGAACCCGGTGAAGTGGTACAGCCTGAGCAGGCTCGCCCTGTCGAGCACGAGCTTCCCTTTCATCGGATCGGCGATGACCGCGCGGTCCGGCGTCTGGGACAGAACGGCGATGAAGTGGCCGGCTCCGCCCCGTAGAACAACGCCGGCGATCGCAGGACTCGGCAGCGAGGGCGGGTTCTCCGGCTCGATCCGGAAGGCGGCCTCGAAACCGCGCCTGCGGATCGCTCGGGCGAGATACCAGCTCTCGGTGCCGCCCTGGTAGGTGTGGCACTCCGTGGCCAGTTCTCTCTCCGAGGTCTTCGCTCCCAGGGAATTCAGAATCGTGGCGGTACTCGCCGGCCCGCATGTGGAGAGCGTGCTCTGCAAACACACCTCTCCGTCGCAGCGGTCGTTCAATCGGCCCAGATCGAGCGGCCCGAGCCAAGGCTTCGCGTACGGCGCCAGCAGCAAAGCCAGAAGAATGCCCGGCGCCGCCAGCCTCTCGCCCAGTGTGCCGGGCTGGAGCGCGGAATGAACGTACCCGCGATAAACCCGAGCCCGCAAGCCGCGAGTTCGCTCGCGCGCAGAGATCGAAACTCGTAAAACCAGCGGGCGCTGTCGAAGAGGTGAGTGTAGTAGAGGACGAACAGCAGGCCCGGGGCCGCCGCGATGCCTCCGATCAATAGCGCGCCGATGCGTCCCGGGCGGGATACCAGTCGCCGCTCCACCACTCCACCTAGCCCGAACAGGCCGGCCGCCAGCGCCAGGGTCAGCCACACCATGCCGCCTACTCCCCCCCGCCCGGCTCGCCGCTCGCTTCCGCCACCGCCCGCCCCACGTCCACGCGCGCCAACACCGCCAGGCCGCCCAGGAAGAACAGCGCCAGCGACAGCGCCGAGATCCGGTAGCTGCCCGTGAGCTGGATCGCCAGGCCGAACATCAGCGGACACAGCCAGCTCGTCCCTTTATCGCTGACCTCGTAAAGCCCGAAATACTCCGCTTCCTGCCCCTTGGGTATCATCTGCGAGAATAGCGACCGGCTCAGAGCCTGGCTGCCGCCCAGCACCAGCGCCACCAGCGCCGCCATCGCGAAATACTGGCCCACCGTCTTCACCCAGAAATACATCGCAAACAGAACGGCGGTCCAGATCACCAGCGACAACATGACCGCGCGCTTCGCGTTGATGGCCGCCGCGATCCAGTTGAACGCCATCGAGCCGAAGAACGCCACGAACTGAACCATCAGGACCGCCAGCGCCAGCGGCCCCATCCCGATCTTCAGCTCGTCGTGACCGAACTGCGTCGCCAGTGCGATGACGGTCTGGATCGCGTCGCTGTAGAGCAGGTAGGCCACCAGGAAAGTCAGCGTCTGCGGCCGTCCGCGCAGCCCTCCCAGCGTGCGGAAAAGTTGCCGCAGGGTAACGCCCAACGCCGATTCCCCGGCAGCCACCCTGCGCGCGGCCTGGCGGCTGCGCAGCCTCATCAGCGGAATCACCGTGAAGACGCCCCACCACACTCCGGCCGACCCCAGGCCGATCCGGATCGCCAGATTCTCGTCCAAACCCAGCGCGGCGGGACGAATGTACATCAGCAGGTTCAACGCCAGCAGAAGTCCGCCGCCCAGGTAGCCGATGGCCCAGCCCTTCGACGAAACGGCATCGCGATCCTGCGGCGCCGCGATCTCCGGCAGAAACGAGTTGTACACCACCACGGAAACGCCGAAGGCCGTGTTCGCCACCAGGAACAGAGCGCCGGCGAGCAGATAGGCCGGGCCTTTCAGGAAGAACATCGCCGCAGTCGCGCCGGCGCCCAGGTAGGCGAACAGCGCGAGCAGCTGCTTCTTGCGATGGCTGTAGTCCGCCAGCGCGCCCATCACCGGCAGCAGAACGATCTGCAGAACCACCGCGGCCGCCACCAGGTAAGACCAGTAGGCGCGCACCGCCACCGGGATGCCCAGCGGGTGCACGAAACCGCTCGCGTCGGCCGCCTGGCGCGCCAGCACGCTGGTCAGGTAGGGCCCCAGGAAGACCGTCACCACCGTGGTGTGAAAGGGCGCGTTGGCCCAGTCGTACCAATACCAGCCCGTCTGCTCGCGGCGGCTGTAGGCCAGTGTCATCGGTGTGCCCGCGTCCTCTACAATGGAACGAAGTTTCCTCGAAAGGTTAGCACGATCTGCTCTCACGACAACGGAGTCTGTGTCTCTGGATTCTGGCGCTGGGCGTGGGCGTCTGTCCGGCTCAGCAGACCACGCGCCGCGAGGTGGTGGTTGTAACCGGCACGGCGGAACCGATTCCACTGGAAGAAATCGATCGTTCCGTAGACGTCCTGCCCGTAGCCAAGGACGCGACACTCGCCACCGCGCTGGTGGATTTCCTGCGCCTCGATCCCTCGGTGGACGTGATGGCGCGCGCGCCCGGCGGCGTGCAGACCGATGTCTCCATCCGCGGCGGCTCCTTCGGCCAGACGCTGGTCCTGCTCAACGGCCAGCGGCTCAATGATGCACAGACCGGCCACCACGACATGGATATCCCGGTGCCGCTCGAAGCCGTCGACCGCATCGAGGTGCTGCGCGGTTCGGGCTCCACGCTCTACGGTTCGGATGCCGTCGGCGGCGTGCTCAACATCATCACCCGCCAGCCTGAGGCCACCGAGGCGCGGGTGAGCCTGGCCGCCGGCAATTTCGGAGTCAACCAAGAGCGCGTCACGCTGGGCACGGTCTTCAAGAAGATCTCCGAGGAGCTGTCCCTCTCGCGCGATTTCTCCTCCGGCTTCATGCCCGATCGCGACTACCGCAACCTGTCCGCGGCCTCGGACACCGGCTGGCGATCTGCCCTCGGCAGTTCGAGCCTCATCCTGGCATACGCCGATAAGCCGTTCGGCGCCGATCAGTTCTACGGTCCCTACGACTCCTGGGAGGACACCAAGACCTGGTTCGCCTCGCTCGTCCAGGACCTCGGCGACCGGACCCAGGCGGCGTTCTCCTTTCGCCGCCACAGCGACTGGTTCGTGCTCCTGCGCGGCCAGCCCGACGTGTACGAGAACCACCACTCCGACGAGACGTTTCAGCTCGCCCTGCGGCGGAGCGATCCGCTGTCGGCCAACGCCGGCCTGCACTACGGTATCGAGGGCTACGGGGACACCATTTCCAGCACCAACCTCGGCGACCACAACCGCAGCCGCGCCGCGGCCTACATCTCGCTCGACGCCCGGGCGCTCGGGCGCTTCTCGTTTTCGGTCGGCCTGCGCGAGGAAATGTACCGTTGGAGCCAGGGCGAGCTGAGTCCCACGCTGGCCGCCGGCGCGTGGCTGTCCCCGCACTGGAAGCTGCACGGGAGCGCCAGCCGCGCGTTTCGCATCCCCACCTATACCGACCTCTACTACATGGATCCGGCCAACTTCGGCAACCCCAACCTCAAGCCCGAAACGGCGTGGAGCTACGATGCAGGCGCGGACTGGAGGCATGGAGACAGCTTCCGTCTCTCCGCCACCGTCTTCCAGCGGCGCGAGACCAACGACATCGACTACGTGCGCGCCACGGAGGCCGACCCCTGGCAGGCCACCAACATCGCCCGCCTTCGCTTCACCGGCGTCGAGGCTTCCGCCACCGTGGTCGCCGCGCGCGGCCAGGAGATCGCCCTGAGCTACGAAGCCATGACCGGCGCCCAGCAGGCGCTCGACGGGCTGCTCTCGAAGTACGTCTTCAACTACCCGGTCCAGAGCGGCGTTCTGAGCTGGCATGGCGGCTATCGCGGGCTGGTTGCCGAGACTCGCCTAGGAGTCCTGAAGCGGCTGGGACGGCCTCCCTACGCGCTCTTCGACGTGTCGGCGGGATACGGCAAAGGGCGGCTGCACCCCTTCCTGCGGCTGACCAACCTGGGCGACGCGCGCTACCAGGAGATCGAAGGCGTGGCGATGCCGGGCCGCGCGGCCATGGGCGGCGTCGAGTGGGCGATGAAGTGACCGCCTGCCCCACGCTATCCTGGCAACATGAGCGAGCCGATGGTGGTAGTGGCCGGGGTGATTGAACTCGCCGGACGGATCCTGATCTGCCAGCGGCCGCCCGGCAAGTGGCACGCCATGAAATGGGAATTCCCCGGTGGCAAGGCGGAGCCGGGCGAAGATCCGCCGAGGGCGCTGGCCCGGGAGCTGGATGAGGAACTCGGCATCCGCGCCACGATCGGCCGCGAGATCGCCCGCTACGACTACCAATACCCCGGCCGCCCGCCCATCCTGCTGATCTTCCTCGGTGTCGAGTCCTTCGAAGGCGAAGTGGTCAGCCGCGACTTCGCGCGCATCGCCTGGGAAACGCCGGAGCATCTGCCGGAATACGACTTCCTGGAAGGCGACGTGGAATTCGTGCGCGGCCTGGCGCGGCGGGCCCGGGCTGGGCAATGACCGGGGCGATGAGCCTCAGTCCCCCGGCAAGTGGAGCTGGAACTTGCTGCCGCGGTTCAGGCGCGCCGTGGTCTCCCGGTCGATCAGCGAGAGAGAAACCTGGTTGTGCCGGCCTTGCGGAGTGATGTAGTTCAACGTCCCGCCTTCCACCCAATAGGCCACCGCCGTGTAGACCGAGTTGTCCGTCAGCCCGATGAAGAACAGAGGCTGTTCTTCGGATGGCTCCGGCCGCGGCGCGCTGGGCGCCGAGTAGGATTGGATCGTGGGTCGCTCCTCGCCCGGCGGCGGGCCGAAGTTCTGGTTGATCACCACCGGAGGGTTCGCCGGCTGATCGGGCGGCCCAACCGGCTGGTCGTAAGCAGGCTGGTCGTAAGCTGTGCCCAACGGTCCAAAGGTGGGGTAGAACACGGGATAGCCCCCGAATCCGAGGTACCCCTGCCGGCGGCGCTTGCCGGAACCCGAAGAAGCGCCGGTGTAGGAAGGAAAGCCGCTGATCGTTGCGGCCAGGCGCTGCCCGAACGGCACGGAGCCCGAAAAGGGATTGACCACTGTGACTGGGGCGCTGACGATGGGGAGCGCACCTCCCACGCCGGGATAGCTCTGGCCCAGCAAGGGGGGCGCGCCGCCTCCGCTGCGCTCCTGGTGCTGCGCCAGGACGCACGCCGGGATGAATATCACCAAGCCAACCGTCAGTAGGGATTTCATAACACGCCTCCCTTCTGCGAGACTCGCTCATCCATTATGACGCGTATAGCCTCCGGCGTGTTACCGGCTTGGATCGATCTCCAGCCCGCTACGCCTGAAACGGCTGTGACATAGGGAGTTGGGTGGGTGGGCCGGCGCGGGCCAGTCCCCCCGCACGCTAAGCTGAAGCTGGCATGTTCAGCGAGCGACTGATCGACCATTTCAAGAACCCGCGCAACGCGGGCGAACTCCCTCCTCCGGCGGTCTCGGTCGCCGTGTCCAACCCGGCTTGCGGCGACCTGATGCGCCTTTCGGCGCGCTTCGAGAACGGGATGGTGGCCGAGGTGCGGTACCAGGTCAGAGGCTGCACGGCGTCCATCGCCGCGGGCTCCGCCCTCACCGAATGGATGGCCGGCAAGACCGCGCCCGAACTGGCCGCCGCCGGACCCGCCGTCATCGAGGAAGCTCTGGACGGCCTCGCCCCCGAATCGCGCCACGCCGCCGTCCTCGTGATCGACGCCCTACGCGCCCTGCTGCGCTCGGTATCCTCAAAGTGACCATGCGCCCCTTGCTCGTAGTTCTCTTACTCGCCGCCGCCGGCCGGGATCTCGACCCGCTGCTGGCCCGCTGGAAGAAAGTCTCGATGCCTTTCGACGACTCCGCCCTCAGCCCGCGAGAGCGGCAACTGGCCGGCAAGCTGGTCGAAGCCTCGCGCTATCTGGAAGACATCTTCTGGCGCCAGAGCGATTCGCAGGGGCTGCGTCTCCTCACTACCGGCGTGCCCGATCCGCGCCTGCGCCGCCTTCTGATGATCAACGGCAGCCGCTTCGACCTCATCGACGGCAACCGTCCGTTCACGGGCGCGGAGGCGTATTCTCCCGGCGCCGGCTTGTACCCGCCGGGGATCGGCGAGGCCGACATCGCGCGCTATGTAGCCGCCCACCCGCGGGTTCGCGATGCGATCTACAGCCCCTACACCGTCATCCACAAGCGCGGCGAGGAGCTGGAGGCAATTCCCTATAGCGTCGAATACCGCCAACGGCTCGAGCCGGCCGCTCAGGCTCTGCGCGATGCCGCCGCTCTCAGCGACGATCCGAAGTTCGCCCGCTTCCTGCGCTTGCGCGCCGATGCCCTGCTCTCGGACGACTATTACGCAAGCGACCTCGCGTGGCTCGATCTGGATGACCCGAAGTTCGACGTCATCTTCGCGCCTTACGAAACCTACCTGGACGGCGTGCTGGGCGTCAAGACCTGCTACGGCGCCGCCGTGCTGATCCGCAATGACGTCCAGAGCCGGCGCGTGGCGGCGTTCGCGAAGTATGTTCCCGCCCTCCAGGATGCACTGCCGCTTGCGCCGGCCGACCGGCCCTCCAAGACCGGCCACGCGTCGCCGATGGAGGTGGTCGACGCGCCGTTCCGCGCCGGCGACCTGCGTCACGGCTACCAGGCGGTGGCCGACAATCTCCCCAACGATCCCCGCATCCACGCCGAAAAGGGCTCCAAGAAAATCTTCTTCCGGAACTTCCTCGACGCGCGCGTGGACAACATCATCCTGCCGCTGGCCGACTGCGTCATGCTAGCGCGCGATGCCGCGTCGGTCGCGCGCGACGGCTACCTGATCGACACGGTGCTGCACGAGATCGCGCACGGCCTCGGCCCGGCCTATGCGCGCCGAAACGGCGGGCAGGTGGACATCAACGAGGCCATCGGGCCCGCCTACAGTGGCCTGGAGGAAGCCAAGGCGGATGTCGTGGGGCTGTTCGGAATGGAGTGGCTCGGCCGCCACGGCGCGCTCTCTCCGGACGAGGTCCGCAGCGGCTACGCCGCCCACGTCGCGGACCTGTTCCGCATGCTGCGCTTCGGCACCGCCGAGGCCCACGCGGTCTCCGAGATCATGCAGTTCAACTACTTCGTCCGCGAGCGGGCCATCGTGTGGGACGCGGCGGCCCGGCGCTATCGCATCGACCTCGACCGCATGCAGGCGTCCGTCGCCCCGCTGGCCCAAGAACTCCTGGAGATCGAGGCCACCGGCGACGCCGCCCGCGCCCAGCGCTGGTTTGCCGAATACCGAGCCCTTCCGCCGGAGTTGGAAGGAGCCCTGAAGGCGGCCGCCGATCTGCCGGTGGATATCGACCCGGAGTTTTCGTTCGCGGATGAGGTGCGGTAAGCAGCCCGTGGCTCGTGGCCCGTTGATCCTCCGCGGCATTCGTGGGCTTCGCACCGCAACGAATCCCTATCGCGAAGCGTACGAGCCACGGGCCACGAGCCTCCGCTACAATACCCCTTCAGCCATGAAAATCACTTTTTGGGGCGCAGTCGGAACCGTTACCGGGTCGATGCACGAGGTCCGCATCGGCGGCACCACCTTCCTCTTGGATTGCGGGCTCTATCAGGGCCACCGCAAGGAAGCGCATGAGCGCAACTCCACGTTTCCGTTCCGGCCGGACGGCATCGACGCCGTGGTCCTGTCGCACGCGCACATCGATCACAGCGGGAACCTACCGACGTTCGTGAAGAACGGCTTCCATGGCCCCATCTACGCCACCCCGGCCACCACCGACCTGTGCGTGCCGATGCTCCGCGACTCCGCCCACATACAGGAGAAGGACGCGGAGTTCGTCACCAAGCG
>Ga0335079_10006425_pt1 | contig 13444 bp, 8 predicted proteins | sample Lox_Sample_33_FD_206719 | JGI IMG/M metagenome (GOLD analysis project Ga0335079, IMG submission 206719) | Soil microbial communities from Loxahatchee National Wildlife Refuge, Florida, United States - Lox_Sample_3.3 | ecosystem: Environmental > Terrestrial > Soil > Wetlands | place: USA: Florida... | reverse complement strand
GGCTCCAGATTCACCGCAGCGCCCGCGGCGAGCTGACCGAGCGTGGTGAGCGCGAGCGTCTCGCGCGAGACATCGACCGCGAAGCTCGGCGCGGCCTGCTCCACCACGGTGAGGCAGCAGCCCTGCACGGCGATGCTGTCACCGAGCGCAAGCCGCCTGACATCCAGGCGGTCGCAGCGAATGACGAGGCGCAGGTCCCCGCCGCGCGCCTCGTGACGCTCGATACGCCCCACGTCCTGCACGATTCCGGTGAACATGGGCGGCGGTTCAGCGTTGCCCGGGAGCCAGGCGCAGGCGCAGGTCCTCACCGATGCGCTGTGACTCGAGGAAGGCAAAGCCCGGCGCGTCCGCGAGCGTCCCCGGCGGCGCCAGCGTCACCAGTGCCCGGGCGGCCGGACCGAGCAGCTTCGGCGCCACGTACAAGAGCAGCTCGTCCGCCAGTCCCGCGCGCACGATGGCCCCGGCGAGCGTGGCGCCTGCCTCGACCAGCACTTCATTGGCTTCCAGCTCTGCCAGCCGGGCAAACACGGCGCCCAGGTCCAGCCGCTCGCCGTGGGCGGGCAGCGTCTCGATACGCGCGCCACGCTCGCTCAAAGCAGCGGCGCGCTTCTCGTCGAGAGCGCCGAGGGTGGTGAGCAGCAGCACTTCGCCGCCCTCCTCGAAGAGCCGCGCGTTGCGCGGGGTGCGCAGGCGCGAATCGAGCACCACGCGCAGTGGCTGGCGCGCCGCGACCCCCTCCTGCAGGCGCACCGTGAGCCGCGGGTCATCAGCGAGCACCGTGCCAACTCCGGTCATGACGGCGGAGCTGCGCGCGCGCCAGGCGTGCACGTCCGCCCGCGCGGCCTCGCCGGTGAGCCACTGGCTGCTGCCATCGGCGAGCGCGGTGCGCCCGTCCAGGCTCATGGCGAGCTTCACCCGCACCAGCGGCAGGCCCTGCTGCATGCGCTTGAAGAAGCCGGCATTGAGCTCACGTGCCTGCGCTTCGAGCAGGCCCGCTTGCACGCTGACGCCTGCCGCCGCCAGGGCCGCGGCGCCCTGGCCGCGCACCTGTGGATTGGGGTCGGCGAGTGCGTAGACCACGCGCGCGACGCGCGCGGCGGTGAGCGCCAGGGTGCACGGCGCGGTGCGTCCCTGGTGATTGCACGGCTCGAGGGTCACGTAGACGGTGGCGCCGGTGGCCTGGGAGCCCGCGGCACGCAGGGCTGCAACCTCGGCGTGCGCCTCACCGGCGCGCTCGTGCCAGCCCTCCCCGACGATGCGCTCGCCACGCGCGATCACGCAACCAACGCGCGGATTCGGGTCGGTGGTGTTGAGCCCGCGGGCGGCCAGCATCAGCGCACGCTGCATGGCGCTGCGATCGAACTCCGAGAACACCGGGCTCACTTGTCCTCGCCCGGGCCGCGCTTGGCCGCGGCCTCATCCGGCGGCAGCAGCGGCAGCTGCTCGCGGTTCGCCGCGCGCGCCACCTGGCGCTTGTGAGCGCGGGCGGGGGGCGCAGCGGCGCGCGCGCTGCGCAGCCGCTGGATTTCCTCGTGGAAAGCCTCGACGTCCTCGAACTGGCGATACACCGAGGCGAAGCGCACGTAGGCGACCTCATCCAGATGCCGCAGCTCCTCCATCACCAGCTCACCGATGGTGCGGGAGGAGACCTCACGCTCGCCCAGGCCGCGCACCTTGTGCACGATACGGCTCACGGCTTCGTCGATCTGCTCGCGCGGTACCGGGCGTTTCTCCAGCGCCTTCTCCATGCCGGTGCGCAGCTTGTTCTCATCGAACGGCTCGCGTGCCCGGTCACCCTTGATGACCGGCGGCATGAGCAGCTCGGCGGTCTCGAAGGTGGTGAAGCGCTCGCCGCACTTGAGGCACTCGCGGCGGCGGCGGATCTGCCGTCCCTCGCCCGCCAGACGCGAGTCATTCACCTTGGTCTCTTCGTGGCCGCAAAAGGGACAGTGCATGCGGCGCGCTCGCTCCCTTGCCTAGGGTCCGTATACCGGGAAGCGGCGGCACAGCTCGATCACCTGCGGTCGCACGCGCGCCACCACATCCGTGGCGCCCTCGGCATCCAGGATCTGCGCGATGTAGTCGGCCACCTGCTCGATCTCCGCCTGCCTGAAGCCGCGCGTGGTGGAGGCCGGCGTGCCGAGGCGCAGGCCGCTGGTGATCATCGGCGGACGCGGGTCATTCGGCACCGCGTTCTTGTTGACCGTGATGTTGGCGCGCCCGAGGGCCGCGTCCGCATCCTTGCCGGTGATGTTGCGGTCCGCCAGGCTCAGCAGGAACAGGTGGTTGTCGGTGCCACCGGAGACTACCGAGAAGCCGCGCTGCATGAGGCGCGCGGCCATGGCGCGCGCATTGGCGAGCACCTGGTGCTGGTAGTCCCGGAATTCCGGCTGCAGCGCCTCGAGCAGCGCCACCGCCTTGGCGGCGATGACGTGCATCAGCGGGCCGCCCTGGGTGCCGGGGAACACCAGTGAGTTGAGCTTCCTGGTGATCTCATCGTTGGCGCGCGCCAGGATGAGCCCGCCGCGGGGTCCGCGCAGCGTCTTGTGCGTGGTGGTCGTGACCGCGTCGGCGTGCGGGATGGGATTCGGATAGATGCCGGCGGCGACCAGGCCGGCGACGTGCGCCATGTCCACCACCAAGTAGGCGCCCACGCCCTTGGCGATGGCGGCAAAGCGCGACCAGTCGATGACGCGCGAGTAGGCCGAGAAGCCGGCGATGATCATCTTGGGCCGGTGCTCCTCGGCCAGGCGCTGCACCTGCGCGTAGTCGATCTCGCCACTCTCGGGACGGATGCCGTACTGCGCCGCGCGGAAGAACTTGCCGGAGAAGTTGACCTTGGCGCCGTGCGTGAGATGGCCGCCGTGATCGAGGCTCATGCCGAGGATCGGGTCCCCCGGCTGCACCAGGGCGAAGTAGGTTGCGGCGTTTGCCTGTGAACCGGAGTGCGGTTGCACGTTGGCGTAGTCGGCGCCGAACAGCTTCTTGGCGCGGTCGATCGCGAGCTGCTCGACGACGTCGACGTACTCGCAGCCGCCGTAGTAGCGCTTGCCCGGGTAGCCTTCCGCGTACTTGTTGGTGAGCACCGAGCCCTGCGCCTCGAGCACGCGCGGGCTGGTGTAGTTCTCGGAGGCGATGAGCTCGACGTGCTCCTCCTGACGCTGCCGCTCCCCCGCGATGGCGCGCGCGAGCTCAGGATCGAAGCCTTCGATGGTCATGGTCGTCCGGAACATGGTGCGGCACCGCCTGGAGGAGCTGCAGGAAAGGGCGCGAATTGTACCGGAACGAGGCCGCCCCTGCCCTTGTCGCCGGGCGCCGCCGCGCTGGAAGTACTGCGACAGCTGCGGCGCACGCCAGGGCGCAGTTAGAGCAGATTCTCCACCACGGCGCTCCAGGCCTGGGCCAGATTCTGACGGTTGTAGCCGCCGCCGCCGAGCGCCAGCACCCGCCCGTGCCCGCAGCGCTCCGCCAGCGCGCTCAGCTCGCGGGCCGCGCGCCCGTGCGATTGCGGCGTGAGCCGCAGGTGCGTGATCGGGTCGCCCTCGAGACTGTCGGCGCCGCACTGCAGGATCACGAACTCGGGCGCGAACTTCTCCAGGTGCGCGGTCACCCGCGGCCAGGTATCCGCGAACAGCCGGTCGTCGGCTCCCGGGGGCAGCGGCAGGTTGAGTTTGGTGCCGCTGGCCGCCCCGGTGCCCATCTCCTCGGCCGCGCCGGTACCGGGGTAAAGGTAGCGGCCGTCCTCGTGCAGGTCGGCGAACACCACCGCCGGGTCGTCCTCGAAAGCGTAGAACACGCCATCGCCATGGTGGGCATCGATGTCGACGTAGGCGATGCGCTTGAGGCCGGCGCGCTTGAGCAGCTCGATCGCCACCCCGCAGTCATTGAAGACACAGAAGCCGGCAGCGCGATCACGGGCGGCGTGGTGCAGTCCGGCAATAGGCACGAACGCCCGCCGGCAATCGCCATCCATGATCGCCTCCATTGCGCTCAGCGTGGCGCCGACCACGCCGGCGGCGGCCTCGTACACGCCGCGGAACGCGGGCGTATCACCGCCGTCGAGCCAGCCGTTGCCGCTGGCGGAGCGCTCGCGCACGAACTCGATGTAGTCGGCACTGTGAAAGGCGCGCAGCTCACTCGCGGAGGCGAGGCGTGGCTCGAGCACGCGCACGCGCCGGTCCAGGCCGCGCGCGTTAAACTCGCGCACGAAGGCGGCGTGCCGGTCGGGACCGAACGGGTGACCGTCACCGAAGCCGTAACGCGCCAGCCGCTCGCTGATGACGACGCCCACGCTGGGCGTGCCGCTCGTGCCGGTACTTGCAGAGGCCTCCACGGCGCGCAAGCCTAACACAGCCTCCCGCGTCCGCCGCGCCGCGCGGCACGGCGGCGGCGCGCGACGATATAATCCGCGCACCTGCGTTCACGCTTGCCACCCCCAGAGACTGCATGGCCCAGTACATCTACACGATGAACCGCGTATCCAAGGTGGTCCCGCCCAAGCGGGTCATCCTGCGCGACATCAGCCTGTCGTTCTTCCCCGGCGCCAAGATTGGCGTGCTCGGGCTTAACGGAGCGGGCAAGTCCTCGCTGCTGCGGATCATGGCGGGAATCGACTCTGGCTTCGACGGCGAAGCGCGGCCGCAGAGCGGCATCCGCATCGGCTTCCTGCCGCAGGAGCCGCAGCTCGATCCGGAGCGCGACGTGCGCACCACGGTGATGGAAGGGCTTGGCGAGACCTTCCGCCAGGTGCAGGAGTTCAACGCCATCTCGGACAAGTTCTCCGAGCCGATGGCGGACGAGCAGATGAATGCGCTGCTCGAGCGCCAGGCGAAGCTGCAGGATGCCATCGATGCCGCCGGCGGCTGGGAGCTCGAGCGCAAGCTGGAGATTGCCGCGGATGCGTTGCGCCTGCCGCCGTGGGAGGCGCAGGTCAGCACGCTCTCCGGCGGTGAGCGCCGTCGCGTCGCGCTGTGCCGGCTGCTGCTCTCGGCGCCGGACATGCTGCTGCTGGATGAGCCCACCAACCACCTCGATGCCGAATCCATCGCCTGGCTCGAGCGCTACCTCGAGGAATACCCGAGCACGGTGATCGCGGTCACCCACGATCGCTACTTCCTCGACAACGTCGCCGAGTGGATCCTCGAGCTGGATCGTGGCTACGGCATTCCCTGGCACGGCAATTACTCCTCGTGGCTCGAACAGAAGGAGCAGCGGCTGGCCCTCGAGGAGCGCGAGCGCGAGGCCCTGCGCAAGACCCTGGCGCACGAGCTGGAGTGGGTGCGCCAGAACCCCAAGGCACGTCAGGCCAAGAGCAAGGCGCGCCTGCAGCGCTATGAGGAGCTGGCATCCCGCGAGTTCCAGGAGCGCAACGAAACCAACGAGATCTATATCCCGCCGGGCGAGCGGCTCGGGGACCTGGTGATCGAGGTGCAGGGACTGCGCAAGGGCTACGGCGAGCGGCTGCTGATCGACAACCTGTCCTTCAACCTGCCGCGCGGCGGCATCGTCGGCATCATCGGCCCCAACGGGGCCGGCAAGACCACGCTGTTTCGCATGCTGACGGGAGCCGAGAGCGCCGATGCGGGTGAAGTCCGCATCGGTCCGAGCGTGAAACTCGCCTACGTGGACCAGTCGCGCCAGACGCTCGATGACAAGAAGACCGTGTGGCAGGAGATCTCAGGCGGGCTCGACCTGATCAAGGTCGGCGCCTACGAGACGTCCTCGCGCGGCTACGTGGGCCGCTTCAACTTCAAGGGCACGCAGCAGCAGCAGCTGATCGGCGATCTCTCCGGCGGCGAGCGCAACCGCGTACACCTGGCGAAGGTGCTGCGCGCGGGCGGCAACGTGCTGCTGCTGGATGAGCCCACCAACGACCTCGACATCGAGACACTGCGCGCGCTCGAGGAGGCCCTGGGCAACTTCCCCGGCTGTGCGGTGGTGATCTCGCACGATCGCTGGTTCCTCGACCGAATCGCGACCCACATCCTCGCCTTCGAGGGCGACTCGCAGGTGGTCTGGTTCGAGGGCAACTATCAGGAGTACACGGAGGATTTCAAGCGGCGCAAGGGCGAAGATGCCGCGCAGCCGCATCGTATCAAGTACAAGCCGCTGACGCGCTGACGTGCCCCGGGCGCGGCGGCGTTTCCCGTGAGCACCGCAGCGCCGGTGGAGCATGAGGAGCGAGCGCTGTGGCGCTGGCTCGGCCCGCTCGCCGCGCTCGTGGTGTTCGCGGCGGTGGTGCTGGTGCTGCACCGCGAGTTCGCGCACCTGCACGTCAAGGACGTGTTCGCGCGAGTGCACGCCATCCCGCGACGGCAGATCCTCGCGGCCCTCGGCTTCACCGCGCTCAGCTACTGGCTGCTGAGCACCTACGAGGTGCTGGCGCTGCGCTACCTGCGCCGTGCCATCCCGTACACGCGCATCCTCTTCACGTCCTTCATCGCCTATTCGTTCGGCCACACCCTCGGGTTCGCTGTCTTCACCGGCAGCGCCATCCGCTTCCGGCTGTACGTGACCGCGGGCATCAGCGCCATCGAAGTCGCCACCGTCACCGCCTTCTGCAGTCTCTCGCTCGGCATCGGCTTATCGACGATCGCCGGACTGTCGCTGCTGCTCTCGCCCGGGCACGCGGCGAGCGCCCTGCACCTGCATCACAACTGGGCGCTGCTGGTGGGCGCGGCGCTGCTGTGTGCGGTGCTGGCGTATGCGCTGTGGGCCTCGGCCGCGCGTGGCGCGCTGGAGATCCGCGGCTGGGCACTGCGGCCACCCGGCGCGGTGCTGGGCCTGACGCAGATCCTCCTCTCGGTCCTGGACCTGTCGCTCTCGAGTGCCGTGCTCTGGTCGCTCCTGCCCGCCGAGGCGCAGGTGCCGTTCGTGAGCTTCCTCGGCGTGTATGCCGCCGCCGTGATCGCCGGCATCATCAGCCACGTGCCCGGCGGTGTCGGGGTGTTCGAGGCCGTGGTGCTGCTCACGGTGCCGAACGTGCCGCCGGACGCACTCCTCGGCGCGCTGCTCGCCTACCGCGCCATCTACTACCTGGTACCGCTGATCGTCGGCACGCTGTTGTTTGGCATCAAGGAGCTCGCGGGCCAGGGAGCGCGGCTGCTGCGTGCGCAGCAGCTGGCGAGCCTGTACATCGCGCCCGTGGTGCCGCAGATCGCCGGCGCGCTCACCTTCCTCGCCGGCGCGCTGCTGCTGTTCTCCGGGGCGACGCCGGCGGTGGACGAGCGGCTTGCGTACCTGGACCGCTTCCTGCCGCTCGCGGTGCTCGAGGTCTCGCACCTCGTCGGCAGCATCGTCGGACTCGGGCTGCTGGTGCTGGCGCGCGCGCTGTTCCGCCGTGTGCAGCCCGCCTACCACATCGCCGTGGGGCTGCTGTTCGCCGGCATCGCCGCCTCGCTCCTGAAGGGGCTGGACTTCGAGGAGGCGACGCTGCTCGCCCTGGTGCTCGGGGTGCTGATGCTCGGCCGCCGCGCGTTCTACCGTCCCACCGCCGTCCTCTCCGAGCGCTTCACCCCGGTGTGGGTGGCCGCCATCGCGGGCGTCGTGGTGATGGCGGTGTGGATCGGCGCGCTCTCCTACCGGCACGTCGAATACTCCCACGAGCTGTGGTGGACCTTCGCGCTCGATGGCAATGCGCCGCGCATGCTGCGCGCCACGCTGGCGGTGGTGGTGCTCGGCACCGCGTACGTGCTGTGGGACATGCTGCGCCCGGCGCGTCCGGAACCGGCGGTGGCCGGCGCGGAGGAGATCGCGCGCGCCCGGCCGCTGATTGCCGCCTGCGACCTGACGCTCGCCAATGCGGCGCTGAGCGGCGACAAGCGCCTGCTGTTCGCCGAGGCCGGCGACGCCTTTCTCATGTACCAGATCGCCGGGCACAGCTGGGTGGCGCTCGGCGATCCGGTGGGATCGCCGGCGGGCGCCGAGGAGCTGGTGTGGCGCTTGCGGGAGATCTCCGATCATCACGGCGGTCAGCCGGTGTTCTATCAGGTGTGCGGCGAGCGCCTCGCGCTGTACGTGGATCTCGGGCTCGCGGCGCTCAAGATCGGCGAGGAAGCCCGGGTGGCGCTCGCGGACTTCACCCTCGAGGGCAGCGCGCGCGCGGAGCTGCGCCAGGCGCAGCGCCGCGCCCAGCGCGACGGCGCCAGCTTCGAGGTGGTGCCGGAGGCGGGCGTTGCGGCGCTGCTGCCGCAGCTGACGCGCATCTCCGATGCCTGGCTGGTGAGCAAGTCCACCGGCGAGAAGCGCTTCTCGGTGGGCTCCTTCACGCCCCAGTACCTGCGGCAGTTCCCGCTGGCGCTGGTGCGCGCGCAGGGCGAGCCGGCGGCCTTTGCCAATCTCTGGACCACCGCGACCAAGGCCGAGCTGTCAGTCGACCTGATGCGCTTCGGCCCGGACGCGCCGCGGGGCGCCATGGACTACCTGTTCATCGAGCTGATGCTGTGGGGACGCGCACAGGGCTATCGCTGGTTCAACCTCGGCATGGCGCCGCTGTCGGGCCTGGAGGCGCATCCGCTCGCCCCGGCCTGGCACCGCGTCGGCAACTTCATCTTCCGCCACGGCGAGCACTTCTATAACTTCGAGGGCTTGCGGCGCTACAAGGCCAAATTCGAGCCGCGCTGGGAGCCGCGCTACCTGATGGCACCCGGCGGCATCTCCCTGCCGCGCGTGCTGGTCGATGTCTCGGTATTGATCGCCGGCGGGGTCAAGGAGCTGTTCGCCCGATGAGCCCGCGGCGCGCATGGATGGCGCTCGCAGCACTGCCGCTCCTGCCGGGCGCGGCGGTGGCGACGCCGCCGGCGGCGCCCGCTCCCGCGCCGGCCGTTGCCGATCAGGCCCAGCAGCACCTGCAGGCGGGACGCTTCGGGCGCGTCCGCGTGTACGTCCCGCCAGGCCCGGTGCGCAGTGTCGCCATCTTCGTCTCCGGAGACGGCGGCTGGGAGCTCGGCGTCATCACCATGGCGCAAGCGCTGCGCGAGGCCGGCGCGCTCGTCATCGGCGTGGACGTGCGCCACTACTTTGCCAGCCTGCACCAGGCGGCCGAGCGCCCCGGCGCCCCGTGCCAATTGATCGCGGCGGACTTCGAGAACCTGAGCCACCAGATCCAGAAGCAGCTCGGCATGGCCGACTATTTGCTGCCGGCGCTGGTCGGCTACTCCTCCGGCGCCACGCTGGTGTACGCGGCCCTGGTGCAGTCCCCGCCGGGCACCTTCACGGGCGCCCTCAGCCTGGGGTTCTGCGCCGACCAGGACTTTGCCGGCGCGCAGCTCTGCCCCGGGGCGGGCCTGCACTACTCCGCCAACGCCCAGCAGGAGTTGGTGTTCGAGCCGGCGAGCACGCTGCGGCAGCCGTGGGTGGCGCTGCAGGGTGAGAAGGATCAGGTGTGCAGCCCGCAGGCCGCGGCGCAGTTCGCCGGCGCGGTCCGCGGGGGGGCGCTCGTGTCGCTGCCGCTGGTGGGGCATGGTTTTTCGGTCGAGCGCAACTGGATGCCGCAGTTCCTGCAAGCCTTCGCGCGGGTGAGCGCACAGCCCACATCCACGATGCCCGCCGGCAGCGCGGCCGCGATCGGCGACCTGCCGCTCGAGGAGGTCGCCGCAGAGGGCAGTGGCAGTGAGCTCGCGCTGCTGCTCACCGGGGACGGGGGCTGGGCGGGGCTCGATCAGGAGCTCGCTGCGCGACTGGCCGCGCAGGGCGTGCCGACCGTGGCGCTGAATTCCCTGCGGTACTTCTGGAAGGCGCGCTCGCCCGAGGAAGCGACGCAGGCGGTGGCGCGGATCCTGCGCCACTACCTGAGCGCCTGGCACAAGACGCGCGTGCTGCTCGTCGGCTACTCCTTCGGCGCGGATGTACTGCCCTTCGTGGTCAATCGCCTGCCCGAGGAGCTGCGCGCCCAGGTGGCCAGCGTCAGCCTGCTCGGCATCGACGCGCACGCCTCGTTCGAGGTGCACCTGAGTGACTGGCTGGGAGGCGATGCTGCCGGGCCGATGACGCGCCCCGAGGTGCTGCGCCTGCCGCCGCTGCCGGTGCTGTGCCTGTTTGGCGCAGGCGAGACGGACTCGCTGTGCCCGCAGCTGCCCGCCGGCATCACGCGCGAGCAGGTCGGCAGGGGTCATCACTTCGGCGACGAGTACGCCACGCTGGCCGAACGTATCCTCGCCTTCGCGCGCCGCGCACGCCCTGTGACATAACGCGGCACCCCGCTCGGCGTGGCGACGCCCGCAGCTTCTCTGGAGTACCATGGGGTTAAGCGGCTGACATAAGAATTCACATCCGCCGCCAACGAGCATGTCGCTGTACATCGATTCCGCGAGCCGGCTGCACCACGACCTGGACAAGAACCTGGTCGTGACCTGCCCCAACTGCCAGGCGGTGGCGCACATCACCGCGAGCGCGGTGCCGCGCTTCGAGGACCTGCAGCTGTATCGCCCGAAGCAGATCGGCATCGTCTATCTCTGCGATGCCTGCCATGCGCCGATCTTCCTGCGCTTCACGGTGCGCGTGTACGGCGCGACGCGCATCGAGCTCGCGCCGCAGTTCACCGAGGTGGAGCGGGCACGCGAGAAGTTCAGCTTCGCCTACATCCCCGAAGAGGTCGAAGTGCTGTTCCGTGAGGCGCTCACCTGCTTCTCCAGCGGCGCCTTCAATGCCTTCGCCTCGATGTGCCGGCGCGCCGCGCAGGCGATGTTCGTTGATCTGGGCGAAGCCGGGAAGCTGCGCCTGTTCGATGAGCTCAACGAGGTGCGTGACCTGGCCAGCATCGCGCCCGAGATCTTCACCAAGATGAAGAGCGTGCTGTTCGGCGCCGAGCTCGATGCACGCTCAGCCCTGCCGCTGCTGGACGGCTACGAGGCGGGCATCATGCTCGAGGTGGTCAAGGACCTGTTCTACGAGGCCTACGTTCGCCGCGGCAAGCTGCAGCAGGCCATCATGGTGCGGCGCTTCTTCCTCGATGAGACCGGGGGCGACAACGTGACGCCCTTCATCTCCGCCAGCTAATTACCCTCAGCCGACGAAGCGGCGCGCGTTGCGGAACAGGCGCGTCCAGCCACTGTACTCACCCACGTCACGCGGGTGCCAGGAATTCTGCACGTAGCGGAATGAGCGCTCCGGGTGCGGCATGCTGATGGTGACGCGGCCGTCGGCGCTGCACAGTCCGGCGATGCCGAACGGCGTGCCGCTGGGATTGGCCGGATAAGTCGTGGCGAGGCTGCGATCGTGGTTGAGATAGCGGATCCCCACCAGGCCGCTGTCCGCACAGGCGGCGGCCTGCTGCTCGCTCGCGAACTCCGCGCGGCCTTCGCCATGCGCCACCGCGATCGGCAGCACCGAGCCCTGCATGCCATCGAGCAGCACCGAAGGTGAGTCGAGCACCTCGACGAGTGAGAAGCGCGCCTCGTACTGCTCACTGCGGTTCCTGACGAAGCGCGGCCAGTGGGCGGTGCCGGGGATCAGTCCCTTGAGGGCGGCGAACATCTGGCAGCCGTTGCAGATGCCGAGCGCGAAGGTGTCGCTGCGCTGGAAGAAGCGCGCGAACTCCTCGCGTACCGCGGCATGGAACAGCACTGACTTGGCCCAGCCCTCGCCGGCGCCGAGCACGTCGCCGTAGGAGAAGCCCCCGCAGGCCACCACGCCCTTGAACTCGCTCAAGGAACGCCGCCCGCTCAGCAGGTCGGTCATGTGCACGTCATGCGGGGTGAACCCGGCACGATCGAACACGGCCGCGGTCTCGACCTGGCTGTTGACACCCTGCTCACGCAGGATCGCCACCGCGGGCCGTACGCCGCGCGCAATGAAGGGCGCGGCGATGTCGTGCTGGGGGTCGAAGGTGAGTGCGACGCTCAGTCCCGGGTCCTCCTCCGAGGTCTGCGCTGCGAACTCCTCGTCGGCGCATTGCGGGTCATCGCGCAGCCGCCGCAACCGCCACGAGGTCTCCGACCAGGCGCGCTTCAGGTCCGCCCACGACTCATCGAGGTGCAGGTCGCCGACGCTCACCTGGACGCGCAGCTCGCTGACTGGCGCACCGAGGTAGAGGGCGGCGCTCCCCAGTCCGTGCCGCGCCAGGATCTCGTTGAAGGCCGGCTCATCGCCGGAGAGGATCTGCACCACCAGCCCGGGTTCCTCCGCGAACAGTTGCGCCAGTGCCGCGCCGCGCGCGGCCGGCAGCGCGATATCCAGCCCGCAGTGCCCGGCGAAGGCCATCTCCAGCAGCGTCACTAGCAGCCCGCCATCGGAGCGGTCGTGGTAGGCGCGCAGCATCCCGAGTGTGCGCATCTCGCGCAGCGCGGCCGCCAGCTGCACCAGCGACTCGGGCGTATCAAGGTCGGCCGGCTCCTCGCCGAGCTCGCCAAAGACCTGCGCCAGTGCCGAGCCGCCCAGGCGGTTGCGACCACCGGCCAGGTCGATCAGCCACAGCGAGGTCGGTCGCTCATCCAGCTGCAGCGCTGGTGTCAGCGTGCGGCGCGCATCGCGCAGCGGCGCGAACGCGGACACGATCAGCGACACCGGCGCGATCACGCTCTTCTCCTGCTCGCCCTCGCGCCACGCGGTCTTCATGGACAGCGAGTCCTTGCCGACGGGAATGGCGATGCCCAGCGCGGGGCACAGCTCCATGGCCACCGCACGCACGGTCGCGAACAGTGCCGCATCCTGCCCCGGCTCCCCGCACGCCGCCATCCAGTTAGCCGACAGGCGGATGTCACTGAGCGCGGCGACGTCGGCGGCCAGGATGTTGGTGATCGCCTCGGCCACCGCCAGGCGCCCCGAGGCAGGCGCATCGAGCACCGCGACCGGCGTGCGCTCGCCCATCGCCATGGCCTCGCCGGCGTGCCCGTGATAATCCGCCAGTGTCACGGCGACATCGCTCACCGGCACCTGCCAGGGGCCGACCAGCGGGTCGCGGCTGATGAGGCCGCCGACGCTGCGGTCACCGATGGTGATGAGGAAGGTCTTGTCCGCGACCGCCGGCAGGCGCAACACGCGGTACAGCGCCTCGCGCGCATCGAGCGCGCCGGAGGGGAAGGCGCGCCGTGCCGGTGCTGCGCTGGCAACCTCGCGCGTCAGGCGCGGCGCCTTGCCAAGCAGCACCTCGAGCGGCATGGCAACCGGCTCGCTGGCGAACAACGGGTCGTGCACGCGCAGCTCGCCCGAGTCATCGATGTCGCCGATGACGGCAAACGGGCAGCGCTCGCGCGCCGCGATGGCGGCGAATTCGTCCAGTGCCTGCGCGGCGATCACCAGCACGTAGCGCTCCTGCGCCTCGTTGCACCACAGCTCCAGGGGCGACATCCCCTCCTCCGCACTCGGAATGCGGCGCAGGTCGATGCGTGCACCGCGCGCGCTGTGCGCGACCGCCTCGGGCACGGCGTTGGAGAGTCCGCCGGCGCCGACGTCGTGGATGAGGAGGATGGGGTTGCGGGCACCGAGCGCGCAGCAGTGATCGATCACC
>Ga0335079_10006422_pt1 | contig 13445 bp, 16 predicted proteins | sample Lox_Sample_33_FD_206719 | JGI IMG/M metagenome (GOLD analysis project Ga0335079, IMG submission 206719) | Soil microbial communities from Loxahatchee National Wildlife Refuge, Florida, United States - Lox_Sample_3.3 | ecosystem: Environmental > Terrestrial > Soil > Wetlands | place: USA... | reverse complement strand
CCGCAGCGCGCTCCACAATCCGCTCACGGCTGGCACGCCCCCGCCCAGTCCTCGGCTCACCCGGCACACGGCCATGGTAGCCCGCCGCTGGACCGAACAGTCCAGGAAGGCTATGGCGGGGGGAATCCAGACCGCCGGGCCCACCCCAGGCCGCCACCAGCACCCGCCGGGCGGCAGGGGCGCAATCTGAGAGACCACCACCGCAGGGCCCGGCGATGAGCGGACCCTCGGCCGCTGGGAGGCCCTTCGCGGCGGGTGCAATATCCGCGCTAGTTGAGATCGGCCTGGCGGAACGCGGCGACGGCGGCGAAGAGGGCGCAGAGGCCGGCCACGATCAAGACTGTGAAGTCGGTGAGGCTGACTCCCTTGCTGATCTGGTCGTTGCCGACCGACCAGTAGAAGAGCGACAGGTACCGTCCGGGCCGGATCGCGGAGATCGTGGCGGCGAGAGAGCTGAGGAGGTAGGAGGCGGCGGCAAGGCCGGTTCCGATGCCCAGGGCTGTTCCTCGCCTGCCGGTGGCCGCGCCGACGGCCATGGTGATCAGTCCGAAGTCAAGTCCCATCAGTGTGAGGGCGGCCGCGGTGGCGACCGTATTACCGGAACCGACGGTGAGATGGAAGCCCCGTCCGATGAACACGCAGACGGTGACCGCGGCGGCCAGCAGGAGGGCTTGCAGGGCCATCGCCCAGGCCTTCTGGAACACGATCGTGCGGCGGCGGATCGGCAGGGCCGTTATGAGGGCCAGCGTGCCGTCCTCGTCTTGTCCGGCCAGGCAGGCGGCGCCGTAGCCGATGGTCAGCAGCAGCATGATGAGCGGGAAGAAGTTGCCGTAGATGTTTCCGTTGAGCCAGCCGCCGGGCGAGGTGAGCGGACCGGTGACGCCGAACAACGCGGCGGCCGTTGAGCCGCTGAGGCTGTTGAGTGAGGCCGAGTTCTTGAATGCGGGGTAGAGCGCCACGACGACGAGCGTGTAGAGCGCCAACCCGGCCGCGTACCCGATGGCACTGCGGCGGCGCAGCCTCAGCTCAAGCCGGGTGATGTCAGCGAGCATGTGACGCCTCCCCCTCGGGGGAATCGCGGTAGAAGCCGAGGAACAGCTCGTCGAGGCCGGGCGGGCGGGAGATCAGATCGACCGGGTCATGGCTGGCGATGACTTTCAGCACCGGCGCGATCTCCCCGGTCACGTCCAGTTTCACTTGCGGGCCATCGGACGCGGTGACGGTGACGCCCTTTACCGCACGGAGCTCCGCCGGGTCGACAGAGCAGGGGAAGCGCACCTCCATCTTCTGGGGTGCGGCCCGCCGCAGCCCTTCCACGGTGTCCTCGGCTACCAGCCTGCCTTGCTTGATGATGGCGATCCGGTCGGCGATGCGCTGCACCTCGTCCAGCTCGTGCGAAGACAGGAAGACGGTGCGGCCCTCTGTGACCGTCTCCCGCAGGAGGCTCTCGAACTCGTGCTGCATCAGCGGGTCAAGCCCGGATGTCGGCTCGTCGAGCACCAGTAGCTCCGGCCGGTGCATGAAGGCCAGCACCAGGCCGATCTTCTGCCGGTTGCCCTTGGACAGCTCGCGCACCGGACGATCAACCACCACCTGGAACCTATCGGCCAGCTGCTTCACCCAGGAGCCGTCCACGCCGCTGCGGGCACGAGCGAACCACGCGATGTGCTGCCGGCCGGTCAGCCGCGGGAACAGCTCGAGGTCGCCCGGCAGGTAGCCGACACGGCGATGAACCTCGACGCTGTCAGCGGCGGCATCGAGCCCAAAGAGCGCGGCCCGGCCCCCGGTCGGCCGCTGCAGCGCCAGCAGCATCCGGATCGTGGTCGACTTGCCCGCCCCGTTCGGGCCCAGGAACCCGAAGACCTGCCCCGGCTCAACCACCAGGTCCAGGTCGATGACGGCGCGGGTCGGCCCGTAGTTCTTGCACAGGCGCGAGGTTTCGATGGCCGCTGTCACCGGTATGGTTCCTCCCCTGCCGCTGGCTGGTCAGATGCTGGCTTCCCCGGCACGGCTGGCGCCGCGAAGATGCCTCCCGTGTAGACGTCCATCACCGCAGCCGTCCAGCGGGCGAGTCCTTGCCTTGTCAGCGGGTCGGTGCCGGTGACCTCAGCTATCTGGCGGCGCAGCAACACCAGCGACAGGTCGTTCGCCAGCAGGAACGCCGTCCGCGTCTGCTCGTCCCGGGCTGGGCGGACAACTCCCGCCTCCACCAGCGAGCGCATCCCCGCCAGGGTCATGCCGAAGAGCTCCCCGAACAGCGCGTCGGCGGCCGGACCACCATCCAGCAGCAGCCGCCGGACGTAGTCGACCATCACCGGCTGGGCCTCCAGCCGGGCGGCGAACAGTTCCGCCAGTGACGCGCTGCCGCCCTGCTCGCCTATCCGGGCGAGCTCACCGAGCATCTCCTCAAAGAAAGCGGCGGCGCGGCGGTCCACTGCGTCTTTCAGCCCATTCTTCGACCCGTAGTGGTGCATGATCAAGCCCGGAGAGACTCCGGCCGCGGCGGCGATCTCGCGGACGGTCACCGCGGCAGCGCCCCGGTCGGCGAACAGCCGCATCGCCACCTCACGGATGACCGCTGCTGCCTTGAGATCATCGTCGGCTGCATGCACATTCAGTATCCTGAACAGTTGTTCCGCACATGTCAAGGTGCGGGTCCTGGCCCCGCCTCCAGCGCTCAGGTCCGCCGACCCCGGGAATGGGGCTCAGTCAGGAGTCCGGCCCGCGACCACCACAGGCTCCCCATAGCCCGGCATCACCAAGCTGCAGGCCACGTTCTGCCGGCAGCTGAGGCCTGACGCCCCCAGCGTGAGGTAACAGACATCAGGGCGTCGTTGCGTCGACACGCAGGAAAGCCCTCTTGCTGACGGACCTTCTGCGCTTACCAGGAAACTGAGGTGCGGATCGCCCGCTCCCGCAGATCATCCGGATACTTCCCGTGATGCTGGCATGGCTCCATCCTCCGGTCGGTTCGGGGTGATTCAGTCATCGCGTTCAGTCGCGGGATGGCGGGGCGGCCGGATCGGATTCAGCGGGCTGGCCGGTGTCCTGCGCGCCGGGGCGGGCTTTCTCAGCCGGGCCGGTCGCGGCCTGCGCCAGCTCGGCTCTGGCCTTCGCCTTGAAGTAGGCCTGTCCCTCAGCCACGTCAGCTCCCTGCCCGCGCGTCTTATAGATGTTGTATAGCGGCCAGCCGGTCCATACGCAGAAGGCCACACCAGCGAGGCCGATGGCGATCCAGAAGGCGTACGTCAATGGAATTACCTCCTATGATCTGGTTTGCTGGCTCCGGCCCATCCAGCTAGGCGTGGCCGTCGGCTAGACCTTTGCCGAGAACGCTGAGCTTGATATGAGCAAATATTGCTATTCACAATAGTTGTGTAAGGCAAGGTCGGCAACAGTGTCAGCGCTCTGGCCCGGTCCTGAAGCAGCGAGGTTCCCCATGAGCGGCCCGGTGGGTTGCTCGTTGGAGTATGCGTCCCACGGCCATGAGCGTCGTCGATAATCGGCTGCCGGTCACGAATCATGCCGTGGCCTGCACTCTGACCAACTTGGCCACGCCCAGCCCTGCCAGCATCACTGCTCGGATACCAGCCTGGCCAGGATGACTCACGCGGGCAGGCGGTGCATACGTTCGCGTCGGCTGCGGATCTGTCGGCCCATCGTCGGCGCATTGCCATCAGCACGGCCCAAAGGCGGTGAATACCTGGCGGGAGATGATCCCATGCCCGATGTCGCCGCCGCCCCAGAGGGCGAAATGTTGGCCTGCGTCGAGAGGAGCCGCCGTCCCGTGGCTGGTCAGCGTGATGGTCACCACTGGATGGATGCCGGGCCGCAGTGGCTTGTCGTCATCTTGCGTGATTACCGCGGGGAAGAACATGTCGCCGCCGGCGCTGGCGGACCGCCGGATGTGGACCATCAGGGCGTGGGTCCCGTTCGGGTACTGTCTGGCGGGGCGGTCGGGCGTGACCGCGTCGAAAGTGACCAGAGCCCGGAATCTGAATTGCTTCACTGCGGATCCTCCTCACTGACCAGGAGCCGCGCGCCGCGAGCGCTGACAGCCAGCGGCACTGTTGGTTCTGGATCCAGGGCTCTGCGATGTCATCTCGTCATAGCCCCGCACCCAGCCAGGCCTGCATGCCGGAGCATGCGCGGTCGGGGCCTCAACCTGGCGAAGTATCGAGTGTTGCTTATGACAATATTTGCTGATGACAATAATGACAACCCCAGCGCGCTGCACGCTGGGGCCAGGCCGCGAAGACGATGCAGGTGGGGCCGCTGGTGTGGCCGACCCGTAGGCGCCGGCGTGTCCCAGACTGACTGCCCAGCACCAGCGGTCAATGCGACGTGGACTCGCGGTGATCGTTCTGCTGATGCGCGGCCTGTGGTGCTGCCCCGCCGCCGGTGGCCGCCTCCTCCTGCCGTGGCCCAGCCGACGGATGTGGATCCGCTGAGTGAGGCGGGCGGCGCGGAGACTGGCTGCCGGCGGCCCTGCCGACTGGCCGCAGGGGCGATTCCGCTGCCCCCTCGGCCGGGGATTCGCTCACGAGCAGTATGACCCGGTCCCCGGGGCCGAGCGTGACGCTGGGGTCGGGGTCACGCATAGTGCGGCCGTGCAGGATTGCGGCTGGCGTACTACCTGGGGGCCAGGCGATGGCGCTCAGGGTTGCGCCTGCGGCGGGGGAGCCTTCCTCAACGCTGATCTCCAGCATCTGGTAGCCGGGCAGCGGGGTGGGCGGTTCGCTCAGCGCTGTCTCTGGGTCTGGCAAGGCCCAGTCGGCGGCGAGCTGGGCCTGGGTGGCCCGCGCCTGGGAGGTGTGGACCTGCCGGGCGACGGCCTGGAGAACTCCGTTATTGGTGACCCAGCCCTGCACCTGCAGGCCATCGGCGGACAGTACTGGCAAGCCGTCGCGGCCGTAGACCAGCAGTTGGCGCAGCGCCTGGGCGAGGGATTCGCCAGTGAACACCGCCTGTGGCGCGCCCTGGTAGGTGACCGGCCCGGCCAGGGAAGCCCAGCGGAGGGCCGGCTGGTGGCCCGGGTCACCGGGGCCAGGCGGCACGGCCAAGGGCACGGGGAATGGGTGCATCGCGTCGGCGACCTTCAGGTCCTGGAAAGCGTGCGCGGGTGCGGGCCGGTCGATGTCGGTGCCGCGGCGCAGCAGCTTGGTGGTATAGATCGTGCCGTAGCTCAGCCCCCGGGACACCGCGGTGGCGATGGCGACGGCGAGCATCACCGGCAGGGTGAGGGTGTAGTCGCCGGTCATCTCCACCACGCTGGCCAGTGATGTCAGCGGAGCCCGCGCGGCGGCGGCGAACACCGCCCCCATCGCCACGGCCGCGTATAGGGCGGGTGGGCCGGCGCCGGGCCCGAGCAGATGATCGGCGATCTCGCCGAAGGCCGTGCCGGAGGTGGCGCCGATGAACAGCGAGGGAGCGAACACCCCGCCGGAGCCGCCGATGCCGATGGTCAGGCTGGTGGCGATCATCTTCCCGGCGGCGAGCACCAGCAGGAACCACAGCACGTAGTCCCCGGCCATGGCCTTGTACATGACCGGGTAGCCGACGCCGTACAGCTGGGGAAGCACCAGCAGCAGCAAGCCCAGGACGATCCCGCCAACGGCTGGCCGGGCCCACTCCGGCCGGTGCTTCCATACCCGGTCGCACAGGTCTTCGGTCTTGTACAGGACCGCCGTGAACGCCAGCCCGAGCATCGCCGCGGCCACCGCCAGCAAAGCCACCAGCAGGTAGCTGCCGGCGTGGTGCAAGGCGATGCCGCGCGGGAACCCGGACAGGAACGCGCCGCTGCCGAAGAACTGCTCGGCGATGACATCGGCGACCATCGCCGACAGGATCACGGTGAACAGGGCCTCGATCGAGAACTCGCGCAGGATCAGTTCCAGCCCGAAGAACACACCGGTGATCGGGGCGTTGAACGTCGCCGCGATCGCGCCGCCTGCGCCGCAGGCGACCAGGATCCGCAGCCGGTTCTCCGGCGTGCGCACCACCTGGCCCAGGCTGGATGCCAGCGCCGAGCCGATCTGCACAATCGGCCCCTCACGCCCGACCGACCCACCGCTACCGATGCACAGCGCCGAGGCGATCGCCTTGACCGCGCTGACCTGCGGCCGGATCCGGCCGCCGTTCTCGGCGACCGCGATCATCACCTCGGGCACGCCATGCCCACGGGCCTCACGCGCGTAGCGGTAGATCAGCGGACCGTACACCAGCCCGCCCACGACCGGTATCACCACGAAAAAACCCAGCCCAAGCCACGGCAGATGAGAACTGCCAACGTGACCCTGCTGCCCGAACGCCACATGGCCGGTAGCCAGCCAGGTGAAGAAGTAGATCAGGTACCGGAACACCACCGCACCCAGCCCCGAACCCACACCGACCAGCAACGCCAGGGCAAACAGCCCACCGCGGCCGCCCCGCAGCCAGGCGCTGGCCCTGGCGATCCACGGCACCCGCAGCCCGCTGGCGGCATCGGCGGTCAAAGCGAGCCTTCCGGGCCGGACGAGACCGGCCCGCCCCGCGCGCCCACGGAGGCTGGCTGATCTGCCGGACTGGGAGGCCACTGGCTATCCGGGACCTCCCCTGCCGCTTCGGCAAACGCCCGCAGTGCCTCAGCCACCGCCCTCTGCCGTCCGGCGGGGAGACTGGCCAGGATCTCCGCGATCAGCGCCCGTCGGCGTGTGGTCGCCTGGTCCACCACCTGCCTGCCCGCGGGCGTGATCGACACCAGCACCGCACGGCGGTCCACCCGCGCCCGATGCCGCCGGATCAGCCCCTTGCGCACCAGCCGGTCGCACATCCGGCCCGCCGTGGACGGGGCGACGCCGAGCGCCGTTGCCAGATCCACCATCCGCTGCGGGCCCCGCGAAGCCAGTACCACCAACGCCCGGTACTGCGCGATCGTGGTCTCCTCAGCCGCCGCGCCCAGCGACCTGGTGGCCATCGCGATCAGCGCCCGGCTCGCCGCCAGCACCCCGTCAACCGCGCTCTCCTCCGCCGTGTTCACGGCAGCACCTCTTCGAGCAATAGTTGTCTATAGCAATAATAGTACATAACAACTAATTCTGGCGGGACGCGAGCGCTGGGCAGCACGGGACAGCCACGATCCCCGCCAACGCTGCGGCCAGGGCAGCCAGCGCGGACGACGCGACGCCACCCATCAGAACCCGGCGATCACCACAGACATCATCCTCAGCCTGGCCCTAGATCGGCCACCATCGTCCGGCCGACATCGGTTCCCAGATTCCTCCGGCATCCTGTTACGGGCCAGTTTGCGCTTCCGGGCGGCCTAAGGCACTCCCTGCTGCGAAGCGAACGGCCGCCCAGCGAACGCTGGGCTGATCCCTGTACCCGGCCCGATGCCCGGACTGCCACCGCGGCCTGAGCAACTGCGCCTAGGCGACTGTTGCAGTCTGCAATAATAGCTGCAGGCTTGAGGTCTGCCTGCCGGGACTAGCGCCCGCTGCGGACGGTGGACGGCCTCGGCGGGGAGGACACGATGACCGTGGGCCGCCATTACGCGGGGGGAAGCGGACGGCGCTGATGGCGGCCCGTTTGCAGCTGTTCCGCGTGCCGAGGACCTCGACGGCTGCTGGCATGAGCCCGGCCAGGCGGCCGCGCGTACAGGTCCTGCTGAGTGTTCTGCCGTTTGCCGTCATGGGTGCAGTGGCGGCCGCTAATGTCGTGGCCGGCCCGGGCGGGAGAACCGGCCCGCACGCCTGGGAAGGGCGAATGGCCTGGCACATCACAATCGTTGTTCCCTACAATACTTAGCTATGGGAAGATCATCAAGGACGGCCAAGGTGCTGCCGGAGCTGGAGCCGGGCACGATAGAGGTGCTGCAGGCGGCCACGCGAGTGCTAGCTGGCGTCGCGCTGCGCAGTGTGGGCGTCCTCGGCGGGGCGGTGACCTTGCCGCAGCTCCGGGTGCTGGCGGTGCTGGCCGACCTCGGCCGGTGCCGGTCGGTGCAGGTGGCGCGGGCGCTGGGGCTGGAGGCCTCGACGGTGACCCGGCTGGCCGACCGGCTGGTCGCCGCCGGCCATGTGACCAGGGGCAGTGAGCCGGGCCACCGCGGGGTGGTGACGCTGGAACTCACCGCCACCGGCCAGCAGCTGGTCAGCCAGGTCGCGGCCTGGCGGGAGCAGGAGCTGGCGCGGATCCTCCAGCAGATACCGCCCGCCAAGCGCATTCAGGTGACCGATGCGCTGCGACAGCTGGTAGAAGCTGCCGGGGAAGGCTACGGATTGATCTCGCGCAGCCTGGTCCCGGTGTGACCGGGCCCGGCTGGCTGGCGTTCGCCGTCCCCGGCCCCGCGCCTTCCTGGCCCATCTTGCCGGCGACGGCCACTGTCTGCAAGCCCGCAGTTGCGTATTGTCCCAGGATGCCGGGATGAGTACCGGGGCCCAGCGGCTGCTGAAACTAGCCGGGCAGATACCGTGCGCGCCTGCCCGGCGCCGGAGTTGCTAGGGCACCTGCCGTGCGCAAACCTACCTCGCCGCCCGCAGCTCAAGACAGCCGCCTAACCGCGATGCTGCGGAGAAGCGCCCAGCACAGCAGGCCAGAATGGGATGCTGACCAGGCCGTAACCGTGCTCTACGCTGCGCACCACCGTGCCCTTGCCCAGATGGCCACGCTCCTGGTGAACGACGTGGTGGTAGCAGAAGAAACAGTGGAGGCTGCTTTCATCGCCATGCACGCTGCATGGAGGCGGCTGCGGAATAGTGACAAGGCCCTGTCCTACCTGCAGCGGGCTGTGGTCCACCGGGCACGCTCCCACCGCGTGGACCACTCCGATCCACCAAGACGGCGGCTAGGCCCGCCCCAGACTGGACAGCCGAACATCGCCCCATCTCACGCCCTTCTCGTGGCGGCCCTGCACGCCCTTCCACCGCGGCAACGCGAAGCGCTGGTCCTGCGGCACTACGCGGGCCTGCCCGACACCCAGATCGCCTTTGTGATGGGGATCCCAGCACGCTCGGCCGGCAACCACATTGAACGTGGCACGGCCTGTCTGCGAGCTGCCCTGGAGCGGCACCATGCGGCGGCCGCCCATCAGCCGTCCGGGGATGCCGTCACCGCCAGGACCCCACCAAGCTCCAGCTGATCTTCGAAAGCCACCTGAATCCGCGCTCAGCCTCGACAGCAAACGCGGGATGTCCGACCATGCGCCAGGCCAGTGCGCAGGGCCGGGCGGGACCACAATCGTCCGCGAGTGCGGCAATGAAGAGGGTCCGGTGCTTGCGAGGGACATCCTCAGGTGGGCGAGCTAACGGGCGACAACACGGCCCAGGTGGTCAGATTTTGCAGAGCCTGGTGTCGATGGCTTTGCGCCGTTACTGGCGGGCCGGATGACGGTGACCGGGCAGTGTGCGTGATGAACGCAGTAAGTGCTGACCGAACCGAGCAGCACACCGTAAAGCCCCCGTACCCGCGGTTGCCTACGACCAGCAGCTCAGCGCCTGCCGACGCCTCGACCAGGACCTGACCCGCGTGACCCTCCACCACCCGGGTCCGCAGCCAGGCAGGACGATCGCGCCTAGGATGCAGCCGCACCTTTCCCCACGGTCCGCCCTTGGGCCAGTCCATGATTGCTGGCGTTGCTATAGGCAAGTACTGTATGTGAAAACAGTTGCAGTAAGCCAGCCCTTATGGGTTCCGCTCACGACCGTCGATCGGCGTGGCTCGAGCCGTGCGTAGTCGGCACAGTGGCGGCAAGCCCGGCACGCGCTACCGGCACTGGCCGCGTCGGCACTGCTTGAGCGGCCCGGGGCGCGCATCTGCTGGCCTAGAGGGACGGCCGCAGTGAGGCAGTACAGGTTCCGGGCTCAGGTCACGCCCAATCCGGCGGCACAGGAGGGTCTTGTGCGAGGGTTCCCGAATACGACGCGCCCTCCCACGGTACGGGCCTGTTGCCTCATCGAGCCCTCTTACCACCAGTACTTCCCTGCAGTGATCTCCCGGGATGAGGAGGTCCCGCTGCGGCCCGGGATGCACGTCGTGGTGACCATCGCATTGACCGACGGCGAGGCGGGGGCGTTTTTCGCCCCGGGCCGGCGCTTCGCAATATGGTCCGACGCTGTGGTCGGTCACACGGTACGTGCCGACGGCCTCGTGGGCTATGGCGTCATCTCTCGCCGGAGTGCCTGGGCGGCCTGAGTGACGGAGCAGACCAGCTGATCGACTTGTGGTGCGGGCCAGGCCCCTTCCACGATCAGGTCGTGAACTGGCCGGATGTGGTGCAGGCGGGCCTGGCGGCGTTGCGCCACACTGCGGCCGACACCGGCGACACCGAGGTGATCCGGCTGCCCGGGCGGGCTGAGCCAGACCTCCGGGACCGCCCAGCCAGGCCCGAGCTGCACGCCGGGTCCTCGCCGGTGGTCTGCCCGGTCTTCGAGTGGGCGGGCAGGTCGTACGGACCATCTCCACGGTCATGAGGTTCGACATCGTCATCGAGGTCGCCACCTCGCAGCTGCGGATTGAGCTGATGTTCCCAGCCGACGATGCCGCGGAAGCCTACTTCCGGACCCATGAGCTGACCTGATCGCCTGCCTTGTTGTGGCGATCTCGCTGGTTAGCGGTGGGCGCGGCGTCCGGGAGGCTTGGGCTGTTTAGGGGCGAGGGTCCGGGCATAATCGGCGGCCGCGGTGATCCAGCGCTCGAGTGCCGGGCCGTGCAGCCCTGCGGGCTGCACGAAGATCATGTTCTTCATCGGCCTTCCGGTGAAGTCCATCTCCCGGACATGGTCAAGCTCAAGTGCACGCTGGGCGGCCTCGTCGCCGATCCGGACCATGAGCTCGCCGCCCACGATGCCGGCGAACATGTGCCCCTTCAGGAGGAAGGCAAGGCCGCCGAACATCTTGCGCTCGGTCACATCAGCGTCGGTGGGCATGACCGCTCGGGCGCGGTCGGCGAGGTCCTCGTCGTAGGCCATGAAGCCTCCAGGCGGCCGGGCAGACCGGAGAAGCGGACAGGGCAGGGTCGCGACGGGCCGTCATCCCGGCCTACCACAACTGGCTTCTTTAGCAATCATGCTCTTTCTCAAAGAATCTATTGCACAATAGGATTGTTGTACTAGGGTCCAGCGTCAGGAGCCTACTGTCCCCGGAAGGAACATCATGGAACTCTACGAAGCCTTCGACGGTGCCGTCGCCTCGACCGCCGCCATCGTCAAAACGGTGCGCCCTGACCAGGCGGGCGCGCCGACCCCGTGCACGGAATGGGATGTCCGGGACCTGCTCAGCCACATCATCGGCACCCTGTGGCTCAGCGAAGCCCTGCTCAGCGACCGCGCCCCCCGCCACCCGATGGCGCCCGGCGGCCTGCCCGGCACCGACCTGGCCGGCCAGGACCCGGCCGCCGCGTACGCGGAAGCCTCGGCCGCCGCGCTGACCGCCGCCAGCGCGGGCGATACCCTCGCCCGTGTGCACACCACACCGCTCGGCGACATGCCCGGCCCCGCCCTGGCCGGCTTCACCACCTTGGACATCCTCGTCCACGGCTGGGACCTGGCCCAGGCCACCGGTCAGCCGGCCGCGCTGGACGACACCCTGGCCGCGCACGTGCTGGCCTTCGCGGAGCAGGCCATCACCCCCGGCTTCCGCGCGCCCCGCATCGGCCCGGCCGTACCGGCCGCGGCCGATGCCCCGCTCACCGACCGGCTCGTGGCATTCCTCGGCCGGCAGCCGTGAACCCCGACGCGGCCCTCAAGGCGCTCGCCGAACCGCACCGCCGGGCCATCCTGGGCCTCGTCTCGCACGTTGCCCGCCCGGTCGGTGACATCGCCAGCCACCTCGACATCACCCCCCAGGCGGTGTCCCGGCACCTGAAGGTGCTGCACGAGGCCGGCCTAGTCGACGAGCACCGCGAGGGCACGCGTCACCTGTTCCTGGTCAACCCCAGTGGCTTTTCCGCAGTGCAGGAGTTCCTGGCCGACTTCTGGACCCACCACCTCGGCCAGCTCCAAACCACGCTGCAAACCGCGGGCGACCCCGCCGACGGCGGACAATCACCAGCGTGACCGAATCATTCGCCACCGAACTCGATCTTCCCGCCCCCATCGAGGAGGTCTTCCGGCACCTGACCGACCCGGCCGCGATGACCCGCTGGATGGGCCAGCACGCCACCCTCGAACCCGCCGCCGGCGGCGCCTTCGAGGTCGACATCAACGGCGTCCCCATACGCGGGCGCTACCTGGAAATCGACCCACCCAGGCGGGTCGTGGTCAGCTGGGGCGTGGCCGGCAACACCGAACTGCCCCCAGGCGCCACCCAGGTCGAGTTCACCCTCACCCCCACCCCAGCCGGCACCCACCTGCGCCTGGTCCACCGCGGCCTGCCTCCCAGCCAGGCACCCATGCACGCCACCGGCTGGAACCACTTCCTCCCCAGGCTCACCCTCGCCGCCGCCGGAACCGACCCCGGCCCCGACCCCTGGAACCAGGCCCCTAGCCGCCGCGGCCAGGGCAGGCTTTGATCCTGATCACCGGCAAACCTCGCCGACCTCGCCCGCACCGATGTCCGCGTGCTCAATCCGTTCCACCCCTCCGGCCGCAGCAAATGATCCATGCGCAACCGGGCAGGCCTTTGATCTTCGTGGCAGCGTGGTGGCAGCGGGATCCGGCCGGATCTGACATGCATGGCCGCCAGGAGTCGACAGACACCGGCACCAGCCGACAGTCTGTCGCCGACGCGCAGCGAGGTCAGATGGCCGGGCCGGGTACATCGTCGCGTGGCCGGCAGCCGATGGTCGCTAGCCCGTGGGTGACGACTTGCAGCAGGAGCTGGCCGATGCTTTCGGGTCGGTGCGCGAGGTGGTGGCCCGGGTCCCGCGGGATTTCCGTGTTGACCGGCTGGTGGCGACCTCACCAGATAGCATCCACATCCTCGGCCCGGCAGGACTTCACGAGCGGTCCTGGAAGCCGACGGCGGGGCCGTCTGCCGCATCGTCGGCAAGCCGGCGCCCGGTCACCAGCGCCGGGAGCTGGCGATCGCCCCACACGCCCGGTCAACGGCGAGGCGGCGGGCGATCGCGCACACCACGCTGACCGGCGATGGCCAGCAACAGCACCGAACGACCGGAGACCGCCGGGAAGGCGGGCAATGATCGCCGCGGCGGCGTCCTCCCAGATCAGGGGGGCGGAACTTATGCGCCCGAGTCCGCGGCGTCGTCGTTGTGCCGGGCCGCTGCGTCCGGCTGCGGCACTGCCGCGGCGGCAGCCAGCTTGCCGTTGCCCACCGGCGTGGGCAACGTGGGGATCGGCGGGACCTCGGGTATCTGCAGCGGCAATCCGCTCTCGATTGCCGCCTCTTCGGTGGCCACATCCTCGTTGCCGAAGTCGGCCAGCGAGGCCGAGTCCGCGGCTGACTTCGGCTCGCCCGCGGGCGCCGGGGGGGTCATCTTGTCGAAGAACCGCAGCAGCTCGACCGGGACCGGCA
>Ga0335079_10006421_pt1 | contig 13446 bp, 10 predicted proteins | sample Lox_Sample_33_FD_206719 | JGI IMG/M metagenome (GOLD analysis project Ga0335079, IMG submission 206719) | Soil microbial communities from Loxahatchee National Wildlife Refuge, Florida, United States - Lox_Sample_3.3 | ecosystem: Environmental > Terrestrial > Soil > Wetlands | place: USA... | reverse complement strand
AACCTTTTCACGGATGGGGGTCCTACCCTCAATCTGTTTGCGGATGGATTCAATCGAGGCATGCGAGCGCAGAAAACGGTTGGTGAGCGCCTTGTCTTCGCGCAATAACCCCAGCAGCAGGTGCTCTGTCTCAATAAAGGGGCTGCCGAATTGACTGGCTTCGTAACGCGCGAAAAAGATTACACGCCGGGCCTTCTCTGTATACCTCTCGAACATGTCTCCTCAGCTCTTTGTGGAACGCCACCTTCCCTGCTGCCACCTTAACCCAGGAAGCGTGGAGGTCATGGAACCCTTGGAACTACCCAGTCCGTCACCTTTCCGTTCGTCATACGCAAGGTTCGATCGGCGCGACGGGCCAGATCCAGGTTATGCGTCGCCAGCACCGAGGTCAAATGATGCGCCCGGTGCAGATTTTCGAGCAGGTCGATTACCCGTTCTGCCGTGCGGCGATCCAGGCTCCCCGTAGGCTCATCAGCCAACAAAACCACCGGCTGATTGGCCAGAGCTCGGGCCAAGGCGACTCTCTGTTGCTCCCCCCCTGATAGCTCGCCCACACGGCGTCGTGATGCGTTCTCAAGGCCAACTTCACCCAGCAATTCTCGGGCGCGTGCCCGGGCCTCACTCATACCACGCCCGCGAATCAGTTGCGGGATGACTACATTCTCCAGCGCGCTAAACTCCGGCAGAAGATAGTGCATCTGCCAAACAAATCCTATCCTCTCATTGCGATACAGAGCGCGTTCGTTTGCGCGAAATTCGCTCAATCGCCTGCCGTCAAAGTATACCTCACCCTTTGTCGGGGTGTCCAGCGCAGCCAGGAGATGCAACAGCGTTGTCTTGCCGGAACCCGATTCTCCCACCAGTGCTACAAACTGCCCTGGCTGTACCTCCATGCTGAGGTCATCCAGGACCTGTACTTCCTCACTGCCAGAACTAAAGATCTTGGTCAGGCCCACGGCGGACAGGACGGGAATCCCATGCGTCCTCTCGATCAACGGATTGTCCCCAATATTCATCAGGCTTTATCACTCATATCGCAGTATCTCCACCGGATTCAATCGCGCCGCCGCGAGCGAAGGGTATAGAGTTGCCAGGAAGCTGATGGTGATGGCCGCGGCGGCAATCCACACTCCGTCCAGTGGGTGCGCATGGAACGGCACCGATGAGAGCGCATAAACGTCTGCCTGGAGGGGGATTAATTGATAGGTATTGCCCAACCAGGAAATTCCATAGCCCAAAACCAACCCCAGCAAGGTTCCCACGGCTCCGATCGCCAGCCCGTGAAGGGTGAAGATGCCCCAAACCTGTCGCTGCCGGGCCCCCATGGACATTAGGACCGCGATGTCGCGGTTCTTTTCCATCACCATCACCGCCAGCGCAGTGAATATATTCAGCGCTGCCACCACGACAATGAGTCCGATGGTCAGAATGGTGACCAGCCGCTCCAGGCGCAGGGCGCTGAACAAGGAGTGGTTCTGCTCAATCCAGGTGGTCGTGTCGAATCCGTTTCCCGCAGCGCGGCGAATCTCCTCGGCCACCTCCGGAGCACGGTAGATGTCATCAATCTTGAACTCGATCACCGAGACCACGTCGGCAAGGTCAAATAGTCGCTGGGCGGCGGCAAGATTCGTAAACGCCCAATTGGCGTCAAAATCGTAGAAACCTGAATCAAAGACTCCCACTACCCGAAAGTGGCGGAATTTGGGCACCACTTCGAGAGGGGTCAGGTATCCCTGCGGGCTGGTAACCAGCACCGTGTCGCCGACGTACACCCCGAGTGCCGTCGCGAGCTCCTTGCCGATGATAATGGGATCGGCATTCGGAAAAGTCTCTGACAAACCCTCCAGCTTGCCCTCGCGCAGGTGCCGCAGGAGGGTCCCTACCCTGACTTCCTTCCCGGGCTCGACTCCCTTCAAGACCACTCCCTGCGCCCGCGAGCGGCTTGACACCAAGACTTCTTCATAGAGGGAGGGCGCCGTGGCCACCACCCGCGGCAGGGACGCCAACCGGCGGGCAAGTTCATCGAAATTACGTATGCCATCATTCTCCTTCCGTACCAGGTTGATATTCGCCGTGGCGCCCAGCAGGCGGCTCTCCAGCTCCTCGCGGAAACCATTGTTGACGGCCAGTGAAATTACCAGCGCGCAGACGCCCGCCATAACCCCCAGCACGGAGATGACCGTGATAATGGAAATAGCCGCCTGTCGCCGCTTGGCCTTGAGGTACCGGAGCGCTACAAAGCTCTCGAATTTCATAGGGGTCACTCGCCGCGCTTTTCGGGGCGGAGCAGGGGAAAGAGAATGACGTCGCGGATCGAGCGCGAGTTGGTGAGCAGCATGGTGAGACGATCAATGCCGATACCCTCACCACCCGTCGGCGGCATACCGTAGCTGAGGGCGCGGATATAATCCTCGTCAATGGCGTGCGCGGTCAGATCGCCCTTCTCCCGCAGGTTCTGCTGGTACTGGAAGCGGTTGCGCTGCTCCTCCGGATCGTTGAGCTCACTGAAGGCGTTAGCGATTTCCATTCCCCCTATATAAAGCTCAAAGCGCTCGACGAAGTTGGGATTGTCCGGCTTCTGCTTGGAAAGAGGAGACACCTCCAGGGGATACTCCACAATGAAGGTGGGTTGAATGAGGTGCTCCTCCGCTACCAGTTCAAAGAAAAGAGCAAGAAGTTCCCCTGATCGCTTGTCTTCAGCCTCTTGCGCAGGGATGGGTGCGACGCCGCGCTGTTGCAACCACTGATTGAGGCCCGGGACATGGCGGGCCATCGCTTCACGGTTATCCAATTGGTCAGCCGTCAGCCCTTCTGCCTCGGCGGGCCAATAACGCAGCACCGCCTCCTTCATGGTCAGCCGCTCGAACTTCGCAAATGAGATGCGATGACCACAGTAATCAAACTCCAGGGTTCCCAAAACCGCCTCCGCGGCGCGCCGCAGCAGTCGCTCCGTGAGATCTATCATGTCCTGGTAGTCCGCGTAGGCCTGATAGAACTCCAGCATGGTAAATTCGGGGTTATGTTGAGTGGAGATCCCCTCGTTGCGGAAGTTGCGGTTGATCTCATAAACCCGGTCCAAGCCGCCCACGATGAGGCGCTTCAGGTAAAGCTCCGGGGCAATACGCAAATAGAGGTTGATGTCGAGCGCGTTGTGATGGGTGATGAACGGCCGAGCCATGGCCCCGCCCGCCAGCGGCTGCATCATGGGGGTCTCTACTTCCAGGTACCCTTCGGCCTCGAGGAAATCGCGGATGGCACGCACCAGCCTGCCGCGGCGCTCGAAGACCGTGCGGACTTCCTCGTTGACCATGAGGTCAAGGTAACGTTGGCGGTAGCGGATTTCCACGTCAGTCAGTCCGTGCCACTTCTCCGGCAGCGGCAGAATCGCTTTGGCCAGGAATTGCAGGCATTCGGCGTGAACGGTCAACTCGCCCGTGCGGGTTCGGAACAGGTACCCCTCAACCCCCACCAGGTCTCCTAAGTCCAGAAGCTTGTATAGCTCAAAGTCGCGCTCCCCTACCGCGTCCAGCCGGACGTAGACTTGCAGGCGCTTCCCCCCTCCCGCCAGGTGGGCAAATCCTGCCTTACCGTGCGGGCGAACCGTCATGAGGCGGCCCGCCACTCGAACCGCGACCTTTCGGGCGGCAAGATCTTCGCCAGAAACCGGGGCGTATTCCGCCACGATCTGAGGGATGTTATGCGTAACTTCGTATTTGCGCGGGTAAGCCTCGTAGCCCAGGTCGGCAATCGCCTGGAGCTTCTTCCTGCGCTGCTGGATCAGGTCGGAAAGTTCATGTTCGGACACGGGATTTACCTGCAATCTGCGAAGAGTTTTGAAGCACGGATTAAACGGGCATTATAGGTGGCAGTCGAAAACAGTGTCAAGGAATCGGAGCCAGCCTGGTAATCCCACTCCCGGTTTCGATCGAAAATCTTACAGACGCCGGATTCTCGATAATGGTACAGTTGCAACTTGCAACGGCGCGTTCGGCTCGCCGCGTGGCGGCCAAAGCCGCTTTTGTGTAGAACTGAAATAGAACCGGTCCGTCGGGACCCAACCGCATGGCACAAACCGAAGTGAACAACCGCAGCGTGGTCGCTCCGGACCTCCTCAAGCGCGTCCAACAATCCGTGCAAAGCGTCATTCGGGGGAAAGACGAAGTCATCCAACTCACCCTGGTGGGGCTGTTTGCGCGCGGGCATCTGTTGATTGAGGATGTTCCCGGCGTCGGCAAGACAACCCTGGCCCATTCCTTGGCCCGCTCTTTTAACTGCACTTTCCAACGCCTCCAGTTCACCTCCGACATGTTGCCTTCCGACGTGGTGGGCATTAGTGTATTCAGCCAATCCACGCAGCGTTTTGAATTCCGCCCCGGGCCCATCTTTGCCAACATTGTGCTGGCCGATGAAATCAATCGTACCACGCCCAAAACCCAAAGCGCCCTGCTGGAAGCTATGAACGAAAATCAGGTGACGGTGGACAATCGCACCTATCAGCTCCCGAGGCCCTTCATGGTGGTGGCCACACAGAATCCCATTGAACACCATGGCACGTATCCGCTGCCAGAATCGCAGATGGATCGCTTCCTGATGCGGGTGCGCGTTGGCTACCCAAACGCGGAGAGTGAGAAGGAGATTCTGCGCAACTTCGCCGACTCCGAACCGCTCGCCAAGATTGAGCCGGTGATGAGTGCCGATGAGGTGCTGGAGGTCCAGAAAGGCGTCCGGCAGGTGATGGTGGATGAAGAGTTGGTGAACTATACCCTGGCGATCGTGGAAAAGACCCGCCACCACGAGTACCTCAGCCTGGGCGTCAGCCCAAGGGGTACGATGTCACTCTATCGCGCTGCCCAAGCCATGGCCGTCATGGAAGGCCGCAATTACTGCATCCCCGACGATTTCAAGCGCCTTGCGATTCCCGTGTTTTCTCACCGCTGCATTGTCAGCTCGCGCTACCTCTCCACCCTGAAAAAGTCCGATCAGTCGGACGCCATCCTGCGGGAAATCGTGGAGTCAACCCCCGTGCCGCTGTGAAGAACAACAGGCCGTGAACGAAAAGACCCATCTAGGTTTTAATGTCTTCTGTCTTCTGCCTTCTGCCTTCTGCCTTCTGCTCTCCGCTCACGTGAGTTACAATGCCCCCCATGGCGACAATCCCTCAACCTACCGGCCGCGGCACGTGGCGCGACCTCCGGTCTATGGCACGATATCAAATGGAGCACGCAGACCGGACGGCTTGGCGCCGGTTCTTTCTGGCCCTTTTTGGCTTGGCAATGGCCTTCTTTCTTGCGCTATCTTCCACCGCCCTTCGCGAGTCAGGTCACACGGATGCTGCCGTTGCCTCGGCAGCGCTGTCGCTGCTCATCTCTGCCGTCGTAGCGGTCAAGGTGGTGCCCTACCTCGCCAAGCGCACAGCGCTCGAGCGCTGGATGATAAAAGTTGAATACGAGTTCACGCGCGAGGGCGTGGCCTATTTCCTGATTATCATGGTCATCGCCATTGCGGGCCTCAACACCGGCAATAATCTTCTCTTCATTATCCTGGCCAATCTTTTGGCGGGAATCCTGTTGTCGGGAATTCTCTCGGCCATTGTGCTTGCCCAACTGGAGTTGGATTTCGCCCTGCCCGAGCACGTTTTTGCCGAGCGGCCCTTGATTTCTCGCCTCACCGTCCTGAATCACAAATGGGTCTTCCCTTCTTTTTCCCTCACTCTCTCGGCGCGCGATTCGCGCAAAGGCAAGCGCAAGCGGCTCGCCGCAGCGGCGCCCCGCCAGATTCTGGATGCGCCTGTCTACGTGCCCTACATCCCGCACCGCTCTGCCGTAACTCAGCACGTGGAGCTTACCTTTCCGCGCCGCGGACGCTATACCCAGGATGGATTTCGCGTAAGCACCAAGTTCCCTTTTGGCCTCCTCCTGAAGGCGCATGAAGTGGCAAGCAAGCAGGAGATCCTCGTGCTGCCCAATGTGCAGCCCACGGAGGAGTTTTATGAAATTCTCCCCCTCATCGGCGGGGATCTCGAGAGCATGTCCAAAGGACGGGGGCACGACCTGTACGCCATTCGGGACTACCGGGAATCCGACAGTGCACGCTTTGTGGATTGGAAAGCCTCAGCCAAAGCCCAACAACTTAAGGTGCGGGAGTTCACGCGCGAGGATGAGCGGCGGCTGGTGCTGGTGTTTGACGCCAGACTCCCCAAGCATGACGAAAAGGGGCTGGCCCAGTTCGAGAAGGGAGTCAGCTTTTGCGCCTGCCTGGCGTGGCATTTCTACGAAATCGATGCGCTCATGCAGTTTATTGCCGATGGGTTCGAGACTCCCATGGCGCCCGCCGGCGAGGTTATCTATCCTGTGTTGGAGATGTTAGCGCTGATTGAACCCGATGCAGGGCCGGCAGATTCCCTTGACGATTTGCAGGCGCGGATCGCTGCCGCCCAGCGCGGCTTCCACATCGTCATCACCAACCGTTCGCGTGGCTCCATTCCCACCAACCTTTGGGGTTCTTCCTACCTGGTCTTTATGGATTCGCTGTAAGCCGGATTGTGAGACAATACCGGGCGCTAGCTGAACGACCCAGCTCGATCAAATGTTCACGGAGGAATAAATGGGGGAGATTTCAAGAAGAGAGTTCTTCAAGAATGCGGCGGCCAGTGCCGCCGTGGCGGGATTTTTGTCGGCCAACCTGACGCAACTCAGAGCCAATCCGCTGGGCTTGCCCATCGGCTGCCAGACATGGCCGGTGCGGGAAAAGATTGCACGTGATTTTCCCGGGACTATCAAGATGCTTGCGGCGGCCGGATTTCAAACCGTCGAATTGTGCTCGCCCTATGGTTATGAGGACTCGGGATTCGCCGGCCTTGCCAAATACAAGGGCGCGGAGTTGCGCAAAATCCTGGCGGATGCGGGCGTCAAATGCATCAGCTCCCACTTCGGCATCGAGGAACTCCGGAAAGACCAGGCGCGCAGCATTGCCTGGGCCAAGGACGTCGGGTTGACACAAATGATGGTGCCCAGCCTCGACGGGCCGGCCAAGCCCACGATGGATGATGTGAAGCGGGCGGCCGACGAATACAACAAGATGGGTGCAAAAGCGGCCCAAGCCGGCATCCAGCAAGGCCTGCACAACGAAGACTTTGAACTCACCATGGTGGGCAGCCAGCGCACCTACGATATCCTGTTCAAGCTGCTCGATCCCAAGCTGATCAAGTTTCAGTTCCAAGTCTCGACGATCAGCGCCGGGTACGATGCCGCGGAGTACTTCACTAAGTATCCCGGCCGCTTCATCTCCATGCACGTGCAGGGCTGGTCCTTTGCGACCAAGAAGGAAACGGCCGTGGGCCAGGATTCGCTGGATTGGAAGAAGATCTTTACCGCGGCGAAAACCGGCGGCATCAAGAACTACTTCGTAGAAATGGACCTGGATTTGATGAAGGCTAGCGTTCCCTACCTGCGCAAGCTGCAGGTCTGATGGGAAACCCGCTTGTTGGGGGCGCCGCGCCCCTCCCGCGCTAGTTCTTTTCCCTCTCCGAGGGGAGAGGGTGGCCCGCGCCGCACGCATTCTCCAGTGGGCGCGGGCCGGGGGAGGGGTCGCGTCCATAGCGAACAAGGTCCTATTTCCGTAACCGTCTGACTGCTCCTGCTTCTGCGGCAGAATCAGGGCATCCCGCCTCCGCCGCTGAGGCGGAAGATCAGGGCGTGGTCCTCTTCCCGAAATCCACGCCTCTGGCTTCTGGACCTAACCCGATTACCGGAATGCCAATCAGAAGGACGAGGCCCGCCAGCAACCCCAGGGACTGCGCGTAGGTCAGGTGCTTGGCCAGGATCGCTTCGATCAGCGTGATGCTCGCTGCGAACAGCACTCCCAATTGATAGGCAAAACCGGGGAAGAAGCCGCGCAGTTCGCCGGGCGAGAGTTCGTTCAAATGGACCGGGATAACACCCCAGGCCCCCTGCACCATGAACTGCATCAGGAACGCCGAGGTGATGATGAGCGCCACGGTGGGCGACATCACCCAGGCAGGCGTGAAGACGAGTGCGAAGATCACTGCCGTAACCATGGCGCGGCGGCGTCCGCGGCGGTCCGAGTAAAGGCCGAAGAGCAACCCGCCTGCGATCGCCCCCACCATGGAAATTATGGTGGTCAGGGCCGTCATCTGCGGGCTGAAGTGCCGTTCACGCTGGAGAAAAGTGGGATACAGATCCTGCGTGCCGTGCGAAATGCTATTCATGGTGGTCATTAGCAGGACCATGTAGAGGAACAGTTTCCAATGACGCACCACGGCTTTGCCGTAGGTGCTCCAGTCGGTGCGCGTCTCACGCCACGCCTCGCTCTCCTTCACCTTGGCGAAAATAAAGAGGGATAGCAAGGCCGGCAGTCCTCCCACAAGGAACATCGCCCGCCAACCCCAGTGCGGAAACACCAGGTAGTAGACCCCCGCCGCCAGGAGATTCCCGAACGCATATCCTTCCTGCAACAATCCCGACAAGATGCCGCGCCACTTGGGGGAGACCGCCTCCATGGCCAGCGACGCCCCCACGCCCCACTCTCCACCCATTCCGATTCCGTACAACAGGCGCAAAACGAAGAAGACCTGGTAATTGGGAGCGAGGCCGGACAGCACTTCGACCACGGAATAGAAAACGATGTCGAACATCAGCGGCCAGCGGCGCCCGTAACGGTCCGCGAGCAACCCGAAGATAAACGCGCCCACCGGCCGCATAGCCAGGCTGGCCGTGATCGTGGCCGCGATCTTGACCACCGAGACCCCAAAATCGTGCGCCACCGGGACCAGTACAAAGGTGAGGACAAAGAAATCAAAGGCATCGAGCGTCCAGCCCAGAAATCCTGCCGCCAGCGCGTTGCGCTGGTTGGCGCGGTCATATGCTGGTACGGCGGCTGTGGAATTGTCACCCATTTGTTCGGAAAGACTGGTTGTTTTCCGTGCCATGCAACTTCTGTCGGCATACGTGACGACGGGCAGGTAGCGGCAGCTTCGCGGCCGCACTCCAAGGCGCTGCCGCATGGGATCGTGCTTAGCGGCTATCTCACCACTTCCCCGCCCTTTATCACCACCTTCACGCTCTGGAGGACGGTGACATCCTGAAGGGGGTCGCCTTCGACCGCAATCAGGTCGGCATAGTGCCCCGGTTCCAGCGAACCCACCCGGTCGGACCAGCCCAGCAGGTCAGCGGCGTTCAGCGTGGCCGCTTGAATGGCGCTGAGCGGACTCATTCCCAACTTCACCATGACCGCGAATTCATGAGCGTTGAGGCCGTGCGGGTATACGGCAGAATCCGTCCCAAAAGCCACTTTCACTCCCTCCCGAAAGGCCCGCGCCACGTGTTGCCGGGCTTCCGGAAGAACATATTTGGCTTTGGCCACCATGTGGTCGGTCAATCCCAGGTCCTTGTAATTCTCCAAGAGCCAATCGCCCAGATACAAGGTCGGAACCAGGTATGTTCCCCGCTCCTTCATCAACTGGATATCTTCTTCGTCGATAAAGCTTCCGTGCTCAATAGAATCGATTCCGGCCGACACGGCATCTTTGATGCCCCGCGCCCCGTGGGCATGGGCGGCTGTCTTGCGGCCCAGGCGGTGTGCTTCCTCAACGATGGCGTGCATTTCCTCCGGGCTGTACTGCTCGGCCTCGGGATTATCGCCCTGGGAAAGCACTCCGCCCGTAGCGCAGATCTTGATGACGTCGGAGCCGTACTTGATGTTCTCCCGAACCTTGGCCATTACGGCGGGGACTCCGTCCGCGACGCCGAGTTCGAAGAAGTTGAATTGCGGCGCCAGCAAGTTGTTATCGCAATGCCCGCCGGTGATGCCCAGCGCCGGGCCTGAAGCCAGCATGCGCGGGCCAGGAACGTCGCCGGCGTTAATGGCGTCGCGCAAGGCAATGTCAGCGTAGCCGCCCGCGCCCACGTTGCGCACCGTGGTGAAACCGGCCTCGAGCGTCCGGCGGGCGTTGCGTGCGCCAATCAGCGCTTCCCGAGGGAAGGATATGCCCAGACCCCGGTATCCTTGGGATGCCGGATCGAAGGTCAGGTGCGTGTGGGCATCGATGAGTCCCGGCAGAACCGTATAACGGGAAAGGTCGATGATCTTCGCACCGGCGGGAACATGCGGTTGCACGTCCCGCGCGCTGCCCGCCTCACGGACCTTACCGGATTCGATAAGAATGATCTGATCGCTGAGATAGCTTCCGGTTTTCACGTCCAGAAGGCGCCCAGCCTTGACCGCAACCGGATTGCCCTCGGCCGGCTCTTGACATCCCGCCGGAAAGGCAGCGGCAGAAAGCAGCACAGAAAACAACAGCAGAGACGTCAGGAGGGCCTTCACGCGTCTTCTCCTTGAATCAGAGTATGTTTCTTGTCACAGCCCATGGCCCCGAAGGTTCACTTCGCCTGCCCCAGCTTTTGGGCCATCAGCCACGTAAATAAATCCGCCTGGTCGTACGCTTTTTCCCAGGAATTGTGTTCCACGCCGGGATATTCCGTATAGCGGACATTCCCATCAGACTTTTTCAAGGCTTCAACCATCTGGCGGGATTCCGTGACCGGCACCACCGGGTCGGCGCCGCCATGAAAAACCCACACGGGGGTTTTCCCAATCTTCTGGGCGACAGCAGTGTAAGGGTCAGCGGAGGTGTCCGTGTCATGAGCATTGACAATGTCGTGGCCCGGAGGCAAACGAATTCCCCCGCAGACAGGTACCAGGGCCGCGAACTTGCCAGAATATTGTGAGCCCAGCGCCCACGTGCCATATCCCCCCATAGAAAGCCCGGTCAGGTACACCCTTTGTGGGTCGCCCTTGAACTCCTGCATGGTCTGGTCAAGGGCCTTCAGTGCCTGGGCTTCCATGGGGGCATTCGTCCACCAGTCCTCTTTGCGGCACTGCGGCATCACGACCACAAAGGGGAAACGATCCACATGCGAACGGATCGCAGCAGCCAAACCCACCTGGGTCTGCAGCAGGCCGTCCTCGCCCTCTTCTCCATAACCGTGCAGAAAGAGAATAATGGGCCACTTCGTTTTCTTGCTCCAGTTGGAGGGTACGAAGACCTGATACTTATAAGTGACGCCGTCCACAATTGCAGTGCGGTTCAAAAACCCGGTTTCCGCATGGCGCGCCCACAGCGGCGCACCCCAGAGTAATCCCCAAAGTGCCATTGCCAGCAACTCCCACCGGCGACGGAGAAACATAACCAGCCCCCCCTTATCTCTTCAATCGCTTGCGCGCCAGGACCACCGCACCCAGCGGGCCGGCGTTGTCGCCCAGGATGCCGGGAACGATCTTCACCCGCTCGGCGTCGTGGCGGCGCAGGAAATTCTCATAGGCGGTCTTGCGAATTGGCCCCACGAAACTCTCGCCCAGGCGTTCGGCAATCCCCCCGCCCATGACCACACTCTCTGGATCAAGCATGTTTACGACGCTGGCCACCGCCATACCCAGGAAGTATTGGGCGCGTTTCATGACCTTGCGCATGACGGGATCGTTCCGTTTAAGCGCGCGCTGAATGATGCTGCTGGTCATGCGGTCCTTGCCACGCTCCTCCATAAGCTTGAGCACGCAACTCTTCTCACCGCCGTGAATGGCCTCGCGCACGTCGCGTTCCATGGCGGTGCGGCTGGCCAGGGCCTCAATGCACCCGCGATTGCCACACCCGCACAGGGGGCCATCCACCTGCACGATCATGTGGCCCACCTCGGCGGCCGCTCCCCGCACGCCCAGGTAAAGTTCGCCGCGCGTAATGATGCCGCCGCCGATCCCCGTCCCCACAAAGATGCCGACCAGTTCCTGCGCCCCCCGCCCCGCCCCCAGGGCGTGCTCGCCCACCACGCCGACGTTCACGTCGTTCTCCACAAAGACGGGAACGTGCAAGTGCCCCTTCAGTTTTTCGCCCAGGGGAACCGCGTGCCAGCCGAGGTTGGGCGCGTGGTAAACCACGCCATGCTCGGGATCGACAGCCCCCGGCGCCCCAATGCTTACGGCCCGCAGTTGCGACTTTCGCAGGCCCGCCGAACCCACCACATCCTCAACCATCGCCGCCATTTCGCGGATCTGGGCGTCGGGTTTCAAAGCCACATTGGTGGGCGTCTTCTCAATGGCCAGGATTTCGTTCTGGGGATTCACCACGAGGGCGCGCAGACTCGTCCCCCCCATGTCGATGCCTACAATGACTTCCTTCGCTGCCACCATCCGGACACCTCCGCACTGTGCTGGATATTGGCCCGAAAGTGTATCGCATTCACCGCTTTCAAGGAAAGGCTGTCTCGATTTTTGGCGTGAACCAATAAATGACCGGCTCGGGAATTCCCTGCTCACAAGATCATTGCCAGTAAGTCCCGCCCCAAACCAGACCGGGGGGACGGCCGCCATGACGAGGCGGTCCAATCCTGCCTGAAGGGCGTAGGATTTCCGACGGGCCCGATAGTCAACCAAGCCATCGGGGCGATAGGCATCCGCGTCAATGGGACGGCCGCCCAATTCTTCTCCCCGGAATAGATACCCGATGGAAACGGCGCTGAGCATCTTTTCAAAGGCTGGCTGGCTGAAATGCGCCAGCCGAGAGTTCTGCGGCGTGCTGCGGAGGTCCGCCACGAGATCGACCTCATGGGCCGTCAATAAGGCGACAAAGTTATCGAATTCAAGGATCGAGTGCCCGACCGTAAAAAGAGGCTTGAGGCCGTTTGCCTTCGTCGGGGAAGGGCTCTCTATTGACAGGACGATGATTACCTCGCGGCGTATTGTACCAAACGCTTTATGGCGGACCAAAGGGACGACGCAAATGTATTCGAGGAAGTAAAAATTCAGTTACGTTTTTCTCTTGACATTGTATTAATGGTACGATAGAGTGATTTTCAATTAGGCTGACCGGCGCGGCTAACCCATGTGCCGCGACGGCCTCCAGACAACGGTACGATTCCGGTCCCGCCAAATGCGGGACCGGCGGCCGCGAGGGCATGCTGGGCAGCGTCGACGGCGGGCGGTGGGGATAGGATGGGGATCGAGAAGGAACCTTGTATGACAATACATAGATTATTAATTAGCGCAATCACTCATTGGTTAAACATCGAGGACCCGCCCGAGTCCGGAAGCGACAATGTGTCAATCCACTCCCAAACCTGAGAACATATTGAAAACAAAGATTCAAAAGAGTCGATTTTGCGTTTGCCAAAGCTGAGAACATACAGAAAAATAAGGGGCTTATTAGCTTTTGGCAAAAACTAGATCAGCATGACATAATGTCCGATATTTTAGACCTGCCTGTTAACTCCCTAAGAAGCCAATGCGCAGTCTTCCCTCTCCCCTCTCGGACGGGCGGCGGGCGGGCACACCTCCTCTAGCCACTGACGACTGACCACTATCAACTGTCTTTATTACGCCGCGCGCGCGGCGGCGGGACGGCGGGCGTGGAAGTTGCTGATCAGCACCTTGGACAAC
>Ga0335079_10006420_pt1 | contig 13448 bp, 11 predicted proteins | sample Lox_Sample_33_FD_206719 | JGI IMG/M metagenome (GOLD analysis project Ga0335079, IMG submission 206719) | Soil microbial communities from Loxahatchee National Wildlife Refuge, Florida, United States - Lox_Sample_3.3 | ecosystem: Environmental > Terrestrial > Soil > Wetlands | place: USA... | reverse complement strand
ACTTTTGAAGAGCCTACGTGCGCCCGAATCTCGCGCTCCGAAGTCTCAATGAACGCCGACGATGTCCATCCACCCTTTGCCCCGCAAGCTCGGAACACAAAATTCGAGAGTATCGTTTTGCCGTCGGGAGTATGAACGACTTCGGGATGAAACTGAACTCCAAATATCTTCTTTTTTGGATTCCGAATTGCGCAGATGGGGGCATTCTTCGAATGTGCGATCGGTTCAAATCCGGGCGGCAATTGGGTCAAAGCATCTCCGTGGCTCATCCACACATTGATGGACCCATCCAATCCCGCGAAAAGATCATCGTTTCGGTCGATCTGCAAAGCCGCATTGCCATATTCTCTCCGGGCAGTCGGATCGACCTTGCCTCCAAGCTGATCAGCAATGAGCTGCAACCCATAGCATATTCCCAGTATCGGAATGCCAAGTTCGTATAGTTCTGCAGAAGGCTTCGGAGCATTGCCGTCGTACACGCTGGATGGCCCGCCGGAAAGAACGATTCCGATCGGATGCATTTGGCGCATCCGATCAATATCAACGTTGAACGGATGGATTTCGCAATAAACACCCAACTCACGAATGCGCCGGGCGATGAGCTGGGTGTACTGCGCTCCAAAATCCAGGATCAATACGACTTCCGTGTGTACCATTTTCAAATATAGAGAAAAGTCATCATGCTTCAAAGGGAACGCATAAGTTCGTAGGGTCCTTGTATCACCCGCTTGTCACAATCCACACCGTGACCGGTCTTGGAATTTGATTCTTACGATCACGGAATGGTCACCCGCAAGAAGCGCGGGACAGGCGTGACCGCCCCGTCAACTTCAGATTAAGACTCGACGCACGGGTTCTTTCCTCACTTACAAACTGTATTATCCTTCAGCGAGCTGCCTGCCAAGGAAGCCGATTGTTGTGCGGAATTTCTCTCTGACACTTGCGAAACAATCCTCACACGCCCGTCGTCTTCTCTGGGTACGCGCCTTCGTATCTTCCGACGGCGATCCAATTATCGGTTTGGCCTGATGCAACATGTCTATGGGATTGTGAGGCGACGTCCATCAACTATTCTTCGATTTTCTGAAGAAGCTCAACGAGCCCACATTTCGAAAGAAGTGTCACCTTGCCTTCAGATGATGACGATATGGAAAGCCAGAGAAATAAGTGTCTGAGGATCGCAAAGAACTCGTGAAGCAACACTGAAGAGTATTCGGAAGCGCTTGAGACCCAAGCTGACAGACACGATGCTGAAGCCAAAATGGTCATTGTTGACTCACGAAGCAACCGATTGAACCCCCTATCAGAAGACGGAGAACCGGCGAATGTGGGGACAGACTTGTACAATCGAGAGAACGCATTGCCGTCTCCTTAGTACAATTGTTCCATTTTTCTTCCAAAATTGCTCAGTTTGGACGTCTTCCTTCTGGCACGTCCGTTGAGTGCCTTGAGGCAAAGAGCACGTGGCAGAAATGAGAATATGAAAATCCTTGTTGTCACTCTGATGATCGCGACGAGTAGCCTGATCGCGCAAGAAGACCAATCGGCGCAGTCTGTGGTGCAAGATCAGCCACCCGAAGCCGTGAGCCTCTTCTACCCCGACTTAGCATCGTATGGCGAGTGGATCGAATTTGAACCTGGCCTGTATGCGTGGCATCCCCTCGACATCGAGCCAGGTTGGAGACCGTACACCCGAGGAAGATGGATTTGGAGCGATTATGGGTGGTTTTGGGTTACCGAAGAACCCTTCGGTTGGGCGACCTACCATTACGGACGCTGGTATTTGGATGACACGTACGGTTGGATCTGGATTCCGGATACCGTTTGGGGGCCAGCGTGGGTCGAATGGCGTTGCAACAGCGAATACATCGGATGGGCTCCGCTTCCGCCGTATGCGAAATTTCATCTCACGGTCGGCATTAGATTCACGCGAGAATGGACCGCTCCTTTAGGATACTGGTCATTTGTCAACTACGATCGTTTTGCATCACGCCATGCTTATCGGGATTATGTTCCGGAAGTGGAAACGCGGCGGCTCATTTCCACCTCGCGTTCGACAGGACGATACGAGATCGGTCAGAACCGGATCATCAACGAGGGAGTGAACAGGAGTTTCATCCAGCATCGCACATCCTACAGGATTGAATCCGTTGAAGTGACGCGCACGAATGAGAGAGGCGTCGAGCGCTTCAACAGGGAAGGAACAACAGAACGATTGGAAGTGTATCAACCTCGCACCGATCACTCGAGAGGCGCCAACGTTAGGATCGAGGCGCGAAAAGCACTGACGAGGCCCTCGTTCGATATCGATCGTGTCGATGCCTTCCGGAGGCCATCCGGACAAGACGGCAGAACGACTCGCGGACAGAGTTCACGCTCCCAGCAGAGATTCGAACTTCCGGGGTCGCAGCAACACCCTCCTGAACGCGCCGACCAACGACAGCCAACACGGCCCGGTCAACGGGATCGTCTGTTCCGTGCACGACCAAAATTCCCCTCGCCCCGGGTCAATAGAACATCACCGCACCAACCTCCTGCGCATAAGGACCAGGACTCGCCCCGTGGTAGAAGGAGAGACAGATTTTGACCGCTGCCGGAGCTCAGCGGCCACCACCACGTGAACTCATGGACTTCTCCGAAAGGATCCGCAAGACAGTTGCGAAATCGTCCGGCAATTCCGTTTCAAATTTCAGCGTTTTCTTGGATTCAGGATGCACAAATCCAATCGTCTTTGCGTGAAGAGCCTGGCGGCTGATGATCTTGAGCAGGTTCGCCGCCTGCTGTGCTTTCTTTCTCTCGAGTCCTCCCCACACGCTGTTTCTCCCGCCGTAGGTCGGATCGCCAAAGACGGGATGTCCAACATAGGACAGGTGTACCCTGATTTGATGAGTCCTCCCCGTGCGTAGTTTCAGCCGAAGCAGCGTCAGGTAATCGAATTCTTTCACCACAGTGTATTCGGTCGCAGCAGGCTTTCCTTGCGATGTGACAGCGACTTTTCTTCTGTCTTTCTTGCTTCTCCCCAGACTTGCTTCGATGAGTCCTTTTGTGCGCTTGAATGTTCCCCATACAATCGCCCAATACTCACGATCCACGGTCCGTCGTGAGAACTGTCTTGCCAGATAGCTGTGCGCACGATCAGTCTTTGCAACGACGAGCAATCCACTCGTATCCTTGTCAAGCCTGTGCACGATGCCCGGACGCAGCTCCGAATTTGGATCCGAGAGCTGAGGGCAGTGATACATCAGCGCGTTAACGAGGGTGCCGGTATAGTTGCCGTACGCAGGGTGCGTCACCATTCCCGCGGGTTTGTCAACTACAAGCAACTGATCGTCCTCATAGAGAATCTTCAACGGGATGGGTTCTGCCTGTGCCACCGGTCTCTTCGGCCGGTGCAGACTCACCTGGATCACATCGGATGGCGCTAGCGTGTAGCTCGGCTTCACCACGTTCCCGTTCACCAGAACGTCCCCGCCAACAATTGACTGTTGGACCTTGTTCCGCGTGGCATTTTCGACCTGCCTCGCAAGGTACACATCTATGCGTATCTTCTTCTGACCGCGAGGAACAACGATGCGCAAGACTTCGTTTGCACCGTTTATGCCCGGATCGGACATCTTAGGATTGGGAATTAGAGGAGCTTTCTTTTTGAAGGTCAGGCGTGGAATCACTCATCGATGGGGGCTCGGAACCGGGGACGCCATTCGCGGCAAGTGCCATTTCGCGGTCATCTGCGGCTGTAAATCTCCGATGAAAGACGAGGAGCATGAGCACTCCGACTGAAACCGCGGCGTCCGCCACGTTGAAGATCGGCCATCGCGAAATATGAAAACCTGCGAGGTTGATGTTAAAGAAGTCGACATCGAAGAAGTCAACCACTTTTCCGTAGAACAGCGGACCATCGCCGAATATGACACCGTAAAAAACTCTGTCGATCAGATTGCCGATGGCGCCACCTAAAATCATGGCCAGCGAGACGCGAATGACCAGAGCCTCGTCGCGAATCTTGAACAGGTAGTACAGGATGCCCGCGCTGGCAAGGGTCGAAAACACGGTGAGAAAGAACTTCCCCCCCACGTCGATTCCAAATGCCATGCCGGGGTTTTCAATGAAGGTCAACTTGAAGAAGTCTCCCAGCACGGGAAGACTCGTCCCGATTTCAAGTCCGGGCCAGTATCCGAGGATCGGCAGCGTAAATCCCCCTTTGATCAGGAATTTGCTTCCCTGGTCAACTACGACGATAAGACCTGTCAGGTATAGAACCCGCACGCTTTCTCTCTCCTTTTCTTATCGCTTCGTGATTTTCTGGAACTGGACGCGTGAAGCTGTCATTTCCGCATTCTCCGAAGAATCGTCTTGTTCGTGCTCCGAAGGTTCCCGGATTTCGGCAGACCCGGATGTTGGCTCATCGACCACGTCGAGAGCCCGATGAAAAATGAGCAGCAAAATCACCCCGATGGAGACTGCTGCGTCTGCCATATTGAATATTCCAAACCGAGAGAGGCCCAGGAAATTCACATCTATGAAATCGACAACTTTCCCGTAGAACAACGGGGCATCGCCAAAGAACGCTCCATAAAACACCCTGTCGATGAGGTTGCCCATGGCTCCACCCAGGATCAGGGCCAAGGATACGCGAATGACAAGCTCCTGGTCACGTTTTCTGAACAGGTAGTAGAGAACGCCAACGCTCGCCAGAAATGAAAACACCGTGAGGAAAAGCTGGCTTCCGATGTCGATGCCAAATGCCATGCCCGGGTTTTCGATATACGTCAACCGCACGGCGTTTCCAAGTAATGGGATGCTCGACCCCAGCTCCATACCTTCGTGCTGCCAACCGAACAACGGGAATGAGAAGCCCTTCACGAACAGCTTGGTTACTTGATCCAATACGACGACGAAGGCCGAAAGATACAGCACACGCACCGGCTTCTGATGCAGAACGGTTCGATTCATGGTCCAAGAGGCGATCAAATCCCGCTCAGCTGCCTTTCTTCATCTTGCATTGGACGCACTGCTGAGCGTGAGGCACTGCTTCGAGCCGCGCCTTATCGATGAGTGTTCCGCATTCCGTGCAAAAGCCGTAGGTGCCATTTTCAATTCGTTTCAGCGCATCGTCCAGGTAGTTGAGGAATTTTCCTTCGCGCGATGCGAACAGGAAGGTTTTCTCTCGCTCCATGGCATCTGTCCCCTGCTCCATGTGCAAGGAGTATGTCGAATTTTCCGTCACGTACTCGCCCGTCGTCACATCCATCATCGTTGCTTTTAACGATTCGAGTTCTTCGAGTATCTCCTTCCTCTTTTCCAGAATGATCTTCCTGAAATGATCCAGGTCCGGCTTGCTGTAGCCTTTTCGAACGGCCGCTTTTGCCGCCGCCGGCTTTACCTTCACCTTGGAGGACCTCAATGCAACGGCTTTGCTTGGCTTGGAAAGTTTTGCACTACGGATCTTTCCTTTTTTTCCGCCGATTTTCTTTGAAGTTTTTATCGCCATAGCTCATCTCCCGCCAATAGAGTAGTAAACGGAATTGCTTGCCCCGATAGTATAGCTAAATCTTCTCAACTGCAATTTCAGATTTTTCTCCATTGATCTCCGAAGTGTTAAAAGTGAGAATTCTCTTTTCGTTGTCTTTCACGCTTATTATTTCCCTGGCAAGTGTTTCTTGCTTAATATAATTCATCGTTTGCTCCAGCGCCTTGACCAACTTGTCCGAAGAATGGTGATAGATTCGGATCCGGTCGGTGACATCGAATCCGGATTCCTTTCTCAGATTTTGGATTCGGTTGACAAACTCACGCGCGAGTCCCTCATTCACGAGCGACTCATTCAATTCGGTGTCAAGCGCCACTGTGAGAGGTCCGTCACTTTCCACCATCCATCCCTTGATGTCTTCGTGCACGACTTCCACATCCTCTGCTACAATGTCGAACGATGATCCACCGGACGCAAGGACCGTCACGCCCTGTTTGTCGAGTTCCCGTATCTGCTCACTGGTCATGCCACGGATGACAGCCGCAACGGCCTGGACGTCCTTGCCGTACTTTTTTCCCAGGGACTTGAAATTGGGCTTCGCTTTCCGTTTCACGACGCCGGATTCGTCGGTGACAAACTCAATTTCTTTCACATTGATTTCTTCCAGGATCACATCCTCCATGTGGCGTATGGAATCCCGATGATCTGCACTCAACACCGGAATAATGATCCGCCGCAATGGCTGCCGAGTCTTGAGGTTTGCCTTCATCCTCATTGCGCGGACCAATTCCACCACTTTGATCGCATTCTCCATTTTCTTTTCCAGTGCACTATCGATGGCGCGTTCATCAACATCCGGCAGGTATGACAAGTGAACCGAAAGCTCCGCTTTCATCCGTGATGACGACGTCAGGTTTCGGTACAATTCGTCGGAAAGAAACGGAGCAAAGGGAGCAGCAAGCTTCGCCACGGTAATGAGACATTCGAACAAGGTCTGGTAGGCGGCCGATTTGTCTTTCCCTTTTTCACTCTTCCAGAACCGTCGACGGTTTCTTCGCACGTACCAGTTGGAAAGTTGGTCAATCGTGAAATCGTTCACTGCGCGCGCTGCCCTCGTCACATCATAGTCATCAAGGGCCTGACGGTATGCACGAATCAGGGAATTCATTTCCGACAGAATCCACCGGTCGATCTCGGCGCGCTCTGCACGCGGAATCGGTTTGTCGTCGTAGGAAAAGTCATCGACGTTCGCGTAAAGGACAAAGAATGAATAGGTGTTCAACAGCGTGCTGAAGAATTTTCTCTGCACCTCGACGAATCCATCCTCATCAAAGAGTTTCGGACGCCACACGGGACTTTGGGCCACCAGGTACCAGCGGGTCGTGTCCGCCCCGTATTTCTTCAAAAGGTCGAACGGGTCGACCGTGTTTCCTTTCGATTTCGACATCTTCTGCCCCTGCTTGTCAAGGATCAATTCGTTCACAAGAACGTTCCTGAATGCAGGCTTGTCAAACAGAAACGAACCGATGGCGTGCAACGTATAGAACCATCCGCGTGTCTGGTCGATCCCTTCTGAAATGAAGTCAGCCGGATATGATCGGTCAAAGACTTCCTTGTGTTCGAACGGATAATGCCACTGTGCGAACGGCATGGATCCGGAATCAAACCACACATCGATGAGCTCCGGCGTTCGTCTCATCGTACCGTTGCACTTTTCGCACTTGAAGGTGACTTTGTCCACGTGCGGCTTATGGAGATCGAGAGGTTCGGGAACATTGGTCCCCTGCCTGAGCTCCTCAACACTTCCGATGCACCGTTGGCTGCCGCACTGTTCACAAATCCATATGGGCAGCGGGGTGCCCCAGAAGCGATCCCGTGAGAGAGCCCAGTCCTTGTTTTCTTCAAGCCAGTTGCCGAACCTCCCCGAGCCGACTTCGGGAGGAATCCAATTGATTTCTTTGTTGAGCTCAATCATCCGGGAAGCGTATGCCGTTGTCCTGATGTACCAGGAATCGCGAGCGTAGTACAGGAGCGGAGACGAACACCGCCAGCAGTGAGGGTAGCTGTGGAGATATTGTTCTTTCTTGAACAGGAGACCTCTGGCTTTCAGGTCGGCGGTGATGTCAGGGTCCGCATCCTTGACAAATTTCCCTGCGTACACCGGCACCGAACCATCGAATTCTCCGGACTTGTTCACGGGATGCAGGGTCGGCAACGAATACTTGAGTCCGATTTGATAGTCATCTTCTCCGTAGGCCGGAGCCATGTGCACGATACCGGATCCATCTTCAATCGTCACGAAATCAGCAGGCACAACGTAAAAGGCTTTCGGACTCGTGGATTCCGTGTCTGTTCCACCGCTCAAGGATTCTTCCATCACCTGCTTGAAGGCTTCAGCGCCAAGGATCTTTTTCAGATTCAGGTCAGCATGACGCAACCGAGCGAACAACGATAGCGCCATGACAACCGTTTTTCCGTGATCGGACGCAAGAATCAACGGACTTTCATATCGAATTCCTTTTTTGGCCGCATCGAGTTCGACGTAGACTTTCTGTGCCTCTTCTCCTTCAATATGGAGTTTATGTTGGAATTCCCGGTAAGCCGCGTGAGAAGGCGTCGCCAGCGCTTCATTAAGGGGAGTCAAAAATAATGGCTCATATTGAAGCCCGATCAAATCCCTGCCGAGGAACTTATCGATAACGTTGTAGTCATCGCCCAGCACGCTCAGCCTGGCTTCGGCGAGGATGAGTTGCTCACCCTTGTGCCCGACTTTTACATATTCCACCTCCGGATGAACGGCAAGGGCAACATTCGACAGAAGAGTCCAGGGGGTCGTGGTCCATACAAGAAACGAAGTATTCGCCTGCCCCTTCAATCTCATTTTAACGTAAATGGAAGGGTCCTTCACATCCTGGTATCCGAGCGATACTTCGTGGGAGGACAATGGGGTCTCACACCGCGGGCAATAGGGTTGGATCTTATACCCTCTATAGATCATCCCTCTCTCAAAGTACTGCTTCAACGCCCACCAGATCGACTCCATATAGTCGTTTTCGAAGGTTATGTAGGGCTTGGTGAGGTCTACCCAGTACCCCATCAATCTGGTCATTTCCTCCCAATCGCGCTTGTACTTCCAGACGGACTTCTTGCATTCTTCGTTGAACCGCTCGATACCGTAACGTACGATTTCGTCCTTATGTTTGAATCCAAGGGATTTTTCGACTTCGATTTCGACTGGCAGGCCGTGAGTGTCCCAACCCGCTTTGCGATGAACCTGATATCCCTCCATGGTTTTGTAACGGCAAATAATGTCTTTCAACGTACGTGCCATAACGTGATGAATGCCGGGCTTGCCGTTGGCCGTCGGGGGGCCCTCGTAAAACGTGAACGCCGTCCGGCCTTCGCGCGAAGTTACACTCTTTCGAAAGACATCGTGCTCTTCCCAAAACTTGAGCACCTCCGACTCAAGTTCGTGGTAATTGATCTTGTCCGTGCGCTGTTTATATGCCATGGTTTAATCTACTGCCGGTCATCGTTTTAGAGCTATTTTTTCCCCAAGTGACTTATGACCCAAAGGATTCCGCTCACGACAATGCTCAGGAGGATGCTCGTGCCGAGCGGGAAGTAGAATTCAACATTGTTTCGTTTTAAATGGATATCGCCGGGAAGTTTGCCGATGAAGGGAATCCTGGGTGACAGCACCAGGACGAAACCAACAACAATAAGCACACCACCAAGCACAATCAGTATTTTGCCAAAACCAGCCACGATGAACACCTTCTGCGCGCACGTCGTTCAAGCTTCAACCAATCAGGTAATTTGCAGCCGAGCTTGAAACGAAGAATCCAGTCTCGCGTATCACACTTTCATTCTCTTCACGACTTCTTTCATGATTGCGGTCATTTTTGGCTCGGCCTTGTTGGCGACCTTGATGACTTCCTTCAGGGTGACGGGCCTGAGTGCATCGGGGAAACATTCATCGGTGAGTATCGAAAACCCGAGAACCTTCATACCCATATGCACCGCAACGATATCCTCCGGCACTGTCGACATGCCAACTGCATCAGCACCAATGGTCCTGAGAAACCGGTATTCGGCGGCGGTTTCGAGCATTGGTCCTATCATCGCAACATAGACACCTTTGCGCACAGGAATTTTCAGATCGAGGGCCGCCTGCTCGGCAATGGAAATCAATTCCCTGCTGTATGGCTCCGACATATCAGGAAACCGCGGACCGAGTGACTCGTCGTTCCTGCCGATCAGTGGATTATCGCCAAGGAGATTGATATGGTCGGCCATGATCATCACATCGCCGCGGCGGAAGAAAGGGTTCAGCGCGCCGGCAGCATTGGAAATCAACAGACTTCTGACCCCGAGAAATTTCATGACCCGCACCGGAAACGTGACCTGCTGGAGAGTGTAGCCCTCGTATTTATGAAACCTCCCCTGCATCGCCACGATCGTTTTGCCGGCCAAAGTCCCGAAGATCAATTTCCCGTGGTGCGACTCGACGGTCGAGACCGGAAAATGAGGAATATCGGCATAGTCGATGACCGTATCAGCTTTGATTTCCTTGACAAGACCGCCAAGCCCGGTTCCCAGGATGATGCCCAACGGTGGCTTGCTGGCCGACTTCGACCTGATGAACTTAAGTGCTTCGTCTATCGTTTCCCGGAGCTGTGTCATTCCTTCTCGTGGCCTCATAGCTTCTTCAAAATCTCATCGATCTCAAGATGTTCTTTCCCTGATCCCCTGGCCAATTTTTCGCCCGAAAGATCATCCTCATCGACTTCAAGCGCGTTAATAAGGTCAATTTCCGATTTCAACAGAACTTTCAGTTTGCTCAGGATACTATCTTTCCTGGCTCTCAGCGTCGATATTTCCTCCTTTGCCCTGGCGAAATCTGACCGCGCCTTCTCGACGATTTGGGAAGCCTTCAACTCTGCATCCTGGATGATCAAGCTCGCTTCCTTCCGGGAATTCTCAATGGATTTGCCGCTGGCTTCCTGGGCCTGCATCAACGTCTGTTGAAGCGTCTTTTCCATATTTTTGTAATCCGCAAGCTGAGTTTCGAGCTCAATCGTCTTATCCCGCAGGTCTTTGTTCGCCTTGAGAAGATCCTCCACTTCATTCGAAAGCATCTCGAGGAATGTCTCTACTTCGACCGTGTCGTATCCACGCATGCCCTTTTTAAATTGCTGGCGCTTGATTTCAAGGGGAGTAATCTTCATAGTGCACCTTTTATTTGGTCCTTAAGACCGGTCTTCCGTTTACCAAAAATCGCAGTGCCGATGCGGACAATTGTCGCCCCCTCTTCGATGGCAACTTCGAAATCGTGCGTCATCCCCATCGAAAGATGCTTCATCGAAACGTGCTCCATACCCTCGCGTTCTATATTCCTTTTCAGCTCAGCAAGCTGGCGAAATGAGGCACGAGAATCGTTCGGATCTTCGGAAAAAGGGCCCATCGTCATCAGCCCCTGGATCCTTATTTGTTTCAATCGCGAAATCGATTGAGCCAATTCAACTGCTCTTGCCGGCAGTATTCCGAATTTGGTTGCTTCATCGGTCGTGTGGATTTCCAACAATACGTCGATTGTCCTGTTGGATTTTTCCGCTCTCCTGTCCAATTCCTCCGCCACCCGCTCACTGTCGACAGAGTGTATCAAGTGAACGTAATCGACGATGAACTTGGCTTTGTTCGATTGAAGATGTCCGATATAATGCCAACGAATGTGATGAGCGATCAGTGCTTGTCGTTTCTCGACCAGCTCCTGCACGTAGTTTTCACCAAAATCTTGCTGACCGGCGTTGATCGCTTCACGGAGAGCCTCAAGGCCAAATGTCTTCGAGACCGCAACGAGAAGTACTTCATCAGGATCGCGGCCCGATCGCCTGCAGGCATCCGCAATGCGATTTCGGACAACGATGAGATTTTCTGCAACCATCGGCGGCTCTGCAAAAGTTCAATATACGCCAAGAGTGCGCTAAAATCAATCTGAAACAGCGTCACGTTCAATCGTTCCAGCGACTTACCACCGCCCGTTTCAGCCTCAGCTTGACTTCAATTTCAATTTTGGCTTAATTCACAGAAGCAGTGAGCGAAGGTTTCCCAACGTTCGACGACTTCACAACTATGGCGAACTACGACCGATTCGATGATGACGATGTTCCTCCCCTGCCCAACGAGAGATCGGACGACGAGGTCCAGCGGTTCAGGGAATCCCTCAAGAGCGGCGCGCGGGATATCAACAACCCCGAGGCACTCGAAGAGATCATTCAGTTCTACTATGAACACGAAAAGTTTGAAGAGGCCCTGTATTACGCCGACCGCCTTATTTCATTCGAACCATATAGCTCGGAAGCCTGGCAGAGAAGGGGGATGGTGCTGAACAATCTCTTTAAATATGATGAGGCGCTGGAATGCTTTGAGAAAGCGATAAGCTACAATCCAACGGACCCGGAAATCTATATCAACCGTGGCATCACACTCGATAATCTCAACAGAGTTGAAGATTCCATGGAGTCGTTTGAACACGCACTGCGGCTTGATCCGCTCAATGAGGACGCCCTCTTCCACAAAGCGGTGACCCTCGAAAAGCTGGAACGATTCGAAGATGCCGTCCGGGTTTTTCAGCATATCCTGACTCAAAACCCCGATCACAAGGACGCCTGGTACGAGCTCGGTTACTGTTACGATTTTCTCGATAAGCTGGAAGACTCTATCCGGTGTTACGGCGAACATCTCGATCGCGATCCCTACAATTACAATGCCTGGTATAATCGGGGCATTGTTATGAACCGGATGGGAGACTACACCAAATCGGTCGAGAGTTACGAGATGGCGCTCGCCATCAAAGAGGATTTTCCGTCCGCGTGGTACAATATGGGGAACGCGTACGCCAATCTGGGACGCGTGCCTGATGCGGTCAAATGTTACCAGATGACTCTCAAACTCGACCCCAACGACGTGCCGGCGTATCATAACCTCGGGAACGCGTTTGAGGAAATGGGTGAAAACGAGAAGGCGATCAGTTACTTCACGCAGGCGATAAAGAGAGACAAAAAGCACTATGAGTCCTATTTCGGTCGCGGGTGTTGTTACGACGCGCTGAATCAGACAAAAAAGGCGCTGGCCGACTATAAAAGGGCTCTCGCGCTCTGTAAGGACTATCCGGAACTCTGGTATGCCAAGGCCGATGCAGACTATAATCTTGGGAATCTCCAGGAAAGCGTAGCCGGTTATCGGATGGTCGTGAAGCTCGACGGAAAAAATGCCGAGGCCTGGTATGACCTTGGCGATACACTCCGCGAACTTGGAAGGATTGAGGAGGGGTTAAAAGCCATCAACGAAAGCATATCGCTCCTTCCCAATTTTGGACCATCGCATTATTGTCGTGGAAAGATCCTTCTGGAACTGAAGGATACCAAAGGAGCCAAGGATGCATTCGATGCTGCGTTTCAGTTCGACCCCGAACTGAAGAAAGAATTCCAGAAGGAATATCCAAACACGGGGGCGTTCCGATTCTTCTTCAGACTGTTCAAGGGCTGACAGACATCTTCGCTTCAATTCTCCGCATTTCGCTGTCTATTCACCAAGACTCTCAAGTATGACCCAGACTAGTGGCATGAAACTCTACGGCATCATCGGACATCCGATCGGCCACTCACTTTCTCCCTTGATGCACAACACCGCATTCAAAACCCTCGGGATGAGTGCCTCGATGGATTCGTTCGACATACAACCCCAATCACTCAAAGAAGCCCTGGACGGATTCGTCGCTTTGGATTTTGGAGGACTGAATGTCACGATCCCGCACAAGGAAGCCATCATCCCGCTTCTGGATGAGGTTGACGAAGAAGCGAGCATCATCGGAGCTGTGAATACGGTCAGCATTGACAACAAGAGAACAGCGGGCTTCAATACCGATTCGTATGGGTTTCTGAAAACTCTCGAACCCCATCGTTCTGCCATTGAA
>Ga0335079_10006419_pt1 | contig 13448 bp, 16 predicted proteins | sample Lox_Sample_33_FD_206719 | JGI IMG/M metagenome (GOLD analysis project Ga0335079, IMG submission 206719) | Soil microbial communities from Loxahatchee National Wildlife Refuge, Florida, United States - Lox_Sample_3.3 | ecosystem: Environmental > Terrestrial > Soil > Wetlands | place: USA... | reverse complement strand
TGATCCCGCTCGGCACACGAATGACGGTGCCGGGCTATGGAGAGGCGATCGCCGCCGACGTCGGGACGGCGATCATCGGCGACCGGATCGACCTCTGGTTCCCGACCCTCGCGCAGGCCCAGGCGTGGGGGCGGCGCACCGTCACGATCGTCGTTCACTGATCTCACACGGAACGCCGCCGGCGCGTTCTACTTCAGAGATGCCGCGCTCCGTCGTCGACAGTCCGATCGGCCCCCTCGGCCTCGTTGCGACCGGCAACCGTCTCTCCGCGGTGCTGTTCGACGGCGGCACGATCCAGCCCGAAGGCAGCTCGGCGGTCCTCGCCGAGGCAGAACTGCAGCTCGCCGCGTACTTCGACGGCGACCTGATCGCATTCGACCTGCCGCTCGAGCTGCACGGGACCGAGTTTCAGCAGCGGTGCTGGATCGCACTGGCCTCGATCCCCTACGGACAGACCGTGAGCTACGGCGAGCAGGCGCGGCGACTCGGCCTCGGGAACGACTCGGCGCGGGCGGTCGGCGCCGCGAACGGCCGCAACCCGCTGCCGATCGTTCTGCCCTGCCATCGCGTGATCGGCGCGGACGGGTCGCTGACCGGCTTCGGCGGCGGGCTGCACGTCAAGCGGTTCCTGCTCGAGCACGAGGGCGCGCTGCTCCCGCTGGACTGACCCGGCCGCGGTTGACGTCGGCGTCCCGGGTGGGCTAGACTTTATCTAGTTAGCTAGATAACTGTGAGATGATCCAGTTCCACCTCGAACGACGTTCCGGAGTCCCGACCTATCTGCAGATCGTGCAGCAGGTGCGTCAAGCGGTTCGGCTGGGCATCCTGAAGCCGGGTGATCGATTGCCGACGGTGAAGGAGGTCGTCGCACAGCTGACGATCAACCCGAACACGGTGCTGCACGCGTATCGCCAGCTCGACCTCGAAGGAGTGGTGGAGGGGCGTCGCGGCGTCGGGACCTTCGTCGCGAGCGACCGGATCCCCGTCGCGGCCGCTGACGTCAAGGGCCTCCGCATGTCGTTGCAGCGCTGGGTCGAGCGTGCACGGGCGGCGGGGCTGGACGAGGAGGACATGGCGGGACTCTTCGCGGACACGGTTCGACCGGCGTCGGCCTCGAGGGTCGCATGACCGAAGCGGCACTCAGCACGCAGGGCCTCGGCAGGCGGTACGGCTCGACGTGGGCGCTGCGCGACTGCGACCTGGAGATCCCTCCGGGAACGGTGACCGCGCTCGTCGGGCCGAACGGCGCCGGCAAGACGACGCTCCTGCAGCTCGCGGTCGGGCTCCTCGCGCCCACCGCGGGCAACGTCAGGGTGCTCGGGCACGATCCGTACAGGCAGCCTGCGCAGGTGCTGCCGCGTGTCGGCTTCGTCGCGCAGGAGCATCCGCTGCCGCGGCGGTTCACGATCGCCGAGACGCTCCGGCTCGGGCGTGAGCTGAATCCGACCTGGGACGACGGGCTCGCGGCCCGGCGCATCGACGAGCTCGGCCTCTCGCCGGCCCAGCGCGTCGGGACGCTCTCGGGCGGCCAGCAGGCTCAGGTCGCGCTCACGCTGGCGCTTGCCAAGCGGCCGCAGCTCCTGCTCCTCGACGAGCCGGTCGCCTCGCTCGACCCGCTCGCGCGACGCGAGTTTCTGAACACCGTCGTGCAGGCGGTGGCAGATGCCGGGATCGGCGTCGTGCTCTCGTCGCACATCGTCGCCGACCTCGAGCGCATCTGCGACCGCCTGATCATCCTGGCGCACGGACGGACCCTTCTCGACGGCGCGATCGACGACATCCTCGCCGGCCACCGTGTGCTCACGGGGCCGCGCAGCAGCGCCGAACGGGTCGAGCGCATCCACGACGTGATCAGGGAGAGCCACACCGAGCGCCAGACGACGCTGCTCGTGCGCGCGAACGGGCACGTGTACGACGCGTGCTGGGAGCTGCACGAGGTCGATCTCGAGGAGATCGTGCTCGCGTACCTCGGGCTGGATCGAGCCGGCCGGGGGACCCCGAGCGGGCGCAGGGCGGTGGTGTCGCGGTGATCTGGGTCGGCTGGCGCCAGCAGCGGACGGAGACGCTGATCGCGGGCGCCGTGCTCGTGGTGATCGCCGCGATCGTGATCCCGGTCGGCATTCACATGGCTTCCGTCTACACGCACGAGGGCCTCGCGGCGTGCGGCGCGAACGCACAGCCGGGCACCGCGTGCGGCCTCGCCATCCCCTCGTTCCAGATCCGCTTCAACCTCCTCGACATCCTCTTCACGTGGTCGACGCTGCTGCCGCCGATCGCGGCCTTGCTCTTCGCAGCACCGTTCATCCTCGACCTGGACAGCGGCACCTACCGCCTGCTGTGGACGCAGAGCATCACGCGCCGGCGCTGGATCGTCACCAAGCTCGGGCTGGGCATCGCCGCAACGGTGCTGGTGGCCCTCCTGCTGAGCGTCCTGGCCACCTGGCTGCGGGCGCCGCTCGACCACCTCAACGGCCGCCTTGGCTCGAGCACATACGACGCCGAGGGGCTCGTCCCGATCGCCTACGCCTTGCTCGCGCTGGGCGTCGCCGTCGCGCTCGGAGCGGTCTGGCGGCGCACGGTCCCCGCGCTGCTCACTGCCTTCGTCCTCTACGTCGTGGCACGCGCGTTCGTGGACAGCTGGCTCAGGCAGCGCCTCGTCGACGCGACGAGGGTGACGTGGCACATCGGCGGAGGAGGCGGCCCGAGCAACAGCACGCTCAATCGCGCCCTCGTCATCCATCAGTACCTCAGCGACAAGACCGGGCGCGCGATCGCAGGCGCGAACCAGATCTGCGTTCGGACGTCGGCGGGCGCGCTGCCGCACACGCGCATCTCCGGCCCGTGCCTGCTGCCGAGCGCGCATGGCTACATGACCGTGGTCTTCATCCCCGCGAGCCGCTTCTGGGAGCTCCAGGCCATCGAGTTCGGCATCGTCGCCGGCATCGGCGCTCTCCTCGTCGCCGCCGCCGGCTGGTGGACGTACAGGCGAATCGCCTGAGCGGCTCAGCTCTTCGCGTACTCCTCGGCCGTCTTCGCCTCGAACTCGAATCCGATCACGGGCTCGTTGCCCACGACCCAGGCATCGTGACCGGGCTCGATCACGTAAGCCTGCCCCGCACGGATCTCCTGCTCGGTTCCATCGTCGTGGACGACGTGCATCGCGCCGGACTGCAGGAGGCCGACGTGGTGTGCCTGGCACCGGTCTCCGCCGACGACCGGCTTGATGCACTCGGACCATCTCCAGCCCGGCTCCAGCCGCAGCCGGGCCGCCGTCGTCCCGCCGAGCCGGACGACGTCGACCGTCGTCTTGTCGGGCGTGCGAGTCTCGTCGGGTGAGCCGAAATCGCGTGCTTCTACGCCTGCCATGTGCGCCTCCTCCGTCGTGCTTTGGGGGTCGTTCGGCCAACGATCCCACACACGGGCCGGTCGATTCAAATGCCGGCCCGGCCGGGCACGAGCTCGCGTTCCACGTCGGTGACCAGTTGCTCGTGCAGGTCGAGAAAGCCGCGAAGGAACCCGATCACGAGCAGGAGGTACTTCTCGCGGTGCGGAAGCTCGCGGGCGCGGCGCTCGGACTCGTCGAGGCGCTGACGGAGGTCGGCGACATCGTCTCGCAGCGTCGCGACGCTCGCGCGCGTCACCTCCTCGCCGGTGAGGTCGCAGATCAGCAGGCGCAGGAGCAGGTCGCTCCTGAGCGGCGCGACGCAGACCCTTGTGCGGGCATATTCCCGGAGCGCCGCTCGGCCCTCGGCGGTGAGCGTGTAGACGGTGCGCTCCCGGGTCTTTCCCGGCTCCTTGCGCGCGTCCAGGTAACCCAGCCTCGCGAGCCGCTTGGGCTCGGCGTAGTACTGGCTCTCGCCGGCCCAGTCGAGAATCCGGCCGTGCCTGGCCATACGCAGCAAGTCGTGCGCGCCGGCGCCGCGCTCGCCGACGAGACCGAGGATCTCGTACGAGAAGAGCGACAGCTCTCTCTTGACAGAGCTCTGCTTCATAGTCTATGACTACGAAACATAGTTTAACCCTAGGAGCGGTCGATGCCGACAGTGTCGACGGCCGGGACGGGCAGCGCGTCTCGCTGGGGCTCCCTCTGGGGCTCGCGTCCCGGCGACTGGGCGATCAGCGAAGACCTGCAGTTGCCGACGTACGAAGCGGCCCTGGCGCGGACGGGGCTCCAGCCGCGCCAGCGTGTGCTCGATGTCGGGTGCGGCGCGGGCGCGTTCCTGCGACTCGCTGCCGGCCGCGGGGCGATTCCGAGCGGCGTCGACGCATCCGAGGCGCTGATCGCCTTCGCCCGGCGCCGGCTGCCGGGAGCCGATCTGCGGGTCGGCGAGATGGAAAAGCTCCCATGGGACGACGAGAGCTTCGACCTGGTCACCGGCTTCAACGCGTTCTTCTTCGCGAACGACATGGTCGCCGCCCTTCGCGAGGCAGGACGTGTGGCCAGGCATGGATCGCCCGTCGTGATTCAGGTGTGGGGCGCGCACGAGCACTGCGACCTGGAAGCGATGAAGCAGATCGCGCGTCCGTTCATGCCGCCGCGCCCCGCCGGGGCACCGTCCGATCCCGATCTCTCGAGACCCGGGCTGCTCCGCGAGCTGGCGATCGAGGCCGGTCTCCTCCCGGAGGTCGAGTTCGAGACGAGGTGGGCGTTCGTCTATCCGGATGCGGGGACGCTTGGCCGCGCGATGCTCGCCGTTGCCGGTCTGGCACACCTCGTCGGGCCCGGGCGCGAACGCGAGCTCGAACGCGCGATCGTCGACGGGCTCGCTCCGTACAGCAGGCCTGACGGCAGCTATTGGCTCTCCAACGAGTACCGCTACCTAATCGCGCGCGCACCCAATTCCAGACCTCTGTAGTTGGTGTGCATCAAGCGGTGCACGTCGTCGAGCGTCGCCGCTGCGATCGCTCTGGCGCGGCGGTTGCCGGCGTCGAGCACCGTCATGAGGTAATCGCGCTCCTTGGCCAGCTCGCGGCGGCGCGTGCGGATCGCACCGAGGCGCGCATTGAGCGCGTCGGCTACGAGGTCCTTGAGCGCGGCCGCCCCGCGGTCGCCGATCTCGTCCGCGATCTGATCGGGTGGCCGCTCCAGGCAGAGCGCCGCGATCCGGAGCAGGTTCGCGACCTCCGGCCGCCGGTCGGGCTCGTAAGTGATCCGCCGCTCGGCGTCGGTCTTCGCCGATCGGACGAGCCGTGCGGTCTCGTCGTCATCGGCGCCGAGCGCGATCGCGTTTCCGCGGCTCTTGCTCATCTTCTGTGCGTCGGGCCCGAGTAGCAGCGGCGCCGAGCCGAGCAGCCCTTCGGGCTCCGGAAAGAACGGGAGCTCCGGGCTGTAGCGGTCGTTGAAGCGCCGCGCGATGGTGCGGCTGAGCTCGAGGTGCGGCAGCTGGTCCTTCCCGACCGGGACGAGGTTCGCGTGGCAGAAGAGGATGTCCGCCGCCTGGTGGACGGGATAGGTGAACATGAGCGCCGAGGTCGAGCCGCCGCCCGCCGCCGTGATCTCGTCCTTCACGGTCGGATTGCGTCCGAGCTCCGACACGGTCACGAGGCTGAGGAAGGGGACGAGGAGCTCGTTCAGCTCGGGGACCTGGCTGTGCGTGAAGATCACCGCGCGTTCCGGGTCGATGCCGGCGGCGAGATAGTCGGCCACGATGCCTTCGACATCGTCGGGAAGGCTCGCGGGCGAGTCGCGGTCGGTGATCGTCTGGTAGTCGGCGATCACGACCAGCAGCTCGACGCCGAGCTGCTGCAGCCGGACGCGGTTCTCGAGTGTGCCGAAGTAGTGGCCGATGTGGAGCGGCCCGGTCGGACGGTCGCCGGTGAGGATCCTGTACGCACGCGGGTTCGCGTGCACACGGCGTTCGAGCTCGGCGCTCCGTCGTTCGGTCGAGTTGAGCGACGGTGAGGGAGCGTGCATGGAAGCTGACATGGGACGTGTTCCTCCTGTGGTCGAGTGGCGGATGCCGCCTCGAGCGTTCGGTGTCCCGGAGATGGACCGGGCCGCTCGTCGGCGGCCCGGTCGCGCATACTGAAGCTAGGACCGCGTTATCGCGGCCACGACCAGCGAGCTTCGCTGCACGAGATCATTCATTCACTCTAGCGGGCGACGAGGACATGGAGGTCCAGATGCGAGCGCGGATGGCGACGTTTCGGGTGGACGATGCGGCGGTCGACCCGGTCATGTCGCAGAACAGCAGCGTGACGAGCTTCCGCCGCTCTGCGGGCTAGCTTGCTGATGGCCGGAGGATCTCGAGGAGGTGGTGCATGCAGCTCGGGACGATCGGAGTCTGGACGAGTTATCGGCCGTTCGGCCCCGCGCGGGCGGGAGAGGCTGCGAAGCTCCTCGAGCAGCTCGGCTTCGGCGCCTGGTGGGTCGGCGGCTCGCCGCAGGTTCGCGATCTGCGCCCGGTCCTCGCGGCGACGTCGACGCTCGTCGCGGCGACCGGCATCCTGAACGTGTGGCGGAGCGATCCGCTCGAGACGGCCGCTGACGACGCCGAGCTGCGAGCTGCGTTTCCCGGGCGGCTCATGCTCGGGATCGGGATCGGCCATCCCGAGGCGACGAGCGACTACCGCCGCCCGTTGACCGCGATGCGGACGTTTCTCGACGCCCTCGATGCATCGCCGACGCCGACTCCTCCGGATGAGCGGTGCCTCGCCGCGCTCGCGCCGAAGATGCTCGACCTCGCCCGCGCGCGCACTGCCGGGACGCACCTCTACTTCGTCTCGCCCGAGCACACGCGGCTCGCGCGGCATCGGCTCGGCCCGGGAAAGCTGGTCGCGCCGGAGCTCGCGTGTGTCCTGGATACGGACACGGATCGGGCAAGGGCGGTCGCGCGCGCGTACGCGCAGTCGTACCTCGGCCTCGGGAACTACACGCGGGCGCTCCTCGACTCGGGGTTCACGGAGGCCGACGTTGCCGACGGCGGCTCCGACCGGTTGATCGACACGGTCGTTCCCCAGGGGAGCGCCGGTCAGATCGCCGAACGTGTGCGCGCACATCTGGATGCCGGTGCAGACCACGTCTGCGTGCAGCCGCTCGGCGAGGACGGCATCCCGCGCGCGTCGTGGACCACGCTTGCGCGGGCATTGATCGAATAGGCGTGATCTTCAACCGGCCTTGTCGACCGGGGATGGTGCGAGCAGGGGGAAGTACTGCCAGGCGACGTGTCTGAGCGCGTCGACGATGACCTTCGGCGTGATCTCTGCGCCGGGGTCCTCGAGCCCCGGCGGGAGCTCGACGCCGAGCTCCCTGGCGTGCTCGATCATCCCGTGTCCCATGCTCTCGCCGAGGGTGCTCAGCGCGCCGGCGAGGGCGTCCTCGTCGAGCTGCCATTCCGGCACCGGAAGGGCGCCGGCGTGCGTCCAGGCTTGCGGGTCGCGCGGCTCTTCGAGAGTGAGGAGGTCCTCGAAGGTGCGCGCCGAGGCGTCTCGTCGGGTCAGCGGTTCGCCGAGGCTCCAGACCTTCCGCAGCGTCGCGATCAACGACGTGTGCCGGTACTCGTCGTTGAAGACGGCGCCCTGCTCGACCCAGGGTGAGACGAGGATCGCGGGGACGCGGTAGCCGGAGCGGTCGAACCGGAAGCCCATTTCGCCGGCCGGGGCATCGGGGTCGGGAGGAGGAACAGGCCCCGGAGGGACGTGGTCGTAGGTGCCGCCCGGCTCGTCCCAGCCGATCAGCAGCGTGGTGTTCCAGACGTTCGAGCCCGACTCGGCGGTGCTGGAGCCGTAGATCGAGAAGATGCGCGCGAGGAAGGCCTCGCCGGCGAGCATCGACGAAGGAGGATCGAGCGTCGTGACGTCCAGGGCACGGCCGAACGACCGTCCGAACGCCGGGTGGTAGTCGCCGTGCCCGGCGAGGAAGTTCGGCTCGATCAGCGAGAAGTCGGGCAGCGTCCCCCCGGCGGCATCCCTCTCGAACTCGGCGAACGGCACGACGTTGGTCGCGAGCCGATCCTTGAGGCGGGGGTAGTGGATGATGCCGTGGAACGAGAGCGGCATCGGCTCCATCACATAGATCTTCCAGGTCTTGCCGTGCTGCTCGAGCCGCTCGAAGATCGTCTCCGCGTCGTTCTTCGTGAACCACTTCTTCACCGGGCTGTTCACGACGATCCCGGACGAGGTCGCCGCCGTCCAGAACGAGCGGTTCATGAACGTCTGCGACGGCACCTCCGAGAACCAGTGGTCGAAGACACCGAACTCGCGCGCGATCCCGTTCAGCACCGGCAGCTGCTCCGGCGTGTAGCCGGTCATGATGTGCGCGTACTCGTCGTAGGTCGGCTGGCGGCCCATCTCGGCGGTGAACGTGCTGATGTAGTCGGCGACGAACCCGTCCATCGTCGGCGTCGCGCCTTCGGGCGGCGCGTTCCACGGCTCCGTCACCCCCTCGCCGATCTTGAACCGGTTCTGCTCGTCGAGGACGCCGAACAGCTGCGTGTTGGTGTGGTACCACTCCTCACCCGAGTCCGGGTTCGGCGCGTCCATATCGGTCGCGACAGTGTACGGGACCACCTTGCGGCCGGCGCCGTGCTCTGCCCAGTCCGGGATCGGGTTGCTCAGCCCCTTGCCGATCACGCCCTCGAACGTCTTGCCGTCGGCCGGGCCGTACAGATGCCCCAGCATGTTGTCGAACGAGCGGTTCTCGAACAGCACGACGACGACATGGTCGAGCGCGCCTGCAGCGGAGCGAGACTCGGACATGTTCCGTCGCACTAAATCAGAAGCACGACCGATGAGTTCCGGCAGAGCAGCTCGTCAGTACTTGCACAGACACCGACCGCTTCCGGAGGAGCCCACCATGACCACCGCTCCCGCACACCCGAACCGCACACTGTTCGTCAGCCTGCCGGTCCAGGATCTCGAGCGCAGCGAGGCGTTCTTCGAGCGGCTCGGGTTCAGCTTCGACCCGAGGTTCGGCGACGAGACCGGCGCGTGCATGTTGATCGGCGAGCAGGCCTTCGTGATGCTGCTCACGCACGAGAGGTTCGCCGAGTTCTCGAAACTGCCGATCGCCGACCCGACCGCCCAGGCATTGGCGCTGTTCTGCTTCGGTGTGGCGGGCCGCGACGAGGTGGACGCGGTCGCGGACGCCGCGATCGCCGCGGGTGGCGAAGACCACGATGACGCCGAGGATCACGGCTTCATGTACTCGCGCAGCTTCTTCGACCTCGACGGCCACGGCTGGCAAGTCATGTGGATGGACGCGGCCGCCGCGGAGGCCGGCCCCGAGGAGCTCGTGGCTCGAGAGCAGGCGGGCAGCCCCGTCTGAGCCGCTCGCGCCGGTTCAGATCGTCGCTGTGCCGGCGATCAGCGGGCGGACGAACCGCGGCACCTTCTGGAGCTTCGAGTGCTCCACCTCGTCGATCCGGAAGCCCGCCTCCTTCATCGAATCGAGCGTCGGGCGATTGCACTCGCAGCAGACCATGAAACGGTTGAGCCCGTTCATGCGGTCCTGCAGCCGGGCGAGCTTCGGATCATCGGAGCGGACGTGCTCGACGAAGATCAGCCTGCCGCCGGGTCTGAGCACGCGGCGGACTTCACGCAGCGCTCGTGGTTGATCGGAGACCCCGCACAGGACGAGGGTGGAAACCACCGTGTCGAAGCTGCCGTCGTCGAATGGGAGGTCCTCAGCCGGAGCGCGCAGCACGGTTGCGTGCGGGGCCCGCTCGCGTACGCGCGGCTCGAGGCGGCGGAGCATCGGCTGCTCGGGCTCGGTCAGCGTGAGCGATTCGACCGCCGGGCCGTAGTGGTCGAGGTTCGCGCCGGTGCCGGTTCCGATCTCGAGCACGCGACCGCTCGCCGTTTCGACCAGCCGGTGTCGAAGCTCGCCGAGCCCCGCCCGCTCAACCTTGGCCAGCTGCCTGTCGTAGGTGAGCGCGAAGAACCTGCTGCGAAGACCCATCTCGTGGACTCCTTTCGTCGCCTGCGGTCATCCTCGCGAGTGCGCGGCGTTCCCGCATGAGGCAGTTGCCCCATCCTCAGTCGTCGGTGAGCAGGCCGTGCTGGCTCGCGGTGACGCGCGTCGAGGCGCCGATCTTCGCGTAGACGTGCTCGACGTGGTTCCGTGACGTCTTCGGCGTGATCACCAGCTTCGACGCGATCTCCTTGTTCGAGAGCCCGCGCGCCAACAGCCGCAGGACATCCACCTCCCGCGCGGTGAGCCCGGCCGGGCGCATGCGGCGCCGGGCAACGCGATGCCCCGAGGCCGAGAGCAGCGCAGCGACGGCATCGTCGTCCAGGCGGCCGGCGGCGGCCTCGGCGCGGAGCGTCGCGGCGGCCTCCTCGCGCGTCAGCGCCTGGCGGTAAGGCCGCGGCTCGCACATCGACTGGTAGGCGTCGGCCGCGCCGAGGATCCGGGCCGGAGTCGAGATCGCTGCACCGGCGAGACCTTTCGGGTAGCCCGATCCGTCGAGGCGCTCGCGGTGCTGTACCGCGATTGCGGCGAGTGGTGCGAGAGCGGCTGACTGATGCAGCATGCGCTCGGTCAGATAGGGGTGCAATCGGACACGCTCCCACTCGCCGGTCCCGAGCGGGCCGCGCCGGTCCAGGATCGCGTTCGAGACGTCGAGGCGGCCGAGGTCGTGGACGAGCCCGGCGCGGCGGAGCGTCTGCAGGTCGCCCGGTGCCAGCCCGAGCTGCGCACCGGTCTCGGCCGCGAGGTCCGCGACCGCGCGTGGCCGAGCGTGTAGGGCGACTTGAGATCTACGAAGTCCGCAATGGCGACGAGCGCGCGGTCGAATTCGTCGCCGTTGAGCCGGATGCGCAGTGCAGGTTCGGACTCGGTCACCGCATCCCAGGTCGGCATCTCGTCGAGGCCGTCGAAGATCGCATCCGCACGGGTCTCGACGAGAGCCGAGAGTGCAGGTCGAACTGCGACCCGGCCCGGCGGGTCGCGACGGGGGTCGCTGCGGCCACCCCGCCCAGCCGGTGCGCCACCTCGACGAACTCGGCGAGCTGGGCGAGTCGTGCCGCGATCGGCACCGCTTCGCCGGCCAGCTCGCCGGGCCCCAGCCCTTGCCGTCCCATTGCTCGTATGAGGACCCGACCGCCCGCTGCAGCGCTTCGGAGAGCCCGAGCTCGGCCGCAAGTCTCCCGGCGAGAGCGGCGTGCTGCGCGATCATCCCGTCGAAGTCGCTGCGGCCCGAGAGGGCGAGCTCCACGCCGATCCGGAAGCGGTGAAGCGGCGGGTTGCCGCTGCCGATCAGGCGGACGGCGGCGGACGCGGCACGCAGCGGCCGGTCCCAGTTCTCGTACTTGCCCGACTTCAACGCGATGTCGTCGCCGAACCACTTCGCCTGCTCGTACGCGTCGGAGTGGCAGCCGACGTTGATCGGCAAGGCGGTGTAGTAGACGACTGCGCGTTCGTCGTCCCCGATGTCGACCTGGTCCGCGATTCGCAGCGCGATTCTGCAACGGCTGAATCTTCCAGAACGTCCGCTCCGGACACGCGCGATGAACCCGGAACACGAGACGCGGCCCCATCATGGCGATCGTGGTCGACTGGTCCGAGGGTCAATTCCGGGCGCTCGGCAGGCGTGACGCCTGCGACCTCGCGTGGCCGGCCTGCTTCGAGCACGTCGCGGATCGCCTGTGCGGTAGCCCCGTAGTCGCCGCCCGTCATGGACGCCGCCGCTGTTACCCGACTCGGATCGCGAGCTTGCCCTGCGTGTGCGTCGCCGCCAGTACCGTGAGCGCGTCCGGGGCCTGCGCGAGCTCGTAGGTCGCCTGGATGTGGATGCGCAGTACGCCATCGGTGAGTAGGCGGGCGAGGCGTTCGAGGTTCTCGGGCGTGGATGCGGCCATGATCAGTGTTCGTCCCGGGCCTTCCCCGGCGGCGCCGGTGGGCGAGGCGACGCGGCCGCCGTCCTTGACGAGACTCGCGGGGACGCCGGGTGCGTAATTGACCAGGTCGAGGACGGCGTCGAAGCCGTCGGGGTGCTGTTCGCGCGCGGCTGAGGCGAGGTCGCCGTCGCGCGGCAGCAGCTCGCTGACGCCGAGCTCGCGCAGGTAGGTCTCGTCGTCGGGCAGCGCGGGCGCGACGACGGTGGCGCCGGTGCGGGTGGCGAGTTGGACGGCGAGGCTGCCGACGCCGCCGCTCGCGCCGACGATCAGCACGCTGTCGCCGTCTGACAGCTTGAGAGCGTCGATCGCGAGCATCGCGGTGATGCCGGCGAGCGGCGCCGCACCGGAGGTGGCGGCGTCCTCGCCCTCGGGAGCGTGTCCGAGGAAGGCGTCCTGCACGGTGATCAGCTCGGCCCAGCTGCCCTCGTGAGCGGTTGGGTTGGCGTGCATGACGAAGCCGAAGACCTGGTCGCCGACGGCGTAGCGGGTGACATCGGTCCCGACCTGGTCGACTACGCCGGCGTAGTCGCGGCCGAGGGTGACGGGGAACTCGTACTCGACCCCCATCTGCTTGAGCATCCCGCCGGCGATCGAGTTGTCAGCCGGGTTGACCGACGAGGCGTGCACGCGCACGAGCACCTCGTTGGGCGCGGGTGTCGGCGCTGGCAGGTCGTCCCGCAGAAGAGGCGGCGTATCGAAGGCGTTGAGGGTGACGGCTTTCATTCGAGAGGTCCTTTCTGGGTTGGTCAGTTGCTGATGGCGGGGGCAGCCCGGATGTAGCGTGTGTCGTCGAGCTGGTCGAGGAGGAAGGTCGCGATGTCGGCGCGGGTGATCGAGGCACCGATCTCGTCGCGGCCGAGGAACTGAGCCGCCCCGGGGTTCACGGGGACCGTTTTGGTTGGTTTCCTCTTTTCAATTTAGCTGGCCGGTTTGGTGACCCTAGCGTCGTGACTCGACCTCCTCGTACTCGGCCGGCGGGATGTCGCCGAGGGCGCTGTGGAGTCGCTCGGTGTTGAACCAGGCGACGTATTCGACGATCGCGAGCTCGAGCTGGGAGCGGCTGCGCCAGACACGGTCGCGGATCAGTTCGGCCTTGAAGGTGTCGACAAAGCTCTCGGCGAGCGCGTTGTCGTAGGCGTCGCCGACCGAGCCGATCGACGCTTGCACGCGATGGTCGTCGAGCGTCTGGCTGTAGTCGAACGAGGTGTACTGGCTGCCGGCGTCGCTGTGATGAACGAGCTCGACCTCGTCGACCCGCTCCCTCATCGCGAGCGCCATCCGGATACTTCCTCGCCCTCGGCACGACAGACCTCCTCCCGCCGGACAACCCGGCGATCAAAGTCTCCGTCAAACCCGGGACGGCTCACGTCGGGCGTCGTCTGCTTGGTCGACCGCGAGGCGGCTGAGGGTGTCGAAGAGCGGGCGATCGCGTCGGCATTCGGTCTCTACCTCCCCGACGGTGGCTGGGCACGCCGGGAGTCGTCCTTCGATGACGAGCCCGACGAGTTCCGAGTCGGTCCGCGTCGCCAGTTCGATCGCGTGGTCGAGCGCACGCTGCCGCTCCGGCGTTCCGGTGATCGCCACGAGGATGCGCCATCGCTTCTCTTCGG
>Ga0335079_10006416_pt1 | contig 13454 bp, 9 predicted proteins | sample Lox_Sample_33_FD_206719 | JGI IMG/M metagenome (GOLD analysis project Ga0335079, IMG submission 206719) | Soil microbial communities from Loxahatchee National Wildlife Refuge, Florida, United States - Lox_Sample_3.3 | ecosystem: Environmental > Terrestrial > Soil > Wetlands | place: USA: Florida... | reverse complement strand
GGCGATGTCGGCTACCTCTCCTACAGCAGGCTCACGATCGGCGGCCAGCGCTTTTTCGGCGTCGCCAAAACCGTCGACGCCGGTGGCACCTGGACGCTGGTCTGGAAAGAAGATGCGTCACCATCTGTCAACGTACACGACGCCTGGATCACAGCGCGCTTTGGGCCGGGCTGGGGTGAGAATCCGCTGAGCCTTGCCGTTGCGGCGGATAATCCGGATCTCTGCATCGCGACCGACATGGGCCGCACCATGCGCACGCGCGATGGCGGCCGGACATGGGAGGGCGTTTATTCGAAGCGTCTTAACGACGGCTCCTATACTTCGACCGGACTCGACGTGACCACTAACTACGGTGTGCACTTCGATCCGTTCGACGCGAAACGCATGTTTATCTCGTACACGGACATCGGTCTGTTTGGCAGCGAGAATGGCGGCCGCGGGTGGATGAGTGCAACCGAGACTGTTCCCCACGACTGGACGAACACGACCTACTGGATGGTCTTCGATCCCAAGGTGCGCGGACGCGCCTGGGCCGTGATGAGCGGCGTCCACGACTTGCCGCGACCCAAGATGTGGCGCCGCAGTTCGCCGGCTCGGTATGTCGGCGGCGTGGTGATGAGTCAAGATGGCGGCCGCACCTGGCGCGTGTCGAATGACGGGATGCCGCAGACCGCGGCCACCCACATCTTACTCGACCCGGCAAGCCCCGAGGACTCACGCGTGCTCTACGTCACTGGATTTGGTCGTGGCGTCTTCAAATCCACCGACGGGGGCAAAAACTGGACGCTACAAAACGAGGGCCTGCCGCAGAAGGAGCCTTTTGCCTGGCGCCTGGCTGAGGGTCCGGATCGCGCTCTCTATGTAGTGATCGCACGCCGTAGCGAAGACGGCAACTTCGGAAATGAGAACGATGGCGCGATCTACCGCTCCACCGACGCCGCAGCGCACTGGAGCAAGATCAGTCTCCCCACCGGGCTGAATGGCCCCAACGGCATCGCCGTTGATCCGCGCGATCCTTCACGCTTGTATCTTGCCGCATGGGGCCGCAAGGGCCCCGAGCGCGCCGCCTCCGGCGGCATTTGGATCTCCACTGACAGCGGCCGGACCTGGCGCAATGTCCTTTCGCGGGATCAGTTCATCTACGATGTGACCATCGATCCGCGCAATCCGAACACGCTTTACGCCTGCGGCTTTTCTTCTTCCGCCTGGCGCTCCGCCGACCGCGGCGAAACCTGGCAGCGCATCCGCGGCTACAACTTCAAATGGGGCCACCGCGTGATCCCCGATCCGCTGGACCCCTCCAAAATCTACATCAACACCTACGGCGGCAGCGTCTGGCACGGCCCGGTGGCGGGCGATCCGAACGCCCCGGAAGATATTGCGTCGCCTGAGGTAGGCTACGGCCGGTGAGTTACGGGATGTTCTTCGAAGGACTGCGGAGAACAAATCCTAAATGTGGATCAACGGCTCCCTTAGTGATACCTTTTGCTAAGTTGCCCAGGAACTTTAGCGACGCCGGTTCCGATAGCACCGGCTCCGTTGCCATCTCTCTGCGGGGACTTGGCTCACGTTGCTGCTCTTCTGATGGGTGGTTGCGCCTTTTGATCCTGGCCTGATTGGCCCGAGGCCGACATGGCGAGATCAGGGCAAATAGAATCAATCCGCTGCACCTAAATCTAGCCCGCATCCATTGATGCACCTCTTGTGCCCCCCAGCAGCGCCAAAACCATTCTGTCGGACGCAAACCGTTTGTAAACCGGGTCGTCGACACGATTTCAGACTACTCCCGTTCTTTGGACGCCAAAAGTCACAAAGAGCACAGGGGACGGTTCATCCTAAGGCCAGCGCAGGTGCTGGTGCAGAAATTCGAAAGTGCCCTTTCCCTTGATCTCGTGCGGGCCGTTGAAGAACTCGATTGCGGTGCGGTCCGGCAGTTGCATCCGCGTATCGTAGAACCAGCGCACTTTGGCGTACTCGTAGGCGACCCATTCGTCGGGCGCCACCCCGTCGTCATGCCCACGCTCTACCATGAACGGCCGTGGCGCCATTAGTTTCGCGAAATCCGAGTAATTGACGACGTTGGCAAAATCGAATTCCAGCATGTCGTACTCCGGCGTCAACATGTAGCTGTAGTGCGAATGGATGCTGGTAGTTTTCCAGACCCACTCGTTGAAATCGCCGGAACAGATAGAAAGGGCGTATCCATCCAGCAGGGGCGGAACGCGAACCGCGGTCTTGCCTCCAAACGAGAGCCCGTAAAAACCGATGCGACCTGATGCTGTCCGAGCACAGATGAAAAGAGAGCCAGCTTGATCGGGTGCCCCTTGCGCTGGATGAGGCGAAACCGATCCTCGCCGATGTACGGGTTCTGCGGAGCATAGATCACGAAGCCCTGTTCCGCCAGTCTCACCGCGAATTGGTGATAGTAGCGTCCTTCTGCTTGCGGACCTGCGACATCGGAAGCACGCCCTTCGAGTCCATGCTGGCAAACCACCACCGGACGCCTCTCGTTCGGCCGGAGATCTTTCGGCACAAGCAGAATGCCCGAGGCGGAAACGTCAGGCCAGACATCCAGAACTACCTCGTACCCGCGAAACTTTGGCTCATCATAAATCAACCGTGTACGCGGATTCGCCGGCAGGCTGGGGGGCGGTAGCCGCCCGATCACCTCTTCCCAGATGTAGTCGCGGAAAAAACGCGTGCTCTGGTTCCATCGTTCCGGCGATGACGAATCGGCTTTCGACCACTCGCATGGAGTCACAGACTGCCGCAGGAATGAAATGCCGCGGGCGAGCATTTGGAGGCTTTGATGGTGCGAGTTCCGAATAGCCACCCCGACTAAACCTCGACCTTCTCAGCTTGCGCGTTCCACCGGACGCGGCGTCCCGTCTCGATCGAGAGGTTCGCCAGATGGATTACCAGCGCCGCCTGAAAGCCTTTCTCCACGGGCGCGTTGGGTTCCTTGCGCGTGCGCACGCATTCGAGAAAGTTCTGGATGTGGGCGTCGGTGGCGGTATCGAAAGAACCCGTCGCGGTCATCACAGGCGTTTCCGGGTCGGCCTGCTTGTACACGGACAGGTACTCCCGGCCGACGTCCATGCGCGCCTCATCGCCGTCGAACTGGTTGAGCTGGTCCAGCCGCCCGGGATAGTGCATGCCGGCGTAGTTGATGGTGAACGCGCCCAGAAAATCTTCTGGATACTCTGCCGCCACCACCACCGTTTCTGGCGTATCTCCCTCTGTGCCGTGCACCTTTCCAGCTGATGCGTTGACTGCCATGGGAAAACCGACGCCGCGAATCAGATGAATGCTGTCGTAAATGTGCGCTCCCTGGTCCGCCACAATGCCGCCAGCGTAGTCCCTGTAATTGCGCCAATTGCGGAACCGCGCGAGATCCATGGGGTGGTGCGGCGCCGGCCCCTGCCACTGTTCCCAGTCGAGCGGTCCCTCCAGCTTCTTGGCAGGCCCTCCCTTCAGGCTGTTGTTGATCCACCACGTGCGCACCAGCCGCACATTGCCCAGCATTCCCGCGGCCAGGATGTCCCGAGCCTTGAGATAGAGCGGATAACTGCGGCGCTGCATCCCGACTTGTACGATCTGCTTGGAATGCCTCGCTGCGTGCATCAATTCGACCCCCTGCTCCGGCGTGTGGCACAGCGGCTTCTCGACGTAAACGTCTTTCCCCGCCGCCAAAGCATCGAGCACCATCTGGTGATGCCAGTGCTCGGGCGTGGCGATGATGACAATATCGATGTTCTTGTCGTTCAGAAGTTCCTGGTAGCGCCGATAGGCTTTTGCCTTGCCTTTCGCCATCGATAGACCTGCTTCGAGATTCGGTTCATAAACGTCGCAGACGGCGATCCATCGGACGCCGGCGTCTCTGGCGAAGCGTTGCATCAGAAATTGCCCGCGTCCCCCCGATCCGATGATGCCGGCGTTGAGCTGGTCCGAGGGCGCCGCCTGCGCCCACATCGCGCCGCTGGCGCCCATCAGAAAACTTCGACGATTCATATGTAAGAAACTCCTAATTTCCACCAAGTTCGACAAGTGCATGATAACGTGGCTGAGTCAGGCCCTATGCGTTGGATTGCGGAATGGGTGGTTCCGGTAAGGTCGTCGGACGTCCGAAACTGACCGGCGCATTAACTTTGAGCCTGTTTCGTCCAAGTGACGCGAGCGGGGATCTCGGGAGTAATGTCCCGGAACGCCCGGATAGTTTCCGGGATGCTGATCATCCATTCCTGTGTGTCTGGGTGTGCCGGATGCCTCGTACCTGGGCGTCGTAAACTACGAATCAGTGCCCATGCGGATCAACCTGTTCGGCAACCTGCGGATCAGCTTCGCGGGACGGCCGGTGACGGCTGTCAACACGAACCGCCTTCAGTCCCTGATCGCATACTTGATCCTTCATGGCGATACGCCGCAGCCGCGGGAGCGGCTGGCCTTTGTGCTGTGGCCGGCCTCCAGCGAATCGCAGGCGCGGACGAATTTGCGGCAGCTTCTGCATCATCTGAAGCGGGCGTTGCCGGCCGAATGCGATTTGCTGGAGACAACTCATTTTGCGGTTCGATGGCGGCACGCTGCCTGTTCGATCGATGTTGTTGATTTTCAAGCGGCCATTGCCGAGGCTTCTTCCGCACGAACGGAGACCGATGGGCCTCGGGAGATCCGATCCCTTACAACCGCCGCGCAACTCTATGAAGACGACCTTCTGCCCGGTCTCTATGACGACTGGCTCACGCCACTCCGCGAAGAGTACCGGAAGCGGATTTCCGAGGTGTTGCAGCGACTCGCCACAATTTTCGAAGAGCAGAAGGAATACGCAGAGGCCATCCCGTGCGCCAAGCGGCTGGTCGCACTCGATCCGCTGAGCGAGTCGCACCATCAATTGCTGATCCGGCTGCATGCCGCCAATCACGACCGCTCGAGCGCGCTGCGCGCGTACCACCAGTGCATGCGCGTGCTGCGGCGTGAACTGGGCGTGGAGCCGGGCCCGGCGACGCTGGAATTGTTTGAACGAATTCTGAAAGCGGAGCCCGGAGCTTCGAGCGATCTGGCATCCAAGGCTCTAGTGGCGAAGCCGGTCTCGCAATTGCAGAAAGTACGGGCACTGATCGGCCGCTCGAGGGAATGGCATCAATTGACATCGGCGTGGCAATCCGCTATGGAGGGGGGGCCGCAGGTCGCCGTAATCTCGGGTGAACCGGGGATCGGCAAGACGAGGCTCGCGGACGAGTTATATGGGGCATGCGTGCGCCAGGGACATGCGGCTGCGCGCAGCCGGAGTTACGCCGGACAGGGACAAGTGGCCTATGCACCCGTGGCGGAGTGGCTCCGGGCCGATGCGGTTCGCGCGGGCTGGACCCGCCTTAAGCCCCAGCAAGTGGCGGAACTGGCGCGGCTGGTGCCGGAGATCCGTGAGCAGTTTCCCGATCTCGAACTGCTGCGTTCCGGACCGACCCCGCTAGCCGAAAACTGGCAGCGGCTCCATTTCTATGAATCGCTGAGCGCGGCCTTCGGACACAGCCGGAAGCCCCTGTTGCTGTATCTGGACGACCTGCAATGGTGCGATTCCGACTCGTTCGAGTGGCTGAATGCTTTATTGACCTCGTCCGCCGCGTCGGAAGTTCTGTTGCTTGGGACTGTGCGAGCAGAAGAAACCGGCCACCAACATCCGTACACCCGCTTTGTGGCGGGACTGCGTCAGTCGGGGATGCTCTTGGAAATTCCGCTTAAGCCGTTGGATGCCGAGGAGACGGCCGACCTAGCGCGCCTCGAATCCGCCAAGCCGCTGGAAAGCGAGAACCTGGGGGAGATCTTCCGGGCCACTCGAGGCAATCCGTTGTTTGTGGTGGAGAGTGTACGGGCTGGACTGCAAAGCTCGCGAGTGCATGGGGTCATCGTGGCGCGCCTGGCGCAGCTCACGGCAGCTGCTTACGAGCTCGCCGGCCTGGCGAGCGTGATTGGGCGGCCCTTCTCGTTCGAATTGCTGGAGAAAGCCACGGATTGGGACGAAGCCAGCGTTTCCCAGGCGCTCGACGAACTTTGGCGACGGCGCATTATCGAAAGCCGAGGAACTTCCGAGTACGACTTCACACACGACCGTCTGCGTGAAGTGGCCTGCGCGGAACTGAGCCTGGTGCGGCGGCGTTATCTGCATCGGCGAGTGGCGCGGGCGCTGGCCGAGGTGTATGGCGCGGACATCGAAAGCTGGAACGGGCAGATCGCCTCGCATTTCGAGCAGGCCGGAATGGCGGAAGAGGCGATCGAACACTACTGGCGGGCGGCTGTTTATGCTCGCCAGCGATATGCGTACACGGAAGCGGCGGACCTGCTGAGGCGCGCCTTGGTGCTGTGCCGGGGATTTTCCGAGTCGGACCGGAGGCTGAAACAGGAATTGGATCTGCTGGTGATGCTCGGTACGGCGCTGGTGACCACGGAGGGCTACTCCGCGGCAGAAGTGGGCGAGACGTACCATCGCGCGCTGGAGCTTTCGAAACGGCTTGACAACCGGAATATTTTCGCGATTCTCAGCGGGGCCTGGGCCTTCCACTCAGTGCGGGGCGATCTGGAGAAAGCGCGGGGGTTCAGCCTCGATTTTCTGAGGGCGGCGGAACGTGAGCCGACGCAGGGGCTGATGCTGGCGGGGAACTTTATGCTGGGAAGCTGTCTGTTTCATCTGGGCCAACTGGAAGCATCACTGAAGCATATGACGGCGGCAGTCGACACACGCGGCGGCCCCGCGGAATCCGTCCTGGCGCTGTTCGCCGGGCCAGACCTTGGGGTTTTTTGCCGTTCTTACCTGGCCCATCTAGCGTGGCATCGGGAGGACGGGGATCACGCGGATAATCACGCCGCGGAAGCGATCGCGTTGGCGAACGGGATGCGTCACCCGTTCAGCCAGGCGATCGCGCTCGACTACGCCGCGATGCTGCGCTCGTTCCGAGGTGAGAGTCAAGCAGCGCTGGAACGCGGGCAGGAAGCCGTGGAGGTGTGCAGCCGACATGGCTTTGCCTACTACCTCGCCATAGCGAATGTCCTCACAGGTTGGGCCAGAGCTGCGGAAAGCGACGTAGCCGCGGGCCTGGCGCAACTTCGGGAGGGTTTGGAGTCGCTGCGTGCGTTGCACGCCGAATTACGCCTGCCGTACTACTGTGCGCTGCTGGCGGAGACGTTGGGGCAAGCCGGACGGGTTGGCGAGGCCTTGGCAAGTCTCTCGACCGGCTTTGGGTTCGCGACCAAGAACGGCGAGGCCTGGGCGGTCGCGGAGCTGTATCGAGTTCAGGGAGATCTGCTAGCCGCCGAAGGAAAGGCTGAACCGGCACGGGCGAGCTACCGGCGGGGTATCGAGGCCGCGCGGCGGTCCGGTTCGCTGGCATTCGAACAAAGGTTGTTAATTCTAGCCGGCGGAACGGCCGCATCCGCCTCCACAGAACGCTCCTAGAACGCCTTCTCCGCCAAAGTGGATATTATCCGCTGCGGAAAATTGAGCTCCGCGGCCTCAGAGGAGGATGGGCAATGTCATTACAGCAGTTAATTACCGAATTTCGCGGCCAGTTCCGCGGCACAGTGATCGAGCCTCAAGATGCGGGGTACGAGGAGGCGCGGAAAGTCTATAACGCGATGATCGATCGCAAGCCAAGGCTGATCGCCAGGTGCACCGATGTCGCGGATGTGATCGCCGCCGTGCGGATGGCGAAAACCAATGACTTGCGGGTCTCGATCCGTGGTGGTGGCCACAACGCGGCGGGTCTAGGCGTCTGCGATGACGGCCTGGTGATTGACCTGGCGCCGATTAATTACGTGAGAGTGGATCCTTCATCGCGCACGGTCCTGGTGGGGGCGGGCTGCAAATGGAGCGATGTGGACCATGCCACACACGCCTTCGGCCTGGCTGTGCCATCGGGCATCATCTCGAGCACCGGGGTTGCCGGGCTCACGTTGGGCGGAGGAATGGGCCACCTGACCCGGAAGTACGGGCTGACGATCGACAACCTGCTCTCGGTCGATATGGTGCTGGCAGACGGCAGTTTCGTGGTGGCGAGCCCCGACGAGAATGCGGACCTGTTTTGGGCAGTCCGCGGCGGAGGGGGGAACTTCGGCGTCGTGACCTCGTTCCTATTTGAGGGGCACCGGGTCAGCACCGTTTGCGCCGGTCCGATGCTTTGGAACCTGGAAGATGCGGCGGACGTGATGAAGTGGTACCGGGAATTCATCACGCAGGCGCCCGAAGAAATGAACGGCTTCGTCGCCATGATGACCGTACCGCCGGGGCCGCCTTTCCCCGAGGAATTGCAGCTGCGCAAGATGGGCGCGATCGTGTGGTGCTATCAAGGTTCGATGGAGCAGGCAAATGCAATTCTAGAACCGATTCGCGGCTACCGTCGGCCAGCTTTCGAGTTTTTTGTGCCGATGCCTTTTCCAATGCTCCAGTCGATGTTCGATGGCATTTACCCCTCCGGTCTGCAATGGTACTGGAAGGCCGATTTCTTTAAGGAACTCAGTGATGAGGCGATTGAGAAGCATCTCGAACACGCGTCCCGTCTACCGACCTGGCAGTCGACCATGCACCTGTATCCGGTGAATGGAAAAGTGAACCGAGTCTGCGAAACCGAGACCGCGTTCAGCCATCGCGATGCCGTCTGGAGCGAGGTCATTGTGGGAGTAGACCCCGATCCGGCGAACCGTGGGAAGATTACCGAGTGGGCCAGGGCGTATTATGATGCCCTGCACCCGTTCGGCGCCGGCGGCGCTTACATGAATTTCATGATGGAAGAGGGCGAAGACCGGATTCGGGCGACGTACCGGGGAAATTACGATCGGCTGGCGGCGATCAAAGCGAAGTATGATCCGGGGAACTTCTTCCGCGTGAATCAGAACATCCGGCCAGCCACATAGCCGGCAGCTTCTTGCTTGGCATGGACTGAACGATTCCTTTCGTGGGCAGCCAAATGAGGTTGACGGCCTGCCCCTCACCACCTGCGTTGCGAGCAATTTCCCTAGCGCCGGAGAACCGTTCTGCCGGGCGCTATAGCTGAGACATCCGGCCGCGAATCCCGCCTGCGTATTGTGGCCGGATCCATGGTGGACTTGGCTGATACAAGCCGAATCTGCAACAAGGAGAAAAGAGATGGAGTCAGAACAACAGAGACTGATCGACGAGATCGTTTGGACGAGCCCGGCCAAGAACTACTGCACCTGGCCACGTCGCTCCACAAGTGCGGCCGGGCATCCGGAAATCGCGACGCTAAAGTCGCGTCTAAGAAGAATCTGGAACGCTGGAGATTACGATCGCCTTTCCCGCTACATGGAGGGAGGCGCCGAAGGCTTCTATGATCGCTTGGCGGTGCCGCCCGGCTCTAAGCTCCTTGATGTCGCCTGCGGCTCTGGTCAATTGGCCCTTATTGCGGCTCGCAACGGCGTGGACGCGACAGGCGTCGACGTAGCTGATCATGCGGTCGAGCGCGCACGGGAACGGGCACGAGTCGAAGGGCTGAGCGCACACTTCCAGGAAGCGGATGCGGAGGAACTGCCGTTCGCCGACGCAAGCTTCGACGTGGTGACGAGTCTCGTCGGGGCGATGTTCGCGCCCCGTCCGGAGCTAGTCGCCAGGGAACTCCTGCGTGTCTGCCGTCCGGGCGGGATGATTGCAATGGCTAACTGGACAGCGCGGGGCTTCGTTGGCCAACTGTTCAAAACCGTCTCCGAGTTTGTTGCCCCCTCCGAAATGCCTGCGCCCGTGCTTTGGGGCGATGAAGCTACGGTACGCGAGCGGTTTGGCGCGGGTGTGTCCAGCCTGGAGCTTACCCGTCGCAACACCGTGCTGGATTTCCCGTTCCCGCCCAGTGAAGTCGTGCGCTTCTTCCGCTTGTACCACGGGCCTACCAACCGCGCCTTCGCCTCGCTCAACCGGGCGGGAAGAGTGAACCTCCAGACGGAAATGGAAGAGCTATGGTCGAGTCACAATCTGGCAAAAGGCAGCCTCACGAAAGTCGACGCCGAATGGCTCGAGGTGATCGCCATACGAGTGTTGGCGCGAAGGGCCCGGATGTGGTGAGGGCCCTTCCTCGCTTGACCCGGTCCGGACTGTAGTCCTGGAGACGGAATGTTGAAGGGATGCGCGATAGGGCGGATTCCCCAGGGGACTCTTTCTTCACACACGAGGTAGTGGATGATGGCGTTGGGAAGCAGCCCGGATGAACAGCCAACCATTGGGGTGGAAACGAAAACGAATCAACTACTTTCAAGGAGTATTAAGAGAATGCTGTCTACAAGTGATGTTCTGGATCGTCATCTGAAGTCCTTTGCTGAATACGACCTCGACGGCGTACTGGCCGATTACTCACCGGATGCAGTGCTGTTTGTGCCTGCCGGACCGTTAAAAGGCCCAGACGCGATCAAGCCCCTCTTTCAGGCCCTCATTTCGGAGTTTGCAAAACCGGGCTCCTCGTTTACGATACAGCAACGATCGATTGAGAGTGATCATGCCTATATTGTTTGGACTGCAGAAACGGCGGACAACTCGTACGAATTCGCTACCGACACCTTTGTGGTGCGGAACGGGAAAATAATAGCCCAATCCTTCGCTGCCAAGATCAAACCGAAGTGCTGAGACTCCTGCGCCAGCAGCCGCGACAGCAGACAGGACCGCGGTGTGGCCCAACACCACTCACCGACAATGTGTCCAGAAACGCTCCTACCGGCTTATCGAATCGTTAGGGGTCGCACTCTACGGAATGGCCAGGCGGAGCAGAGGGGGCGGTGGTTCAGACGTTGCTCCCTTGACTGATTGCCAGATCACACGATTCAGTTCCAGGGATGGCGCACGGTCGGGACCGTGAAAGTCCCACTGAGCCGATTGTTTAGAGCCTGGCGCGCCGGGTGAATTCAATTCGTCGATGGAAACCTGGGGACGCAAGCAGATATAACCTTCCGGGGACGGCTTCTTGGCGAATTCGTTCAAAAGGCTGGGAGCGCGGTCGTCGAAGTAAGTCAGGCTTCCGATCCCCATCAACTGCGTCATCGTTTTCAGAACTGAAACCGTAGAGTAACGGCCGTGCGACACGGTATGGCGTCGCGTGTACGGTGAGATCATCAGAAACACCGACCGATGCGCGTCGACATGATCGGGGCCATCCTGGGCATCGTCCTCCAACACAAAAATGGCGCTTTGAGACCAATAACGGCTTCTCGAAATCCGTTCGACGACACGCCCGAGCGCCAGGTCATTATCTGCCACCATAGCCGTCGGAGTGTGATATCCCGGCCTGGTCCCAACCGTATGGTCATTGGGCAAATAAATGAGCGAGAAACGAGGCAGTTGGCCGTTCGCCTCGAACTCCATGAACTCACGCTCCCATTCGTCCACGCGCTGCTGGTCGGTGATATCGCCGATGTCGTCTCGGAACTTCATATCGGAGTGGTCCCTCAAACCGCTCAGATATACGTGGATTCTGGCGGGATCTTCATCTTCGTGCGAATACCATTCGCCGTAATTGCGGAAGCTGATATGCGCCTGGATCAGGCGGTCCCAAAGAAACCCCGACTGTGGCGCCGCCACCGGATGGTCATGCGCGGCGTCACCATCGTATGGTGCGTCCAAAACCCCCGGCGCTCTTTTTGAGTACTCCATCGGCCAAATCTTGTTTACATACTCGGTGCTCGTGCCGGCCGTCGACCAGAGATGACCATCAGCGCTGACGTCCCCATCGACGTAAAAGTTATCGAACAAGATGTACTGCCGCGCGAGCGCATGATGATTGGGCGTAACAGTTTGGCCGAAGAGAACCAGCTCCGGGCTGCCGTTTCCCTCAGGCACATCCCCCAAGACCTGATCATACGTCCGGTTCTCTTTGATGACATAAAAGACATACTTGATAGGCGGGCGGTGCTCCGGGACATGGCGAGCCTCTGTCCTGTCGCCATAGATCCTCTCTGCGAGACTCTGCAGGCGGTAGTGATATCGGTCGAACTCCGCGTCCGTCAGGGCTTCAATGCCGCCTCCAAGAATCTCTCCGATGTACCGAAACGGCCGGACACCCGACGGGATCCGCGCGTTAGGGCCGGTCATGACATTGCGCCCATTGGCCACGAACAGCGTCTTGGCCTGTTCGGCGTAAGCCAAAGCCGTTGGGAAGGAGCCGACCGGGATCACACCTTCGAATCGAATATCGAAATCCTTATCTTGCTCCGCCTGGAATACCGCCATGCCGCTCACGGCGGCAAGGGCAACAAACAGCCGGCCGCGACCAAACGCCATTGCATTCGGCTGAACTCCGGTTAGTTTGCCGCCGGCCGGGCGCAGATCGATACGCCGGATCTCACGCAGGCTTTCCAGACTGATGAACGAAACCGAATCAGAATCAGAACAGGTTACGGCAAGATGCTGCCTATCGGGCAGGACCAGCATCTGATTCGGGTGACTGCCGACCTTGATTTCGGCGACTTCAGTCAGATTCGTAAGCTCAACAACTGTTACCGAGGATTGCCCCCAGTTGGACACAGCGAGGCGGTTTCGCGGGAGCAAGGTCAAAGCCAAGGGGAATTCCCCTACCCGCAACCGGGCGCGGACGGCGCCGCTGCCCAGATCGAATTGCACGATCTGATGGTTTTGATTGCACGCAACAATGGCCGTGTCACGATCCCGAACCACGAGGCCGGCAGTGAATTTACATCCGCTGATTTCGACCGCTTGCGGCTTTCCAAACGCGCCGTCATGAAAGGGCACGATGTACACACTGCTTTTCCCGTCTGACGCAGCCAGCAAGCTGCCTCCAGGCTCATGGGCCAGCCCGTACCACAAGCTGGGCAACGCCAGTTTTCCGGTGACTACGCGGCGCATGACGTCATAAGCCTGCAAATATTGGGAATCGTATCCATCGTTCGTGCTGACCAGATATCGGCCTTCCACTTCAAGCAGGTTCAGAGGGTAGTCACCTCCGGCGACGCGAGTAGCGGCTGAACGATCCTGCCCGGAAGCCAGGCCCATACATACGGCAAGGAACGCTCCTGCGAAAGGCTTGTAGCTCGGTTTCGTCAAGGTCGCCGCCGCCGTGGGTTCCTGAGTGGGGCTGTAGAATCGCGAACAATCAGATCTCCGGAGAAGGTCACACTTCTCTTGGCGGTTTCACCGCGAAGCAGCGCCAGCAGGATCTCTGCGGCCCGCCGGCCCATTTGCTTCATGGGCTGGCGAATGGTAGTGAGCGGCGGCGCTGCATAAGACGCCACAAAGAGATCGTCAAATCCCGTTACCGAAAGGTCGCCGGGCACGGAGATGCCCGCTTCCCGGGCTGCAGCCAAAGCACCCAGAGCGGTTAGATCGTCGTAGCAGAACACCGCCGTAGGCCGGTGGCGGCGTGCAAGGAGACGCTGCATGACCGCGCGACCGCTTTCCGGAGTTGCATTCGCAGGCACAACCAGATCGGAAACAAATGGCACCTTGGCCTGGCGAAGCT
>Ga0335079_10006415_pt1 | contig 13454 bp, 11 predicted proteins | sample Lox_Sample_33_FD_206719 | JGI IMG/M metagenome (GOLD analysis project Ga0335079, IMG submission 206719) | Soil microbial communities from Loxahatchee National Wildlife Refuge, Florida, United States - Lox_Sample_3.3 | ecosystem: Environmental > Terrestrial > Soil > Wetlands | place: USA... | reverse complement strand
GGGCATTTAGAGAGTCCGCCATGGCTAAGACCGCACCTGCGCCCGCGACGAGTCCGCTTTCCCGAGGGGACCTCGCCCGGCGCGTCGCGCTCGCACGCGGCGTGCTCTTCTGGGAGCGCTGCTGGCCGGAATTTGCCTTCGCGCTGGGCGTGATCGGTCTCTTCCTGGTGGGCGCGCTCTTCGATCTGCCTTCGCTGGTGCCGGGCTGGCTGCATGCGGCGGTGCTGGGAGTCCTCGCCGTGCTGCTTGCGGCGGCGCTCTGGCGCGCGGCGCGTGCGCTCCGAGTCCCGGCCGAATCCGAGGGACGCCGCCGGCTCGAGGCCGCGAGCGGCTTGGCGCATCGCCCGCTCGCGGCGGTAACGGATCGTCTCGCCGGCGGCGCGGGCGACCCCGTGGCAATGGCGCTCTGGGAAGCGCACCGCGCGCGGATGTCGAGCCGCCTCCGGGGCCTGCGCATCGGAGTTCCGCTCGCGGGCTTCCTTCGGCGCGATCCCTATGCGCTCCGCGCGGCGCTCGCGATCTTGCTGCTGATCGGCGTCATTGACGCCGGGCGCGACAGCGGCGAGCGCGTGCTGCGTGCGCTGGCGCCCGATCTGAGCTTCTCGCCGGGCGCAGCAGCGAGCATCACTCTCGACATCTGGATTACGCCGCCGGACTACACCGGCGAGGCGCCGCTTTTCCTGCAGCGCGATGCCGCCAAGGACCCGATCCCTGTGCCGGCCGGGAGCACGGTTCTGGCGCAGGTGCAAGGCGGGAGCGAGCCGCCGCGCATCGAGGTCGGCGGCAAGACCACCGATTTCGCTCCCGTCGACGCCCAGAACTTCAAGGGCAGCGCCACGATCACTGCCGGCAACAAGCTCACGGTGACGCAGAGCGGGCGCACGCTCGGGTCCTGGCCGATCAAGCTCGTGCCGGACGAGCCGCCAACCATCGCATTTCAGGGCGAGCCCAAGAAGACGACGCACGACGCGCTCCGCATCGAGTTCAAGGCGACGGACGACTACGGCGTCGAGACCGCCAAGGCGGTGATCCATCGCGTCGGCGGCGCTCCCGACGAGGCGATCGAGCTCGAGCTGCCGCTCCCGGGCCTCCACCTCAAGGAGGCGCGCAACGCCAATTTCTACGACCTGACGCCGCATCCCTGGGCGGGCCTCCCCGTCGAGATCCATCTCGAGGCGACCGACGCGATCAATCAAGTCGGCAAGAGCGAGACGATCACGATGACCTTGCCGGAGCGCATCTTCCATCACCCGATGGCGCGCGCGCTCATCGAGCAACGCCGCGAGCTGACAGTGCATCCCGGCGATCGCGACGTGGTCGCGGAGACGCTCTCGGACCTCTCGCTCCGGCCGGCCTTCTTCGACGAGGACAAGGTCGTCTATCTCGGCCTGCGCATGGCCTCGCTGCGGCTCCAGCGCGACGACGCCAAGGTCGCGATCCCCGCGGTGCAGCAGCTCCTCTGGGACCTCGCGGTGCGGCTCGAGGACGGCCACACCACGGTAGCGCAGCGCGACATCCGCGACCTCATGCAGGCGCTGCAGCAGGCGATCGCGCGTAACGCGCCCGACGCCGAGATCGAGCGCCTCACCAAGGAGCTCAGGGAGGCGATCGACCGCTATCTCAAGGCGCTGGCGGAGAACATGCAGCGCCAGGACCCCGACGGGAAGGATCTCCCGCCGGTCGATCCCTCGCGGCTCTTCAGCGATAAAGATCTCCAGCGCATGCTCGATCGTGCCCGCGAGCTCGCGCGCAACGGCGCCAAGGACGCCGCGCGCGACCTCCTCTCGCAGCTCCAGAACATGCTGGAGAATCTCCGCATGGCGCAGCCGCGGCAGATGCCGGGCCAGGGCAGCGAGGCCATGCGGACCCTGCAGCAGCTCCAGAACCGGCAGCAAAACCTGCTCGATCGCACCTTCCGCCAATCGCGCCAGGGCCAGCGCGGCGGCAAGCCGCAGCCGGGACAGGGACAGGGCGAGGCTAGCGAGCAGGAAGCGCTCCGCGGCATGCTCGACGACCTGATGCGGCAATTGGGCCAGCAGGGCGACGTGCCGCAATCGCTCGACCGCGCCGGCCGCGCCATGGGCGATGCGGCGCAGGCACTTCGCCGCGGCGCGCCCGGCGAGGCCGTCGGCCCCGAGACCGAGGCGCTCGACGCGCTCCAACAGGCGACGAAAGAGCTCCTCGACCAGATGACCAGCGCCTTCGGCGGGCCTGGCGGCAACGGCGATCTCCCGGACGGCGTGATGCCGAATGCCGACCGCGATCCCCTAGGACGCCCGACTGGCGACAGCGCCGAAGGCACCTACACCGATGGACGGCTGCGGATGGGCAACAGCTCCGTCGACAGTTTCGGCATCGAGCGCGCGAAGGAAATCCTCGAGGAGCTGCGCCGGCGCGCGGGCGAGACCTCTCGCCCGGAGACCGAGCACGACTACATCGAGCGGCTGCTGCGGCGCTTCTAGCCGCTCGTCCGTCCTTCCAGCTCCTCCTGCACCGCCGCGCAAATCTGCTCCAGGGTGAAGGGCTTCTCGATCACGCGATGGATGAGCGCGTCGAGATTGTGTGCGCGCTGCTGCTCGGCCGCATAGCCCGTCATCAGGAGGATCTTCAGGTCCGGGTGATCCTTGCTCGCCTTGAGCGCGAGCGCGATACCGTCCAGGCCGGGCATTACGATATCCGTGAGGAGCAGGTCGAACTCCGCTTCGTCGAGCGCGGCGAGCGCGGCGAAACCGTCGTTGACGATCGTGGGCTCGTGCCCGCAATGCCGGAGCGCGCGCTCGACGAAAATCCTAACGGCGGGCTCGTCCTCGGCGACCAGGATGCGCGCCATCGTTGACCGCGCCGCTCGCGGCGCTAAGGCTCGTCAGGACCCGCGAAATCGACCGCCATGTTCTTGGCGGCGGGATTGCGCGGCTTGGTGGTCGTGAATGCGACGGTGGCGCCCGGCAGTAGCCGCTCCGTGCTCACGTTGAAGGTCCAGTGGTCGACGATCTGCTGCCGCTCGTCCGTCAGCTCGACCTTGATCCTCGGCACCGTCTGCACGGAGGTCGAGACATTCGTGACCTTGCCCTCGATGACGAGGCGATCGGCTGCCTCGTCGATGCGCGCCGTTGCGTCGAGCCTGAGCACGTCGCTCGGCCGCGGCACCGCGAGCCCGACCTTGCCGTAGATCAGGTTGGCAGCGGGCCAGCGCCGCACGACCTCGTCGCGCCACCAGACGCCCGCAGCGGCCCCTCCTGCGAGCACCAGCAGCAGCAAAATCCAGCCGAACGTCACCCAGGAGGCGCCGCGCCGCCGCGGCAGAGCCGGAAGCTGGACGCGCTCCTCGCCGCGCTCGCCGTCGAGGTTGGGCGCATCGACCGCGACGCGTTCGGGATGAGACGGCGCAGGAGGGGGTGCCTCGGGCTCAGGGGGAAGCGGAAAGACGCCGGGCGGCGGGTCCTGGTGCCAGGTGTGCGAGCAGTGTGCGCAGCGCACCATGCGGCCATCGGCGCCGATAGCGCGCGGGTCGACCTGATATCGCGTTTTGCAGCGCGGACAGACTACGATCATTCGCTCGCACAATTCGGCCCCGGTCCCCTTATAGGGCGCGCCTTTTGGCGCGGCAAGGAGCGAGGCCAAATGCGATGGGCCATTGATGACGATAACGTCGGTGTGGCTCCCGTGACTGACGCTGAGAGTGGCGTCATCGACGTTCCTCGGGGATCAGCGTCAGATTGTCCACGCAGATGCCAGCCTACACGCGACCGCTCGCGCGGGCGACACGGGCGCGCCGCGCACGGTCGCGTATTGGCCTCATACCATCTCCTCCGTCCTTGCAATCCCTGGAGAAAGAGGGTCAATTTCTCCTATAGTTACAATATCTTATGTCAATATGCGGCAGAATGTCGCAGACCTGCGGAAGTAGCAAAAATCGCCGCGCGGGCCTGCTTGCCGAAGCGCGCGGCGCTCGCAGAGGCGACGGCGTCGACTCGCGGAGACCGCTGGTGCCCGTGCTCGCGAGCGGATTCACCGCCCCGACTCTCGTCTGCGCGCGCCGCATCGCGCCCCATTTCGCAGCAACCGGCGGCGCCGGCGATTCCTAACAACCGATAGGCCGCGCGCGAGGCGGCGCTGGGCTCATGGCATCGGAGTCGCTGCTGCTCGTCAGCGGTCTCTGCTTTACGCGGCCATTCCACTCATGCAAAGTCGCCCGCGCGGGGTGAGCGGGCGGGCGAGAATAGAGGCCCTCACTTGGTTCGTTTCGAGAATGTCGGGATGCGATACGGCGCGGGGCCTGAAGTACTCCGCGATATCTCGCTCCATCTCGAGCCCGGCTCCTTCCACTTCCTCACCGGCGCCAGCGGCGCCGGCAAATCGAGCCTGCTGAAGCTGGTCTATCTCGCCGAGCGTCCCTCGCGCGGCCTGATCTCGCTCTTCGGCCGCGAGATCGCGACCACGCCGCGGCGAGAGATGCCGGCGCTCCGGCGGCGGATCGGCGTCGTCTTCCAGGATTTCCGGCTGATCGAGCATCTCTCGGCCTTCGACAACGTGGCGCTGCCGCTCCGCGTCGCCGGCGTCTCGGAGCCGCAGATCGCCGAGCACGTGACCGAGCTCTTGACCTGGGTCGGCCTCGCCGATCACCTGCAGGCGCGTCCCGCGACGCTCTCGGGCGGACAGCAGCAGCGCGTTGCGATCGCGCGCGCGGTGATCGGTCGCCCGAGCCTCCTCGTCGCCGACGAGCCCACCGGCAACGTCGACGAGGACTTGGCCTATCGCCTGATGCGACTCTTCGAGGAGCTCAACAAGCTCGGCACCACGCTCGTCGTCGCGAGCCACAACGAGACGCTGGTAGACCGCTTCGATCAACCGCGCCTCCATCTCGAGCATGGCGAGCTCTCGCTGCAACCTGCGCCCAGCAAGGGGAAGCGCTGATGCTGCGCCGGCGTCTCGATCTGCCGCTCGACCGCGACGGCTCCGGCCGCTTCCTGCCGTGGATCGTGGCACTCATGGTCTATCTCTCGAGTCTCGCGCTTGCGGGAACGCTGGTCGTGCGCGAGGTGCTCGAGCGCTGGGACCAGGGGCTCCGCGGCACCGTCACGGTGGAGCTGCCGGCGGCACCCGCGAGCGGCAAGGATGACGGCGCGGTCGAGCTCGCGCTGAAGCTGCTGCGCGCGGCGCCCGGCGTCATCAGCGCGGAGCCGCTCGACACCAAGCGCACGGCGCAGCTCCTGGCACCCTGGCTCGGCGCCGATGTCGATCTCTCGGAGCTGCCGGTGCCGCGCCTCATCGATCTCCGCGTCGAGCCCGCGAGCGTCGATCTCCCCGCGCTCGCGCAGCGCATCAAGGCGGCGATCCCCGGCGCCGAGCTCGACGACCACCGCCGTTGGCTCGACCGCGTGATCCGGACAGGGCTCGCGCTCCAGGCGGTCGCCTTCGCGATCGTCATGCTCGTGGGCGCGGCGGCGGTGCTCGCGGTGGTCTTCGCGACCCGCACGGGGCTCGCCGTCCATCACGCCGTCGTCGAGGTTCTGCACCTCATCGGCGCCCGTGACGGCTACATCGCGCGGCAATTCGAGTGGCACGCGCTGCGGCTCGGCATCGAGGGCGGTATCGTGGGCCTCGTCCTCGCGGGGCTCACGGTGGCGGGAGTTACGGCCGCCGCCGAGCGCGTTGGCGCCATAGACGACACGGCACGGCTCCTGCCCCTGGTGGAGGCGCCGCTCTACGAATGGGCGCTGCTGCTTCTGCTGCCGGTCGCGGCGGGCCTCATTGCCATGATCACCGCGCGCATCACCGTGCTGCGCGCGCTCTCGCGCATGCCCTGATGGCGGCCGCCCGCTCCCGCGTCGGGCGCTGGCTCCGTCGTCTCGGCGCCGCCGCGATACTACTCGCGCTGCTCTGGCTCGGCGGGCTCGTCTGGTTCGCGGAATCGATCCCGGAGGCGCAGGGCGATCCCGGCGAGACCACGGACGCGATCGTGGTGCTGACCGGCGGCAGCCAGCGCCTCCAGGCGGGGTTGCGGCTGTTCGCAGCGGGAAAGGCGAAGAAGCTCTTCATTTCCGGCGTTCATCCCGGCGTCGAGGTCGCGTCCTTGCTGCACAGCGTCGGACAAACCCCGGAGACGGTCCCCTGCTGCGTCGTTCTCGGCCACGCCGCGGACAACACGCTCGGCAACGCGCTCGAGACCGAGGTTTGGATGCGGCAGGAGCATTTCCGCTCGCTCCGCCTCGTCACTTCGAACTACCACATGCGGCGCGCGCTCCTGGAATTCTCGCGCGCGATGCCGGAGATGCGGATCGTACCGAACCCGGTGGTTCCGGAAACTGTGCGGCAGGAGCGTTGGTGGGCCTCGCCCCGGACGCTCGAGCTCATCCTCGGCGAGTACGGCAAGTATCTCTGGGCGCTCGTGCGGCCGGGTTTCCTCGCGACCGAGACGGAGCCGGGCTCGTGATCATTCTGCGCTCCCTCCTGTTCAATTTCGCTTTCTATTTCTGGACCGCCTTTCTCGGCCTTGCGGCGCTGCCGCTGGCGTTGGCGCCGAGACGCTGGACGATGGGCTTTGGGACCTGGTGGTCGGGGACCGTGCTCTGGCTCGCCCGCGCGATCGCGGGCATCGACTATGAGCTCCGCGGGAGCGAGCACCTGCCCGCGGGCTCCTCCATCATCGCGATGAAGCATCAATCCGCCTGGGACACGCTTGCAACGCCCGTCCTCTTCCGCGATCCCGCGATCGTCGCCAAGCGCGAGCTCTTCTGGATCCCGTTCTACGGCTGGTACGTGAGCCGAGCCGGCATGATCCCCGTCGACCGCGGCGCCGGTGCTATGGCGCTCCGCAAGATGGTGCAGCACGCGCTCCGCGCTGTCGCATTGCAGCGTCCGATCGTGATCTTCCCGGAGGGCACGCGTACCGCGGTGGGCGCGCAGCGGGCCTATCTTCCCGGGATCGCCGCGCTCTATTCTCGGCTCGAAATCCCGGTCGTGCCGGTCGCCCTCAATTCGGGGCTCTTCTGGAGCCGCCGCAGCTTTCTGAAGCATCCCGGCAAGATCGTGGTAGAGGTGCTGCCGCCGATCCCGCCGGGTTGGGAACGGCGGCGGTTCCTGGCGGAGCTGCAGGAGCGCATCGAGACCGCGACCCGGCGGCTCGTCGCCGAGGCGAATCGCGAGAGGACGTTTCCATGATCGAGCCCTTCCCGCTCTCGCCCTCGCTCTGGGCCGCAACCGCATCGCCTGCGCCGCCGACGCCGCCCCTTCGCGAAGGGGCGAAAGTGTCGGTATGCATCATCGGCGGCGGCTACGCTGGGCTCTCGACGGCGCTTCATCTCGCCGAGCGCGGCATCGACGCGCTGGTGCTCGAGGCGCAGGAGCCGGGCTTCGGCGGCTCCGGCCGTAACGGCGGCCAGGTTATTCCCGGCCTCAAATACGATCCCGACGAGTTGATCGCGCAATTCGGCGAGGAGGGCGGGCGGAAGCTCACGGCTTTCGTGCGCGGTACGGCGGATCTCGTCTTCGACCTCATTGAGCGTCACCGCATGGAGGTGCCGCGTCAGCGCACCGGCTGGATCCAGGGCGCCCACACGCCGGCGGCGGTCGAGATCGTGAAAAAGCGGAGCGCGCAATGGGAGAAGCTCGGCGCGCCAGTGGCATTCCTCGGCAAGGCCGAGATCGATCGCCTGCTCGGCACGGAGAAGTATCTCGGCGGATGGATCGACCGGCGCGGCGGTGCCATTCAGCCTCTGACCTACGCGCGCGGGCTTGCGAGGGCGGCGCTCGCCGCGGGCGCGCGCGTCCACGGCCACAGCGCGGCGGTCGGGCTCGCACGACGAGGCACACGCTGGATCGTCACGACGGAAAACGGTCCCGAAGTCGAGGCCGATCGCGTGACGATCTGCACCAACGGTTACACCGGCGATCTCTGGCCCGCACTCCGCCGGAGCGTGATTGCCCCGAACTCCTTCCAGATCGCGACGGACCCGCTCAGCGACAACCTTCGCCATTCCGTGCTGCCGGAAGGCCAGGTGAGCTCGGACACGCGCCAACTCCTGCTTTATTTCCGCCTCGATCACATGGGCCGATTCATCATCGGGGGACGTGGACCGTTTCGCGAGCCCAGGGATGCCGAGGACTGGTCGCATCTCGAGCGCGTGGTACCGAAACTCTTCCCGCAGCTCGCGGGCGCGCCGATCGCGCATCGCTGGTGCGGCCGCGTCACGATCACGCGCGACCACCTTCCGCATTTGCACGAGCCCGCGCCCGGCCTTCTCATCGATATCGGCTGTCAGGGTCGGGGCGTCGGGCTGCAGACTGCGATGGGAAAGGCGATGGCCGACTACATCGCGACCGGCAGCCCTGCGGCATTGCCCCTCCCGCTGAGTCCGATCTCGCCCATCCCCTTCCACTTCCTGCAGCGCGCCTACCTCGCCGCGGCGGTCTCCTGGTACCGGCTCAGGGACGGTGGCGTGAGAGCATGATGCGCGCCATCGCTGCGATCCGCCCTTGGTCGAACGACCAAGGCCTGTTCCGACTACTGACGGGTTCATGCGTCCGATAGTACTGAGCCATCGCGTTGAGCGCCGCCTGCCTACGAGCAAGCTCCGCCTCGTGTGATTGATTCAGTCCTGCGACGATCCGTCGAGATTCAGTAGCGATCTCTGTTTGTGTTTCAGCGTAGGAATCTCTGACAAACCTGATGTGGCCACCCCAACCCCTCTATTGCGGTCGGTCGCTCGTTCGCCCCTGCAGCAGCACGACACCGCACGCGAAGCGATCCACGAAGGCATGAGCGGCCTCGACGGTCTCGAAGTAGAACAACGCCGCATCGGGGATGCCTGGATTGGTCTCGGTCCCGATGAAGTAGTGACCGCGTCCCATGTGCAGGTTGAGCCACCCGTACATTGCGTCGAGTTGACCCCCGAACCCTCCCGGCGGCGCGACAACCCGCACCCGCACCGCGAAATAGCGTTCGGCCTGTCTTGCAGTCGGCGATGATCTGCCGGTCATAGGTGCCCCACTGCGTTCTCTGTTCGTTCCCATCCGAACATGAGCGGGTGCAGGCCGTCAAGGCGCACATACCGATCACGCCGGATTCCTTTACACCGTTGGAGCGCGACGCCGGTTAACCCTTTGATTTCCAAAATTGGCATCAAACTTGCTCTGGCCAGGTTAACCTTACTCGACGGGGTGGACGATCATGAGGTACCGGGCATTGAGGGTCCTGTGGGCTGCTGTTGCATCGGCCGCGGTCTCGCTGGCAGCAGCGGTCGATCCCGCTTCCGCCGACTTGATTTATCAGGGAGGGGCGCCGGATCAGAACGGAGTGATCCTTTCGCAAAGCCCTAATGCGGTCGCCATGAGCTTCACGCTCGGAAGCGATAGCACCATAACGGGAGCGAACTGGTGGGGCGGCTGTTTCGATCCGCAGGCGACATCGGCGAACGCATGCGACGCCTCGCCAAATTTCACGATCACTTTTTGGTCCAACAGTTCGTCGGGTACTCCAGACACGGTCTTGGACTTCATACCAATTCTCGTCGCCAACCAGACCGCGACCGGCAATACGATCGGCCCCGCTCCGCCACCGCCACCGCCCCCGTGGAACGAATACTCATACAGCGCAAGCTTTGCTGGGCTCGGGCTTTCGGCCAATACGACCTATTGGCTCGAAATCCAAAATACCTCAGGCGAAACCAACGGAACGTGGGGCTGGGAAACGACATCGTCCGCGCCCGGCGCAGCGCAGCTGGAATGGTTTAACGCGAACAATTCGTGCCCTACCCCGGTGATTGACGATACCAACTGGTGCGCGCTCCCGCAGCAGCTTGCGTTTAACCTGGTCGGTACATCCGGATTACCCAGTGAGGTTCCAGAGCCGAACTCCCTGCTCATACTCGGTGCAGGTCTGCTTGGCCTCTTGGCCTTTAGGCGTCGTTGCCCACTGGCGTATTGAGCCTACTGCGGCACCCCAATGAACCAAAAAGGTGCCGCTGCCCGGCCCCGCGCCGAACATCGACGCACGGCGCCCCGGAACTATGTCTCGCCTCTCGCCCTCGATCTGATCGGCTTACGTCTGTAGTTCAGGGAGACGTAGCGTCCTGAGCCGGGAGTTGACTCCAACCTCGCCGTCACCCTGGGGCACTCCGCCGCCTTCTTCTTCGACCGTGCCTTGCCTACCATCTCAAGCTCGTCCAGCTCGCGGCGGAAATGTCGCACGACGATTTCGCGACGATGAAGCTCGCTCCGGGACAAGTCGCCTTCTTCCCCTGCGACCTTCGCGTTGAGCTTCGGCCGCTCTCCGTCGCCAATACGCCACGAGTTGCTGCAACGTTTTCCGCCGGGGATTAAGATCCCGCGTGAACCAGCGTTAACCGATATGAACGTAACCCTCGGTACCCAAATACCATTTGTGAACACCCATGAACCACTGTGAACGGGGATAAGGCATGTTCGAGGGTTTCACGCGCACGGATATCGCGACGAGCGGAGCGCGCATCCATCTGCGCCATGGCGGCAAGGGCCCACCGCTGCTGCTGTTGCACGGCAACCCCCTGAGCCACGTCTCCTGGCACAAGATGGCGCCGCTGCTCGCGGAGCGCTTTCACGTCGTCGCCTGCGATCTCCGCGGCTACGGCGACAGCGTCGGGCCCGAGGAGGGCGGACCGAATCACGCCAATTACTCATTCCGCGCGATGGCGCAGGACCAGGTGGAGGTGATGGAGAAGCTCGGATACCGCGAGTTCTTCGTCGCGGGCCACGACCGCGGGGCGCGCACCACACACCGCATGTGTCTCGATCACCCCGCGCGCGTGAAGCGCGCAGCGATCGTGGACATCCTCCCGAGCCATCACATCTGGAACCACACCTCCAAGGACTGGGCACTCAAATCCTGGCACTGGAGCTTCATGGCGCAGCCCTTCGATCTGCCCGAACGCATGATGGCGGCGGTTCCTGCGCAGTGGTTCATGGAGCGCAAGCTCTCGAAGCCCGGGATCGGCCTCGGCTTCTTCGATCCCGAGGCCTTCGCGGAATACGTGCGCTGCTTCACCTGGAAGACGATCCGCGGCTCGTGCGAGGACTACCGCGCCTGCGTCACCTGCGACCTCGAGATGGACACGGCCGATTTCGCGGCCGGCAAGAAAGTCGCCTGCCCGCTCCTCGTGGTCTGGGGCGCGCGGAGCCACACGGGGACCGTCTACGGCGACGTTCTCGCGGTGTGGCGGAACTACGCGAGCGATCTCCGCGGCGGCCCGATCCCCTGCGGGCACTACGTCCCCGAGGAAGCGCCGGGGGAGACGACGGAGTGGTTCCTCCGGCATTTTGCCGGCGCGGCCTGAGTCAAGCCTTCACTGCCCGCGCGGAAAAACCGGAATGGCGCCGGTGATCAGGGTGCGTATCTGCGGATAGCTCGGCGGCAGGTGCGGGAAAGGCGCGCTTGCTCGGATCATCTGTCCCGCCGCCTCGTCGACCATGCTCGAGCCCGAGGAGGCGACGAGCGTCAGCGCCACGAGATTGCCGGAGGGATCGATCAGGATGCTGTAGACGGCCTCTCGCTCGCCCGAGCCGCGGAATTCGGAGGCCGGCGGATAGATGCGGTGGCTCTCGACCCGCGCCTTGATCGCATTGAGATAGGGATCGCCGGCCATGTCGCGCTCGGCGTTCCCGCCATGCGGACCGGGCAGGCGGAAGGAATGGAAGAGCGGACCGGCCGCGGACTCCTTCTTCGTCTCGGACTCCGCCATCGCCTGCTTTCCCTCAGGCTTGAGCTCGGTTTTGGGCTTGCTGGGCGCCGTCTCCTTGGTCGGCGCCGTTCCCGATTGTTTCGGTTGCGGCTGCTCCGAGGCGGGCTTCGGCTCCGGCAAGGTCGGCGTCTTGGTCTCGTCGGAGGCAGACGCCGTCTTCTCGTCGGGGCCGGACATGCGCGGCGTGATCGTCGGCGGCTGCGGTTGCTCCTCGAGCTTCGGCAGGGGCTCCGGCGGCTTCTGCGCCGGCGGGGGCGGCGGTGGAGGCGGCGGCTCCTCGATGACCAGAGTCACGGGAATAGGCGGCGTCTCCTGCACCCGGGTCCAAGGAAGAAGTCCGCTCCAGTCCGCAAGCAGGAGGGCGAGCACGAGCAGATGCAGCAGCACGGCCGCCAACACGGCACCCTTCTCGACCGGGCGCATACTGTCGCGGGATTCGCCGTGCTCCACAGGGCTGACGTGCTCAGCCGCGCTCGTCATTGCTTCGGATGTGTCCTCTTCCACGGAGCCTGCCACGGTGCCGGTATTACCCGGCCGCGGTCCAGGGATCAAATGGCAGGCAAACCGGCCTTAATTTAGGGCTTCTTAAGGGGCAAGAGGGAGAACTGTAGACGGGGTCGGCCGCGTGCCGGCAATTGCCTTTGGGCGCCTCGCTAAATGGGATCGACCGCGTCTTCCAGCCATGCTTACCGGCGACCGCCGCCCTCTGCCAACGAGCACACGCAGGACGGCAGCGGCGTGACCCCGCATTCCTTCACCGGCATCCGCATCCTCGTCGTCGACGACGATGCCGGCGAGATCGAGACCGCACGCGCGATCCTGCGGCGCGGCGGCTTCATGCGCGTCGAGTGCGCCCGCGACGCCGAGGCCGCCATCGGACTCTGCCGCAGCTTCGAACCGGAGCTGCTGCTGCTCGGCTTTCGTGTGGGCGAGGCGAGCGGGCTCGCGTTCCTGAAGCGCCTGGGCGCGGAGCTGCCGCATCTCGACCCCGCGGCGATCCTCGTGGTCTCCGAGCACGACGGCGATGTCCGCACCCCTGCCTACGAAGCCGGCGCGCGCGACTGCATCGCCAAGCCCTTTCATCCTCGCGAGCTCCTCGCCCGCATTGCGGCCGCAGCCGAGAGCCGCGTGCTCGGGCGGAATTTCGAGGCGACGGTCGCGGAGCATATGGCGCGGCATCAGGAGGCGGTCGCGGTGCTGCGCCAGGCCGAGAGCGCGCTCCGCAAGAACCTCGAGCAGAGCGAGGCCGGGAACCGCGCCAAATCCGGCATGCTCGCGGAGACCGTGCACGAGCTTCGTACGCCCTTGAACGCGATCTGCGGCTATTCCGAGTCGATGGCACTCGGGATCTTCGGCGCGATCGAGAACCCGAAGCACGCGGAGTATGTCCGCCTCATCCACGCCGCAGCACAGCACCTGCGCAAGATCGTCGACGGGCTCCTCGACGTCTCGAGCGTGGAGAACGAGAGCACCACGCTCAGTATCGCCCGTGTCGACGTGGGCGCCGTGGTGCGCGAGACGGCAGAAATGCTGCGGAACCAGGCGGAGGTCGGCGGCGTCAAGCTCGAGGTCACAATCGATCCCGCGCTCGCGGCCGTGCGCACGGATGCGACGAAGCTCCGCCAGGTGATCCTCAATCTCGGCTCGAACGCCGTCAAATACACACCGCGCGGCGGGCGCGTCTCGATCGAGGCGAAGACCGATGGCGCCGGCGGCGCGCTGGTCCTCATCATCCGTGAC